>RCNJ01000037.1_pt1 | contig 177339 bp, 158 predicted proteins | sample 2041171 | NCBI WGS metagenome assembly RCNJ01 (sample SAMN09708213, study PRJNA481090) | feces metagenome | biome: feces | host: Pygoscelis adeliae | place: Antarctica: Rookery Lake | collected 2010-03-01 | reverse complement strand
CGTAAGTTCTCTCGATTGATTTTGTTTTCCCTTCATACACGAGGCAGCCAACTGACTACGAACCCAGTGGTGATATGGAGAAACCGATTTTAGAAGTTATGAGCATTCTTGCGACGGAGTGCGAATACTTCGACGCCGGCGGGCGAGGCGTCGACCTATGGAGAGAGGATATTGAGTCGTACGCCCCCGGATATCTAGAGATGGAAGAGGCTGGCGGTGGGATGGTGGTGGATTATGATCATGACAATTTTAGTTAAGACTGAATGTTTATGGTGGCGGCCATCAACATGTATCTTTCTTTGCATTATATCGATATGATATGAGACCTACAACGGACCAGTAAACAAAACAGACACTAGCCAGTCTGATAATATGGATACCCTAAATCATCCTAAACCTGGCCTTGCAACAACACATACCTCTGCTAGATCAAGTCCTCGTCTTTCCGCTTCAGATAAAGGCGGAGGAGAGTTGGCAGACCAGAATAGTTGCTCACAGGAGGAGCAAGAGGACAGCGACGAAGATTCGGAGTCAGAGGGTGGTGTGTTGTTGACTTAATCAGAGACCACCGCCTATATGTGGATTGATGCGCGAAGTTTAATGTCAGGGAAGACCCAGCTTATGAAGGACCTACGCGAAAGTAGCAACCAGGTTCGCTCTATTTAGTCTGTGCGTTGAAATTAATACAGCATAGGCTAAAGAAGCGGTGCTCGCTATCAGGTAGCTGACGGAGGCAACCGGATCATTATGAGGGCATGAAAATCGATTACTTGCTGAATGAAAACAGAAGGCAGAGGTTACGGAGTCTCTCGGAACGAACAATGTCACAAGGACCAGTTGTTCAAGATACTTCTTTAAGTAATTCCGTGCACCATCTCCACGTGATTCTTGAAAAGGATAATGTTGTTGAGAAGTAGCCCCTCGGCCTTGCAAACTGGATGGCAGCATTCATACTTCCCTGGTGTCCTCTTTTTAAAATGCCTCTCAACATGGTCCTTCATCTTGTCGGGTTTCGAAAATTTGCGCATGCGCCTGTCATAACTCTGTCGATCGTCACCAATACAAAATATACACCGAGTTTCCTCGCACATCAGAGGGAAAGTATTAGGAACCGGCGATTCTTCCTTCACCTTGAGGGACTCTTCAAGAGAAGATGCCGAAGACGATTTGCTCAGCCGCGACTTATGACACTGGACTTCTTGGCGACGAGATAGTGCGACCATTGTGTCGATGGCATGAATCCGTCGCATGACGATGTCGCGTGGATTGAGGTCCTTAGAGAGGTCGCACATGATTTCTTGAAGCTGGGTCCGTTCCGGCAGCTGGTGCTTGACGACAGGCTCAACATAAGTCGGTGTCACGACTGTGACCTGCTTAATGATCTTCTCAAGTTCTTCGTTATGGATACGGTAGAAGTAGTCCCGGCGGTACTCCCTCTTGAGCTCTTGCTCAAGCGTCTTCGTTACCGTAGCAATCTGTCTATTTAATTGCCGATATTCTTCCCCAGCTTCTGTTCCAATCGAACCCTGAACGAATGCGTGTCCATACAAACGCTTAAGCTCCAAGCGAAGCTCTTGCTGCTCAAGCTTAAGCTGCACCAGCTCTGGGTCGGGCGGGAGGGCATCGCGAACCTCGTCAGGCACTGTCTGAGGCGCGCGAGAATCACAAGTGAGACTTATGTGCGTGAAGACCCGGAGAAAGCCAGAATCGGTAGGCTTGTCTAGCACTGCATCTTGAACGATGAACCTAACTTTCTCATTGATGTATGATCCGCAGAATACGCCAGTCTGGGGGTTGTGCCTTAGTATCTGGTCGCGAACTGCTGTCGTGGCAGAACCTACGCACTCGTTAGTTAAAGGCAAAATTAAGGGTGGCATTATTCGTGTAGAACACCTGGGGTTGAATATTCTATATGTGAACTGGCCTGAACGTCTTGAGATAGTGAGAGAGTGCTTTGGGACCAATTCTGTAAGTGGCCAAACAATGTTTTCTTGACAAAGCCTGCCCTAATGATAATGAAATAGACCGGACACTTGAGAGAGGGACCGAGAGGGATGGAGACTGGGGCGATACTATGACACATGAACAAAGGGGCATGCGTAGCGGACACAGAAATGACCTCTTCTTCGCCATCAACTACGGCTTACCACCGTGGTGGTTCGCGGACATGGCGGAATCCCCGCGCAAAGCATATCCTGAAAGTTGGAATCACTACGAGGGCGATGACGGAACGAAGGACGACGTTCAAAAGCCGGCAGATGGGCCGAAGCAAAGTAACCGCGACAAGAGAGCGAGGTGTGAGACTGAGTATGAAGATCAACTTTTCCACCTCCCACCCAACCCCTCCGCCCTCTTCTCTCAACGCCAAAAAACATTCAGTTCGACACCACACTGTAGCATTGCCCACTCGCCAGGCCACAAGCAGCAACATCGGGCGCCCAATCTGCTTCCCACCGTCCAAAGTCTTCCGGCGCGGCAGCAAGCTCTAGCAATACTCCAACTGCCAATCCAACGACGAGCGCAGCCAAGAATTAATCTCCTCTGCAGCCACCCCCGTCATCCGCCCGAACACCAACTTCGAGCAAAGGTTCCAGTTTCCGAGCCACATGCCAGCGCATCCAACACCAAACCTTTTCCACAAACTCCAAAACTTCTATTGCATCACCAGTTCAAAAATCCATGGCTGTCCCAAATGCGCTGGCTACTGCTTCCAAGATTTCATTCTCAGCGCGTTCGCCAGCTCCTCCAACAATCGTGCCAGAGACGTTCATCGGACTGCCGCTGGCAGAGATTGAGAAGAAGCTGGCGGACCACAACGCAGTTGTGAAAGCAAAGAAAGATGCTTCAGAGGAAATGAGAAAAGAGGTGGAGAAAATGGAGCAGCGTATTGTGTTTCCTGAGACGATTTACAAGTCGAAGAAGGAGAATGAGAAATTGAAGACGCAGGCGGTGAGAGGTTGGATCATCTGAGGGGCTCACCGGCAAAAGGGAATGACACATGCCTGCTCGCATACTGCTCACATAGCTCAAGAAAGAAGTTCGCATCCATGATAAATGATATAAAGTCATACCAATCTATCAAATTGGTGAGATGACGTCTATCTAACGTTTAAAACTCTCAAGCACTTTTGGATATGAACCTACATATTCTTAATCTCCTCCAATCTCTCTTTGAGTCCCTCATACTCATCACTATCCTCCCAATTATCCTTCGCCTTTCCAAGGATGCCTCTAACCGCACTCCTAGCCTTCATCTTCCAACCCTTCTCGACCTCACCACTACCATCGTGCTTCTCCTGTTGCCCATAATTCTCGAGAGCCGACACAAGCCCATCGGTAGCATCACCGGCCTGCTTCCACCCATCCACATCCTCCAACCACTCCTCTCCAGCCGTAGCAATACGCCACCTCTTCTCAGCAGCAGCCAAAGCACCAGCATAGTCACGGCGGTAGAACTTAAGCTTCTCCACAAGCGCCCAGAGTTCAGCACGCTTAGTGATCAACGGCACAATCTCAGCATCCACCATATCCGGCACCGCCCTCGCAATACTGCCTCTAGGGGCCGTAAAAATCCCATTCTCCATTGTCATCGGATTCTCGTCCTTCTCGCAGCTTAACACCTCCGCGACAAGGGCACGGAGAATAGCGATATCTACCGCATCCTCGCCAACTGTAGGGGCACGAATACGGATTATGGCACGCATAGCCATCAAGATCTCCGCAAAGGCAGGAGGGGACATACGACCCGCGATCGTGATGACGTTATCCCAGATCTGCCAATTATCGTGTTGCAGACTCGCGCCCTTGCGGTAGGCGATTAGTGCTTGTCTCAAGATATCCTTGGGGTTCTCGCGGTGGACTTGTGGCTTATGCACACCGACGTTCTCTTCGTCGTCTTCGCTCTCTGGCTCCGCCTCCTCGATGTCAGTCTTATCTGCTGATCTGGCGGCTTGCTCAAGACGCTCCATCTTTCGTATCTCGTCGTATTTGGAGAGCAGCGCGGAACCGAGGTTGGAATACGTCTTTGCGTCGTCGTCATCGATCATGATGGCTTGTTGGAAGGCGATGACGGCGCCGTCCCAGTTGCCGGATGCGAGGTCGATGTCACCCAATCTCGACCAGGTGTCGCCATTCTGACGGTTGACCATGGTAGCGGCCATGTATGCATCGCGAGCCTTATCCAGGTTGCCCTGGCGAGAATAGTACTCGCCCAAAGTACGCTGGGCACGAGCATAGTGCTTACCAGAGATCTCCCATGCGCGCTCCCAGCACTCTGGGTTCTGCTCTAGGTCTCCGAGGATACACCATAATCTTGGTGCGTGGGGTGGTGGAGGAGAGCGGATCTCGCCGTCCCATTTCTCGGTCAGGACCTCTTCAGCGTCGATGGCATACTTGTCCATTCCCGGACCCTTCTTAGAGTGGTAGAGCTGGCGGCGGATGATCTGAAGAGCACGCCCAGACTGATCAATAGAGTGATAACAGAGTGCAACCTCAGCCCAGAGGCGTAGACGCTTAAAAATTTCAAGAGCGGAAACAAGGGAGCCGGTCTTGGACCAAGCGTAGGCGAGCTCGGTTTCGATCTCCCAGCGGGTTGGCGTGTTAAGTTGGTAAATGTACTTCAGACGCTCCTGGATTGGTGCAGTTTCCGACTCCTTTGCTTTTGGGAAGAACTGGGTAACTTGGATTTGTGGAATGCCTTCATCTGAGATACCTGCTGACTCGCCGGCTTCAGTGTCTGCGATGATTTGGTCGACGATTGCTTGAAGCTGGAGAACACTGCGCTCTTGTGTGCGGGAGCGATGAGACTCGATCCTACTGCGGACGAGGAGTGCCTGAGTGTAAATTTGCCAATTGGTTGGCTTGTCGTTCAGCACGCGAACAGCGAATGGCAAGATTTCCTCATTGGTCAATTTGTCAGAAGCTATCGATGCGTCTTTGAGAGTTGCTTCGGTGAGGAGGATGATCTGATCCAGGGGCTTGAGCTGTGGCTGCTCATTGGGCTCCAAATCGGCAAGCTCAGCTGGAAGGTCTGATTTTGAGTCCTTGTCTGTCTTGGTGAACTCGATCGACTCAAGAAGAGTATCATCGTCCAAATTCAGCGCATTTGGCGCTGCAGACTTCTCCTCCTCGCCGAGCTTCACTGACTCCATAGCACTCTCTGCCACATCCAATCCATTCGACTTCCCATCGGACGCACTTCCATCATCGTGACTCCTTGCGAAAACAACCAGCTGAGCAATATCGTTCTGCTGGAACTTCGTCCTCTTTCCCAGCGCAGCCGACAGCGCATAGCTAAACCTCGAAACCTCCTTAGCATGCTTAACATTATCCTTCGCCTTAACATCCAGCCCCTGCATGATATAAATCTGCGCCTTCTCCAAAAGAAATTGCACCTTCGCCTCCGTCGAATACGTGCTATCCTCTCTCATAATCTCCCTCTCTAACGCCTTCATATCCTGCTCCATACTAGCTTGAATCTCCGCCACACAGTCGCTCAGGCGAATATTGCTCATTCCAGACGAAAGCAAACGCTGGTGATAAGCGTTGATACGGATCCTCATCCATTTCGAGTCTATAATCTGATTGCGTGGGAAATACCCCGTAAAGATCGCTTTCGCGAACGCATAGAGCTCAATATGCGGGACATACTGATAGACACTCAGACCCGCAACATCCAAGTACCTAAAGCACTCCTCCCTACTCCCCTTCACATCCTCTTTCGGCTGCTCAGCTCCATACAGCAAACTCGTAGCTGTCAAAGGCGGTCCCGTGACATTCGCTTGCAAAAAGGCATCAAAAGCACTCAAGCCAACCAACAGCGCCTTTGTCGCTGCGAGTGGACAGTCTTCTGAAAGTCGCCATTTTGAGGCCTGCCCGTTGGCAGTGTTGGTCTCAAGGCGTTCCTGAAATTCTGCGAAAAGTGTGCGTGCGTCCGACCCCGCCAAAACGGTTTGGTATTGCCCTTCCAAATATTGGTGCAGCTGTTCTTTAACTTCTGAAACGTCTTTGATGAGGGAGAAGTCACATATTATCTCGTCGACGCTATGCGCTATGAGTATATCTTTTATTGACGCCATTTTGGATGTTTTGGCGAAATTATGTGGTGTTTTGTGGTAGTCGCACCGTTGAACTGCAACTTTTTTGGTGGTCGTTGATCGCAGAGGGTGGCACTCCACAGTTTCCGTCCCGTAAGCGAATGAAAAAGGGATGGACGGGGCGACAGATGTCACCGCGGTTCACTTCCCATATTTCACAACTATCAGCTCTGCTAGCTGTCTTTTGTCTACTTGCAAGAATGGGTTTTGAGAATTTGGAAAATGAAGTTGGATGCCTCGTAACGCTATAAATGATTGAGATATTGCCAGTCATGTGACGCCTAAGATTTCTGCCTTCCATTCTCAGTCTTTTATCCTATATTTCTAGATGATCGCCGTCCCTCTAGATGTGTCTGTAGATCTGATGATATATCCTTCTGGAACAGCTTGTAGACTGCTTAGTCCTCATCAACAACCAAATCAATAGTAAACAGCACATCATTATCCGTCTCCACCCTCACCACATCCTCCCTAACATGATTACTCGTGCTCATATTCCCCCCAAAGCAGGTCTCCCAATCCGTCACATCCCACTCCAACCCCTCCGTCGAAATCCTCGCCGGTCCGCCTAGTGGTAAAATACCAATATGTTTACCAAGCCTCCTCTCCCTATCCTCCGGATCCCTCACCACTATCCTATGCACGCCTTTGGGGAGGAGGAAGGTGATCGCCTGTGTTGTTAGTAGATACAAACGGCCTTGTGAGTAGAGGTGGGAGGCTTTATAAAGGTGGTGCAACACGCTCAAGGACTGGTCGACTCGCCCACCTAGACCGCCGAGCACGAGGATGCCTGGTGGAGCGGATTGGCGGTTAGTGCGCGGGACATAGTCGTCCCGAATGTAGGAGATGCATTTTTCGAAGTCTGTAGAGTCTTGGGATTGGTTGACGACGATGTTGGTTTTGAGAGTATTTGCCCACTCGCGCGCTTGAGGGGAGAGCGAATCCAAATCTCCGTGGATGGTTTCAAGTGGCTAAACAATGGTTAGAGGACGCGACACGCGTCAAGCTGAAGTACAGCTATTCCGAGGGGCTTGCACGCACGATTTCGTTCATAAGCGCTGCGAAAGAGGAGTCTGAGCGGTAGGCTTTGCAGAGACGGTTTCCGCCGCCATCAGCAGCAATGCGGTATTGAGCTGCTGGTGTTAGCAAGTTGCTCTCACTTTTAGACCTGGGCCTACCTTTCTTCCACACTATCTTCAAAATATCTATATTGTTCAGAGGTTGGTTCAGAACCAGTAATGCGTAGTTGCTTCCTGTCTCCTGCTCGGCAAGGAATCGTGCTGGTCGCCATTCTCTAATGCAGTCATAGCCATCATCTTGCGTAGGAAGTCCATGCATTTTGTGTCGGATCGAGTATGGGAACGAAGTAGATAAGTTAAAGAGTACGCGAAACAAGAGGATATATTTAAAAAATGGAGTTGTTTATGCTACCGTTAACCTGAATGCGCCTCATGACGCTCGCTTTGACACATCGGCTGGTGCTAAGGATGACAAGCGTAGGCCTGACAGAGCTCAGCCCTTACCTACGGGTTTAATGTGGTGACCGAGCATTCTGAAGCCTTCATGGATACTCAAGCAAAGAGCACAGTGTCAACTACTGCCTTTTCTGCATTGAGTAGAGTAGGACAGGAGGAACGTGGTTGAGGTCCTCCACGTGATGTGGCTCCTTGGCCACGAAAAGTGTGGTCCTCCCGAAGATTGGCCGACGCCATCGCAACTCTACGTCTTTCTATGGGGGAGCTCGATAATCTGGGGGCCACATATGCCATCGACATCGCGACAGCGACAACATCTTAGCACAAATTACGATTCTAATGTCAAATTAATATCCGCATAATACTCGTTCTTTGGCTTCAACCCTTAAGCCCCTTTGCGCCATGGCGCCTCTTGTCGACAACCCGTCGATTTCATCGGCAACGCTTCACAAGCCGCTACCATGGTATCTGCACACCTACATTTGGCCTTTCAACATTATCTGGCCTGTGTTTATGAAGTTTTATCTCGATAATGAACTGTATGAGAAATATATCGGAGCTTCGGAATGGACATTCGTCTGGATTGGAGCTATTGTCACCGCGCAATCGCTCGTATGGTTGAGCACGAACTGGAACGTCAACCTGAAGTCTCTCTTCACATCTAAGAGAGTCTACGATGTGAAGGAGGCCGAGTTGATCAAGGTCCTCCCTGCTGCTAATGCAGGTCTCTCTGAGATCTGCAAGATTGTTAGAGATAATGTAGGGAGACTGTCCATGTAACTAGTTTGCGACTCGCCACTGACTTGTTATTATAGACTGGTGGAAGAGATAACGTCTCCTTCCTTTTCCAAAAGCGCCGCTTCCTCTACGACGAGAATAAGAACTCTTTCTCTCCTCTTACATATGTTGTTGACGCCGAGCCAAAGCCAACGCTTGAGCACTTCCAGAAGTCCAAGGGCATTCAATCCGCCTCTGAGACCGAGAGACTCCAGCACTACTATGGCGACAACACCTTTGATATCCCAGTGCCAACCTTTGTTGAGCTCTTCAAGGAACATGCGGTTGCGCCATTCTTCGTCTTCCAGATCTTCTGTGTCGGTCTCTGGTTGTTGGATGAATACTGGTACTACTCGCTTTTCACCCTGTTCATGCTGGTCGTCTTTGAGAGCACTGTCGTCTGGCAGCGTCAGAGAACGCTTAACGAGTTCCGCGGAATGAGCATCAAGCCATACAACATCTATGTTTATCGCCAGAATAAGTGGATCGAGACTGAGAGTGACAAGCTTCTTCCAAGAGACCTGGTCTCAGTTGGGCGCACCAAGGAGGACAGTGGTGTTGCTTGTGATATGCTCTTGGTTGAGGGAAGCGTTATCGTCAACGAGGCTATGCTTTCTGGCGAGAGTACGCCACTTCTCAAGGACTCTGTTCAACTTCGCCCACATGATGCTACTCTCGAGCCAGAGGGCCCTGACAAGAACTCTTTCCTCTATGGTGGAACTAAGGTTCTTCAGATCACCCACGGAAATGCGGAGGAGGAGCGTCCAAAGATCGCCTCTGGTGTGCCAACCCCACCTGATAACGGAGCCATGGCTATCGTTGTCAAGACTGGCTTTGAGACTTCCCAGGGGAGTCTGGTCCGCACCATGATCTACTCCACTGAGCGTGTGTCTGCCAACAACGCAGAAGCTCTGTTCTTTATTCTCTTCTTGCTTATCTTCGCCATTGCCGCTTCCTGGTATGTCTGGGATGAGGGTGTGCGCAAGGACCGCAAGCGCTCTAAGCTCCTGCTCGATTGTGTCTTGATTGTCACTTCTGTCGTTCCACCTGAGCTTCCAATGGAGCTGTCTCTTGCCGTCAACACTTCTCTTGCTGCCTTGAGCAAGTACGCTATTTACTGCACTGAGCCTTTCCGCATTCCATTCGCTGGCCGCGTTGATGTTGCTTGCTTCGACAAGACTGGTACATTGACCGGCGAGGATCTCGTCGTTGAGGGTATTGCTGGACTCGGCCTCGGCCACAGTGGAACTGATACTCCTCGCGACAACCATGGTGCTCATAGCCGTATCACTCCAGTTCCGGAAGCTGGCCATGAGACCACCCTTGTTCTTGCTACTGCCCACGCTCTGGTCCGTCTTGATGAGGGTGACATCGTCGGTGACCCAATGGAGAAGGCTACTTTGACCTCTCTCGGATGGACTCTTGGAAAGAAGGATACCCTCACCAGCAAGAAGAGCGTCGCCTCTATCGCTGGCAAGGGGGCCGGCCTTGCTTTGGATACTGTCCAGATCAAGCGCCGCTTCCAGTTCTCGTCCGCTCTCAAGCGCCAGAGTTCCGTCGCCACCGTTACCACTGTTGACCCAAGCACCACCAAGAAGACCAGACATACCTTTGTCGGTGTCAAGGGTGCTCCGGAGACTATCCAGAAGATGCTTACTACTGTCCCAGCCGATTACGAGGAAACCTTCAAGTACTTCACTCGCCGAGGTGCCAGAGTTTTGGCTCTCGCATACAAGAATCTGACCACCGACGCCGAGATGGGAAGTGGCAAGATCAATGACCTCAAGCGTGAAGACGTCGAGGCTGACTTGACCTTTGCGGGGTTTCTTGTCTTGCACTGCCCACTTAAGGACGATGCTAAAGAGTCTGTTCGTATGCTCAACGAGTCTTCTCACCGGGTGGTCATGATCACTGGAGATAACCCGCTTACTGCCGTCCACGTCGCTCGCGAAGTCGAGATCGTTGACAGAGATGTCCTCATTCTTGATGCTCCCGAGCACGACGATTCTGGCGAGAAGCTTGTCTGGCGCTCTGTCGACGACTCGGTCAGCATTCCAGTCGACCTATCTAAGCCAATTGATAAGGACATCATCGCTAAGAACGATCTCTGTGTTACCGGTTACGCTCTCGCCAAATTCAAAGACCAGAAGGCTTTCCTTCAGCTTATCAGACACACCTGGGTGTACGCTCGCGTGTCTCCAAAGCAGAAGGAGGAGATCCTCATGGGTCTCAAAGAGCTTGGCTACTACACCCTCATGGCAGGTGACGGAACCAACGACGTCGGCGCTCTCAAGCAGGCTCACATCGGCGTTGCTCTTCTCAACGGTACCAAGGAGGACTTGACCAAGATCAGCGAACACTGGAGAAACACTAAGATGAAGGAGATGTACGAGAAGCAGGCTTCCATGATGAAGCGCTTCAACCAGCCAGCCCCACCTGTGCCTGTTCTTATCGCCCACCTCTACCCATCAGGACCATCCAACCCACACTACGAGAAGGCTATGCAGCGCGAGGCTGAGAAGAAGGGCATCGCCCTTCCAGCCATTGAGGCCGGCAAGGAGAAGGAGAATGGCGTCGAGACCGTCACCTCTCCAGGTGCCCAGGCAATCATTGATGGCACCGCCAAGCGACACCCAAAGCAGGCCCAGATGAACGCCGCTGCTGGTCTTGCCGACTCCTGGACTACCTCCATGATGCAGGCCGAGCTTGACGACGAACCACCGACCATCAAGCTTGGTGATGCCTCCGTCGCTGCCCCGTTCACATCCAAGCTCAGCAACGTTATCGCGATCCCAAACATTATCCGCCAGGGTCGCTGCACGCTCGTCGCAACTATCCAGATGTACAAGATTCTTGCGCTTAACTGTCTTATCAGTGCTTACTCTTTGTCTGTTCTGTATCTCGAGGGTATCAAGTTCGGTGATGGTCAGGTCACTGTCAGTGGCATACTCATGTCCGTCTGCTTCCTGTCCATCTCCCGCGCCAAGTCTGTCGAGGGACTGTCTAAGGAGCGCCCGCAGCCAAATATCTTCAACGTCTATATTATCGGATCCATCCTTGGCCAGTTCGCCATCCATATCGTCACGCTTATTTATATCGCTCGTCTTTGCGACAACATTGCACCGTAAGTTCATCTCCCTCCATCTCGCCTTATCGCCGCCGATAAGAAGCCCATGCTAATATGACCTCCAGACGTGACCCAGATGTCGACCTCGAGCGCGAGTTCTCTCCATCTCTTCTTAACTCTGCAATATACTTGCTCCAATTGATCCAGCAGATCTCCACCTTCGCAATCAATTACCAGGGTCGTCCATTCCGCGAGAACCTCTCTGAGAACCGCGGCATGTACCTCGGTATCCTCGGTGTCTCCGGCCTCGCATTCGCATGCTCCACCGAGCTGATCCCAGAGCTCAACGAGCAGATGAAGCTTGTGCCTTTCACCGATGGGTTCAAGTTGCGCATGACCGCGACAATGATTATCGATTATGCGGGATGCTGGGTTATTGAGAAGGGACTCAAGTGGGGATTTAGTGATTATAGACCGAAGGATATTGCGCTTAGACGCCCGGAGCAGAATGAGAGGGAAGAAAGACGCAAGGCGATCGAGGCGGTGGAGAACCAAAAGAAAGCGATTGAGGAGAAGGAGAGAAAGGAGAAGGAGAGGCAGGAGAAGGCTGAGAAGATGGTGGCAGAGCTCAAGGCCAAGTGGGCGGCGAGAACATAGATGGGCGTGTAAGTACATAGGCGGTATAGAAGGATAGCATGTGTATTTGTATTGAATTGTATTCCAACAGGTGTTTAAGCAAATGGATATCTTTTCTCCTGCGCCGTACACCTTACAGTTCTTATAACTCCTTAATTCCACCCCGCCAGCATCCCACCGCTACCAGCGAATCCTGCTGCGATTGCGTCAAAACAATCGTCCATGGGCCCATCGCCCTCGTGATCGCGTATTATGCCGTCCCGCAAAGTCCATTCCAGTCCATCTTGCTCATGTCGAATCGGTCGTTTTGATTGCCTGAGGCTAAGTGGTTTTGGTTAGTAATTATTAATAAAAAGCTGTTTTCGATGTTCTTACCTGCGATGTTTGCGCCGGCAGAGATGGCACCGAAGGGAAGGACATCCCAGCCATCATTTGCGCCTGAGGCGCAAGAGGAGTCGGAGTTTCTGGCGTTGTTGCGAGCAGAGCTGAAATTGTTCGCGCCCAAGGAGGAAGCCAATGATGTCGAAGCTCCAACGGAGCGAGAAGGGCCACTGGAGGAGGAAGTCGACGATCCGAACCTGCTGTTGGTGGCATTGCCGCGGCGTCTGCTCAAGGCGTTGATGAGGAGGGTACAGATGCCAGCCCCAGAAGAGTTGTTGCCGCCATTTTTGGAGGAGTTGTTGGTGTTGGAAGAGGTCGTCGAGGTCGAAAGCCCCCGAGGATCGTTGGTCGCAGTGTTGCACACAGGTAGCTATATACCCGAGTAAAGGCGGGTTGGTAAGCGTAGTTATACCTACACGAGCACTGTCAAATACCTACCCGGGGTACCCTGGTAAACACTTGGGTAGTGCCAAGGCACTTATTAGCCACCTTGGGCTGGCTAAGCGAGAACACTCACATGAATCGTCAGGGGTGTAGCAATTAAAATGGCATGAATGTGATGCTTTCCTTTTTGTTTCATTTCAGATGTCATTGTCGACTTTATTCAAGCGAAAGCCTTACGTCAAACTTGCCTAAAAAGACTTTTACCCCTTTACTAATCACTTGTACCTAAAACCTCAATACTCGGGGTAGATCAGGAATCTTTGACTTGACGCTCTGACTATCTCAGATTTGGATGGCTCGACGGACTGATGATCTACTTCCGTCAGCCAAACCGTCAAGAATCCTGGCTGCCTGTCGACCGCACTGAGCAGCCGGTTGACTCGAATGCCACCTGCCACCGTTCCAGGTCTCTTTCAACACAACAATTCTCAACGCCCAGGGCGCTGGCCCAGTGTTGAGTTTTAACACGAACTAGATAACACTCTTAATGTTGCACAAGATCGCAAAAGCAGTTTCAATCTTGTGATTATTATATTACCACGAGCATATACAGGAAGCCACGCCCGCCTCTTTTCAGTCGCTCATGCCCAAAACGACATGGAGGACTACCCAAAATATGCCTTTTGAAGCACTAACGCCTTCGCCATGCAGAACTCCTTCGTGCCCATATTTACAAAATGATTAGCCTGCTTTGTGCGACTTAACTCCAAAATAATTTAGTTGTTCCTCGCCTTCTGTCTCATCTTCAATATTCAACCACTACTAAGCGCCACTCCCAGCGCTAGTAGGCATCTCCACCGGCCGTTGCGGTATTGGTATCTCCACCTCCTCATCACTTGACTCTTCTTTATAACTATCAATCAACCGATCAATCCTCTCCATCCGCGCCTCATCTCTAACTCCACTACTAGTACTCGTGCTCCTTCTCTGTTCTGTCCTTCGGAGCAGGTTATTATAATTTGCTCGACTCCCACCGTATGGTCTCCCTGACTCCGGATCCTCTCGGAACTGTTCGCGGTAGGATGCGAATTCGGACTTAAGCGGACTACCCTGAGATAGAGGTTGGGAGGCACTGATGTGGTTGTTGGGTGCACTGGTCTGACTCAGACGGTGGCCAGAGGGGTTAGGCTGTGAAGACGAGAAGTTATTGAGAATAGCTTGACCCGGCGACGACATGAATAGTAGTGTCTCGATAGCGTCTTGTTCTTGCATAGACTGTGTCTTAGTTTGTCCTGATTCTCGACCACTATTCGCTTGGCCTCGGCTCGGCTCGTGTGGCGTATGTAGGTTGTCATTGTGGCTTGCCGGAGCAGCCGAGGCGGGGACAGGGGTGTGAGCGCCGCTCAAAGAATCCTCTCTTGGAGTATGTGGTGGTGGAACAGTCGTTGTCCCTGATGAGCTTGTGGAGTATTGGCTCAAATCAGAAGTAGAGTGGCAGAGACCACCAAGGCCTAAGCGATGTTGTGTGCCTTTCAAACTTGTGCGCCGTGGAAGGAAACCACCATTCTGTCTCATTCGAGGCGAATAATCAGCCACGGGTTGACTCGAGCTTTGCACTTGTTGATGCTGCGGTGAAGCATAAGTGCGTTGTGTCTGACTTCTCCAGAAGCTCTCGTAAGTACGCTCATTGTTTTTTTGTCCCTCTATTTGTGCTTCGCCATTGCCAGCATCCCCTATCGCGACATCGCCATCCTGGTGATGCGCCAAAGCAACTCGTGGGCTTGTGAGCTCGCTGGGCCGGCCATTGACACCACTAGTCGAACTCTTCGGACTGCCGCTTTGGCTGGCTAACGACTCAACCTCGTAGATTGGGAGGGATTCCCAGCCTTTCTGGACTTTCATCATTGCGTAGCTCAGTCTTGTTTTGAGCTCAGAGGTCAATTCCCTTGGAGACATGGCAGAAGATGCCGTGGATGTGTTGCGCGAGTGTCCGACGCGACGCTTCGGATCTGGATCGTTCTCTTGGGATGACCTTGATGATGCGGAAAATGAGCGACGGACGTGTCCATCTACTGTGCGTTTTTGACCTGCGATGGCCTGCGTGGAAGGTGGGACTTGGAGGGAGAGCTCGCCGGAGTAGCGCTTTGTTGCTTCTTGCGGAACTTGTGGTTGCGACAACAGTGGTTGTGGTTGGATCGACATTGACTGCGAGGACTGTGCTTGGACTTGTGAATAACTCGCAGTAACCATGCTACTCGGCTGTGTCTCATTGGCCACCTCTTCCTGGGAGAAAACTGATGGTATATCTTGACTGCTCTGCAGCGTGCTGTTGCCTGTGTGTGGTTCTGCTGCGAGTATGGCTTCGATGCCGGTCATACCGTCCTCGACCGTGCTATTGCTAGGAGACTTCGAGTCCGATGTAATGCTAGTGTTATCCGCTGCGGTCTTGGTCTGCACAGAAGTGATCTCAGGTTGTGTAGCTGGCGTTAGCAGGACCGCATCTAGGCCTGCGGGTTGCGCGCCGAACGTGCTCATCGTCATGGTACTTCGCAGTAATGGTAGGGTTAGGTCGCGTCAATGATCCGAGTACTCGGTGTAGTGGTGGATTTTCGAACTGTGATGCACGCAACCTTTGCCGTATCAAATGCGCCTAGCAATGAGAAACCAATGACAATGTGACTTTTGTTGCTAGACTCGGACTCGACGTTGCGCGCGGTGTCGTTGTAATGGATGCGTTCGGACTCGAGATACGCGGCGTCGGACGTCTTTGTGGTTACGCGTAGCACTTAAATAGCGCCAAGTACCGTATCGTGCCCGCGTGGTCGCGTTATCCTTCTTTGTGTATGTCCTATTTTGAAAATGGATGTTCAAGCAATTACTGTGAGTATACCAATAAGTTAAGTCTTTCAGGCCAAGGTTAACCTGTTGGTGATATGCAGATTGACGAGTCGAGGATGTGCTGAGTGCTCCGTGGGGGAGTGACCTGCTAGCGGCAGTACTGAGGATACACGCGCGCCCTCACGTGGAGCTTCTTGCGGAGGGCACGTTCACGACCTACATGGCGGGGGATGCTTGGCATCGTTATGTCAGCCAAGTCCTACTTCAGTTTGGCCCATTGATGCACGTGATTCAAGATATCTCGAGAAAGCTCCAAGACAAACAACTATTCGGCATCGCGAAAACAACAGAGCTGAGATTATGCCTGTGAATGAACCCAGGGCCAATCGTGGTGATTAAATATGCCTGGCCGCACACGCGTTGGCCAGAAGAAGCACTCTGCTGGTGCGGACACTTGAAGTCCTCGCGACAAACGTTATATTTATGCGCGAGAAGGCACTAATTTGAAGTAGAAAGGTACTCGTCAGGTGGTGGAGACGAGTTAGAAGAATCATAACACATCAGACGATTAAAAAAAAACGCCAAAAAAGTTATGTAGCTTCTCTTTGATTGAGCGTGTCATCCTTAGTGCAGGGGCCATGCTAATCCTGTGATTGTGTTAGTGACTGGTCAAACCGGGAATCGAACCGGAATCAAACTTACTTCTCTGTATCGTTTCAATTTGACATGTTGTCCCCACGAGGGGGACAACATTTATGGTTTCTGGGCATTCTTATAGTTACTGTTGCCAAACAATCATGGGGCCGAGACTTGGCCATTTCCAATCGCACCGTGACATCAGCTTGCTCTCTCGCGGCTCGAAACCAAGCTGGAGCTCACTAACATGGATAAGAGCGAGCGTCTTGAGCACACTGCATTGGCAATCTTTGGACGCTTGTCGTCTCGACCTCGACGCATCTTCACCTTCCCCTTTTATTCGCTTCACTGTCCTCTGTGAACTGTCTTCGGTATTTCCGACAGACTTCAGTTGATCCTTTGAAAGCTTGACAAGATGCGCATCGGCGGTGTCAACTTCAGCTGGCGCGACTTCTGGGATCACGACAATCGGACCCATGTCGCGACCCAGACCCGTAGACGTGAGTATCACTTCAGCCAGTCTCTAATCCAACCATTTAACAATATATAGTTCTTCCCCACTACCACGATGAAGTCCTCCCATCAGCCATCTCGGCTGAAGAAGTCACCAAGGTAGCACTTCGCTTGCGTTATCTTATCACTGAATGCGTGCCATGCGAGCTCGAAGAATTCGCCATCACTGCTGCGCACAGTCGCATTATCACCACTCAAGTGATCAAAGCAGCCAAGGAAGCCGGCGGCAGCGAATACTCCGCCTGCGTCGTATATTGTCTCCTCGTCAACAAACGCTGGTTTAAGCGCCAAGCCGAGCTCGAGATATGGGATGCAGACCTCCACAACGTGCGTGCTGTGGCCGCAGAAGTGATAGCCAAAGCCATCATCGAAGCTGAGGAGAACCTCACACACCTGATGCAAAATGTCTTGCTCAAACGCTATGGTATCATCCTCGATGGCAAGCAGACACCAGTCTCAAACGTCATTGAGAAAGCAGTCGATCTCCATGCAGTCAGAGTAATTGGTTCCTCCGGCTACCAAAAGACCATCTCCTATCTCTGGCGCGGCTGGCTGGTCCAAGACGACGAAGACGCGACCACCTTCGTAGAATACAAAGATAAAGCCAACCCCTCCTACTGGGCCCATCTCGACCCAGACCGCATGCGCGCACCAGTCTACCAGAATGCGACCCAAGTACTAATATCCCTTGTCTACCTCGGGTTATATACAGGTGCTATCAACACCGTGAACGCAACCGGAGATCTGGATACCACAGAGATATTCCTCTACGTCTTCACCTTCGGCTTCCTCTGCGACGAGTTCTCCAAGGTCTGGAAGGTCGGAAGATTCTATATTGGATTCTGGAACGTCTTCAACCTTGTTCTTTACGCCCTACTCTCCGTATCCTTCATCATGCGCTGCATCGCCCTAGCCAATCCAGTCAACTCTTCAAACCCAGACGAACGTTCGGAGCGCGAGAAGTATAACGAGCTCTCCTACAACTTCCTCGCCTTCTCCGCGCCCATGTTCTGGGGCCGTCTTCTGCTCTTTTTAGACACTTTCCGCTTCTTCGGCGCAATGTTGGTGGTGCTTAAAGTCATGATGAAAGAATCTCTAATCTTCTTCGCCCTCCTCGCCGTCGTCGTCATCGGTTTCCTACAAGCATTTATCGGCATGGACGCCGCAGACAACAAAACCGACGCCACGAAATTCATCCTGCAATCCATGGCCAATTCCGTGCTCGGAGCTCCTGACTTTAGTGGCTTCGATTCCTTCGCGCCTCCATTTGGCATCATCCTCTACTATATCTTCACATTCACCATCATGGTCATCCTCCTCAATATCCTGATCGCGCTGTACAATTCCGCCTACGAGGATATCACGGGAAATGCGATTGATGAATACATGGCCCTCTACGCCCAGAAAGTCATGCAGTTCGTCCGCGCGCCAGACGAAAACGTGTTCATCGCCCCCTTCAACCTGATAGAAATATTCTTCCTCATCCTGCCCATAGAATGGTGGTTGCCGAAAGCTCACTACATGCGCCTTAACGACTACGTCATGGCCTTCCTGTACTCGCCCCTTCTTGTCATAGCGGCATTCTGGGAGACGAGGAGTGCACGCGAGGTCACGATAGCGAGGCGCAGAGGCGACGAGGATGATGATACGGTGGAGGAGTGGGAGAGAACGGGAAGTTTGGAGGTGGATATGGAAACCGAGGGCTGGGCTAAAAATGTAGATAGAGTCAAGGCCAATGTTGAAGAGGATCAGGCGACGGGGGAGGTTAAGAAGCTTAGGGAGGAGGTGCAGGAGCTGAGGGAGTTGATTGTGAAGCTAGCCAACGTTAAGAGAGCGAAGGCGGAGAAGAAGGCTGAGTTGAAGGCTGGTGAGAGCAGTGGTGTGACGGCCGTGGATGAGGATGGGGATGAGGATACGGGGAGGGCGAGTGGAAATGATGCTTAAGTCGCTATATGTGGAGAACGGTGCTAGACGTTGAGACACGATTGAGCGAGGCGTTGAGCAAGCGGCGATGTCTTCTTCATGCCATCATTTCGAGCTTTAGCATGCAGCGGTATGTAAGTCGGTCATAGCAATTTAGTCGGGAAATTACCAAGGACCAAGAACAGCTCTATCATCCGGAGTGCTAACCCGTTTGTATCGTCGGAGGTCAGTTTGGCAAAAGTCTTGCAGTTGGTGAACGGCGGAGGAGGAGGAGACTTCGAGATTGAGGGCACCGGTGCCAGCCTAGCAATTCCCCTAAAATGTGCGGCAGCTGTAGATGGTATGTTGCTGAATGTTAAGCGGTTAGCCCTCTCGTATCTAGACACGTACGTCGATTGCTAAGTTCTTGTTGTTGTTTTTGAATTGAGAATATATGTTAAGATGGACTAACCGGGTAGCTCTCCGACATCTCGATAAATGTGCAAATCCTGAAACTCGAGCTGACTCTTTTGCCTTGAGATACATCAAAATCAATTAGTTATAATCAACTTCAATAAGCTATGTAGATTTTATCTTGTCGTTTGTTTAAGCTGGGACTCGATGCAGAAGTGGCTGGCTAATGGGTTAACTACTTCCTACTTCGCTCGATAAGTATGGCATTTTCGAAGTTTTTGTTGGTGTGAGTTGAAACTACAGGCTGACGTGAATGCTTAATAGATCAGCGCTTGTAGGTAGCCTCTATTGGTTTAAGACAATAAGATACGTTATGTTTTTTTCAAGCTATTAATTTGCGATCTCACTGTACTTATTTAAGTAATCGGTTAACGGTCTCGAAGGTATTTGCCGCAAAGGTTTTTCGGTCGTAGTGGCTATTTGAGCATTGAGAAGCTTAGGAATGGTAGTTTGGGCAGTTTCACTTTGTGAAAGAGCCAGGGGCGAAAGAGAATGGAAGAAATCTTGACTGAAGAATAACATAAGCACAGGTCTTATTTGCTTTGAGTATATGAGCCATATATTCCTTTACTACCAAGATATACAGTCGTGTTGAGCTAGATGCGTCCTATTGAGCAGAGCCAGATACCAAGATGATAAACGTCAAGCAAAAATGTTGTAAACATAGTCGGGATCAGGCATGCACATGTGCCAGTTCGTGCGTTCACCTCGAAGTCTCGAACTTGGTCTCGAACAAATGCGCTGTCCTCCTCATCATGTCGTCTCCTGCCTTGACAGCCTGCATACGACAGCCATTCTTGCTAATTGAAGCAGGGCTTGCAGAATTGATCATGCTTGTGGCCACGGGAGTTGTCAGTCACCAATTGCTACGTAATAGGTGGGAGTCAAGGTCTTTACCGGAGGAAGAACCTTCCACTCGAAGTCGTCATCCTCATCAAAGCATACACAGCCAGCGCCAGGGTTTGCTGGGCCGCAAATCAACTCGTCTACTAGGTTGAAGACTATATAGTGTCTGACGCCAAAATGGCAAAAAAATTCTTCCTCGGAAGCATGGAGAAGACTTGGCCTAATATTCTCCTCTCAATCTCTCCTTTCTTCTTCGGTGTCAGGGTACTCACGCAGACCCAAGGCCGTAGTATTTGCTTCATAACATCTGTCGCTGATAATCCCCAGTGGAAATCCATACTCCGCGACAAGCAGGTTCATGATATTACCTGCTACGTCGACAAACTCACGGAAACCACGGTCCAGACTTGCCATGTCCCAAGGAGACACCTCTGTCGGACTGTAATTCATGAACTCGAGATAACGAAGCAATTGACCATTGGTGCGCAAGGCTCTAATGGCCTTGCACGAATCGATAAGGAAATGCTCTTCTTCTGTCTCGGAGGCGGTGGTGATAGGAAAGATACTGCCACCCGACAACGGCGACAGGATTGTGATGCGGCGGTAGGGGTCCTTGAATTTCGCGAATGATTCGGCGTCCTGGTTCAAACCCCTGTGACCTCGTCTTTCTAGCAGACTTTCCCCCGAATGATTGTCTTCTTTACCGGTAACTCGTGCTCTTCCATGTATTTCTCGTACTCCTGGTCGCGAAAAAGGCCATCGGGAAAGTTAGAACGGACGTCGATGTAATGGAAGAAGTTGATGCCAGTCCTGCCTTCTGCAAAATACTCATCGTGGGGAACGTGACCGAAATAGTTCATGACTGTTTTAATGTACAGGAGGTGCTTTGGCTGCGATGGTATGCTGGGCCTTGTGAATTGCGTATCCTCGGTTGTCAGGGTTATTGGAGGACTGGGTTAAAAGAGGTCCTGTGACTGTTCTGCTACAATTGAAGATAACGTACGGATACGTCCGTGGCTGTTATGGTCGAAGTCGTGGTGTGCGTTCGTTTCGTGGTTGCAAACAATCGAAGGAAGACGACGAGAAAAAGTCCAAGATAGAATGTTTGACCCCAAAGTGCGATGGGTGCCTGATCTCTCGGCTACTTTACCTATTTGGCCTACTCTTACTCAATATGTCAGTCGCGGTCTTCGCTCCTTCCTCGTAAACGACTGCGCCCGGAGAGGCAGAGACACGCGCTTAGCCGCTTACTTGATACGCGGGAAAGCGCTGGGCAGAACCAAAACGCACAGATCCGCAAATTCTGGCGACAACATGCTACTCAGTTGTTTATATAAATATTAGAACTTTAAAGCCTACAACCAAAAAGCCTCTCAGGAAGCAACATGACGATGCAAGCCATCCGAAATTTAGCTTTCAAGCATAACTCTAATCGCTGCCGAGAGAAGCGAGACCCAGTTGAAGGGATGACATGGCAAACTTACACTGCCAGTTCATTGGGAGCGACCTAAGATGGGAAACTCAAGCAGTAAAACAGGTCGCTTACGCTGGGTGTGGACGTGCTCCGATCTTGTACCTACAACGTAGACCGCAGGCCTCAATACAGGACGGGTTGATGGAAAATTCACCCGGCGAAGTAATGATGGAACGATTGGTAGTCCTGTTAATTTGTAGAGTATATATATTGAGAAAAAGAGCTTCGTTGTCGAGCTAATCATTACTGATAATCTCCTAAGGGAACGCCTGCATCGATCTGCAATCATTAAAGCCGCCCATGTATGTATCTCCCTAAGGTCTCCTCAGGAAACACAATCCCACCTCGCCCTAAAGAGATGAATCCACCTCCACGTCCTCCCAGACATCACTTAGTCCGAGTCGCTCGACGAACTACCACTCCCACCCCTCCTCTTGTAGTGCTTATCCTTATGCTTCTTCTCTCCCTTATGCTTCTTATCCTTCTTTTTGCCCACCTTATGCTCCAACACATTCGCACCCACCGCGCCTGCTACAGCGCCAGCAGCCATACCCAGCAGTCCGCCTCCAAATTGGTTCGCCATGAACCCACCAGACGCACCACCGACCAGAGTGGCACCAAGTCCCCTCTCACCTGGCTGTCCATCACCTGGATAGGCTTGGGAGTCAGGAGCTCCGTGTTGACCCTGCTGTCCGTACTGGCCTTGCTGAGCGTACTGATCATGGGGTGGCTGGCCGTAGCCCTGCTGTTGCTGTTGCTGGCCTGCGTATGGGGAGTGTCCGCGGTCATCATATCCTCCCTGATGTTGTGGCTGATGTGGTGGTGTGCCATACTGGTCCCGCTGGGCATATGCGTCTCGGTTCTGCTGTGGTGGATAGCTACCCTGCTGACCTCCATATTGCCCTTGTTGAGCGTATGGGTCGTGCTGTGGTGGTGGTGCGCCGTACTGGGAGGGAGCGTTTGGGTCGTAGTAGCCTTGCTGAGCTGGCGGGTAGCCGCCTTGACCTTGAGGTTGTCCACCATATTGCTGATTTGGAGGGTAGCTACCGCCGCCGCCGGAGCCTCCGTAGTAGTCGTTCGAAGACATCGTTGGTGAGGTTGTTTTGTTTATGTGAAGTGAGATTTGAGTGTTTCAGATTGCGGAAGCTCGGGAGTTATTCAAATATGAGCTTTCGTGGGTTGGGTGTGTTTTACGCTTTCGAGACGAAGATGGTTATCAGAGGTTGCTTATGTAGGAAGACGAGAACACGAGGGAACTGATTCAGGTTATATCCCTTGTATGGATGCCGTTGTACCATAGAGCCGAGCCAAGGCTTACGAAGAGGGAGACGTCAGCTAGTGGGGTAATGTGGCTGAATCATTCGCCATCAAGGTCACAACTGAAACCGCGTGGCTGAGAGACCACTCAGCCACATAGTCATAGCGCTTGGAGCGGTCAAATTGTGGATGGGAAATGTGAGTGTGCCGTGTTTATTCAGCTTACGATTATAGTATTGGTTCGGCATGGTACAATATCCTTGCACAGCTCAAGACAATGATGATGTTGAATGCTGCGGAGCTAAGAAGGACTCGGCCGGCCCGGCTGCCGGCTATTGGCGTGTTTTTAAGATTTTGTTCGTCCAACGAAAAGGAACGATTTTAGCAAGACTAGGGGGGTCTATCACTACTGTCTCATGTTGTCGTTTACGACAATTCTAGCCGTTGTCACGGAAACAGTACCCGTACTATGACAGACGTCGGCACCCGCAAAACTAGCGCACCTGAGCTCAAAAGGTGATTCGGTCTCATTACACAGGAATGCCTACGCTATGCCTCAAATCCCCAAAATATTACCCTTCACCACTCCACAACTCCTCCAGAAAACTTCCGTAGCATCCCTACTCATCATTCTCCCACCAAACCGATGGCCTCCCCCTCGGCGGCATCAACAACCTCTCGTGTGGCCAGTCATCCCCACTCGCATAAACCTCCTCCCAGGGAAACTCCAAATCCTCTTCCGAGTAATGATACGGATGCGGATATCTATCAAACGGAGTGACCCTCGTCCACTCATCCGCATCCGTATCCGCATCCGCAAATCTTACCGCCATTCTATTTCTTTGACAAACATGGTGAGTTCCGTCAGCGGGACAGTGCGGGTTGTATTGACACCTATGAATACCATGATGGGGGAGCGGATGGTGATCCCGTGGTATCCTGCCATGGAAAGCGGGGTTGTGCCGATGTTGAGCTATTTCTACAGCTCTTTGATGGGCCTCCCTCCGACGTTGTGCGGATTCGGTCAGCACAATCTCATTCCCATGATGGCATCTCGCGGCATGGACTAACACCCTGTCATGATGGTCTAGTGCATTCCCATGCCCATGCCAATGTCTTGGTCTCTTCCCCCGCCTATGACGCACAGAATCATGTTCCCTAATTTCCTCATCCAACTCCTTCTGCCGTAGCTCTTCATCCCTATCCTGTAGTTCTCGTTCCAGCTCAAGTTGTGCCCTCTCAGCCTGCCGACGACGGTGGGCTTCGGAGGCGCGCGCACGTTCTAACTCCTCCACACCTCTCAACCTCACATCTTCCATCGCAGATTCTCTCTGCGCCTCAAGGTCGGCCAAATCCTCGCTGGTCGACCCCCGCCCGTGGCGCGGTTGATGGCGACCTAGACCGCTACCGAGGTGAACTCGCCGCATCTCACGCTCAAGCATCTCCGCTTCTAGCTCCTCTTCTTCTTTTGCTGCATCGAGGAGGTTTTCGTAGACTTCTTCCGGCACGCGGCCTCTCATGCCATGGACGCCTGGCATCTGTCTTGGTATGCCAGCTCGGCCGTTCCGACTAAGGCCGTGACGACCATGGCCGACTGTAGCTCTATACATATCCTCAAGGTGGTGAGGGAGATTGAGATGCCTATCCAGATCCGCATCAGGCGGTCCATGGTCCTCGCCCTGATACCTAGGCAGAGCGGTCGGTGTCCTTAATATTGCGGCCGGTCTACCTCTCCTGCTTTCTACCGCCAGTGGACGATCAAAGGCAAGTTGGGGATCGTATGGAAGACTAGAGTCGCCGCCGTATAGAGGATCATAGACGGGTGTGCGGCCGAGGCGGGAGATTCCCATTTTTCAACCTGGGGGCAGGATAGAGGAGCGTAGATGTTTTTGCCGCCATTTGGGGGAGCGGTTGGTCATTAGGTCGTAAATTAGGGGGCCGTTGGGGTCTGTATCGTGTTAGTTTTACAGGCTAGCTGGAAATACACCGGTTTGTTGTGGGATGTATTGAGAAAGACTTTTTTTGACACAGGATCTGAAGAAAGAGAATGCAAAAGAGAAGCAGCGAAGGGGAGGTGAGCAGGACATTGAAGGTAATCTTCAGGATTAATCATTCTTACGGGCTTCTGAATTCCCTCAATGGCAAGAGATGTTTTGCTGAAAGGCTAGATTGATGTTTGGCTGGGAGCGTGCTGGGGTTTGGCGTTTAGCTTGCATATACTCTCTCGGTAGCTCAGTAGGATGCCAGGCCAGCCTAGCAAACAATGCCTGGATATATAAGTGCTCAGAGACAGAAGCTCAAACTGACAGATCATTAAATCTCGAGTCCGAACTATTCTGACGGAAAGAAGAGATGTTTGACATGAGAAATGGACTACTTATGGGAGGGCCAGAGCGGTCACCGACAGCACGAGCCGTCACAAAATGATGTGCCGGTTATTGGCAGCTTGACCTGAAGTGCAAGTCGATCCGTCCGAACTTCGTATATAGACTGCATAGAATGCGTGCTTGCTTGTGCTTGTTTGCTCGCCTTGGGCACTGGTTTGACCAAACAATTTGTTGCCGGAGACGCGCGCGAAACGCTAATGGCCAAAGGGCTTGGGAGGGCAAGGCTATTTGGAGTTGTGCCACCCTACGTAACGTAGCTGTCCGGTGAGCAATTCAAGACAGCAGCTGTTTAAGTGGATGCTGTTGGATGAAGTATTACCCAGCCTCGAGAAGGACATGATGGCATGCAGTTCTGACAATTCCATGCATGGTATGCCAACGGTTTCCGTGGTTGGCTTCGAGGACGACATCGGTATTGTTTGCTGGAAAGAGCCGAGACTGCAAATAGGACTAAGTAGTGCATCTTTCAGGCGAGGGGCATTTATTTACTTAGAGGCAGCCAACGAGTTGGCAGAGCATAGTGAGACATTCTCGGGCTTAGTCAACTTCTAGCCATCTCCATGAATGTGCGGCGCGTTAATGGATTGTCGCGTCGACATGTGACAGCTTTAGCATGGTTCATTAATGGCATGATAGGTGTCATATATAGTGCTTGATAGTAGTTCACATTGTCATTAAAGAAGGGAACTGCCATTATAATGATAAGCTGTTTGAGCTTAAATTGAACGATGTATTAGACCTGAAGGAGTCTAGCCCGAGGTTATGAACCAAGCCACTTATCTGTGCCGATCATCGTCATATGACGTTGTTCTCATTGGCGGAACGTGGAGAATCGGTGGAGGTCCCGTGCACTGAAGAACACTGGAGAAGCCCTGTGTGAAATTGGGCCAGAGGTTGGGAGCTGTCCAGATTGAGAAGGTGAAGGAAGACCTAAACACCTTTCAAGTAAAAGAGGCGAGACCAATAGATATAGATAATTGAGTTGATGTTTGTATTATATCTCGCTTAAACTAGCGTAACACTGTTAACTGCCATATGCGACCATTCTTACGGAGTGTGCCACACCACAGTCCTGCGCGCCGCGTTCCTGAAGTTTTAAGTCCGGCAATCAGATCGCGCTAGCAGATCACGCTAAATCCGTAGCGCAGCTTTCCGACCAGCGTACACTTTCTTCGCCATTCAATTTTGAGAGCGAGTACCATCGATACATCCAAGCAAGCGATATACCCAGCATCCTCGGACATTCACATTCTTGAGCCTTTCAGACTTCAGCTACCACTACACACTCTACGAAGACTTCTTCGCCAATTACAGCACTCTTCAAAGTAACAAGGCTCACTCCCTGTTTTTTGCAATATCCCACATTCGCCTTGAGTGGTACCACCGAAGCTTCAGCCTCCTGTACCATCACCGACATTCAATATGCCAACTACATTAACTTCGAGCTTTGCCTCAGCCGCCGCCGGCCAGTCTATTAGAGAGCCAAGAGGGCCAGGAAGAGCTGGCGGCACTGGAGAGTGGTAAGTCGTCCCCGTCATCGCTGTTCTGCGCAAGGCTGTCCACAACTGGCCACTCGTTACTTCACATGAAATATACTCGTCATCACTTTGCAGAATATCAGAAGAGGATACTACATACAACTCTTGTGTTGGGCCCGACTCAAGGACACGTTGTGGCAAGGTCGTCGCCATCCAGGAACATACTGACGTTACCCTCTCTACAGGACGCGCAAGGACTCTTCTCGACTCACTCTCCGAAGATCTACGGCCACTTCGAATGGCCCATCTGGCCCCTCTTCCGCTCATCCAGATAACGCTACAAGCGCCGAAGATGCTTTCGCCTCGTACTCCTCCAATGTCCCAGTCGATACCCGCTACTCCAAAGAGAATATTATCGGCATCTTCAACAACATGCCGAAGACCAAGGCTGGCGCTGAAGACAATGTCAAGCGCTTGTACGTGAATAACTGGAACCCTGAGCAGTCGAATGGCTCTACTGGTCGCGGCTGGGGAAAGGGCGCTGATGCGCGCGACGCCAGCAACGGACCAGAGGTCTGCTGGGATCAATCCGGCGAGGTGAAACCAATAAGCCCGGAGGGAATGTCTGAGGCTGAGAAGGCTGTACGCATTTACCACCATCTTGCCCGTTAGAGCTTTCGCTGATTGTTCTAGGTTTTCGCCAGCGATGTTAACTCGCCACTTAAGCCACCGCCACAGATCAACAAGGAGACTGGCACTCCAGGTCCAAGCACTAATGGCCGCAGAAACTCCTTGTCGCAAGGAGGAGTTGCCGGCTATGGACTCTCGTCCCCGACTCCAGGACGTCCAGGAAATCGTCGCAGAGAGACTAGCGACTACCTCGGAGCCAGCTCCGTGGCGTCGCCAGCTGGACTGGGTAGATTCAACCGCGATGAATCATCTCTGTTCTTCCGCAAGGCTGCCGATAGAGATGATGACGAAGCGCCACCATCGTCTAGGCCAGCTCTGCCATTCGGTGGGTTGGCGCGTTCCAGCACCACCGGAGCTCCAAACTCTCCGTGGTCCGCTGGACCAGCCACGACTACCATGGGAGCATTCGGCAGCTTCGCACTCCCAACTGGCCCGGGAACTCCAAGCAAGGAGAGGCCTACTTTCGGCAGAGGCGAGAGCAGACTCGCACATCTCATGCCAAAGGAGAGCTCTGAGGACCTGGGTGCTCCGCCTGCCAGGGAGCCTCTTCGCTCAGATGCTGCCAAGTCCTGGAGAGCTAAGACATTTGCCGCTGAGGCCGATCCTTTCGATGAAGCGCCTGTCCAAGGAGGTAGCGCTTCATTGGGTGGCCAGGATCTTAGCCCACCGATGCCACAGCGTCGTGTCCCAGGTTATGGAACTCCAAGTCGTCAGGCCTCCCGCCAGACGTCCTTGAGCGACTTGCAAGGCTTTCGTGACATTACTTCCGGCCAAGTGTCGGGAACACAGACTCCATTCGGACGCCATGCTGGCCAGCGCGATGTTGATAGTCCTACTGAGACTAACCCATACGCCAGTCCAGCTGAAGACCGCATTCGCGACGATGCTTCTAACAATGGAAGTGTCGGCAGCTCTGCTTTGCACCACCAGAACCAGCTCCGTGGCATCGGTAGCCTTGGCGATCAGCCAGGTGGCGCATTTGGAGGCATGTCTCGTGGATTCCCATCTGCCTCCTTCGATCACCCAGATCGTAGTGCCACCTCCAGTGCTGCTGGCAATAAGGGATTCCCATCCTTGAACACCCTCGGTGGATTAAGCAACCTTGGCGGATGGCCAACCAGCGGTAACCCAATTGGCACTCCAGATCGTGAAAGATCATTCCAGAGCGCCTTTGGAAATTCCATCTTTGGCCCAATGGGCGCTGAGAGTCTCGCTTCTCCTGGTGGAAGCTTGAGCGGCCTCGGTGGCTTTGGTGCCACTGGAGGTCTTGCTGGCTCCAGCACCATTGGACGTGGTAGCAAGCTCGGATCTCTCTTCCCAGCTGCCATGCAAGCTCAGATGCACAACAACGAAAATGACCACCAGGACGATCAGCGTGGCGGCGGTGCCTTCGGCTCCATCGGTCGCAGCGCTTTTGGCCCACCAAGAGAGACCGATAGCCCCCTCAGAACTAACAGAGGAATCTTTGATGATATCCTCAACGGCTCTGATTTCCGCAGTGGCTCTGCCTTCGGCGACGGACAACAGACCCCTGGAGGATCTGCTTTCGCTCAGATTCCTGGCCAGGCTTTCCAGCAGAACCAGACCTCTGGTGCTCCAACTCCAACTTTAGGTAGCAGCTTGCCTACAGCTCAGCAGCGCACTATGGTCATGCCTGATCGCATGCGATGGGTCTATCTTGATCCTCAGGGACAAGTTCAGGGTCCTTGGTCTGGATTGGAGATGCACGACTGGTACAAGGCATCTTTCTTCACACCTGACCTGTCTGTGAAGAAGCTTGAGGATGATGAGTTTGAGCCGCTGGGACAGCTTATCCGCCGCATTGGTAACTCTCGCGAGCCATTCTTGGTTCCACAGATTGGTGTTCCTCATGGACCAGCTTCCAATCCAGCTGGTACTCCATTTGCCCCTGCTGCTGCCACCACCGCTGGCCCAACACCAGGCGCTGTTCAGCCACCATTCGCCGGTGCTTTCCCAAGCTTTGGCACCACCTTGACTGCAGAGCAGCAGAACAACCTTGAGCGCCGCAAGCAAGAGGAGCAGTATCTTATGGCTCGCCAGCGCGAGTTCCTTGCTCAACAACAGGTCAACATGAAGCAGATGCAGATGCAGGGTGGTCTTCCATCGGCGTTGCACCATCATTCCAGCGCTCACAGCCTTCAGAGTCAGCCAAGCTTCGGCAGCATCACCTCTCCGATCGGCCCAATCATGCCAAACCAGATCCCAACTACATCATCTGGATTCTTTGATCCACCTCGTCCAGGTCAGGCTCCACTCGGCGGCATGAACATGCCACCAGATTTCTTTCGTGAGGAGGAGATTGCGAGGTTGACCCTTCAGGATCGTCAGAGCTCTTTCGGCCCACCAGGTCCAGCTCCACGCCAGCAGCCTCAGTTTCTCTCTCAGCAGCCACAGGTTCAGCCAGTTGGACCTCCATCGCAGCCACAGCGTCAGGACGAGAACGACCCACAAGGGTTTCGTGCACGCCTTCAGGAGTTTGACCAGCTCAGAGCTCAGCTTGATGCCGAGCAGGCCGCTGCCGCAGCTCCGGCCGCCGCCGATCCAATTGGCCCACCACAGTCACGCCAGCAGCCAAAGCGAGTCGTGGTTGAGGCACCAGCGCCAGTTGAGGAGGTGAAGAAGGAAGAGCCAAAAAGGGTTGAGGAGGAGCCAATGTCCCTCACCGAGCAGATCCAGAAGGCTGCTTCTGCCAAGCCAACTCCACAGCCAAAGTCTCCCTGGGCCGAGATTCCCTCTGGTCTTCCTATGCCATTCCCACCTCCACCACCACAGTCTACCACGCCATTGCCAGCTCCATCCGCCCAGCGTACCAACTCCAATCTGCCAGATACCCTTAACGCTGGAACTCGCTCCAGAACCAGTTCCCAGTCTCCAGACCTCGCGGCCGCTCCGCCATCTATCGCCCCATGGGCCAAAGAGCAGGTTGAGATTCCAAAAGGACCATCGTTGAAGGAGATCCAGGAGGCTGAGGCTAAGAAAGCTGCCAAAGTTGAGGAGGTTGCCGCTGCCGCTCGTCGTGCTGCTCTTGAGCAGGAGCTTCGTGTTCAGGCCACTGCCCCAGCTCCCGGTCTACCAACCACATCCACCTGGGCTGCCAGTTCTCCAGTTACCCCAGCTGCTACCACCGCCTCTCCATGGGCCAAGACATCTACTGCACCAGTTACCGCCAAGGCTGCTAGCAAGAAGACTCTCGCGGATATCCAGAGAGAAGAGGAGAACCGTAAGGCCAAGGCCGCGGCTGCTCTTGCTGCTGCTCAGCCAGCCGTTCCAATTGTTGCTGGTGGTAAGCGTTATGCCGACCTCGCAATTAAGCCATCTACTTCTGCTTCCCCAGTCGCTGGATCGGCCTGGTCTACTGTTGGTGCTGGCGGTAAGGTCAAGATGCCACTTGGCTCTGCCTCTGCAACTACCCCAACTCTCGCTCGCACTTCTTCAGCCGCCGTGCCAACTTTGGCTCGTGTTGCCCGCCCATCTATCGCCGATAACCGTACTCAGACCTCTGCTGCCTCTTTAGCTACTCAAAATGGTGCCACCTCGGCCCAGGCTGAGTTCGCTAAGTGGGCCAAGAGCGCGCTTTCTAAGGGTTTGAACAGTGATATTAATGGTTAGTCCTTCCTGACCCATATACTCATCACATATAGAACAATCTAACTAACACGCACACAGTCGATGACTTTGTCACCATGCTCTGCGAGTTTCCAGCCGAGGCCGGCATCATCGCCGACTCCGTCTACGCCAACTCTCAGCTCATGGATGGCCGTCGCTTCGGCGAGGAGTTTGTCCGCCGCAAGAATTTGGCTGATAAGGGTGTCGTCGAGCCGGCTATCGGTGGTGCTCCCGGGTTCTCTACCGCTGGTGGTAACAGCGCGGCAGTCGGTGGATGGTCTGAAGTCGCAAAAAAGGGCCCACCAAAGGTTGAGGAGCCAAGCAGTGTTGCTGGGTTCAGGGTTGTGCCGAACAAGAAGAAGGGCCGCAAGTAGGGCATTCGCGTTTGTGATTTAGTGAAAGGTAATTAGTGTAGGTGCTGCCAGTGCATGATTTATTTGCTTTGAATAATTTGAAGATTTTCTGCGTCGTTAACAGGCTTATGTGTGATTGCATTGTAGCATTAGTATGCTCCTAGCACCTAGTACTTACCAATATATTACTTCACGAAACTATACTTTCCCTACCTGCAACTAGTGACTTTAACGCTTTTAGAATGGATAATGGATAATGCCGTATGTATTACGAGATATTAACTATTGTAATGGATATACACAACAATCTTCTCTTGGCGCACGGCGAGGCCCGTCCTCTCTATGTGATACCACATTCTAACCAACAGCATAGCCGTTCATAGGGACGCTCCAGAAGTGCCCATCAACGCCTCAACCAGACGCATTACCGGGTGTGATCGATTTAAAACGGAGATGGACGGCAAGGCTGCTGTCTGTTTATTAACCTCCAAAATTTTCGAGAATGGCGCCTTCGACACAAACAAAAACAACATTGAGACCGACCCCGCCGCCACCGACATGAACCCAAACGTTGCCAAGTTCATCCCAAAGACCATTGTGTATCCCAACGGCTACGTCTCCTTTGCCAGTTTGTACGAGTCTTTGAGAAACAACAGCGCGACCATGCATCGCGCTACCAGTTTCCGCGACCGCGCTGCCGTGGCACATCAAGGTGTCTTCGACTTCAACCCAAGCGCGCCGGCGAGTATCTACGACCCTGCGGTGGATTTCAAGAACAACATTGGGGAGAGGAGTGTGGATGAGGAGATCCCAGATCAGCCACGGGTTATGCCAGAGTACGAGATCGAGAGAATCGCGAGACGCGAACTACGCAATGGCGACTCCGCCGACATGCCAGGACCGAGAATGGGAAGATACAGTTTGGGTGAGGGGGAAAGGGGACAGCGGCTTACGCAGGAGAATCTCCTCAGAAACCATATCCAGTACACGGTGGATTGGCAGATGAGGGGCGGCGATGTTTTTGCGGAGAGGGTTGTGAGGGAGCGCGTCGGAGAGCAGCCGTCTGTGGAGGGAATGAGAGACACGAATGGTGATCAGGAGTACGCGGTGCAGTCTTCGAGCTCGGATCACACGTTCGGTGGAGGCCAGCAATATGCCGAATATCAGTATGGCGACACTCAGTCTTACCAGGGACAGCAAACGGCACGGGAGCAGAGATACTATGGCGGAGGTGGAAGCCAACAGTATGGTGCGCAGCAGTATACTGAGCATCCATTGAGCCCATCGCAGACGTTTGGTGGTGGTCAGCAATATGAAGGATACCAGTATGGCGATCAGCAATTTTACCAGGGACCTCTGACGGCCCAGCAGCACTACGAGGAGACCAAATACTATAGAGCTGCTAGAATGGATGGAGAGCAGCAGCAACATGGTACATGTTCTCTATACACGGGTCAGGCATACTGCCGTCAACAATCTAGCTCTGAGACGTTTGGAAGACAGCAACATGGCGGACAACAACAAACCGTTTATCCATGTGGCGGACAACAGTACAACGGCCCATACACTGGATCTCCATACCATCAATCTTCGTAGAGTAGACAACCGGTTAGCGGTCAGCAGCAGTATGCTGAGCACGATAAGATGTAAATGGGTATTTTGTAAGTGAAACTTTTGGTGCACGACAGCAAAGAGGAAATACCGGTTAACATTGAAGCAGATACGTCGTGCTGAAGAGAGCAAACACGACGTGGTGCAAGGAGCTTTTAGCGTCTACACACGGGCTGCCAGCTTTACACCGATAATTGTTTGATAGGGAGAAAGCCGTATCTGGCTCCCAGGGTAGAGATATAAACCATCGCCCTTGATGAAGGAGACTTGCTTTTTCTTGATCGTTAGGATGGACATGGGGGAACAGGATGTTGTTGGACGAGCTGTGTTATTGCCATGTTGAGAGCCCTGTCATATTGCTGACTATGGCCTCGATGATCAATGAAGATACTGCTTAATGAAACGAACTAGGATACATCTGCGTGAAATATGGAGTCTAAGACGGTAGTTATTTTGATCCTGTTAAGGTGGTCTGAGTCCGGGAAGGACATGTCGTTGAGGCGGATGCCGCCTACTACGCCATCGCCGAGGCCTCGGTTATGCGGGGTAGTGGGGAGCTAGTGACGGCCGCCGAGCAACCTTGTTGGATTATCAAGCCGCGAAGCTAACTTTATATCTACTGTATCACGATTCATTGGGCCTTGGATCTATTTCATCTAGTCCATATTATTGCATATCTTTTCATCTCCGAAGCGAGCCTAGCAATATGGTTCTCTCACTCTCAATCAACAAAGCCGAAGGCAAGCCAGGCGTTGTCTATCACCCGTCAGTACACATTGACATCTCGGATAACCGCTTTAAGCATCACCAACTAACCATTGTTTGCAGTCTCAATCTAAAGGATATCCCCGAGCCACAGCCAAAAAACGGCGAGGTCTCCGTGAAGATATTGGCTGCTGCGCTGAACCACCGCGACCTCTTCATCCGCCATTCTTTGTATCCAGCCATCTCCTTCGATGGAGTCCCTATGCTTGCCGACGGCTGCGGCACTGTCACATCTTCCTCGCCAAAGTTCGCAGGAAAGAGAGTCATCCTCACACCATCCCACGGCTGGGACAGCTCTCCTGATGGACCGGAGATGGGAGGAATCACAATCCTTGGCGGAACCACAACCATCCCATTGGGAACCGCACAGGAGATGGTGGCTGTGAGTGAGAATGAGATTGAGGTTGTACCGGAGCACCTTTCTGATGAGGAAGCCGCCGCACTCCCACTTACTGGCCTTACAGCATGGAGAGCATTCGTCACAAAGTCGGACAACGCGATCGAGGGGCGCAACATCCTCGTAACCGGCATCGGTGGCGGCGTCGCCTTGAACGTCTTGCAATTCGCCGTGGCCAAGGGCTGCAATGTTTACGTCACGTCCGGATCCGAGGATAAGATTGAGAAGGCTAAGAAGCTAGGCGCCAAGGGAGGAGTGAGTTACAAGTCCGAGAGCTGGGACAAATACCTGCTCAAGCAGCTTCCAACGGACAGGCCATTCATCGACGCTGTTATTGACGGTGCGGGCGGTGACATTGTGAAGAGATCTCTGCGCTTCATTAAGCAGGGAGGAATTATTGTGTCTTATGGTATGACGCTTGGTCCAGCCTTGCAGTACTCCATGGCTGCGGTGCTGAGAAATGTGGAGATGAGGGGCTCTACGATGGGGTCAAGGAAGGAGTTCAGGGATATGGTTGCTTTTGTGAATGAGAAGAAGATTGTGCCTGTTGTTTCAAGAGTGGTCGAAGGATTAAGGAACCTCGAAGGCGTTGAGAGCCTCTTCCAGGAGATGGAGAAGGGAAGCCAGTTCGGAAAGCTTGTCATCAGGGTGGCGAAGAGGGATGGAAGTAAGTTGTAAGACTTCTAGATTAAGGGTGTTGAGTTGACAATAAAAGGCAACCAATAAACACCTCGTTTGATATCGCTATACCGTACCTGTCATACTTAAATTAAATCGCGATACGTTTTGCCTTCAAGCCACAAATATGCCGGTAAAAGCTAACTGGTTTCTCGACTTAAATTCCAAGTCAATGTCAAAGTCGATTTAAAGTTCATGTCAAGGTTGAAAGAACCTGGCGGTCCTTGAGCCGAACCAGTTTCTAGATATAAATATCAGAAGTCGTTAGGCGGCACCATGATAAAGTCTTATATCCGTACTACAAAGATACCAATTCATTCTGACTATCAAAGTCTAGCTCGAAATGCGATAATACTGCCCGCAGCTGCATCGTACTAATCCTCGAAAATGGCTATCATGCAACGCCCCCTATCCGTTAGGCACACAACATCAATCCCGTACCCACCATAACCAGCAATCAAGCAACAGCTCCCCAAGCTCCACCCCTCGCACTCAATTTCCCTCCCTTACCCTCCTGACCACTAGCTCCATCTTCCGAAGACCTAGTCAAAGTCCCAGTAGGCATAGCCGGCCCAACACCAAATCCACCTGGAACACCTCCCAAGAAGGTTGACAAAACTGCCCTAGCCTCACTTGCCATTCTACTTCCCCATCCTTAGGCCCTTCTCCAAACCACGCCCGTTCTGCAGGGTCCTGGATAGTCTGGGCCGCAGGTTGTGCGGGCGTAATAGTCTGAGGCTATGTGCTCTGTCGGGCCCGGGGTGGCAACGATTTCTTGACGTTTCATAACCGGTTTGACGCTATCAGTTGGTAATGTGTGGATGGAGGCTGGAGGGTATGTGTCACTGTATGTACTAAGGAGGGTTAGGGTTGAGCCGTCCCTGAGAAGATCGCACATAGATTGGACTGCGTCCGCGTTGTCGTAGGTCACCGTGGTGCTGAGTGTTTCCGTGGTCGTGCGCTTGTACTGGGTGCTATTAGAGGTATGATCTTTGCTCGTCGAGTTGCCAAACAACTTGTCGTGGTCGGACTTAAGAGAAGCCATCAGAGCGATCAGGCGCGAGAACTCCTCAGCATCAACCAGTTGCTCAGGGTAAGGGAAGAACGTCGTGTGTGCCTCCGGCTCGTCAACCATTTCTGGATTGGCATTTCCATACTCCTCAGTGCCATTTTCGGTTTGTCTGCGGTGCATGTGTTGATGAACTCCGTTCCAGGCTGCTGGGTTGCTGTGGTTCCTATAGAGGTCGTGAAATTTCGTGTGAACATTGTGACGATGTACCTCAGACAAAGGAGAGGAGTTGAAGGTGAGGGCTACGTGTGGCCGAACTGAATTTGCGGTGGTGGTGGTGAGCAGCAATGCTGCGAGAGTGGCGAAGAGCTTCATCTTGTTTGTATGTCGTGTGCTTGGAGTAGTGGGAAGCTGGTCAACCATGAATTACAGAGGTCGAGTTCGAGGTTCTCTTTATAGATCTTCATATGAGGTGTTGGTTGTCAATCGAGCTTGCTGCGATGAATCATTGTGGACGGTAGATGAGCATTTGTGGAATGTGTCGTGACGGTGCGGTACGCCCATTCTGCCCTCTCCGCGACGAGTAAACTTATTGGTTTCGTAATCGAAGGATATTGAGCACAGCTGGTCGACAGTCCCTCAGTCACCGCTAAGCCCAGTAGAGGAACTAATTATTAAGATCTAAATAAAAACCGCATGGCGCAATCGGTTAACAACGATGGCGTGTTGTGCTGTGAAGGGGACTCACAGAGATAATTCACTGGGTTCTGCGAATGTCGATGAAGGACAACGAGTGAACTTATCATTGAATTTTGATTTTGAAGAATCATGGATGAATCTGGTTAACAGCCCTGTATTCAACCGAAAAGCATAGTGAAAGAACTAATTATAAAGGTCTGGACCGAAAACATCTCGGCCAAGCCGTGTAACAACTCTCTTGAGATTTTCGCGACATAGTTCCCTTCGCTCCGCAGTAATGATTAAAGGGACCGTGAGAACGAAATGAAACATTGTTGAAAAGTATGCATCGCACGAAACCATAAACCACAATTGCCTCGTCATCAACCATCAGTCATCCGTAATACTGCTCCATATGCCTCTGCCTGGGCCCAACCCCACGATTCCAATACGCAGGCTGCCTCTCCAGCTGCCTCCAGTACGGCAGTCTCCCTCCCATGACATCCTCCATCTCCTTACCACTCAAATTACAGGCTTCATTCATGGGAGGGTATATCCTCGTGTCGCTTCTCCCTTCGTAGTCAGCAAACTGCGGGATGAGATATCTTCTCGCTCCCGGCCCACCCATGAAACAGTCTTTTCTACCTTTCGTCGCGGCATGAAGAGCATGGCGACGGGCACCGTGGGTAAGGCCTGTTCGGTCGTAGAAGTCGAGGAGGACGACGTCGGAGGCGAGGTGGTCTGATTCTTCGGCCATGCCGTGCAGGAGGTTGTCTCCGACGCGGCGCGCTTGTCGCCAGAACGGGCGATATTCTTTTCTCTTTCTCTACTTTGTTGTCAGTCCTTGATCAAACCATCAGATAACAAACCGCCCAAGACTCACATTCGGTCCAGCCCCAGTCCACTCCTTCTTGTTATGGTTTGGGTACCTCCTCCCCGGATGTCTTGTCATCCACTCATGCTCCTCCCTCGTCAGTGTCGGCAATGGCGCATTCATCCCGTCCCAATTATTATCCGTATTCCACTGCACATACTTCCTTTTAAAAGGATCATATCTCGTCGTTCCCCTATCAGCATTCCAGGCGCCCTTGTAAGCAAAGCGGCGTTCTGTAGCTTGGGCGTCGGCGTCATGGTAGCCGTCCCAATTTGCCCAGTGGTCCATCTTGATGGGCGTCGTATCATCTTTCGGTGTGATGAAGATGTCGGGCCCTTTGCCGCCCAGGATATCTTTGATGCCGCTCATGAAGGTGCGCTTGCGGCCGTGTTCACGCGGCCACACGAACTGCTTGTCCCAGGCTTTGGAGGAGCCGCCGAAGAGGGGCTGGCGTTTAGTCATTCCTGATAAAGTGTTGTATGTAAGATTTGAAAGAGGGCCGATTCAACAGTGCAATGCTTGGAAGAGTGACTTGGAAGCCTGTTCTCTTGTACGAAGGTTTGTGTTGACAAGATATTTGAGCTTTGAACAACGGGAGTTTTAGAGTGGGATATGTGTTCAGTATCATGGATGGAGAAGAAAACAGAGAGACGGTCCAGTCGCGAAACAATGTGAAAATTTATACTTGGCCTCGATGTTTGAGCTTGCGTCTCCGGTGCTACACAACGCCTGCGGCTTGCGTGAGAGTCCAACACATACTTTTTAATCTCACCATTGCTGCCTGCTCTCAGCTGGCAAACCTCATTCAAAGTCCAGAAATACCACAGCTCAATCTATGCAAACTCCTCCTGAAAGCTTGATATCATGGTGAGGAAAGTTGTGCGAGTTCATGAGGGCAAACTGAGCGTTGTTTCCATAGCTGAGCTCATTCTTTCAGGGCTTGCTCTTCATGGGCACCTGAATACTGTGTAATGCATGGCATATCATTCTATCGGTGAGGAATTTAGTAGAGGAAGAAAGTGTTTGTTAAATTCTACTTTGACTATGTCCACTGAAGCGAACCCAAGAGGTGAGGTAGGAGGTCTAATCAGGTGGAGTGCACGAACTCCCCAGCTTTTGGCCTCGTTGGCGCGGCTGAGGGGTGAAACAATGGCCATAGCTTCAATGCGCCGCTGATAACGATAACCGTCTCGAGGCTCGTCGCTGTGTTGTTATTCTTCCAACTGACAACCACGAGCCAGGACGCGCTCATGAATACCCACGACGCCCGTTAGGGTTGTTCTTCGAACATAATCGTTTAAGAGGCACCATCAACGCATCGAAAGTAGCTGCGTGATCATTACACCTATTCTCAGCGAATAGACGCGTCTCATTCTATACCCTCCGCGACGCGACGGCCACACCGGCCACACCGGACACCAGCAGACTTCCTTCACCACGGCTGAACGAACACTCCTTTCGAAAATATACCAGGGCAACGCGGCTGGAACAGCTAGTAACAAGGCTCAATTGTTTCATCCAAGAGCACAGAAGTTCTGTGCGCTTAGAATTGCGGCATCTTCCGCGTTCTGGGCAATCCACAGCTTGCCGGACATCTGCGAGCACCAACACCCATAGGACATACACAGGTTCGCAGTTTGTCAGGACGACCTGACAAACTGTTCTCCATAGGCAGGAGTCATGCCTACCACCAATGTTACGCTAGAGTCGGATGAGCATCTGGATGTTATAGCGAAAGCCATTGCGAAGTCGCGCAAGGTCGTGGTGGTTACTGGTGCTGGAATTTCCACCAACTGCGGCATTCCTGTAAGTCATCAGCCTAGCTCATGACTGCGCCCTTTGTGAAGCATATAGTTAATAAAACGCGACAGGACTTTCGTTCAGAGAACGGTCTCTACCAGCTAATCCAAGCAGAGTATGACCATGCGATGAAGCCAACCTCGACCCAGGATGAGGATGAGCAATACGGTGAGCGCCCATCAAAGCGCAGGAAACTCAACAGAACGAACTCGGAGCCGATGAAGAGCATCGAAGGTCCAGCTGCACCAAGGAGAATTTTGAGAGCTTCACGCTCGATGGGCTTCCCAAGTACGGAAGATGGATCCGAATCTGATTTGTCGTCGGTCGATGAGGCTCCAATGCCCTCGACCGTGTCGCTGGATACTGTTCCATCATCCCAGAACTCTCTATTTGCAAAGGGCAGTTTTCCAAATATCAAGGGCAAAAACTTGTTTGATGCTGTAATCTGGCAAGATAAGATCTCGACGCAGACATTCTATAGATTCACCACCAACCTAAGATTCAAGGTCAAGAATGAAGTGAAGGAGACGTCGGAAGTCCATAAGTTCATTAGAACGCTGAGAGATGGTGGTAGATTAGTTCGCAACTACACGCAGAACATCGACTTGCTAGAGGAGCGCGAAGGTCTCTGTGGACAGCTGCGTCGTGGTGTCGGCAATCGCGGTCGCTTCAATCCAAAGCTCCGCAAAGATCCGAGAGCTGGGAACGACCATGAGGGTGGCTCACTCGATGCTGGTGTAGAAGTTGTGTATCTACATGGCAGCCTTGAGAAGTTGAGGTGTACTTTATGCCATAAGGTGTCAAGCTGGGATGAAAAAGATCGTGCTGCAATCACGTATGAAGGTCTCGCACCTCTTTGCCCACACTGTGAGTCTCATAGTGCGGCTCGTGAGGAGAAGGGTCGACGCGGTGTTGCTGTTGGTGGTCTGCGTCCGGACATCGTTCTGTATGGCGAGGAGCACCCAGCGATGGAGCACATTGGGACATTGACGACACATGATATTTCGTTGCAGCCAGATATGATGGTCATCATGGGTACCAGTCTGAGAGTCCATGGTCTGAAAAATATCGTCCGGCAGTTCTCCAATGCCGTTCACCACCGCGGCGGCATTGTCGTGTTTGTCAACAACACGAAACCTGCTGATAGCACTTGGGGCGAGTTCCTGGATTATTGGGTTGAGTCTGATTGCGATGCCTGGGTGAACGACGTAAAGTCCAGGCGTGAAGATATTTGGACTCCACAGGGTGCCTTGTCTCGTGAGGGTTCGCCGCAACCTGGGAAGGAGAAGTCAAACGCACCGCCAAAGAACCCACAGTCCATGAGACCGCATTATAAGAACGGCGCGTACCAGATGGATAAGATCAAGTGTAACCTGAGGAGACTTTGCGGAACTGAACTGAGCAAGGAAGAGTTGGAACTTCGCCAAAGGGCTGAGTCGCGTATGATTCCGTTCCAAGATAAGCCGCAGAAGACCAAGGCAGTTGCAGCATCGCAAGCTGCTGCCAGCATTAAACTCGCACCTCAGACAACAGCCGCACGCACACCAGCCTCTAGCAAGCCAGTGCGCTCACACCAACCAGCGGCCAGAGCCATTGCTTATCCATATGTTCAAGGAAGTGGATGGCGCAAGCGTGGCTCGCCACTACTCAACCAGGACTTGTCTGTATACCGTGCTCACTGCGCTGCCGTAACTCTTGGTCGTTCTGGAGCTGCTACAGCTTCTCCATCCAGCGTAGAGCCTATGATTAATGCAAATGGCAAAAGACCACGTCCACAAGCTGTTCGACCATGCACTAAGAATGGTGCTTACTTTCACCACAAGGTCCATGAGCAGCTTCAGACAATATGTGGTCCTCGTCCAAAGCCGGCCACTGATGAAAGTGCTACTGGCGATGCTATGGACATCGATACTCCAGCCTCGACACCAAAGATCGCTTCGTCACCATATGACAGAAGCAGATCACAGACCCCAATCATTCCACCACAATCACCATTCGCAATCTCAACCTCCGTCCTCCCCGGTCTCGTTCCACGTCCAGGAAAGACCGGCTCCAAACTCTCCAATGAGATTCGCCTACCTTCACCACCTTCCTCCGACGACAACTCCTCCGGCACTCCACCAGCCCGCGCTGCCAGCAACGCGAGCAACGACTACTACTCTTCAAAGGCCCACCTCAACTCCTGCATCATACCTATCATGCCCGCCAGTCCTCGTTTAACACCTCATCACTACCCTTTCCTCCCACCACGCCAACTCCGTGACGGCCAGTTCATCGCGCCGCTTACTCCACAACAGCACAGCGAGCGAATGAAGCGTTTGGGCTCAATCTCTGCGATTCTGGGTAATTCACCAGGAAGCCCAAGTATGCCACAGAATATGAGGATGCTGCCGATTCCTGTGCAGACGCCATTGCCGAAAGGGAAGATGCCCATGACTACTGCGGAGAGTATGATGGTGCCGAAGCCGGAGGTGTTCGAGCAACCAGAGGCTTCGCAACCACAGGCTTTCTCTTCACCACTGCTGCCTGGCGCTCGCGCTCCGCTTGCGCCGCGGCAACGTCAGTCAAGGTTTGGAAGAACTTACACGGTGTATGAGGATCGCATGGGCTTGAGGAATCCAAATGGGCAATGGTGCGTATGACTCTATGGTTGTGGAGCGGGCATCGTTTGTTTGGCTTTGCTGAAGGTGTTTTGGGATTGGTTTGACTGGCGCCCATATGCGTTTAATGGTTCAAGTGGAAGATATTGAAGGAGAGATGATATGGAAGAAAGTACATGGCATGAGTAGTAAGAAGGATGATGATGGATAGAGTCAGCAATTGGCGACAAAGTGTCGAGATAGCTGCAAGTTCAGGGTCGCCGTTAGATATACATGAAAACGATAGGATGAAGGGCAGCACGAGGGCAGGATACCAAATCCGTAGTTGGCCGCATTGCATATGCACAATACCAATTTGCATTTCACATATAATCCCTTTTTGTGCATCCCTTGAAAACAGCTTCTCAATGAAGGCACATAAGTCGTGGACTTCTGACTTGACTCAACGAAAGGCCTGGCGGGTCTTGGGACACAAACCCAAGTCGTCTACTCCATGCCCTCAGAGAACGCTTTGGTGGGCATCCGCTGCAATAAACAAAAGCAATCCGCCCAATAGTCTACCTTTCTCACGTAATTCCAGAAAAGATCATCCAAAGTGGCATCAAACATCAGGCTGGGGTTAACGGCAGGCCTGTGATACTTTGGGAAGCACACTCATACCGCCCTTCTCGACTCGTAGATTGAGCCATCGCCGTACTTGTTTTCTAATTTGTCCCAGTCTTCATATCTACGGATATATGGATCAGATTGGTGTGTAATGGAGGGATTGGTGATGGTGGGCGTTACGGGAATTGACGTAATTGTGGAATTTGGGGAAGTAGTCGAATCAGTAGGGGCAGCCATTTACTCACGGACGGCCACTCTTGCTTTTGGAGGCCTCGTGCCAATTCATCAATGCACCGTGAGTGCTTTCGGGAGGTACTATCACCTACATTACTGCTGGATGCGGAGGAGACATCGTGAAACGATGAAATATTCAAAATCTACCATATATCCAAAATCTCACCGATCCCATATCTTCACTCCACACTCTTACCAACAGCCGTCTGCTCCAACTCACCAGCAAGCTCCTCAATCTGCTGCGCACCCTTATACTCCGCCTTCTCAACCCCCTCACAAACCTTTTTCAACGCCTCACCTGTCCACTCAAAGTCCCCATCCTCAAGATAAATCTGCCCACTAAGTCTCGTCCAGAACTCACCCTGCCAGAACGTCAAGAACGCAAACGTCTTATACTCCCGAATCATAGCCTCCTTCATCCACTGCAGCGCCTCCGCTTCTTCGCCCTTAACTTTGGAAACATCGATTGGGAGCTTAACCATGTTCAGAAAACCGGTCTGGAGGTCGTCACTGGACCCGACCTCAGCGTTGGGGTTGGCGAGTACGGAGGTGCCCAGGATGGTGGAGACGATTTGGGCGCCGCGGCGGACGAGGGTGTTGCAATAGTCATAGATCTCTGCCTCCCCACCACAAACCTCCTGACGCCACTTAATAGCTTCAGCTACCACAACATACGGGCTCGTATCCGTTGTACCAGTGAACTCGAAGTTCCCCACGAATGCACTCTTAGAATTCTTGCCCAGAGGACTAGGAACATTTGGCATAGATCTTGGCACAAAGCCATGGGAAGTTGGGATGGTTGAACGGATTATGTGTTGGTTTTTGACCGGCACGTAGAAGACGGCGCAGCCGCGGGGGGCGTAGAGCCATTTGTGACAGTTTGAGACGAGGAAGTCGGGTTGCAGGACTGAGAGGTCCAGTTGGATTTGGCCGACTCCGTGAGCTGCATCCATCATTGAGAGAATGCCGTTGGCTTTGCAGATCTGGAGCAGAGCCGTGATTGGGACGGAGACCCCGGGAACGGAGGAGACTGCGTCGAAGATGGCGAGTCTTGGGTTCTTTCCGTCTGCCTTGGAGGCCGTGATGGCTGTCTCGAAGGCTGAGGTGACTTCCTTCTCAGTGACAGGATACTGGAGAGAGATTTGTCTGCCGGCCATAAGACCGGTGTGCTCAGCCACAAAGGTCACGCTCTTGCCGCAGGCGGAGTAGATGGTGTTGAAGTACAGCACTTCATCATTGCCGTCCTGATTCCACTCGATGTTCCTCAGGACGGTGTGCACTCCGTTTGTGGCATTTGGTACGAAGACACAGGTTTCGATTGAGACGTTCAAGAGCTTGGCGATTGCGGCGCGGGATTGGTCGAGGAGTTGGGGGTAGGCGAAGAGGATGTAGGGGTCTGGACGGAACTCGGATTGATTGCGGTAGTGGTTGGAGAGCTCGGATATGGCACGTGGAGTCGCTCCGAAAGATCCTGAAGGAGAGTAAGAGGCCGGGTCTAGAGGTATACAGGACGCATGGCACGGGAATGATAGCTGTAGCAAAGATGGTAAACCGGTTGGCAAAGAGCTGCAAGTTGTGATACCAAAGAAGCTTGTGTAAACATCAAGTATAGATCGGGCAACAAACCATGGTTCATGTTTCTCCATTCTGGGTCGAATTGGAATTCTTTACGCATCTCCCGGCCAAAGGGGACACGAGCATAGGTCTTTGCCTCTGCCACGACAATGCCCATGTCCTTCAACGTAAGACCAGTATCTGGACGTCCCATTTTCCAAAATGATGAACTATCGACTGATGTCCAGAAAAAATATGTGTAAGAGAATTGGTTTGCTTGGATATGAAAAGGGAAAGCAACTCGAGGGAATATCAGAACTTAAATGTCAAAACCGTGGCGTCTCGTAACCCCGCATTTACTAAAGTCTTCAGGGCTACAGTGCACTAAATTGAATTGCACCATGTGGGGCTTTTAGTGAGTCGGAGTTTCGGTAACTCTTGTATATTAAAAGGCGTAGACATACGCTCAGCATACGCTCGTCACACTACATCAAGTATACATCGAGCCAGCACAGTCATTACTAACGACGTCGTCTAGTCATCCTGATATAAGCCGACCTAACCGTCTTAAGCCGCCCACCGAGGTGCAGCCGCCAAGACAACGTGGAGCGATAAGGTCGATCTGATAACGAGCTCCCCCACGGCCAAGGACAACTACATGACGCACGCCGGCGTGGAAATACTGAGATATACTACCCACACGCATCGCAGTATCGTTGTCGCATAACAATACCCCTCAAGCAACAATATACATGGTCGCCACGATGTCACTACAACAACTATCCCGTGTAATCGACTATCTACCAGAAGAAGACCTCAAAGCCCTCCTCCAGCAGGCCTCTACCCAATCCCCAGAGGGCGCAGCAGAGCTCTTCAAAGGCTACCTCGGGGAGTCCGCAGCCAGCTTAGAGTTTATCTCGAGTTTCAACGCAAGGCGACAGAAGAATGGTGCGGCCCAAACACAATCAAGTGGTACTGCCACGCCACCACAACAGGCAACATCAAACAACGGCATGCGGCAAGGTGAGAGTGAGGGACCAAGAGGTAGCAGAGGAGGAAGAGGCTGCAAGAAGAAGGCAAATATCCACACACGGCCTCCACGACAAGTGACGAATGCTTTTGGGGAACAGGGACAGGCATACAGGAAAGAGGATGGCAATGGGGCTGGACCAAGCCGTGCACCGCAGCAAAGACAAACATACACGCCTGCGCACCAAACACTGGCAATACGCACAGATCCAATTAAGCGCACACAAACTCCGCCTGCAAATCGTCTCCCACCTTCAGCAGCCGGACGATTGATATCAGACCCAAAGCCTAAGCCTAGTCACAGCAGTGCACCGAGCACGCGGAGCTCCAGTCCAGCGAAGAACACACACAAAGTCACCCTTACGGGTGGCACGCCCATGTCCTCCGCTTCCAAATCCCTCGCCGACCTCGACGCTATCATTAAATCTCTCGAAGCCGGCTCATCAACGAACGCAAGCAATGCAGAGAGAGCATGCAACTGCATAGCCACGCGCCACCCTCTATTAGCAGCAGCTCCCAACTGCCTTTCTTGCGGGAAGGTGATTTGCGTCAAAGAAGGCTTTGGCCCTTGCACATTCTGCGGCAATGAAATCCTCTCTCGCCAAGATAGGGAGGGAATGGTGAGGGAACTGAAGGGCGAGAGGGCGCAGGAGAAACAGGCTTTGGATCGAGCGGCACATAAGAAGGTCGAGGTCAGCCGTAATCGCTCTCCATATCCAAGTCGTGCTGCGGCTGCACCGGCGGGACCTACGCCTGCTGAGCTTTCGAGAGCGAATGCTGCTCACCAGTCTGGAAATACCAAGGGGCTAGAGAGTGCTGATATGGCGGGGTTAAGTGACGCGGAGAAGGCGCAGATTCATAGGGATCGGTTGTTGAATTTCCAGGCACAGAATGCGGCGAGAACGACGGTGCATGATGAGGCTGCGGATTTTCAGACTCCGGATGTGGGTGTGTCGCAATGGGTTGGTCCAATGGAGCGTGCACGACTCGTCAAACAACAACAAAAGGTGCTTCGGGAGCAGGAATGGAACGCCAGGCCTGAATGGGAGAAGAAGCGTGAAATGGTATCTCTTGATGTGGTTAACGGCAAGGTTCTTAAGACGTTTAAGACTACGCAGCAGAAGTACCAAGCGCCTGAGGATGACGACGATAAGGAAGACGCTACTGGAGAGGGAGGGTTTGCTTACGACGACCATGTTTCAGGCGCTCCGGGTGGTGGTGATAGAGGGAAGGGGACGTTCAGCCATAATCCGCTGTTAGGTGGATTGATTAAGCCGGTTTATACGCCGCAGGTGGATCAGGAGATTGAGAGGAAGATGATGTGGCGCAGAGTCCAGGACGATTATGGAGACAATGAAGGCATCATCCTCGACGGCGGCGTTTATGGTTCCGGAGGCAGCATAGCAGACCCAGATCGAAGAGAAGGTGCGGACGAGAAGGCCAATAGCTGAGGTGGTAACTGGATAAAGGCTACGCAGTCAGAGATATCTCGATGCTAAATTGTAAACTACAGCCAGATACAGAACTAGACTTAGATGGTAAAGTTATGATACCCGTGATGAAGGCCCAAACCGCCAACTTCAGACCACCAAAGTTTTTTCCTGGGCACTCAAAATATCCGTGCTTACGACGACTCTGCTTCTGCTAACTGGATAACTCTAGAAAGCCATGGATGGATGTATTCAATTTCTGTCTCAAACTTCTTTGTCCCATCAACCAGCTGCATACATAATTTGCGGAGATGTCCAGTCCTATCTCTACTACCACCAACGGATCACCCCGAAACGGTCAAGATGTCCAACCTCGATGAATTCGCGGCAAAGCTCAAAGCCGAAAGACTCTAGATCTGCAAACCACAGGGCTGCCAGCTCTGGTGGCGAGCCTTTCACAATTCCAGCCTTTATGATACCACCAACATGATTCAAACATGTGGATGGCCAAACTTCCTGGCACATTTATCCATCCATTGCTCGATGACTGGCGGGACGTCTTGACGGAGCGACTCAGCTTTCCTTCTTGGTTTGTCCTCGAGGTGCCAAGATCAATGCAGCCAATGGCAATATTAACCGAGATGTTTCTTGATTCCTCAGACACAGGAGACGAGATACATGAGCTGGTTCAACATGATGGCAAACCCTTCACAAATTGGCTAGAGGACATCCGGCCGTGCGAGGTGAAGGATGATGAATCGAAGAGGTTCGAGCCCTTCTTTGTTTCCATTTTCGGTCTCTTCAATGAAGCAGACTGTTGGGGTGATGATGCGTGGTTCTACGACTCGTTTGTTGTTAGCGGAGCTGCAGCGATCAGACAAGAATACACGGATGGTGGATATGGGCGGTTTTACGAGGAGGCAAGTTAACCTAAGCTGATACCTGTCTTACCGGCTAACCGCAGTCAGTTCCTAAGGCTGAATTTCTATCAGATGTATCGCGATCGTTGTGCTCCTGCCCAGCAGGAATTGGAAAAGTGGGCAGGCGAAACGTGGCATTTTGGTGCTAGTAAGTTCCTAATGATACAATCGATATACTAGACAACCACGACAGCTGTCACAGTCACCATGTAACCGTGAAAGATGCTGTTGAGTACAGTAAAAGGGGTATATTTCTCAGTTCTAATCCTCCACGCACAAAACACAACACTAAGCCAACAAGCCAGCAGCCAAAGCCTCAAGATCTTCCAAAGTCTCCGGCTCATCAGCTGCCTCAATAACACGGCCGTGGCGCTTAGCGTGCTTCTTCGCCGACTTCTCTTCATCCTCCGACTCATCCTCAAACCACTTCTTGGCTCTCTTCTGAGGTGGCTCGTCGTCGTTCTCACCCTCCATCGGTAGACTTCTGAGAAGAGCCAGAGGATCATAGTCATCACCATCACTGTGATGGAGGGCTGGTGCTTCGTCGTCATCGGAGTCTGCCATTTCTCTAGCCTTCCTCTTCTCCTTCTTCTCCCTCTTCTTGTCCTTCGCCAGCTGCTTATCCCCAATATCCGCAGCCTGTACTCTAGCAGCCTCCTCCACCAAGAACTTGGCACGCTGAGTATCTGCTGGTCCTCTGGCCTTGAAGTCCTCCTCATCCTCAAGCTCATACATCTCATGAGCCTCGCCATCAGAATCATACACCAACTTCGTGCCATGACCCTTAAGCTTAAGCAGCTTCTTCTTCGATTTAAGCAGCTTCTCACGTCTCTTCGAATCGATAACGATCGGCTTCTCTCCGAGCCCCTCAATGACCTTGGCCTTCGGTGCAGCAGCCTCAACCGCCTCACGCATATCCGCAGGTAATTGTCCATCAATAGGAATAACGCGCTTGACAGACAAGAAGTCCTCATCCTCATCAGCATCAGCATTCTCCTCCTCCTTCTCACTTCCCTCCTCGTCGGCCACCATCTTAGAGTAATGGCCAGACAGGACGTTCTGATTCCTCCTCTCAAACATACGGTCGTATTTCGTGCGGACCTCCTCGTTCTTCTTCTCTTTTCCGTCCGCATCGCTATCCTCATCATCTGAGCCCTTCATGCCTCGCGGCGCGTTCTTCAACTTCTTCGCGTCGTCTCCCTTCTGGAACTTAATCTTTGGCGTTCCTGGCAAACCGATACTAGCCGCAAAGCCCTCCAAATCGATATCATTGATCCTGAAAACCTCCTTGTCCTTCTGCAAGTATATCGATCTCGTGTAGGACACAAACGCCTTTTGGCCTAAGTACTTCAGCTCTGGATCCTGAAAACACATATTTTGCAGCTGCTTCTGGATGCTCTGTTGCTTTTTTTGGCGAACATTGATTTTCTTGATTGGCACCTTCTTGTGCTCCAAACGCTTGAGCATAGCTTCCTCCTCCGTTGGGTCGAGGAAGAGGGCGGCTCTTCCGATCTTACCGTATCTGGCTGTGCGACCGACTCTGTGGATGTATGTGTCGGCATCTTCTGGGCAGTCCATCTGGATGACCCAGTCGACGGCCGGGAAATCGAGTCCACGGGCCACGACATCGGTGGCGAACAAACACGATGCTTGTGATTGCGAGAACTTGGTGGTGATATCGAGACGTGCAGTTTGTTTTTGGCGGCCGTGCAAGTGCAGCAGTGGAATACCTGGTTGCAGGTGTCTGAAACTCTCATATACGAAGCGGACCTGCTTTCCTGATGACATGAAGACTACGATCTTCGATTTGAGGTTGGCTCTGATAAAACTGAAAAGGGTGTTCAGCTTCTCGGCGAGAGGAACAATGATGTAGTGTTGCTCCAAGGTGGTAGGTGTGGCGGCTGTGGCGGCTTCGTGCACTGCGACGTATTCTGGCTCTTTCAGACTGAGACGAGCCAAGTCCGAGACCTTCTTGGTTTGAGTGGCACTGAAGAGCATAGTCTGGCGCTCTTTTGGCAGATGCTCCAATATAGCGTCGACGGACGTCTGGAAACCCATATCCAAGATTCTGTCCGCCTCATCCAGCACCAGCATTTGTAGGTTGTCGATCTCGAAAGCAGCTGTCTGATCCATGTGCTGCAACATGCGACCTGGTGTGCAGACCAAGATGTTCATTCTTCCGAGTCTCTCCCTCTCCTCCTGCAAACTGCGACCACCGATAACGAGACCGGCGGAGAATGAGTGGCAGCGACCAATCTTGCGAAGCACTTCGAAGATCTGGATGGCGAGCTCTCTGGTTGGTGATATGATCAAGGCCCCGAGGCCGTCGAGTTCGGTCCATTTTTGACGATAGAGGTTTTCGAGCACAGGAACAAGGAAAGCTAATGTCTTTCCACTTCCTGTCTTTGCAGCTCCCAGTATATCATGGCCCTTGAGCGCAAGTGGAATAGCCTTGGATTGAATGTCGGTCAGGGTCTTGAAGTGAGAGGCATCAAGCCCCTTTGATGTCGGCTCGGATAGAGGAAGATGCGCATAGTCTTTGATGTCGGCATTCTTAGGATCCTTCGCGAACCGGTTAGTATGTCTGTTTACTGGTGGTGATGGGCTGTCGCAGCCTTACAAGCTCAGCAATCTCCTTCTCAAGCCTTTCGTGATCGTCGGCAAACTTCTTCTTCTTCAGCGTGCGCGGGTCGTTTTTTGGCTTTATGACTTTCGGTCCCTTCTTTCCAGAAATTGGAGGAGCCATTTTGAATTAAGTCGAACGCTATGTTGCTGTTTTGCGCGAGGTTGAACAACTTTTTGATGGGGCGGCGCAGCGGCATGGACGCTAAGGTAGCAAAGATAAAAGATAAGGAAATTATTTTGGGCCGCGCCGCTTTCATCAATCCAGCGCCTTGTTGGTAACCTCTCAAGACCACACAACCACTCCGCAACACAACATAAATCAAGGAGAATGGTCAGGCATAGCAGCCGGCGCGCGGCTTCGCCCGCAGAGACGGAAGTCGAATTCGACCTTACAAAATCGCTGTTCGACACCAACGAAGATGGCGACGACGACAACTTCGGCATGTCCATGACCACCAAGGGCATACCGACAGGTGTCCTGGACATGGCATTAGAGAGCGACGATGGCGACGGAGACTTTATCGCGTCGCAACTTGCGGCAGTCAACAGAAAGAACTCGAATGTTAAGGGCAAGAGCGTTAAGAAGGGCGGTGGTTTCCAGGCAATGGGCCTCAACTCGCATCTGCTCAAAGCCATCGGTAGAAAGGGCTTCTCCGTTCCAACACCAATTCAGCGCAAAACGATCCCACTCGTCCTCGACGGTCAAGATGTTGTTGGTATGGCCAGAACCGGTTCGGGAAAGACCGCAGCATTCGTCATTCCAATGATTGAGAAGCTGAGGGCACACAGCGCAAAGGTTGGAGCCAGAGCGCTTATCATGTCGCCGTCTCGTGAACTGGCGCTTCAGACGCTCCAGGTCGTCAAGCAGTTTGGTCGCGGAACCGACTTGAAGTGCGTCTTGTTGGTTGGAGGAGATAGTTTGGAGGAGCAGTTCGGATTTATGGCATCGAACCCAGATATCGTCATTGCGACTCCTGGTCGTTTCCTTCATTTGAAGGTCGAGATGGGCCTGGACCTCTCCTCGATGAAGTACGTGGTTTTCGACGAAGCTGATCGCTTGTTCGAAATGGGTTTCGCGGCACAGCTTACTGAGATTCTCTACGCCCTGCCAACCTCAAGACAAACACTCCTCTTTTCTGCGACACTTCCGAAGTCCTTGGTCGAATTTGCCAGAGCTGGTCTCCAGGAGCCATCTCTTGTTCGCCTCGACGCTGAGAGCAAGATCTCGCCAGATCTTGAGAGTGCTTTCTTCACAATAAAGAGCGCTGAGAAGGAAGGAGCATTATTGCACATTCTGCACGATCTCATCAAGATGCCTGTCGGCAAGACGGAGGCCGCAATGGCAGCAGACGATGAGAGCAAGAAGCGCAAGCGTGGCGAGGAAGGCCGTGGACCAAAGCGCAAGCCAACAGCGCAGTCGACTATCATTTTCACAGCCACTAAGCATCATGTCGACTACATAGCATCGTTATTGAGGCTTTCTGGTTTCGCTGTTTCTCACGCCTATGGTTCCCTTGATCAGACTGCCAGAAACCAGCAAATCGAGGAGTTCCGTGCCGGTATGACCAACATTTTGGTTGTCACTGATGTTGCAGCCAGAGGTATCGATATTCCAGTTCTGGCCAATGTCATCAACTATGATTTCCCGCCACAGCCAAAGATCTACGTCCATCGTGTTGGTCGTACTGCCAGAGCTGGACAACGCGGATGGTCCTACAGTCTTGTCAAGGAGAATGATGCTCCTTACCTTTTGGATCTGCAGCTCTTCCTTGGCAGGAAGCTGCTCCTTGGACGCGAGAGCGGAGATGAGCCAAATTACGCAGCCGATGTTGTTACCGGTTCGTTGGTTCGTGATAAGCTTGAGAGCAACACCGAGTGGGTGAACAAGCTTCTTGGTGATGACGATGATCTTTCTGCTCTGCGTGGTGTCTCCGTGAAGGGAGAGCGCTTGTACCTCAGAACCCGTAACTCCGCTTCTAGCGCCAGTGCAAAGAGAGCTAAGGAGTGCGTTGCTTCTCCGGTTTGGGTCCAGCTTCATCCGCTGTTTAACACAGAGACCAACAACAGTGAGCAAGCTCGCATCGATATGCTTGCGCGTATCGCAGGCTTCAGGCCTTCTGAGACAGTATTCGAGGTTGGTCACAAGGGCAAGGCCGGCCAAGGTGAGGCAGCAGAGGTTATGCGTGCTCGGAGACAGAAGATCATTCCGCGTCGTCAAAAGGCCGCGGATGATGCTAAGGCCGAGGCAGCAGAGCTTACTGACGATGATGATACCTTCCAAGGAATGTCTGCAGCACCAACAACTGAGGCTTTTAATGATGACGATTCCGATATGGAGGTCACCATCTCCGGTGGAAACGACGTCGATATGGCCGAAGCATCCGAGGATGATCTTGAGGTCACCTTCTCAAAATCTGCACAGAAGGGCAAGGGACGAACTCTTGGCTGGAAGGACTCAGAAATCTTCATGTCTTACACTCCGAAGAATCAAAATGTGGCTGAGGAGAGAGGTTACGGAGTTCACTCTGGTTCTTACAACACTGCTTCGCAGAATTCCAACTTTGTGGAGGCTGCCAGAGGTGTTACCATGGAGCTGGCAAATGAGGATGGAGGAAAGAGCTTTGGCGAGCCAAGTCAGGCAAAGGGAATGAGATGGGACAAAAAGAACAGCAAGTACGTCGCCAGAGCTAACGACGAAGATGGATCCAAGGGCACCAAGATGATCCGCGGTGAGTCCGGTCAGAAGATTGCAGCGTCCTTTAAGTCTGGTCGCTTCGACAGGTGGCGCAAGGCCAACAAGGTTGATCGTCTACCGCGTGTTGGTGAGTCTGAGAAGCCGAGTGCTGGACCTGGTGTTGGTAGAGGTATAGGCACAAGATATAAGCACAAGCAGGTCAAGGCACCGAAGGAGGCAGACAAGTACAGAGATGACTTCCATGTCAGGAAGAAGAGAGTCGAAGAGGCGAAGCAGAACAGAGTCGGCAGATTCAGAGATGGCAAGGGCAAGGGCGAGATCAAGGGCACGGAGGACATCAGGAAAGCAAGAAAGCTTGAAGATCAGAAGAAGGCGAAGAACGCTAGACCAAGCGCAAAGAACAGAAAGAGGTAAAACTCTCATTGTTCGGGCGGTATATACCATAAAAAGGGTTGGATGTGATTTTAAAATGTTAATGATACCAAAGCGATTCCATCATTTAGCTGTTCTGCATACAGTACATTCATTGTCATGGTGCATATGATCAGCAAACAGGTGTGTTGCTGGCGAGAACGCTGCAAAAGTTTTGCTGCAAAACTAACTCGTACCTTTCTATTCCTGACTCGTTCCTTGCTGGCATTAATTTTGGACGCAATATAGTGCCATATATATACCCTGTCAAGCGATGCCTACCAATAATCTCCTACCACAGATCGTGGTGGGATGGTGTAATGGTAGCACGTGACGTTGTGGAATTCGGCTCCAGGCTGAATAGCATATGATCCCGTTTCAATCTGGGTTCGATTCCCAGTCCCGCCAGGAGATTGAAAGTATAGATGGTTAAACTCCATCAGCAACCAACTTTTTAGTTGGGTGGTGGACTTGTGAAAGTTTCGGTGGAGCTTGCCGCGGGCCGCCCAGCCATCAATCAGTTTGATAGACCCTCGGATAAACGTTCCACGATTTTTTGGCAAACCATCAGCGAAGCGCGGCCACACGTGATCCCAATATTTCAATCGTCCAGGTTTCCACTGATGCTGTAATCACCAGGTACACCCGTTCCACTGCCGATTACAGAGCTTCCACGGTCGTCTTTCGTTGCGTCAAATAGATCTTCGTTCGCATTTTCCGTTAGCAAGCAATTGGATCTTGTCTTTTCCTCGTTTTCGTTTCTTTGCCAACCATTCACAATGCTCGCACGTACCGCAACCCGCAAAGCCTTGAGCGCGCGCATCGCAGCTCCAACTCGCAGACTTCTGACAACTGAGGCCAAGCCAAAGAAGCGCGGCACGTGGAAGGGCACTGCTCTCAGATGGGGTCTTGCTGGAGCCGGAATCTACTACTATAACACCAATGATATCTTCGCGGAGCAGGAGCAACGTATGTTGGCAGCCGAAGCGTAATTGGTTCCACAGGATACAGGCTAACAGGTTGGCAGTTGCGATTGACAGGTTAGAGCAGAGCATCCACAATGTTCAACAATCCGAACTCCCAACAATTGACGCCATCGTCGCCGAGAAGCGCGCTCGCGCTGCTGCCCGCGCCGCCGAAGAGGCTCGCAGAGAACAGACCGCTGCCACCAACGTCGAGTCCGTTGCCCCAATTGCCGCCGAGACTGCCGAGCCAGTCGTTGAGGCTGTCCCAAGACAGGAGGGTGAGGAGGCCGAGGGGGTGTCGATTGATGATCTCGAGGCGGAGGCTGGCCAGCAGGGAGCATTCAACCCAGAGACTGGGGAGATCAACTGGGACTGCCCATGCTTGGGCGGTATGGCACACGGACCTTGCGGACCAGATTTCAGAGAGGCGTTCAGTTGCTTTGTCTACTCCAAAGAGGAGCCAAAGGGAATGGAGTGCATTGACAAGTTCAAGTATGTGTTCGAATGCTACTGGGTTGTTGACGAGAAATCGGAGACTTCTTCAGAACCACATCGAGAGCACGGCTAACAGCCAAATAGGGGCATGCAAGACTGCTTCCGCGCACACCCAGAGATGTACGGCAGCGAGCTTGAGGATGATGAGGAGTATGTCGAGGCACAGTTAAGAGAGGAGGAGGGCGCCAAGGCCGCTGCTAGGGGTGATGTCTCTCAAGATGAGGCTTCTTTCTCCGCTCCGAGCGCCGCCTCGGGTCTCTTCCACCAGGCCAGCTCTGCACCAAAGGAGGATACCGCTGCCGCTGTTACTCCAGCAAACCCAATGGCTGGAGATGAGAGTGGGGACTTGGTTACGAAGGCTGTTGCTGATGCCCTCGAGGCCCAGAAGAAGTAAAGAATTACAAAGCTGACCAAAGAACGATGATCAAAACGAAAGCTGCCGATCCGCGCCATAGTCGGAGGGGTTTCTTTGAGGAATGATAGCGCCCACGGGCGAGCGGGTACAGGCCACAATGATGGTCGTCCTCCTCGAGATGACTCTTGTTGTACATGTACATATGTAGAGTATGCACGAGATGTAGAAGTAGGTTGGCATAGAAGAAAGCATAAAACCCCAGCCAGAATCCGAATATCTCTCCTTTTAGCCTCTATAGACGGGCTCTGGCAGCCACTACGTATGACTTTGCGTCTCAAAGAGGTGCATTTTGAAACCCATTCATATTGCTCGCTCGACCCAAGAATCCATCGTGAAAATACCTGCTTCTACAGCTCGTACGGGTATTGACTTGGCACCAGCCATGACTGACTCCTTCGGCGTCTCGCCAGTCCTTTTATCTTTCGTCTTTTGCAGCACCGGAGGCGATGGTATCCATGGCTGAGGATGTCCAAGCGGAGCTGTAGCATCATCGCGTAGCTCCACGGCGAGAGACCATGTGCAAGCTGTGGGTAGCGGCGGCAGCTTCTCTGCAACATGTGCTAGTTTGCGGATTGTTCCACGTAGCTGTTCCTCTATATCGATCATCTCTGCCTTCTTTTCCTCTCGTTCCACTTCCTCTTGCTCTTCTAGAGTCATATTTTCCACTTCGTTCTTCCTGTCTCGCGTGCCATCTGAGAACTCAATCAAGCGTTCAGAGGGGTCTATCACGGGCCACAGCCCAATATCAAATACCCATCTCTCCACCACTTTTGCATCCTTCTTATCAGGCCCTTGCCCTGTGGAATCTTGCTCTCCCCCTATATCATAGACGACAAGATTTATGCGCTCGACTCTGCCCTCAGCTACTTCATTTTCTACTGATTCGACGCAGTGATTGATAAACTCGCAGACCTGAGGGTGTCTGCTTTGGCGGACAGGAAACCTGTATGCTCGAGCTGATATGAAGCTTTCTTTGGGGTAGAGAGCTCTTTCGTAGAGGATGGTATGAATGGCCACTGTCAGGAAGGATGTTAAGGTCGATTGGAGGGACGCGTAGTTATTCAGGTCTGGGGCGCGGGGTGGAGGGACAGCCATCCAAGTGGTGTTGTTTGTCTTATTCAGAGGTGCCAAGAATAATTCAAGATCGGGGAAGCTTCAAAGTTGAAAAATAAAGTACAGCAAATCTAGATAGCTTAATGGGATTTTCTTGGGTCGACGTTCGCATGCTAATCAATTAGTGTGCTGTCAATTAGCCTGAAAGTGCACTTGTGGTTGTCGTGACGTGCCGATGGAGCTCTTATCTTATCGCAGCATCGCCAAACATTACGCGCCCACACGTGTGGTTCCGCCAAACAACACCTGCCATATTATCGCAGCATTGGTAGTTAACAAGGACTCATACGTGATTAATTGAACGCCCAAATATATACTATTGCATGGTGCAGCAAATACGATTATAAACAGAGCCGTACCCATATCAAAAGACGAGAAGATGTCGGCTGTTGAGGACGAACTCCTCCGCCTGCTTGCGGACACTCAATCTGCCCAGGCCGAACCCAGAAAGCAAGCAGAGGCGCATTTGCAATCACTTGGTCTCAACCCGGCCTTCCCGAAGAGCTTGGCCGCTATTGCTGCTCATGCAGGCATCCCTGTTGCGACAAGACAAGCTGCTCTCACAACTTTGCGCGCGTTTGTGGAGAAGAATTGGAGCGGCGAGGATGAAGGGACCGAGGGGCCAACCTTTACTGTTAGCGACGAGGTCAAGGATGATTTGAGAGAAAGACTGTTGGAGCTTGCTACAAGCGAGGATCCGGAGAGAAAGGTTCGCACAAGCGCGAGGTAAGAACAATGCTGCATGAAGCCACTTGGAGCATCGCTAACGCTCGTAGTTGGATTGTGAGCAAGATTGCCAGCGCCGACTTCCCAGGAAGATGGCCAACATTACTGCCGACTCTTCTTCAAATGATACCTACTGCGTCTGATACTCGCCTCCATGGGGCTCTCCGCGTTCTGAATGATCTCGTCGAGGATAGTTTGAACGAGGACCAATTCTTTGCCGTTGCCAGAGACATTATGGACGCCATGTACAGCGTTGTCATCGATGATAAGAGAAAGCTGCAACTAAGAGCGCTTGCAGTTGCAGTCTTTCGTGGCTGCTTCGATATTATGGATATGGTCAAGGACGAACATGGTGCAGAAGTTAAGGGGTTCGCCGACGAGATTCTGAAGACTTGGTCGCCGTTCTTCTTGGAGGTATTGAGGCTTCAGTTTCCGCCTCGTACTCCACCTGGGGACCCGGAGGTTATCGAGCCTCAGCCAGAGTCATGGCGTGGCATAATAGCACTGAAGCATCAGGTGGTCAAGACGCTGATGAAGATTCGCCAAGTGTTTGCCCAGCTCTTGCTCCCACAAAGCCCTATACTCTTTCAATCAACTTGGGCTGAACTTGCGTCGCTGCAGGAATCGTACAAGGAGTTGTACGCTGAGAACAACGGACAAAGTCGTCTTGAGGATGCTGACAACCTGCCTTATTCCTTGGATTTCTTGATCTTGGAAGAGCTTGATTTCCTGCAGTCTTGCTTGCGCGCTCCACCTGTGCGTGAAGAACTCGAAGTATCCCTGCAATCCCAGGGCGGTGTGCTGAACACACCTTGGATTGCCGACATCATGAAGCTTGCGACATCGTATGGTCAGATCACTTCGGAGGAAGAGGAGCTCTGGGAGATCGATGTCAACCTCTTCCTCGCAGAAGAGACCTCTGTCACTGCAAACTACACTGCTAGAACAGCTTGCGGTGACCTTCTCATCAAGCTGGGAGAATGGCTTCATCAGGGTGCGTTGGAAGGTCTGTTGGCATACACCGCTGCATTGTTTTCGAGCCCCGACGCGACCTGGAGAATGAAAGAGGCGTCTCTTTTCCTACTCACACAACTATGCAGCGACTTCCTCGATATTGATAAGTATATTCCAGCAGAGATCGCTACTGCATATCTGCAGTTTGTCGACTACGCGATCAACACTCGGGAGGATTATCTCCTCCGCGCCAGAGGATACCTCGTGGCAGGCGTCATCGTGCAAGCTGTTGAGTCAGAGTCCTTTCCAGCAGCAGCTTTGTTAGGACGCACTCTCAAGGCCATCCAAGAGGATGAGTCCGAGGTCGTGAAGATTGCCTGTGTTAGGGCTGTCCAGGGATACATGAAGGCCCCGGTACCGATATCTCGGGACCGCCAGATCCCGATCGCCCGTGCTATTGCCGAATTCTTGAATGAGAAGGACTTGACTGAGCTTGATGGCTCGGACGAGTTGTTGGTCACCCTTGTGGAGACTCTCCGTGCGGCTATCCAGCTCGACCCGGCCATTGTCATTGCTCCGGGAAGCGACATGCTTGATTTACTATTCACATTGGCCAAGTACGGAGCTTCGAGCTTCCAGCTTACCATGATGGTTAATGAGACCTTTGAGGAGATTGTCGATTCCTTGGCATCTCGTGGAGTTGACACATACTTTGCGCTGTGCGAGCGGGTTCTTCCTTCTTTGACCGGCGCCTTAGATGTCGGCGAGATGACTGAGGATAACCCGCTTACGACCGTAAGTTCTCATACCCTACCTAAGATGTCTTGACTAACATCTAGCAGCTTGCTTGTGAACTTTTAGCTGTGCTTACCGAGAATGCCTCGAAGCCATTGCCATCAGGATTCATTGCTGCCGTTTTGCCAAAACTGAACCGTCTTCTGATGGAGACACACGAAGGAGATATCCTCCGCCCTGGCGCAGAGACAGTGAGGTTCATGCTCAAGCACGATCCTAACCAGATATTTGAGTGGCGCGACGAGACTGGAAGGTCTGGTTTGGAAGTCGTTTTGACTATCATTGATAGGCTGCTTGGCCCAACCATGGAGGACAATGCTGCCTCTGAAGTTGGTGGTCTTGCCGCCGAATTGGTCGAGAAAGCAGGTCCAGAGCGCCTTGGCCCATATCTGCCACAACTTTTGCAGGCCGTTGCTTCTCGCCTTGCCACTGCTGAGGCCGCAGCTTTCATCCAATCGCTTATTCTTGTCTTTGCAAGACAGTCACTTGTCGGAGCATCGGACGTTGTTGAATTCTTGAGTCAAATCCATATCAATGGGCCGAGTGGGCTGGAAGTTGTTCTCAACAAGTGGCTGGAGCACTCTATCAGCTTCGCCGGCTACGACGAAATCAGACAGAAGTATGCTGCTCCTATCCCTCCTCAACTGAACCCATACTAATATTCATCAGCATCATCGCACTGTCGAAACTCTACACCTTGAACGATCCACGCATTGGGCAAACTCTAGTCAAGGGTGACCTCATTGTCCCAAAGAGTGACCGCATTATGACCCGCTCGAGAGCCAAGCAAAGTGAGTGCGAGCCATCCTTCTACATGTGGTTTGACCTTCATGCTTATTCGGACGATCCAGATCCAGATCAGTACACCATCATTCCGGCTCCACTTAAGATCGTTAAGGTCTTGATCGAGGAGCTCATGTCCGCATCCGGAGTTCAAAACGCTGCGACCGCCATGGCCGCCGCCGAATTCGCTGATGATGATGACGATGATGGATGGGAAGATCTTCCATCTGTGTTAGACCTTGGTTCTAACGCTGCTAAGGCCGATCTGATGGCATATGCTGATGGTTTTGGAGGAAGCTTCATGAGGCAGCGTGACGACGAGACACAGGCCTACCTCACTGACTTCTTCCTTCGCGCCACGAGAGAGAACATTGCTGGATTTAATGAGCTGTACAACCTGCTCAGTGATGAGGAGAAAGCCAAGCTCGCCGAGTTGGCACAGATGGCATAAGACACTTGTAGATATTCAGGGTCGAAGCACATACATACTGGGAGATGGAAGCGACGCATTACGAAGAAATGTAGATACACTAAAGCTGAGGCGAGTAGGTTCTGCTGTGGATTTGCATTTGGTTTGGGTGCCCACAACATGTTACTACTAGCTATTCTCTTGGAAATTGGTCGCCAAAAGCAATATACAGACAGACACAATGCTTGCTGCTACTGTTCCAAATACCTATTACTGCTATTAGTTTGAATCTGAATTGGGGCTGGATGTGACTTCCCAGTTGAGTCTTCCATCCTGTCTGGACAAGTGCCATCCTGCGTGAATACTTCGTGACCGTCTTGATATAGTTCCCAAAACCAACAAACAGGCAGACTATCCCTAAGCACCAAAAGATGATACCCAGCGGCTTTGCCATGCGCAGCTCCAGCTCAGTTGGCCCGGACTTCAGATGGAAGGACAGTATAATGGCGAGTGAGACGATAAACATATAGATCGATAGGCGGAGATATGACAGAAATGTGCGCTCGTTCGCACAGTGATCACGAGCATCACTGCTCTCGTTGTCGAAGAGCAAAGGGCCGACCCATGGCGTCTGGGTGAAGACAGAGCCCTCGGAGCTGCCAATCACTTAGAAAATGCTGGAGTGGGTAAAGTCGTGTTACTCACGGGTTGGTGTCACAGGTTTTAGGGTGCCATGGAAGATAGAATGGTCGGTATGTGTTCTTGCGATCCTCCTCTTCTGTTTGTGACAGTGGCATCTTTCGGAATTGATGCTTCGGAATATTAAGTGGAATGGTTTCTAGGTTGTCGTTCAGTTGTCCTAAGAGATAAGATGTGGCTGGGAGGATTCTCTCCAAGTGTCTGTCACCCCGACTTGCGCCAGCCAGGCTGCCTTTGGGTCCGGACACAATCTTTATTTGTACTCAACTACGATAGCTCCTCAAAGGCGGCCTAACACGGCCAGTTCTGTGCAGTTCGAAGCGCTTGCGAGAGTCTGGTGGAGAAGGTACGATCCTTGAATAATCTTGGCGAGAGCGTGGGGCAATCGGGGTAAAAACCACAAAAATGTAGGTTGCTGGTGGAGTTAAACCACCTATGCTTTCAATCTCCTGGCGGGACTGGGAATCGAACCCAGATTGAAACGGATCATTCATGAAAGCTCGCTAAGCGAGAAACCACAACGTCACGTGCTACCATTACACCATCCCACCACGATCAGTGGTAGGAGATTACTGATCAAGGCTGGCGCAGAAGGTATATAAACCAAACAACGATTGATGTGAACTCTTGACGAGGAAAAGGACGATGGGCAAAGATACGCTGATAAGGGCGGTTATCGCGGAGCAATTTGTGTGACGTAGCGTTCACTGGAGGGGTACTCCAAATTCTTTCTGAATTCAATTATCAAGATTAACCAGTTGACACTATCCAGTGGATATTCTCACCACTCAGCACATCAGGATGCCGAAAGCAAAATCCTCCAAGACCTCATCATCAGGCGATGTGCACGCACCTCCACTACCAGCGACGCTCACCGACTCCCTTCGTCTCCCAAGCCTCATAGTCTTCGACCTCGACTACACATTATGGCCATTTTGGGTTGACACCCATGTTTCGACACCAATAAAAGCTGTCAGCACGGCAGCTTCATCAATGACTCCCTCTTATATCTCTGCTGTGAAAGACAAGCATGGAGAAAACTTCGCGTTCTACGCACACTGTCCCGCCATCCTTTCAGTCCTGAAAGCAAACCCAAATACCTCTGTTGCAGCGGCATCTCGGACGCACGCACCAGAACTAGCCCGAGAAATGCTACGGACACTCCAAATTCCACCTTTACCCTCGAGCTTTGTTCAGGCCATAGCCGTAGAGCCGTCGAGTACGGCGTCGAAAGCAGATAAGGACGGAAAGCGAAATACCAAGCCAAGGAAAGCTATAGATTTCTTCGACAATTTAGAGATATACCCAGGAAGCAAACTAAAGCATTTCGAGAAACTGCGTAGAGCAACTGGAATAGAGTATAAGGATATGTTGTTTTTCGACGATGAGAGAAGAAACAGAGAGGTAGAAAAGCTGGGGGTTACAATGTGGTGGGTGCCGGATGGAGTGAATTGTAAGACGTTTGATGATGGTGTGATAGAGTGGAGGAAAAGAGGAGGTGCGGATGGCAAAGACGACGAAATATAAACGTGTTCTCTGTTGTATACAGGAGTTGCCTGATATTTTAATTGCCTACCAAGAGATCCATGCTCCAGACACCGCAAATCTTGGTTGAAGGATCTTAAAACGAAAGTAGCCTAGCGATCATGGTGAGAGGACAACCAATTGGTAGCTGGAACTTCTTCAGATCGCAACCTAAATTCAAAGCCGCTATTGAAAGTACATATGAAGCTATATCTTCTATTTATGACGACCATCCACCAAGGTGTTTTCAACGTTTGAGTGGCAAATTTCGAAAAGTTAAATATTATATAGTTAACGTAATGAAGCACAAAACCAATGACGGGCGCTTTGGCGGAGTGGTTAACGCGATGCCCTGCTATTGTCAAAGGCAAAGTCAGGCATTTCCTTCGGGAGCGTGTGTTCGAATCACACAGGCGTCGTCTTTTGCATTCACCTTGAGCAATGCTTTTATTTTCTTGATGACTTTGACTTTTAGGCGGTGTATGTTTTAGAGGTAGAGCTCAGGACGTGTTTGGGCCATTTTGTGGTCAACTAACGACTTAAAATTTATATGTCCTATCCACCCTCAGCGCTCTTTAGGTAGCGTCACATTGTGATATTAAAAGACTTCCACTGGCGACGTTAATCCGTTCAATTCCTTGATTTAGGGCCTGTTCGGTAACCAGACTCAAAACCCATTGCTTTTGGAAATTCTTAATTTTCGAAGTTGTAGAAATCGGTGTTGGGCACCCAAACATGGTTATCGAATTTTTGCTTGAAAAATAGACCATCGGTGACCAACTTCTGGTATGTATGGTGATTCTCAAGAACCGACGAAAGTTCGGAAATTTCAGATTTGTGAGGACGGTACCGAACGAACCCGGAATTTTTGGAAAATCATGGAAATCATGAAAATCAAAAGTTGCGTGATTTTCATTTCGTATGGCAACTTTGAAAAACGGGCCACATACCCAATAGGCGAACTTTTAAGCCCCAAGTAAAATGGCTTAAACCAGCCCGATATCTATCTACACGAGTGAATTTCGAGAGTTTGAGAGCTACATATCACATTATCACCCATGAAGTAATTGCAATCTAGTGCTTTCAGCACGTCCTTGGTGACGACAAATTGGTTTTCGGAAATTTCTTAGACGTGAATGTTCTAGGCTCGTAATTCTACATTCAGTTAACATTAAGCTCGACAAATGTCTGATTTTCAGTCAAATAATGGAATTCAAAACCTCAACACCAGAACTTTTACAAAATATAATATATTTGTAAATATGACCCCTGCTGGCGCAACGGCAGCGCGTTCGCCTCCAGAGAGCAATCCCTTGAGTTCAGCGAAAGGTTATCCGTTCAAATCGGGTGCGGTTCAATCCCAATGAGGTCCTTATTTTTGATATTTTACATTTATATATGCTATTGTTGGTGTGGAGGAAGTACAGGACTACTTCCAATATAGTCGCCTGGGGCGACAACCAGTTGGCCATCATTTTGCTGTATAGCGGCCCCAGGGTTATAAATGGATGGGGCTCCAGCTAGGTGTGGGGCTATATTCAAATTAATACAGTAGCGACGTTTGCTGGAACTTCCTTTTTTCCTCCACTTGCTATGCCATTAAACTTTCATTGTAACATGCCGCGATATCAATGCTTCATAGTCTTGTCTTATGTGTCCTGGGCCCCAGCTCTGAATAATTTATGGTCTTGGTTATGTGAGGCTGGCGGGCCTTGTGTCTAAGACTTCATTCAACTCCACAATTCAGCAATATCCACCTTACATTTTAAAGGTTATTATGTTAATCAAAATAAAATATACCATCAAGGCCCCTATAGCTCAGTGGTAGAGCGCGTCACTAGTAATGACGAGGTCTTCGGTTCAACTCCGAATGGGGGCAAGTGCCAAGCAAACGGCTCAGACGTGTACATTATGTTTTGCAGATTTGACTTGGGTCGCTCTTTCAATAATTGATGTTTGGATGAGACGCTTCCCGTGCTGAGTGCAACTCGTTGATGTTTGCTTTTGAGATTTGCTCTGTGGGCCGAACAGATGTCAGCGAGGTGACGGCAGGCATCAACTGTTTAACTTTCTTATAATTCATCCTACTTACTGATCCCTAATTACAAACTGTCGTATCCTCGTTACTTACTACCTTTACTTTCATGAAGGTTTTGCTAACACCCTTTCCATATGAACCCATATCGTTGTCATGCAAGACCTTCCTCCCTCTATAATAAACGCCTCGAGAACCGTCGTGAATATCGTTGACCTCATCTAGGCCAGCATTAACAAGTTGAAAGAATGTCAAAAGTGAGGTGGCGAAAAAAGCAAATAACAATCCCACATCGTCGCCAGAGTGAATGGCAACCTCCTTTTGCTCCATGGTTTGAACGAGAAAGGAAACACTTTCACACCTCTTCGAATGTATCGAAGTAAACCGGTTCCCACCTCTCTTCCATTAATTCGTGTTCTAAGGCCAAGATCGCAACCTTCGATCGCACTTTGCAAAGGAAGCCTCAGCTTCGCCAAACCTGGAAAACAAGATGACACCGAGAGAATCCGCCTGACTAACGTGTTTAGTTCACGCCGTTTAGTCTGGAGAGGGTGGTGGGCCCATCTGATCTGGCGGTGTTCTAGGCATCCCGTCCGCTTCAGCTGGGGTATTTTGTATCCGCCGAGCTCTATCAACAAGACCAGGAGCTTGGTCACCTTCATCAATCGATAGACTTCGCATTCCACGTTCCACCACTACTGGCATATCATCATCCGAGGAAATAACGATAGGCGAGCTACGCTGCTGAGGAGCTTTCGCGCGACCTGGCTCATTATTGCGGACCGGCGGATCAAACATAACGAGATCATCTTCATCGTCAAGTCCGCCATTTCCTCGCAAGTGAGCTGCTGCAGGCGGTGGATCCGCGACAGCTACCGCTTGAGCTCTTCTGTCAGCTCCGCGAACCTCCGCGCGGACTCGGCGCATAATATCGCCCATCCTGTGGAAAGCACGGCGAGGTTGTGGAGGAGCAGGAGCTTCAGGCGGCGCAGCGGCCCCGGCAGCTTCGCCCAAGCGGTCGATGCGTCTCCTAAGGTTTGCAAGGTCCACATTAGCCGCATCCAAATCAATGCGGGCGTCGTAAGGTTCTGGATGAACAAGCGGTGGGACAGGGATATTTGCCCCTAAGTCGATAACGGCGTTGTAACGAGCAGGTCGAGGGACAGCGACAGCGGCAAATCTCGGAGCAGCTGGAACCGCAGCATTCTGTGGCCTCGGTGGATGTGCAGCGATTAATCTTGCTAATTCTGCGCGATCTCTAGCCAGATCTGCATCCAAAGCTGCCATGCCTGCCTCGTAATCAGCATCAACGTCGAGCAGTCCACCGAGTTCCTCCCAATCGAGAACATTCGGAATGCGCTGGGGCTGCTGATCTGGGACAGGGCCGTTTCCCCCATCAGCGCCCGCATTGCGCGGTACCGGAAGTGGCTGAGCAGCAGGTGGAAGGAGCGGCGGGGCATTGGCGCGAGAGATGCCACGTCTTCCATGGCCATAACCATCCCAATGTGGCAGAAAAGGATGATGATGGAAAGGACGAGGCTGAGTATTGGCGCCAATACCTAGGGCACCAAATGGCTGTGCGCCCTCGAGCATCGGCGGAGATGGTGCCCTGGGCGCTGGCAGGACTCCAAAGTCATTCACAAAATGGCGCAATTCCGGACGTGGCACACCCCTCTCCGGCACCGCTCGAGCTCCGTTGACGCCGTTATTGTGTTCAAAACCTGCTGCCGCAACATCCGCCCGTACAGGCCGGGCCCTGAGAAGTCTGAGGCCAGGAAGCATGATGGCTGGATCGATACCGTCGTCCGCAGCCCCCGCAGGAGCTGGTGCTCCGAAGCCAGGTGCTAGAACGGCTTCACGTCTACCAATGTACTGATTATAGTCGAAGTCCTGCCCCAAAAGATCATTGGGATTATCTGGCCAATGATGGTTCGCAAAAAGCTCGAATGGATCGTGGACGCCTGCAGGGAGACCTGCTGCCTGGGTGTCTGTTAGCAAGAACATTCGCTGGGATCATCAAGAATAGTACCTACATGATTCCCTCTGGCACCATCCAAGTGTTGCCTGGCACGAGCTTGGACGGCGGCAAGCCGATCCAATGCGTGGTATTGACCGGCGGCAACGCCGGCCTCTCTGCGAGCAATGGCATAACCGTCACGAAGACGTTCAAGTCGTCCGGCGCGAGCAGCATCACCCGGCCTATTACCTAGTTCCACATACGCTATCTCAAGTGTCAGTAATTGCCAAATTCACTTTCATAGAAAATTGAGGCGAGTATGTTAGAGATGAAAAGAAAAGGCAGCCTGATGGAGGATAAATGAGATTAAATCTGCCAGATCAAACGGCCACTTTTGTCCTGCTCATTTGAACGATACTCAGGAACATTACGGCTCATGGGCATAAACTTCCGTGCCTCACCAGTACTGCGTGTTGTTCAGCTAGCTTCCGTCTTTGGGTCCACATCAAATGGGAAGGACGTGGTGTCCGCGAGACGCGCATACAAGAGACATTTGTTTTCCGAGCCCTCCAAGATGTCCTTGCATCAAAGTTGGAATTCATTTAAGCAGCTTCTACATTTAGATGGCGGGCTCCAGCAGTCAATAAAAGCCTCCATGTCTACCATTGATGGCATTGTCAAAACCGGAAGTAATGTGGGGACTTGCATGAAATGTGTCCTATGTTAGAATCATGGAAGTAGTGTAAACCTGAAAATAGATGGCTAACCGTTGTATCTCTCGACCCTATTGATCGCAACGTAAGGGTCGGCCGCCAATCGACGCTCTCGGTCCTCCTTGAAGGCTGGAGCTTCTTCGAATTTGAGGTCTCCTTCTTTGATGTGTGGATGCTGTGCTTCAATTTCAGTCATAGCGGCTTTTCGTGCCGCCTCAACCTCGTCTTGATGTCTCTTCTCCGTGCTCTGCGTGGCCCGTTAGCATTACGAGAATGGATTTTCAAAGCGTACTCACATCGAAGAGCTTACAGCCGTTCTCCGAGCCTCCTCGTCCAATATCGTTAAAGTGTGCATAAGTTGAACCGTTGACGGCCACACAGTCCTTACCACAGATATAGCATTGAACATTTCTACACTTCGTGCAAGTGATCTTGTTGCAGCCATCCATTTTGATAAATGGAGTCTTGCAATTGTTGCACTTCCTAATCAATGCGTCGGACATCTTGTTTTCGAGTTGGCGCTGAAGAGCCTCCTGGTCGCTTTCTTTGGCGAGCTCCTCGCATGTCTTCGGAATATGCGCCACTTTTCTACATAAACGGCAACTTTCCTCAAGGCAATCAGGGTGAAGACAGCGGAAGACCTTGTCGATTGATATCGGTGGATACTCGGCAGCGTACGGACAGAATGGGCAACTCTCCAGATTCTCAATTCCGGCCATGCGTAAGTTGGCTTCGGCCTCGAGTCGTTCAAGGGCAATTGTGAGTTTTGTGTCCATGAACAACTCTCTCTGGTCGCGCGAGAACCCAGCAGAACATTCATCCATTGACATGCAAACGAGAACGTACTTACCTTGACCGACTTCTGTGCTAGCGTTCATCTTTGCACACGATTTGCAGAAGAAGTGGCACGTCGACTCCTGGTTGCAGTGTACCATACGATTACGCGGAAAACCCCCATAACAACAACCGCATTCTTCCATCATGCCATCGGCTTTGGCTTGCCGCTCGTTCTCGAGTTCTTTGCGCTCCTCTTCCTCAATCTGGGTAGACTTCAGGTACATCTTTCCTTTGGCTTCTCTGGCTGCCTTCAATTCCTGATAAATATGGTTATGCGGAGCATACTGCAGAGCGATGGCATCTTGCCCGAGTAGAATTCGATCGAGCAGGTCTGGCGATTGATTGCCGTGGTTTCTGCGTTCGCATTTCAGCTTGGTATAGGTTGGAGCAGTTGCCTTCCAGTCACGATCAAGCTTGTAGAGCGCCATATATACAGGATAAAGGTGGTGGCCACACTCGGCCATCGCTGTATCAATTCTCTTCATCGGAATCTGTGGGAACTCTACACTGAGTATACTTTTGCTACAAGATTGACGATTAGCATACTGTTGAGTTTCAGTCCTTTGCTGGAATACTTGCATGGTCAGTCGTTCACCAAAAGATACCGGGTTTCTATTTTTAGCGTTATACTTGTGGTCCTGTTCACCATCGGAAGTGATAGAGCGCTTGCGCTTCTGCTTCTTGAGAGCCTCCGACTTCGGGTACGGGCGTCCATCTTCGATGCCTTGTAGCAGAATATCCGCGATGGCTTCGACAGTATGGTTATGTGCGTTGGCTCTGAATAGAATGGAAACGTGGTCGGGTGCAACTTCTGGGAATAGCTCGAGAATGGCTGCTACGACCGCTTGCTCTAGAAGGCTGGCTGCGGCATCCTCCTCCTGCAGCTGATAATTTGCACTTGGGAGGCTTGGTGGAAGCCCCAGGGCGAGCATTTGATTTTCATCCATTGCTTGACTATCTCATGCCTACGCTGGTATTTGTATGGGGTTTCGAGTGGTTATAGTGGAAGGTTGTGGGAGCTGCCTTGGAGCTGTCCAAAGTAGGACTCGGCGTCGAGGTGACCTCGAGACTACGAGTCGAAGGCCAGGCTGCCACGGAGCTCGTTACTCGCACTTTCCTGTTGGAAGCATGGAAAAGAACCTTGATGAACCTCGTGGTCCTGTGAAGGCGGTATTCACAAGTACATATTCTTCAGTAAGCTAGTGAAGTCGTAGTATTTCCCGATGCGTGTTAGCTGTAAGCATGGCGAAATATTTGGAGATGATCGATAAAACGATGTGTCAGAAAAACCACAGGGTGTCCCCCCAGGATTCCGCACAGTCCGGCACTGGACGCCGCTGCTCCACCAAAATACACGATGACGGCTGCCACCCCGCCGGTAAGCGCTGCAAGGCTGATTTTCCATCATTGGCAGCCTCGCCCCGCCATTGACGCACAAATTCTTTCTTTGTTGGGCAGGAGCTGTGGTCAGCAGCCATGAAACCCTGGATTGTGGAAATTTCCCCGGATTCCATGAATGAGAATGAGACATGACGGACGTCCCACTTTCTTAGTTCAGGGCCTGCTCGTATATAAACAGTCATTCGCCCTCATTGCTTCCTTGTTTCCATCCTTGGCTCCATCCTGATCCAATCTCTGCTCCATCTTCCGGATCCGATACCTTGATTGTTATCTACTATCTGACACATCTTTCAGCACCCTCTGGGACACAGGCAGCCCATAACATTTTTCATTATCAATAAACTATTTACACCTAGAAACAATATAATACCCATAGAGCAGATACCTCTTACGCCATCATACCCATAGAAAATTTATATTGCTTCAGCGTCAACCACCGAAGGCAACAACATGAACGGCTCCGCAAAGGCAAACGGAACTAATGGCCACAACAATGGCCCTTTCCCGAAAGCTGACTCCTCATTACTGATTCTCACTCATCCTACTATCGAAGAGAAGCGCATCACTTGGGCTAAGAACCATGTAATGTGGGGAGGAGCACTCTCTGTGGAAGACTACCTTAAGCGCGAGGAGAGTCTTATGACGGCCTCCTCACTCACTCGCGATGGCGGAATCTCGCACTGGATCCTGGTGGAGAAAGACTCTGAGCCAAACAACCGTCCGATATACGCCAGCTCGGAGAGCATCAGAAAGCGCGCATATGTTCGTCCAGCAGGAAGTAACGAGATCAAGGAAGCCATCTGCCACGGTATTGGAGGTGTTTTCTCTTATGAGGAGTACCGTGGACATGGATATGCCAGCAGAATGATGAGGGACCTGGGCGAGACGTTAAAGACATACCAAGGAACTGAGGCCGTGCCAGTCGCTTTTTCGGCACTCTGGTCTGATATCGGCAAGCAGTTCTATGCCAAACACGGATGGCTCGCATTCCCAAGCACACACGTCGAGTTTCAGCCAGCTCCAAGCCCAGAGTCGCTCGATGTTAAGCGCCTCTCAGGCAACGACTTACCAAAGCTTGCCAAGGATGATGAGGCTATGATCAAGGCCTCGATGCTGAAGGCGAATGATGGAAAGACGCACGTCACAGTGGCTCCAGATATGCCACATCTCGAGTGGCACCGTGTTCGTGAGACCTTCTTGACGAGGATCCTTTTCGGCAGGATTCCTGAGACAAGAGGTGCATTGGTCGGCCAGCCAGGCTCCAGAATATGGGTCGTTTGGACAAGAGCGTACTACGGAAAGCCGGACGATCCAAAGGCCGGCAACGCCTTGTACATTTTGAGACTGATTATCGAGGACGAGGAGCAGCCAGAAACAGAGGAGAGGCTTCAGCGCAGGGCCGAGGGATTCAAGGCTGTGATCCAGGCTGCCCAGAATGAGTGTATTGAGTGGAAGCTGCGTCATGTTGAGTTGTGGAACCCAAGCCCACTGGTCCAGAAGCTCATTGACAATGTCGGCATTGAGCACACTCCAGTTGAGAGAGCGACGAGCAGCATTCCGAGCATTATGTGGCACGGCCCAGGCAGTGGCAAGCCAGAGGGGTTGGAGTGGGTGAAGAACGAGAAGTTTTGTTGGTGTTAAATTTCGTTGGCCAGAAGACTGGGTTGAGGTTGAAGAGAAACTGAAGACTGGTACTTTCGCGAGCTTGCATACCAGACTCATCTGAATCGATGATTTGAGTGGCCTTACCACACAATACCATGGAAAACAGGACATGACTCATCTACGGATTTGCATTGAGGCGTTTTGATTATCCTTTTACTCTTATGCCGAGATGTTTGTTGGCAGACCTAGAATAGTCTTCAGGATGTGGCAGATCCAATCGATAGTGAGCGACACAACTCCTCCGTGCCTATTGTCATTCGTATGGTGCACACTCTAGACTCTTAAAGGCCGGTGCTGCGTCGGCGTGATGTTTGCAGCCAATGCCTTCCTGTTGGCGTGCATTACCTCGAACCTTGTGCTTCCCCTCTTCACCTAGGAGTAAGGCATGTATAGTGTTGCCGAAACAGTACACTGACCGGTTGCCTCGAACCCTCTTTTGTGGCCGCAGTACCCCCATGGTGCCTTTCATACTTTCACCAACTTCACTTCTTGCCCATCCTACTCTTAGCGAACTTCTCATGCCACTTATTAACCTTCTTCTCCTGCACCTCCTCACCCTCATTTACCGAAAGGAGCTCCAGTGTATCCTCTATCTTCGCGATCGCAGTAACAGATGGCTTATCCGCGTCCTCAGCCAAGTTCATTTCGTTCGACGTTGGGCTCTCGGCTGGGGGGGAGATATGTGATGTGCTTGATGGGGTGAGGATGTGCAGTGGGTTAGAGGAGTTCTTTTGTTGGATGCGGTATTTGATGGCGGAGGATGGGACGGTGAGGAGGGCGTGGAAGGTTGTTGGGCAGGTTTCGAGGCGGAGGCTGGTGGGGATGTTAGAATGTGTAAAGTTGGTGTGTCTAGTGTTGCTGCGCCAGAACTTCAGCTAGTCGCCAAGCGCAAGAATTGAAGGGATAGAAGAGAGGGTGTAGATAGATTAATGATAGACATAAGACACGTAGTTTAGGAGCGCATACGTTGGTGGGTTCTCGGATTCTAGTAAAGCCAAGAGTTCATTTGGGAGCTCGAAGAGCTTGAAGATTTGCTGCGTGTGGGAGGAAGAGAAGGGGATGTCGGTGACTTGTTGCGCCGCCATCATACCGGTATGATTTCTGGCTAAGCCACTAAAGTTGGCCTGGAGAAAAAGATAGGATGGTTGTGATACTGTTAAATGTTGTCGTTGTTGAAGTTAGACTCGACGTCGCACTGCAGCGAGGCTACGGTGATTATCGCGACGGTGACATCGTGCCTGGACATAAGGCTGACACAATGCGTCCATGGGGGGTCTCGGCCAATCATCACGTCGGTCGCGTGCCCACGACCCATATCTGACAGTTCACTGATGGGCAATGTAAACAGTCTATTTTTACAACCAGATTCCCCATTGAGCCGTCACGGACCACTGAATCCCATCGATAAAGTGCTTGGGCCCTATCCATATCGATAAGAAAGTCGCCCGTTTGTGCGGCCACGACTTGCCCATAGTAAACATTGTGACGAAGTTTTGCGACACTCCGAACGACAACTCGAGGGTACAACACGGAAGGACACATCGACGCGCCAGCTGCACATAGCAATTGCTTCCACAAACACTTTTAACATTTAGCTCGTCACAACCACCACCATTATCGCCATCAATCCCAGCCAATTGACACCGCTTATAACTAACGAGTACTATCGGGTTACCAATCTAGCAGTTTCCTGCACCTAGCCGCAACAAAATATACAAAAGCTAAGCTCACGGAAGCAACACTAAGCCCAGGCGACAAAGTCCGGTACGCATCGCTTCTTACAACGACTCCTCAGACTGCCCCTCTGCAGCGCGGTCACGCACATGGTGCACCAAGCATGAGGGACTTGGCAATCTAAGGAACATCAATCACCATGGTCCAGATACCGGGAAGCTTGCTGCCAATCTCGGCCAGCGAGGTCACCCTTTACAACTGCATTGATCCTCTCCTCTCCAACCTCCCGATCCTGGTTTTCCATGGGCCTTCTACCACCATCAACCATACCAACAGCAATTCCCGCATCCAGATACATATCATGCACCCGGGAGGACCGATATCATACCCAAGACTGACGGTCTCACCCAATTCGCCCATATACGCAGTTGTCGACGAACTTCCGAGAGAATGGCAGGGAGACGAGATCTGCCGTGGACTGGCCTTTGGCATCATGAAGTACTTTGGAGAGATGTCCGAAGCTGTGAAGGCTGTGCTCATGATGAAGAATGTCGCATCACAAAGAGGCAGGAGACCAGGATCTGCCATACCACTCTTCGGAAAACAGCATGCCGCACAAATCGCTAGCAGTCTTGTTAAGGTTGAGAATAACAGGGAAATCATAAGAGATGTCGAGTCAGCATTGCAAAACCAGATCATCAGCAATGTAGATATGGATGTTGTCCTTCCGCCGGGCAGCATTAAGCCTATCGAGGAGCTCCTCGACGAGGCACGAAACATGGATGACGAGCACGAAGACTTCGATCCAACGGTTCATCAATACGGGATGTATGCACCATTTGTCAAGCTCCTCGGAGAGACTGCCTTCCTCCCCACCTCGAAAGCCAAGAGAGCACCCTCGCGGCCACAGTCGCTCAACAGATCTAGGTCGTTTCTTCGCGATCAAAAGCTGTCATTAAGACGTGAGATGGGCGAGTTTGTGGATACTGAGGAGCGCTATTTGATCAAGATCCACGAGCTAGTCAACAACATTGCAGAAGATTTTAGAAAAAAAGCAAAGGATAGGGCTCCTGGAAGTTCAAGTCCGTCAGAGGAGGATATCAAGAAGCTATTCCCACCAAGTTTGGACCGCATTCTGAGGAGAAACAAAGGCTTTTTGGCCGCCATTCAGAAGGTCATGGATGAAACTGAGGAAGAGGCCATGCAGGACCTTGAGGACGATCAGCCCATGTTCCTTAGTTCGCGCTTCAGTGGAACATCACAATCTCGCAACAAAGATCCGACAGGAGCGACTGCATTCGGCAGGGTATTGCTCGAGTGGTTTCCAAAACTCTCTGATTGCTACCAAGAATATATCCGCGCGAGTCAGGACTTTCCAGCACTCATCACCCGTTTTGCAAGACATCCATCAAGCTTCTCGTCCAGAGTTCAGCAAACTGGAGAACAAAAACTGCGCTCAGCTATCATTGAGCCAGTTCAGCGGCTACCTCGTTACAGCTTGTTTATAGACAACATCGTCAATTACCTCCCAGTGGCACACCCAGCTTTGAAATCGATGTTAGGTGCACGCGACATTATCACCGCGATCTGCTCCCTCGACCCACTCGATGCCGATAATCCGAGGACTCTTACTAGACTCAAGAATGTGGTTGGGAAGTGGCCGCAACCTGTTGCTCCTAAAGGCCGTTTAATTTCAGCAGCAGACTTTGTTGAACTGCCGCCTCCTTATCCCGCGCCCGAGGACATGATCGGATCTAACACGGGCATCCTCCTCTTGTTTGCGGATGGAATTGCTGTGCTTAAGAAGAACAGAGATGCTGCGATATCTGCTCGAGGTGTCATGGCGGAGGTCGATAAACCGTCGGCCGCATCTATGATGGCTTCCGTCACAGTTGGTGCTGGATCACAAAACGGTCCCGATCTTGCTTTCGCCGAATATTACCCTTTAGCCAGCGTTCGATTTACTGAAAGCGAAGACGGTCGTACTACCTGGATGACAGCCGCTGCTGCTTTGGACAGAGATCCTGCAGGGGCTTGCCGAAGGGCATTCCTTCTGCGGGGAGCGCACGAAGGGAAGGCGTATAAGTGGAACGAGGAAGTCACGAAGACGCGCATTGAAGGCAGATTTGACGAGAAGGAGAGGCTGTCGGACAAGTGGGAGATGCGACACACTTATATCAAGGACGCAGGCCTTAACATATACACGGCTGTATATGAAGAAGGATTGGACTACCTAGTCGAAGGACGCAAAGAGCCAGCTCCATTGCGTATCGTGGTTGATCGCGAACGGGGCACTAAGGGCGCTCCGGTTGGTCACTATGGGGTTGAGATTGTCGCCAACTTGACAGTGACTGAGACATCGGGATGCCTTTCGTACCATTTTAAGTTTGATGGTTTGAATGACAGAACATATAGCGACTTTGCCGATGATGCAACCTTCATGTCTGTCTTCACGAAAAGAGGTACGTCTTCGCAACATGTTAATCGAGTATAAGCTAATCCTACAAGTCACAATCTTATTGCAGAATCAACTTCAAGCCAAAAATCCAGCCTTAACGAATTCGTTCATCGCGTACTATACTGACATTCTTACATCACTGAACATACGATTCCAGGCAGTCGACAAAACGAAGCCGCAACGACCAGCTTCGCCTGCAAAGCTGCTGTCTGGATTTTTTATGGGCGGCTCACTACTTTCCGGGTCTAGTAGTGAAGGTTCCAAGTTGTCCAAGCGCACCCTTGTTCTTGGCAATATTCCTAACTTCACGCCCCCTTCGCTTTCCCGCTCAAGTAGCAAAAAAGATATCGTTTCACCCGATCGACCAGAGTCTATCAGCGCGGCGAACAGCTTCCGGCTGAGCGTTGATGAGGGCACCTCCACCAACCCCCTGGTGAAACTCGAGGAGACTTTCACTGGCTACGTGGCAGCATTGCAGGAACGTAAAGGCAATGTGGTCGGTAGAACGATCCGCAACAGGGCCAGCGGCGACGAGCTGAGTGTAAATGCCATCTACAACAAATTCATTGAGAATCCACTCGATGGGAAAGCTGCTATGGAGGTACCGGTAGATGTTCTATTCTGTGCGTTTGAGAAGTTCTTGCATATGGCGTGGCATGATCAGATGGGTCCCGTCATTTCTACGCAGCTTCTCGAGGAGCTACAGATGAAGTCGGCGAGACTGTTCCCCGGAGATTTCGCCGAATACATTAAGCTGATATTCAGTGATATGGCACCGCAAAATAAGCGAGCATTTGTCGCGATCATCAAGCTGCTTGCCGATCTGCTTGATGGATGTGGCAATGACGGAGACCGCGGTGCTCTCACCGCTGCCTTCACGGAGATGCTCGTAGTGGACGAGAATCCTCATCGCTACATGAACCTTCTCGACCGTATGGTTGAGGACTCGGACCGGCTTTTCGAAGATTTGGGCATGGGATCGTACAGCGGCGTCGACGCAAGCTCAACACATGGCTCGATCAATGCTTCCATGAGAAGCCAAGTCTCGCATCAGTCGGGCTCATTGACCTCAAATACCTCCTCTTTCCGCAAGAGATGGGGATTCGACTCTTTGCTGCGCACGAACAGCAAGAGCAAGGACGTTAATAAAGACGAGGAGAGACCTTCGGTATGGCGCACTCTGAGCAAGCCCAACCGCTATGCTACCACCGGAGACGCCACTCCTACCGGCGGTAGTCTCTCCAAGGGCAGCCTTCACAGGTCAAAATCCATTGATGCTGGTCGTCCTCTCAGTCCACAACGCCCGAACTCAGGTGCTAGGCCAACTGTCATTGGCGCATTTGACGAGCGTCCAAACACATCTCATGCACAATCTCGCCTGAATGGTGCACCCACTTCACCTTTAAGAGAGGACACGACCGAAAGGGAGAAGTCAAAGAGAAGTCGGCGAAGTTCATTGTCGGATCTGAAGACGCTGATGACGGAGGTCGCCATTGAAGGCTCTCCTGCACCTATCTCACCTCCGAAGGCCGATCGGATACCACGACTTGGATACAACTATAACACATCGCCGAGAACTCCATCACCATCGAAACCAGCCCTGGAGCGAGCAAGCGTTTACATCAACTCGCCAAAGTTTACCGAGAACGTTGGTGGCTCAGTACGCGGCATCGGAGGTATGACACAACAAGCCACTTCGCCGCGAGCGAAGGAGAACTACGGTTATGGTGGCTCTCTTCGTGGAACCAGTAATCTCCCAGAACGACCAAGATCGCCTCGACTGAAGGGGAATGCTGGTCTCAACGGTTCTCTTCGAAGCAGCAAGAGCGGCCTCGCTGGAAGAGCCAATTCGCCTGTATTAAAAGAGAACGCCGGCCTGAGTGGCTCACTCCGTAGCTCACGCCAGCTTGGAGAGTGGCCTATTAACTTGCCGCCCGATGATGTGGTGGCCATTAACGACCTCTGGACTTCTCCAAAGACAGCAGTTGCGAAGCCAATGAACGCACTATCGAATATCCCATTACTGAGCAACATCCCAAATAAGCCTAGGCCACTCGCTCCGGCTCCAGTGTTTGGCAAACCAGCATTTTCTACTACTCTTGCGCAGCGCAAGACCACAGGTCCAACGTCTATTCCAGTGCCAACGTCGAGAGTATCACCTCAGAAGCTCCGACTGCAGAGTCCACAAAAGCTTCGTGAGAGGCTTCAGAATGAGGCCAGTGCTATCAAAGATGCTGAGGCAAGCTTGCAGTCCGAGCTGTCCAAGATTGGCGAGGAAATGGCTCGTCTGTGTAACAATCACTCGGGAGTTGGCCGCAACAATAGCGTGAACAATAACAGCAATATCGGTGATCTTCGTGGGCTCACTGATACCGTGAAGTCCATGGAGAGCCGCATCCCAGTCATCATCAAGGACCTCAATGCTCGGAATGACGCTATTAGGAAGGAGATGGATAAGAGTCTCGTAGCTGCTGAGACGAAGGTCAAAGGATTGGATCAGTTGTACAAGGAGGCGAGTGCAGAGAATGAGTTACTTTATGAGAGGTTCAATAACGAGCTTGGCAAGATTGTCAAGGCCCTGCAATCAAAGAATAAGGATGAGAAGGTGGAAATCATGACTAAGATGAAGGAGGCGCTGGAGGAGACGGCACGGACTAAGAAAGATAATGCAAGACTGAAGAGAGAAATGGTGAGCTTGAGGACGCTCCTCAGAGCCCAAGAGCACAAGTAAGATGGAGGCGTCACGAAGCCGCGGCCCAGAGGGAGGAAATAGGACTATGAAGCATTGATGTAGCAGCATGTTATGATGGGTTGTGAACGGCGTTCGTATAGCAAGCGGTGGAAACAGCATAGTATCAGGGGGCATAGGGGCGACTAGGATATCGGGCTTGAGTCTTAGACTCGGGTACAAAAATGAAAATTCTTTATCAGAGCATAAGGTGTTAAGATAATCTCATGACGCGTCTCCACGGTTCTGAAGTAGCAAATACTTAATAGATTGCAAACATCACACAAAGAACTTGCCCATTCTAGAAACTACCCCTATTACAGCATACCTAACCAGTGATTTTTCAAAAATAAGGACCTCATTGGGATTGAACCGCACCCGATTTGAACGGATAACCTTTCGCTTAACTCAAGGGATTGCTCTCTGGAGGCGAACGCGCTGCCGTTGCGCCAGCAGTCCTGTTCGATGTGGATCCGTGGTGGTGTTGTATTTACAAATCAAGAAGTGGATGCTGTGGGGTTGATGCTCTGAGTTTTCAGCAGCCCCACCAGTCAATTTCCCAACCAAAACGCACACATCAGCTCTTAAGTCAACGTTGATTGAAAATAGAACGAGATTCCAACAAGGTAATCACCGTCCCAATATGCCTTCAAAATGAGACCTCTTGGATGTTCCCGAAAGACGTGATGCAGAGTAATTGGGGCCGTGGTGATCCGGCGGCCGCTTATTTCAGCACTTCGTCAAAATACGCACTAACCCTCATAGTGAGCTCCCAGCTGACGTACATCAGACTCAAATCTCCCTTCTCGTTTCCTGCTCTCTGTTCTTCCAGCGCCCTGATCTTACTTGACACATCTTTCAGTGTCTGGGCAATTCCCGAGTCCCTGATGTTCTCAGGGGAGAACCCACCTACTAACATATCCTCCAACCTCGACAGCTCATTGAATGCATTTCCCCACGCACGCTCATTGTCGACCTTGAGATCATCCACAAGAATGTAGTCGTCGAAGAAGGACTTGATCTCAACAAGCTGCTTCGTACGCCACTCATCCTTCGACTTCGTGAATTTGAAATCCGCCGGTGGCGCAGACTTAAGCAGGAAGATAGACCGCGTCGTGTGCGGTGGAGCCGTCTCATTCTTTGCTCTCCTGCGGTCTACTGTAACGAGGTAGACTAGACCACTGCCGACCTTGTCCGCAAGGCCCCAAATCCGCTCTACCATCGCCACATCAACCTTCACCCTATCAATCCCAGCTTCATCAAACTGCTTGAAAGCCTTTAGAACCTGTTTCAAAAATGCGTCGATCTTGGTAGATTTGACACGATCGGCATGGATGCGATGCTCTTTGACATAGGCTTCGAGACTGAGCATTTGACGCTCTGCCTCCGCCCATTGCGAGGAGGAGACGTCGTTGAGTGGTGATTTATTGTTTGGGTTGATTTCCTCCACATCCTTGTCCTCATCTTCAATCTTGGTGTGCAGAGCTGATGACAGACGGAAGACGTAGTCAGCAAGCTCGAACTCTTGATGTGCTTCACGAGGGTTGGCCTCTTTCCAATCCAGCCGTTCTTGTGTTTTGATGTTTGGCATGATGATGCCACACGTGATTGGGCTTGTAAGTCAGATAAAACGACAACTGGTGTGAACACGGGGTGTTGCAGTGCAGTCTTTGTGAATTTTGCAGCGGAATGTGAGAATGTCGAGGTTGTTGGGAAACATGTGCGTGAGGTAAAAATCAGAGAGCAAGGGTGACTTGATGTGGAGGCAGATTTGACGGGCCGTCCCTAAGTTGCCACGCTAGACTCTAGAATATGTCTGCCGGTCGAGGAAGTGTCATCTTGTTTGACATTCATCACAGCCTTTCATCAACAAAACACCTAAGGAAGAAGCACTTCGCCGAACCTCACTATGTCGTCGAATTTGTTTGATCAGCACAGGATTACTCCTCCAACAGCATTCACCGCAGGCCCGCGCCAAGAGGGACAAGGGAACCAAGCGGCCAGAGACCTTATCGGAATCATGCCACCCGTGACCGAACCTCAACCTAGCTTAGGCCTCAATTCAAACTTTATTCCCCCGATTAAAAGTCTAATTTCTATGCCTGCTATCCCTTCGTTTTCGCTGTACTTATTAGGTCAACAAGACATCACCAATATGGCAGCTTCACCAATCCCGGCGCAAGGCATGACCATTGCAATCATCGGAGCAGGATCCGTAGGCTCAACTATCGCGCATTCACTGCTCATCCGCCGAGTCGTCGCAGATATTATCCTGGTCGATATCGATGAGGCCCTTTGCCGTGCTCAAGTTGAAGATTTGTCCGACGGTACCTTTCTTTCCAATGTCAGGATTCGACAGGGCTCCTTCAAGGATGCATCGCAAGCTGACATCATCATCGTGACTGCTGGTGCGAAGCAACGCCCAGGAGACACCCGTCTGGATCTGATCGACAGGAACTTCAGGGTGTTAAAGAGTGTGCTGGAAGGCATGAAGCCAATGAGACAGGACGCCATTCTTCTGCTGGTAGCAAACCCTGTGGATGTCCTGACGAGCGCAGCCATGCGGATGAGTGGGCTGGGTCCTGGACAGGTCATTGGAAGTGGAACTCTGCTCGACTCGGTCAGGCTGACCAGACTATTGGCAAGCAAACTGAAGGTACTTCCATCCATCCGGTGGAGACGTTTGCATCTTGGTAGCTCATTACGCTTTATAGGTGTCCGAAAAGGCAGTCCATGCCACCGTCATCGGCGAGCACGGAGACTCACAGCTGGTTGCTTGGTCATCGGCCTCATGTTTCGGTCAGTGATACCAGCGTTACATTGATCCCACCGCTAACCCTTTTCAAGGAAACCCTTTACCGCACGTTCTACCCCTCACCGACCTCGAGAAGGATGACATCGCCCATGTCACAAAGAACAAGGCTGCTTCCATCATTCAGGCCAAGGGTTTTACGTCGTATGGCGTTGCGGCTGCAACCACGATGATATGTGAGAGTATCATCTTTGACCAATGCCATGTCATGCCAATAAGCCACTATCAGAAGGAGTTCGATTGCTGCTTGAGTTTGCCGGCCGTTGTGGGACGCAGTGGTGTGAAGGCGAGCATCGGTCTGCTCTTGGACGACAAGGAGAACGAGCTGCTCGCCAAGAGTGCGGAGAGTCTGAAGGACGTCCTCAACCAGTGTGAGGAGCTTTATTAGGAAGGCGTAAGTAAACGGGCATGATACCACATGGAGCAACTCGAGTGGGCTAGTGTCTGAAGACTGCTTGGAAGCCGGTGCCTAGAACGCAATGGTGATGACTTTATTATTGTAACTCCTGCTTTGAGACATCGCAGCCTCTTGACATCATGGGCTGCCAAACTGAAGAATAGAAATAATAGCCGAGCATGATGTGAAGGATAAGAGTTTATCCTCGTATTTTCGCCCGTCCAGCCAATGAGCCGAACAAAAACACTTAGTCAACCCGATGTCACCTTCTGTCTAGCTGCAAACAGCCTCACAGCTACAAACTGGCGGAGTCGCCTCGGTCAACACTTCGCTCTCATAACTCCATACTGAGATGGAGAAACCCCATGAGCTCCATAGCGCTTTTACATAGGCTAATTCATAGCTGATGAACTCCTGTGGGCATGCAGTTTTGCAGACAACTGCGAGAGAGCAGGTGATGGCAAGTGGCACGGCCTTCGGCTTTGAGATGCCCTTGCTTTGGCCGGCGTTGACCAGGCTCGCGAAAGTGTCATGACGGACACTATTAATCTCTTCAGCGCCACGATATCTCGAAGCACCAGCACTAGAAGCATTCCTGTGGGGACGATCGGGCGATCAACAAAGTAGTGGGCTCATTATGTTTGTCTTTTTGGTGCAGAGCTATTGGCCTGGATGGCGCTTACCTGCGTTCTCCACGTATTTAAGACATCCCAGCCTATGAAGAATGGCGGCTGTCGCCTACGCGCTAATTTAAGGTTGCATTGGCTTCCTTTAGTCTCCGATTATTGACCTCGCCAAACAAGGGGCCGCGATAAAGCTGCGCCCGCCGGTTTTGAAGGTTGTGGTTGACAAGGTGGCTTGGCATAGCGTGGTAATTGGTTGGTCGATGCTTAGCGCTGGCGCGCCAGTGCAAGGACAACCACTCATCCTGGCGACGCAAACGGAGCCTCAAACTTCTGATTTCCCCCCTCTGGTATTTCAAACCGGTTGTCATGGCTGCGTCCATTATAAGAATCCACTATGTCGGAATCATATCTGGAGTTGTTTCTCGAGCTCGGTGTATTGACATCGCGGAATTTAACAGCCAAAACCTTGGCTCATATCAAAGAATGTTGTCCCTCACGACTTTGAATCAGTGGATCTGATCATTCAATAAAATCTGTCCCGACTATTTGACTGCTGGCATTCCCAAGATTCGGTCAATTTTAATTACATCCCTGACAATCAGATCGAGGAAAGGAACAATTGTTTATGGTTCCGACATTCCACGCACAATCAAGACCCAAGCAATCTTTCACCCAGCCACAACAACAGTGCCAGTCATTGATTGTCGCCTAACACTTTATAATATAACCTTTTGCTTCACTACCATCGTATGTCGGCACGCAGCGCAATAATGAGGTGCACAATAATGTTTCAGCTCGCAGCTGTGCTGCATGGAGCTTCACAAGTTGAAGCTTTCTGGCGCAGTAAGTGATTGATAGCACTTTTCTTTGGGAAGAACATGCTGATAGCGATCTCCAGTGAACTGCGGCGTCATTCAAACCGGGCGCGTCGATCCCATCATTAGCCCTAATGCAGTTAGTGGCCATGTGCACAAGATATCTGGGGCAGCCAGTAAGTACAAGGTCGTTGTTTGTTCGCGATTGTGCTAACACTTTGGCAGACTTCAACATAAACTCGACCTTCGAGACTCTTGCCGCCTCATCATGCACATCGTGCCAGATCCAAGGCGACAAGTCCGCATATTGGACCCCTCAATTCTACTTTGCTCATGCCGATGGCACATACGAAGAGGTTCCCAACAGCGGGATGACCGTTTACTATCTCGGCCGCGGTGAGGACGACGGCAATCGTATCAAGCCATTCCCACCAGGCCTCAAGATGGTCTCCGGCGACAACAGCGCACGCAGCCTCAACACAAAGAGCGTCCTGCCGGGAGGCCGTCTGCTTGCGGAGCGCACAAGCTTCGCTTGCGTCAACTATGCTAAGCCAGCTCCGGAGACCAACAACCTTGCCAACATCGACTGCCCACAAGGTCTGCGAGCTCAGATCCACTTCCAGTCCTGCTGGGATGGCAAGAACCTCTACAAACCAGACCAGTCGCATGTCGCCTACCTTTCGAGAATAGATGGCGGCGTATGCCCACCGACGCACCCAGTTCTCCTTCCTCATCTCTTCTTCGAGGTTAACTACTCCATGGATAAGATCGATACTTTCAAGGGCGGAAAGTACATGTTTGCGAACGGCGATACTACCGGGTACAGCTTTCACGGCGACTTCATGAACGCGTGGGACGAGAAACTGCTCACTGATGCAATTGATCAGTGTATGGTTGACAATAAGAACCCAAGCGGAGTCGCGGATGAGTGCGGGCCATTTAAAGCGACCAACAACGCTGAAAAGGCTCGTCTCTGTTCCGAGCGGAGCCCTGTTTTCCCTTGCGAGCCTGTTCATGGCCGTATCACGTCTCTGCCAGGTTGTACCAAAAATGGCGACAGTATTACCTGCTCTTCATCAGCTCAACCAGTATGTGCTGCCAACTATAACACTCTTGGACTCTCTGCATACTCCGGTAACGATGAGTTCTCCTACAAGGGCTGTTACAACGAGCCAAATGGTGCCAGAGCGTTAGAGGCAAAGCGCTACGATGACGCTGAGGGCATGACCGTCAAATCGTGTTTGGCTTTCTGCGCAGGCTTCAAGTATGCTGCCTTGGAGTACGCTCAGGAGTGCTACTGTGGCAACACTCTCACCGTTGGCACGAACCCTGCAGACTCGGACAAATGCGACATGCCGTGCAAGGGCAACGTCTACCAGAAGTGTGGTGCAGGACGCCTAATGAATCTGTACGAGGCTAAGGCAACAGGTTCGAGCTCGTCTGTAACATTGGTGTCGTCTACCTCGGCTACTCCACCTTCCACGACGATCGCATCGTCAATCAGTCGGCCAAGTTCTACCTCCACTCCCACTTCGACAACTCCTGCTTCGACTCGTCTGCCTACTTCTATCTCAACGTCTGTAGCTCCAACAGCCACCGGAGTCATGGCTCAGTTCAAGTACAACGGCTGCTGGACCGAAGCACCAGGCCGTGCTTTGAATCTTGACTCGTTCAGTAGCGACCAGATGACGCCAGAAGCCTGCGCAACCTACTGCGCAAAGGCAGTCGGGAGCTTCGGTCTCTTTGGCGTCGAGTACGGCAGAGAATGTTGGTGCGGCTCTGCCCTTCGTGCCGGTTCCATCAACGCGCCAGAGTCCGACTGCTCGAAGCCTTGTACTGGAGATAGCAACGTTATGTGCGGTAATGGCGACAGGTTGGGCGTCTACAGCCGTTTGGACTATTCTCCCCCATCCATCCCGCAGACGGTCACCATCGGCAGCCAACGCTACAATCACGCCGGCTGCTACAGCGAGGGCTCAAACAGCCGTGCTCTGAGAGAAAATTCCACGACGAGCAACTCGATGACCGTTGAGTTCTGTGGTAACTTCTGTCAGGGTCACAGCATGTTCGGTCTGGAATGGGGCGTTGAGTGCTACTGCGGAAACAAGCTGGAGACTGGAGCCACTCTTAGACCAGCTTCTGAGTGTAGCAAGACCTGTCCAGGGGATTACAGGCAGCTGGCTTGTGGTGAAGGACAGAGGTTGAATGTCTACACACGGTAATCGAGAGATGACACCGCCAAAGATTTGGGTTATGATGTTAACGCCTTACGAGAGTAGTGCTGGATACGAATGATGAATATACTTTAGCGATGGGAAATGAAATTCATTAAGGCCAGTCTTGCATCAATATCTGATTTGTTGAAAAGCCGACACCACGCGGTCTCAGCTGCTCGCCGTGGCTGTGATCTGTCGCCGACGGCCACAGCACAATGCTGGCTCTGTTATTCGTCAGATGGATTCAGTGCGCTTTGAGTACAAGCCACGTCAACCAGTTGGCACTCCTCAGCGCGGAAGGCGCCGCATCCAAAGATCCACAAATGGAAGGAGCGACCAAGTCAAATTCGCAAAATTTGACCGACACAGTCCATTTTGTCATTCAAGCTTGCCCCCATTCGGAGTTGAACCGAAGACCTCGTCATTACTAGTGACGCGCTCTACCACTGAGCTATAGGGGCTGTTATGGCGTGGCGTATGGATTTTGTATCTATGACCCCAAAAATGCATGTGGGGTCGAAGGATGAATTTTGGGTTTTGGGTCCCACCACTCCACGTCCCTCAGCTCACGCACGACCAGGATTGATATTACTCAAAGAGATATAAGAAGTTAGGACTAAGACTTGAATGCGGCGTCTTACAATTGGTTGTCTGTCAATGGCGTTTGTGTAGCATGGGCTTAAGCAGTATATTAATGGCATCGGGGGGACATGTTATGGAAATCTGGATCCCCTCCAGCAGCGAGGTTCTTGTCATTCTTACAGGTTTTGAGCAGCAACCATCTAGCTTCTCGAGATTGGTGGTTTGGCACGATTGATCATTAACTCTGCTTGTCAGCATGCTCGGAGAAAAACCGGCGGGTTAATATCACTGTTCTTTTGGTGCCTGGGTGCGTAACTTTCTCATTGTTCATTGAAACACTGGGTACTTGTCGAGGGCTACTGTTGTTAGGGCTTAGGACAGTCCTTCTGTTCCCCACCCGTATTCTCACATGAACCTCCCTATCCACCACGACAAAGCGAATAGCATGCGACATCTCAAAATAAGAGCATTGTCTGGAGCTGGCCATTGTTCCTGCTCTCTACATCAAGGACCCCTCTGGCACCTTCTCACCACCAAATCCCAGCTCTTCCTTTCACAACCTTCAAACCAAAGTAGGCCCGCTACCAGTGAGTCACCTCAAGGTCCTATTTTCCACTCTTCGCTCCCACTCCAGCACATCCACAATGTGCACCCAGTACTACGACAGCTGGATTAACTGCGGACACACCAGAAAGTGTCACCTGCGCGCATGCGCCCGCAAGAACGACAGGATCTTTCCATGTGTGAAGAAGGCTGCCTTTACCGACCTCTTATACTACTGTCCACCGTGCCAGGTGGAGATCGGGACGAAGCGTAATAAGGGTCCTAGCGATCTATAAGGTGGCTTGTTAACCAGTTGGCGTAAAGAATCATGGAGTTTGGTGTACGGTAGGTGGATTTCTTATTTGATCAGGATTGGGTTCGGCGTAGCGGCGGGCGAGGAACAGCTGGATTGGTGATCCTCGTCAAATATGGACACACCGGCTCGGCGACAAGTCTAGAAGAGTGAAGGAATAATACATCATTTGACTCGGAACCTTGGTACGCTTTCCAATCCGCGACACGACTTGACATGGCTATGAAAAACGCAGGCAGGACTTGTGCTGAAGTCCAAACTCTCCTTTCATGGAACCCAACCCTTCCATTCATCTAGTAAATCCTCTCTCTTGCTCACTATAGCTTGCATCTTCAGACAGCAGTCATGCCGGCCAGATTCGGCAGTTGCACTCGTGGTTACTGAAGTCTGGTCAGTGCTTAGTACCGGTTCGAGTTTGGTAGTTAAGAGAGGCTGAATCGATAGAGTTCGTCAATCGTCATGGGCGGAGATTGGACTGCGCCTGTTTGATGATTCTAATTTAGCAATTACTGATACTAGCCCGCTTGCTTTTCGATATAAGCTGCAATGAACACAACCTTCAGGCGACAAGATGAGAAGCTGGGCAGCAAGATAGGATAACAAGAGGGACCACTTTGGCATCCATGTGATATTTAAGAAGTCACTGCTCTGAGCGGAGATCGGAGGAAACAGTGAGAACAGTGAGGCCATCCATCCCGGTCGCCGCCGCCGCAGTGGGCATTTACAAGCGCAGGCAAAGGTTTGTGTGGCGGTTATATCTGCTTTTTGTGCCGAGAGGGGCGTGAATCTTCTGACTCTTTCGGTCCTAGGTCAACGACATCCTGGCCGAGACACCTATGTACACTACTGAAAACGTGTTTGTGGGCTTCGTGCCGTTGACACAGCCTGTGGAGACTTCCTTGGCGGTTTGAATTGATGTACGGTAGCAGTATCCCCATGTGGGACTCGTCGACGGTTCATCACCATGATCTGCGGAGATCCTGATTGCTTTGCAGAAGTCGTAGTCCGGAATGTCTGACAGGATCGTCTAGCAGTTTACGTGGTCGGGTGTGATTTTTCCGAGGTTCGTCCACGGATCTATCCCTAGACCGGTCTCCACCAGACCATTTGCGCTCAACGTCTCTTTTTCCCTTTGGCAGTCTGCCGAAATTGCCAGGAATCGGTTCTTTCCTCTTTCTCCAGTTGCTCAAGATAGTCGAGGTTGTCCTCATATTTGGCCCTCCTGCGGCCGACTTGGTGTCCTTTATTGATCAGCAACGTTTTAGTTTTCTCGATAAAATTGCATAAGAGGCCCTCCCTTTTTATCGCATGTTTGTGCCCTTCTCCGTCAATAAGTCTCAACGGGTGCGTGGTATCCTCGCTTTGGTCGCGGGGGTGGTGGGCGTTCCGGAGGAAGTATGGCATCTGGGATAGTGATCTTGATCAATCTTCTATAAACCTCAACTCTTCTCCCCGGCATCTCCTTGGGACGGCGTCTGGCGGGGATTTTGGGGTATGCATTGACAAGTGGTCCAGCGTAGATTCCCACCTGCATCTTGCTCGCATCGCTGGATCCTTCTGATTCGGCGCGCTCCTATCATCGTCTGAATCATGGCCGGCGATGCTCATCGAGACTTTCAGGTTGGATGCCTCGCATGTCTCGTCTTTTGGGTGCGCTTGTAAATGCACACTGCGGCGGCTGTAAGGGGTCACTACTCTTGAGTCATTATCGTTGCCAACTGGGATCCCAAAGTTGTGGCCATCGTCTTTCAGAGCACTAAGTCGTCGACTTCGGATTTTCGTTCTCGATGATACACTTGTATCGCCACCAAGAGCGTCAACGGTGTCAGCTGATACATCCGTGATGCGGCGTCCAAGACACTGTCAGCACAGCGCTAAAGTCGAATCCTTCTAGATCCATCAGAATCAGGCCTCGCAGACTAGGAACCCATCTCGTTCCCCGTGTAAACTTCCATCATCCTCATTCGCCCTACTCCCTCGGTCAGTTTCGCACCTCTTGCAATGATAGGACATGAACAGAGTTGACGATGGCCGCAGCAAACCTTGCTACAGCATGTCGTCCACTTGAGTATCGGAGCCTGATGCTGCGCCTGGGGACATGCAACTCATCACACTCGGCCACTTTTACCAATGTCCTCAGCTGCCCTAGTGTGCTGCAAGGCTCGATGGAGATGGGCATCCGGGAGTTTCACGATCGGTAACAAGCTGCACCTGCAAGACCGCGGTCTCGCTGTGCATTTCAGATACTGCCGTCGCGCTTCCTTTGAATCTGGAATCTCATGCTCACCGTCGACAATCTGGGCATCGAATAGTCGCTGCGCACCCACACAAAGAAACGCAAATTGAGACTCGTATAGTGTAAAATATATCATTTTAAATACATTAACTTCTCCATAAATCATATATCCCAAGTTGTGATCTCTCGCTGCCACGCACTGTGAACAGGTCTGTGAGACAGCGCCTAGCGCCTCGCTGTGCTAAAAACCTCTGCTGAGTATGCCCAAACGTCCTTCCTCATCCATTTCATGTAAACATCTAAATCGTAACAATAAACCATCGTCTAATAAGCGCCAACCGGCGCCAGCGTATGATACTTCAGCGGACTCCCCGCCTTCTCACTCTTGGCAGTTCCCTGCCTCTTCGGCGTGCCTGGCCTGCTCGTATCAACCCTCAACTTCTTCCCCGTAAACATATGCTCCATCATCTTGCGCGGGGTAACGAATCCCATATCCAACTTCTCCGTCTTGCCGACTTTGAAGCTGAGTTGACGGCCGTATGCCGGCTTCTCCTTAGCTTGTGATTGCTTCTTGGTCAGTCGGCGGACGCAATCATCCGTCAACGCGATCAAGCCGCTAGCCACGACGACGTCGGAAATATCGGCGTTGGAGAGAGTTTTGGCGTCGGAGATCTTGAGGATACACGGGGGCACCCAGCCCCCAAGCGCCTCCTCCTCGCGCTGCTCCTCAACCGTCCTCAGCTCAGGGAAGATATGCGCAACAGCCTCTTGAGCATCGGCTTTGTAGAGATGATACGTGCAAGTCTTCCCCATGGCCGCGTCGCTGTTCACAGTTCTTTTCCAAGAGTATTGAGTACCCCAATACTCAAAATCCCAGTGCTTATTCGCCTTTTGCCCGCGACGCTTAACGTCGACTTGTGCGTAATTGCTGAACTCGAGTTTAATGGTGTTTGTTGGCCCGTTTTGTGGGGTGGAAGGCGTGAAATGATCTTGCTCGACCTCTTCCTCGCCTTCCGGCCCGGATTCGTATTCTTCGACTGAGCCGTAGCCTAAGTCTTGTCGGGCAGGCATAGACGCGGTACTTGCTGTTGACTTGGTCGACTTATTCGAGCCAGCAGAGTTCGTACGCTTCAGACTCGCCAACGCATTCGACACACTCCTCCCAAAAGCTGGACGCTGAGCAGCAGGCTGCTTCCTGACGACAGAGTGCGCTACCTCGCGGCCGGAGTCTCTACAGTAACGACGAAGAGAGAACTGTCTTGAGGCCAAGTCGTGCATGCGCAAGTGGAAAAGCTGCATGTTATACTTGCTGCCACCGTCAGGGACTTCGGTGGTGACGAGAAGGTTCATATTTCCGTCTTCAGCCGTGGGTTCGTGCTGAATGTTCAGCCTGTGACTTGTGGGAAAGTACTTGGCGAAGTCATCGGGCGATGTAGGTATAGCTTCAAATGAGCTGTTGTTGAGGGTTGAGGTGTAGGATGGCACTAATGCTGTGGCTTATTAGAATGGGACCGGGGGGTTTTATCGCGTTTGCACGAACCTGATGCGGCATCGCATGCTGGACTTTGGGAGGTGGGCGTGTATTCGTAGTCGTTGTAAGGGATCTCTGCTGGCTCATCGTAGAGGTCTTCGTGGAAGCGACCATGGTAAGAGTCGTCTGATGCATGAGCGAAGCTGTCGACGGAACTCTCGAAGGAGACGGTGATGTCGTTCTCGTAGCAGATCTGGCGGGCGGATGGCTTATCACCGTATGTGATGCAGGGACGAGCTGCTGGGCAACGCTCCAAGGATGGACCGTTCGACTCCAACAATTCATCGTCAAAAGACGTTGCCCTGGTGCTTTGAGACGACCATGACCCATTACTCCTCCTTGATGAACGGCTGACGGAGCCATCAGTGTTCTGTCTGTTGAGTTGCTGGTACATGTTGTGCGGTGAAAAAGATCGGGTTGGGTAGTAAGGCGTTCGAGGTTATCAGATCTGGCGGTGAAGGGGGTAATATAGTAATGCGTGTATCTGTGAAGGTGCTGTTCTATGGTTTGATAATGATACGAGTGGCGATATTTACAAGGTCATGACTGGGTTGAGTATCCTTGCCATGACTGATTATGATTGATATCTATGGTGGTGGTTTATAAGTGGTTGTTCGTGGAGACTGGTGATACAGGTGGTGATTGCTCGCACACGGTCATTCGTATCGATGGGAAGATGCACATATATACAGAACTACTAGAGTTCATATAGGATAATACGTTGCGTACAGTGGTGTTTTGGTGTAATGTCAATCTATTCGGTTTCCGGAGAAGATAGGAATGTGGTCTTGGTGATGAGCAGATGAGAGAGCAAAGTGGGCAGACGACGGTATTTCATCGGATGAAGCCATTAATACCCATGTATTTGGGCCCGCGCGTTGGCAATGCACTTGAGTCGTTGGCGGCGGGAATGGGGGAAGACGATAGGAGAAGGATCCCTGCAGCAGTGTGGGCAACCAGGAATGAAGCTGCATATTGCACAAGCAGGAATGGTATGCTATCGGAGCAGCCCCGATAAGGCAGCACAAGTCACAGGAATAGGCTGGTCGGTAGCACTGGGATCCCCCTGTCATCCCTCATTATTTGCCTCGTGTAGCATAGTCGCTCCCCCCTGGCGGACGGACAGAGTGAGTATGTGGGTGGTATCTGGTGGGTGGTATCTGGTGGGTGGTATCTGGTATCCGATGGGTGTTATCTGATGGGTGGTATCTCGTGGGTGGTATCTGGTATTTGATGGGTGTTATCTCGTGGGTGGTATCTGGTATCTGATGAGTGTTATCTGGTGTCTGGTGGGTGGTATCTGGTGGGTGGTATTCAGTATCCGGTGTCTAGTTTTTGATGGGTGGTATCTGGTATCTGGTGTCTAGTTATCTGGTGTTTAGTGCATGGTGTCATTCGTCTGGCGTGTGCCACGGCTCGTGCGGCTACGGCGTGTTCGGACGAATCTTGGCCTGTGCTCGGACACTACTTTTGCCTCCATCAGCTCGCATTTAGAGCCCAGAACTCGGAGTGCATGGGTCCGTCTCGCCCACACAGTCACGATACACAACCCCAGCCACGCTTTACCTGTGATGCACAGCCTGGAAACACCTTTTTTTATTATTATTATGTTTTTTATCTTTTTTCATCATTTTTCCATTCGTATTTCGGCATTGTTTTCCCTCTTTTGTCTTGCTACACGCGCCTAGCTTCACAATTTGAGCTTCCACCTCTCCCGCGCCTCAAGTTTGACCCCTAAAAGTATATACCCCACGCTGGAATGTCGTTCAATGCGGTAACTGTGCGCTGTCAGGCTAACGCCTCGTTCCAATTTTCCCGCTCGCTCGCTCGCTCCCTCCCCACACCATATCTCAGCCACTCTGGGCAGCCCCTCGCTCGCCCTACATATCTGGCTCATAGGTCAAGAAATATATAACTCTGTCGGCCTCACCAGTCAACGTCGCTGCCAACCTGCAACCTGCTCTATCGTGACTGTACGGCTGACCGGTGGTTCGTTGTCGGCGACCACTTACTCTGACTTTTGCTCCTGCTTCACCCTTCCAGCTCCCCGGTGCTGCCCAACACCTCACTGACCGACCGGTCACCATCACCGGACCATTAGTTGGAAGGCGCTGTAACGGTTTAGCTATCACATTTCCATCGCAACGAGTGTCCTCTGCTTCAATTGCCTCGGCTTTTCCCCTTCCCCTTTTGCCTCGCAACACGCAACAACCACGCGGCAGTGTCACAGAGTCGGTTTGGTCTCGCTCGTGGGTATCGGTGGTTGGATCTTGCAGTCCGCCCGATCGCCCACCGAGCTGCTTCGCCTCGATAGCGGATTGAAACACCGTAACGATGCTTTTCCGTCGCCACCGCGCAGTATTCAGTACATGGCACGACTGACTTTCCGGAGTCAATTTCTTCAGCGTGATTGACGGGTGAGCGGACTCGTGTCTTCATAGTCTACAGAATTACAGCCGTCGTATGGCGTTTGGCCGACGGCAACACGGCGTCAGATTCCAAGATTTACTGAGATGCTTACGCTGCTGTACTCGCTGCCAGAAATTATTTGAGGGTACAGACTCCCGTTCCTGGATTTCAGTACATGGCGCGTACCATTACATAGTCAGCTGCAAAATGGTGCGACAGACAGCCATCACCATGATAAATCCGTAGGCACATCTAATCAACTCGCCTCGAAGCAGCGCCAACTGCACAACCTTCCCCACGTGAGGCATCCTGCTCAATTTTCCACGTCTTCATTTGTCCCCACGCATGCTACATGGATCTGAGCGAATCCAATCTCTACAACTCTTACTGACCTTTGCCGCCGGCTGCCCGAGCACGTTTGGTTTAGGCTTATTCTTAGATTATTATTCGTGCAAGTCATCCACAATCATGCGGTGCTTGTCCCAAGACGACGGCCTGCCAACCTATAAGCTGCAACTTACGAGCTAGAATACTTGTACGTGCAGCACACCCTCAGGGAATTGTTAAAACTCGTTCCTCCTGATGGTGTGAGGGCAGAGGGCAACGAGCCTAATCCGACTATACATTGTAGCGGCTAAGTCAATCACCGTCTCTTGTCTTTGGCGCTGTCCATCTTCCGCCGGAAGCCGTCGAATGTACACTGTGTACGGAGTACAAGAGTATCTCGGATTACGATCTGAGTCGTACAGACTGAGGAGAGACATGGCCACTGATTTGTAAGACATCGGCGGTTCCAGCGCCAGGTTGCTTGGATAGAGTGCGATCATCATGTAATACCTGAGCAGTGGTCTTGGTGTTGAGTCGGCCGATGCTGTCCGACACAATCTACTCCGTGTGAGCGGCAGTCGCGGGGTACCCCACAACTCCACGCGATCAACCCCGCCTGGTAAATATGGAGACCGCCGAGTTCGTCGACGAGTGTTTGACATTGCTGTTGATGCTGCAGACCAAGAGGCCAAGGTGAAAGGTTTCCGACTTCGTCCTGTGTCTTGAGTCGTCGAAGGCGTGCAGAGCAGTAGGATGCTTGATGAGGTAATGTCACGACGTTTGTGCGATACTCGCCTTCTGCTCTTGGGCAGAAGCGGTTTTGTCAGACAAGAGCAGTCAGACAAGAGCAGTGCTGTTTCTGCTCAGATGTGTTTCAGGTTTGAGCTAACTGGTCGTTGAAACCGGTGTCAGAATCTGACCTGAGAAACCCACGACTACTGCCCAAGGCGAGTTATCATATTCTCACTTTCGCACGGCGAATCCGCAGACAGCACCTTCTCATTCTTCATCTCCTCAATCCGTATTTCCCATTCCTGATTCACTTTTGCGCTTCATGCTGTCTCTCCTTGCTGTTGTGCCTCAGGGAGGAGGTCGCAGGACCCTGAATTGATGTCATAACTGTGTGACCTAGTCCTCACTCAGTGGCTCTGGTCCCCAATTCGAGATTCCCCGCACACGGCCAGAGAGTCCGCCTGAGCAAGAGCTGTGTGTTACAGAAGTTGCCCATCACCAGGACCTGAATGTGATACGATCCTCAGTGGTGGACACTCCGTTGGCACCTGACTTTTGGCGTCGTTGATTGTGTTGATCATAACGGCTCGCTTTACTCCGCGGAACAACCCGGGCACACAATCCAGCGTGAGACATCTGATACAAAGTACAATATTCTTAACTGCATCGGCCAAGTAAGATCAGCATGTCGAGCTGGGTCGAAAGTGGGCCAACCCTGCAATGGTGCTCGGGAACTTGATGCGCGGTGCCGACCGCTCGTGATTGATTGACGAGTCACAGTAGTCCTTCCCCTTCTCAGTGCCCTTGTTTTGGTTACATACCACGTCTCGCGGGCAACGCGGGAGGACTCGGGAGTGGTGGTTAGGGTCGGCGGAGGAATTTGGGTGAGACGAGGGTTATGTCATTGTGCATGGCCAAGCATGAAACTTGTCTTGGGATTTTTGAAGAATCGATTTTGTTCCTCGAATCAATTTCTGAAAAAATGATAATAATATGTGTGGTGAAACATAAGGTCACTTTACTGAATAGATGACGAATTTCCGACTTTGAGATTGGGTGTTGGTGGGAGGATTTGACGCGAGGGTAAGCGGGGTAACACAGCCACGACTTCTACTTCTCAGCACAGCTTCACATAACGAAAGGTTGGGTGCTTACATCCTGCCCACACCCGTCTAATAGATCATTTGAGCTTCAAATCCCGCCCCGTGAAACCGTTGGGAAGTGCGGCCACGAGTCCATGTCAATTGTGTTTCCAGCAGCAGGGTGACGAACTGCACGTTGGTAAATCCATCGAGGACGAGGACGATGGCTTGCCGGATCTAGGGATTTAGGGACCATATGCTCCGCGGTCGTGCTCTGTTACATTCCGTGGCGAAGAGGAGGATTTGGAAGTTCCGAAATCGACGATGTGATGAGTGTGATGCCATTTCACACAACGTTCATGTTGTGCTCTGCGCCTCCACAGTTTTTTATCATCATCCGGGGTCAAGCGCACGTCATCACCACCGTTGGCGCCTTGACGGGAACGAACAACTGCATTATTCAAAGATCTCGCCTCATTTTGACAGCGGGATGATATCACACCACATGCACAGAAGGAGGCGAGCAAGCGCGTAGCCGCGCTGTGTAACATTTGGCGTCATTGAGGCTTATCTTCCTTATCCATATCCTAGAGTCAACTGTCGGACCCGGCACTGTTCCTGTTTTTAAAACCTTACGAGGTTTGGAATACCATTTCTCAAAATTGTTAGGATGGTAAAGAGTATTCAGTTTGGCGACGAGGAGTTTTTGCTGGGGTTTGAGCGGTAGATAGTAATAAGGTAATGTCACAAACGGGTACTGGATTCACTGGGTTATAGGACCAGAGCGTGTCACTCAAAAGGCTGTCATCTCAGCATTTCTCGGAGGGGTCTTATATTATAGTGGAGTGATATAGCCGAGTAAGAAACCGACAGTGATCCCGCTACATAACCACAACTTCTTCCTCTTGGACCTGTCTCTTAGTAAATGATACTTACATCTGTCGAACTCAACTGTCAACTCACCATGGCTCGCCTTTCTGTTCGCTTCCTCGCTGAGCCTGAATGAGGTCAGACACTTCTTGCGTTTGGAGGCGGAGTTGGACCAATTCGCCAACCACCAACTCAGCCGCCCAGCCAGAGCACAACCCTCGTCTCCGCTCCTGCCGGTGCTTCTCTTGTCGGAGGTGTTAACGAAGACCAGGTCATGTGAGTTTCTGTTGCTGCTCGCTTGCGTCCTGAAAATGTATCCATTCTCATCCATAGCGGAGATGAAAGCGACGACGAATCCAGAACCAGACAGCGCCCGTCTTATTCTCGCAAGGAGAAACTGCTCGCCATCAAGTATGCCACTAAAACTTGGGGTACCCGTAACAATCATCAAGCCAGCCCACGAGATTTTAAACTCCTTTGCTGCCCGTCGCATTGGCATAACGGCCACACAGCTTAGATCTTGGAAGCAGTCCAAGGTCGAGATTCAGAACCACTGGGTGAGTGAAGCATGGCAAGAGCTACACGAGCGCTATCAGCACACTATCGCCGACACTATCGCCGACACTTTCCGCAGGGTTGGCATGAGCCTTAACTCGGATGGCTCAGAAGACAACGAGCTGCAAGTCAAAGGACTTGAGGATGTAGTCATCCGGGATTATAACCATGAGGATGAGCCTCCAGCAGACGTTGAGAATGAAGTTGTGGCTTTGGAAAGTGAGGACTCGGACACGGAGATAGATACTCCAGCACCAGGAGCCAGAAGCCGCCGTCCCAGAGATAAAAACTGGAAGCACTTCCAAACGCAGCCATTCCAAGACTTTCAACCGGAGATCTTGGAGCGCAGAAGGACAGAGGACGAGAAAGGATTGGGTGGGGACTGCTATTTTACAGCAGAAAAGGCAGAGTCACCAACTACTGTGGTATCTGAAGACGAAGATGAGGTGGCCACAGGGTCAGACAGGGACATGACAGCGGGTGTAGACGTTGATAGCCACCGTTTAGCGGTCACTAAGTCTTAAGCTGCCCCGTCCTGGTGCTGAGACATGCTGATTCCATCTTTCACTTCTACTCTCCTCTGTGTCGAGAAAGGCAAAATAGTGGAGTTTCTCTCGGGCAAAAGTGCACGGCGAATTCAACGCGCAAAGGCATCGTGCCCTGCGTAGACGGGTGCACTTGTCTTGTATTTCTCCTTGGTAATCTCGGGAAGTGCACCAGCATCACACAGCTGATTAGCTCTGGCTGCCTTCGACTTGTCAACACCGACATGAACTTTGGCTAAAAATCATGTTGAGTTCTGCCCCTCTGAAGATGGCACTGCCCGCCTGTACGCTAGAAGTGGTTGGGCTTAGAAGTAAGGGCCTCTGCTACTCAGTAGTGTAGTACAGTAGTGTGAAGCGGAGACCGGCCCAAATATGAAACTGTAATTAAATCTAACGAGAACATCCCAGCAAGTCCTCTTTTTGAAATGCGTGCAACAACCTCGGCTCAAATCTTTCAGGTATTCACATGGCCTGTTCCCTTGCTATGGGGCGAGTGAGGCAGTGATACTGTGCATGTTGTCTCCTTGGCCGATAGAGGTAACATTGCCTAGGACCTCATCACAACCCGTGGGTGCATTTTTACCTCGGAGAACTTCCCTGATGCCACCCCTCGGCCTTTACTAGTCTGCCACGTTTGGACTCATCAATATCGAGATAGCCACTTATGCCTATATTTCAAGTCGTGGCAGATGGGTAATTCTCCGTTTTCGCTTTGGGTTCGCGTCAAGTGTGGTTTACCGCCGGGGCAGGACCGGTGGCAGTGCGAAGTGCAGCACTGTGCTAGAGTCGGTTTAAATAACTGTCACTGTCCCAAGCCTCTGACGTTAACATTCTTAGGGTTCTACAAAGAGGCCACACTTCTACTATAATCTCACAGAGCTCGCAGTGGCCGGCTGATCCAGGTCCAGAATATCTTCCTCCTCAAGTCGTTTCGCAGCCCCCTTTCTCTTGACCTCCTCCGTATCCGTCTCAAGCTCAATACCATCCGCCAGCAACGCCCTCCCCTCCTCCCTACTATCCGTATACCCACCCTCACCACTATCCGCCGGCCCGGCAGCCCGTCTGCCCTCCGCCTCCTCCCCATCCACAACCGGAACCTCCTTCTCCTCTCTCTTCCCAATAATCACGTTCCCAGCCACCAGCAAAGCTGCACCAACCCACCATAGCGGCGGTAAACTTTCACTAAAGATGATCAAGCCCAGCAGAGCTGTCAACATGAAGTTGCTCGAGGTGTTTAGGATGGAGACTTGGGTGGTGGAGGGTGAACGGGAAAGTGCCTTGGTGAATAGGGCCCACATTATGCCATTGAAAATTAGGTTGAGGCCGAAGAAGACGGCGCGGACGAGGACTTCAAAGGCGGCTTCGCCTTTGGAGAGGCCGATGGCGTTGGCGATTGAGGTTGCGATTGAGGTTGTGAGGTCGGTTGTTGTTCTACGAGGTTCGTGTTAGCACATTATTGAGATGGGTTTATCCACTTAGCACAGGGACACCAGCGGGAAGAGTTATATCGCCATGGAGGACAATAGCTGCGTCGGTAGCGGATACGGAGTTAAAAGATGGCACTCTATCACTTCATAATTGGGTACTTGAAGAGAGTATTAAAAGAAAGCCAAAGCAATTCCAAAGCAAACAACAAATTGAGAGGCACATACAGCTTCGCAAAAACACCATTAGCCGCGGCGCAGCCACCACTTGTAATCGCATAGAATATCCATTGGCGCTTCTTGCTCATATCCGAGATGGCCATCTTTTCTATCTCTTCCCCTGATTTCTTTCCTAATTCTTCGTCCTTCTTTTCCTCTTCCTCTAGCTCAATCGGATGTCGCCTCTGTTCGTTTTCGTTTCTGTCCAATATCTCACTGTAGTCTAGCTCGTTTATCACTTTTATATTCGGAACAGGCGTCCGTTGTAATGACGGTGCTACTGGAACTTTCTGTCTGGGTGGCGAAGGAGCTCGAGTTGTTGGAGCTGCAGGAGCTTCACGGCGCGGTGCCTCGATTGGTGTAGTTGGATGGCTTCTAAGCGGATCCGGACTCGGCTGGCCCTTGGGAAATTGGAAGTCTGGTAACTTCGGCAGATTCCTATTGCGCAGTGCTTGACGGGGGTGAGATTCTGTCGGTTGAGAAGCTGTGGTTGAGGATCGGGTCGTGGGAGGCATAGTGAAGGTTGAAGGAGGTCAATTGAGCAGCCAAGGACGACCAGAGTATCTGGAGGTTATCATCCCGTCTGACGTGCTGGCGTGGATTTAAGAAGTCCAAAGTGGATATTTTGGCCGGGAATGGCGCACAATTTAGTGCTCTGATTCGCTACCTTGGAAGATTGGGGGCTTAGAGCTAGCGCTTAACAGCCGCTGTGGCTTGACCCCAGATTTACGGTGAGGAGTGGCTTGGGTAACGCTCGAGAGTGACGCCGCATGCTCGCTGAGAAACAACTCGTCGGGAGCAGCACAGAGACGAGCCTATTCGGGTGGAAGGGGTCCTGCTTATCGGGAGGCGGCGGCAGAGATGCCCCGCCCCCAATACCAATATGAGCCGCGGTAGACAATTTTTAAAGCATTGGTAAGTCATGAAACGACGTTTGGACGCGTGGTATTCGTTCCATACCGTTCTGGAATATTTATAAACTTTACATTCCTCTTGTGTTCCTCCTCACTTTTCCCCATACTGCCATACTATTCATATTCCTCAAATCGCGCATCCTACTCGTCAATCACATTCACTACCCACATATTTTAGACACAACAAGAAAACCGCCACCCTTACAGAATGCCCACCCCACCATTACGCATCGCCATCCTCGAGTGCGACACTCCTTTCCCTCAAGCCCAAAAAGTCTACGGCAGTTTCGGCGGTGTCTGGACCTCTCTCTTCGAGTCCGCAATAACAACCCGTGAGAGGACACTCGTTTCTTCCCTCAAGCCAGAAGACCTCCAAACCAGCAACTTCGACGTAGTCACGAAGCAGGAATATCCAAACTTGGACGATGTGGATGGCATTGTGATTACCGGCTCGAAGCACAACAGCTACGATAATGATCCTTGGATATTGAAGCTTGTCGAATTTGTAAAGACGATATTCGCGCAAGAGAGAGTCAGATTGATTGGTGTGTGCTTTGGACATCAGATTGTTGGACGCGTACTTGGAGCAAAGGTTGGACCGAGCGAGAAGGGTTGGGAGATTAGTGTTACGCCTATAAAACTTACCGAGACTGGCAACAGGTTATATGAGCTGGACGTACTGGTTAGTCTTATCATATTGGGCGCACATATATCTCAGCGACTAACTCTGCCAGAATATCTTCCAAATGCACAAGGACATTGTCCACACCTTACCAAAGGGCGTCGAGAACCTGGGACATACACAACACTGCGCTATCCAGGGCATGTTCAAGAAAAACAAGTTTCTGACCATGCAGGGCCATCCAGAGTACAACGGAACTATTGTTAGCGAGGTGCTGCAGATCCGCAAGGAGAAGGGTATCTTTAACGAGACTATGTACGACGATGCTAAATCGAGAGTGTTTGACAACCACGACGGCATACACGTCGGCGGCGAGTTCCTGCGCTTCTTCTTGGAAGAGTAGATGCATGAGGAGGCATGAAGATTAATGAATGTTTAGAGGCGTTTGCGTTTTCGGCGAAGCGGCACTTTACAGGCATGGTTTTGGAGATATACATTAGATTGGTAGGAGTGTTAGATAAAATAAATGGAGAGTTTGGAGCTTGTCCCTACGCAGACTGATTAGTCGAGTCTACATATTCAAGATGCTATATGTTTAAAGTTGTATGGATGAATGAATGGCAGAAATACGGACCGATGAATCTGCTTTAAATTGCAGCACAGGCTTAATTAAATGATCAACCTTTACAATGATAATTGCCTACAGCATAACTAAGGGCAACTGGGAGATGATCAGATGGTAGTGGTCATTCAATCAATTAAACATTGTCCTTGTTACGAAACAAGTCAAACGACACTAGCCAGTCTCGAGGACAAGCTAACGATGAATTGCAAACTGATTAATACAGTATTGGTGGCACTGCTATTTGTTGCAGCGATAATCCGTGAGCACTGTGGCCAACCAATACAGAAAGATGAGAGGTCCTGCGAAGGCATATTTAGGACTTGACCTTTTTCATTCATTCATTTATAACAGCAGCGACGCGCGCAGCATACTTCCGGTTGCTCTAAATTTAACCGCTCCACAAATAACAAGGTCCAACATTATGGCCTGCCAAGTATGATCGAGATAAGAAACATTTAGTTGATCTTCTTGAGCTCAACCTCGAAGAGAAGGTCAGCGCGTGGTGGGATGGCTCCTGGGAAGCCACTGCTCATTATGTCAGTGAAAGCTCTATAAACGACAGTACTGCCAGTAGCACAGCACAATCCTTTTGGTAGATCGGTCTGTGATATGCTATGGAGCTGGTGTATGGGAGAACATACCGGTCACCGTAAGCAAAGTCGGAGTTGATGTCGAGGATGGCCTTCTCGCCAGTCTTCATGGTGAGAACACCCTCGTCCCAGCCGCGGATGACGCGACCGACACCGATGGCAGTCTGGAAGTCACCACGTCCAACAGAGGAGTCGAACCTAAAGCATTGATGTTAGTTTACTATTGATAGATGGCATGTAAGTATCTCGAGGTGGGATGCTGGGTGCCAAGAGGCGTTTGCGACAAAGGGTCCAGTTTGACAGCTCAGACACTGCCGAAACACCTTGATGTCTCAACCTGGAAGCAATTGAGAGGAGAAGCTTACTGGGAGCCCTTGTTGTCTGGCTTTGAGGTATCCTTGAGGAAGCCAGTGTACTCGATGGTGACCTGGTCGCCCTTCTGTGGGGATTGGCCGTTGCCCTCCTGAAGAATGTTCTTGGTATAACCCATGATTGCTTTGGTGTTTGAGAAGTTGCGGATAGTGGAGTTTGTGAAGGTAGTTCTAGTGGTAGTTGCAAAACGGGGAAGGGTGCGGGAGATGGAGGTAAACATCTTTAAGGCCAAGAGGGGTGACGGGAATGGAGGGGTTAGCGAGGTGCTGCGCAAGGTTGCGCCGCTGTAGAAGGCCAGTGGAAGCAGGAAGAGCTGCCACGTGATATAGCGTGTGCTGGAGCTACGGTGGGGTGCATTGCGGGGGAGCAGTGTTTGATGACGTAGGGCACGTGACTATGAATGCTAGATCGGGAAGAAGTTGCTGACTGCAGTGTTAAGTATCATGCTTGCTTACTTATCCTTCGGAAGAAGTATTGTTAGGCTTGCATGTTTCTGAAACAGCACATTGCGAAAAAACGGCCAAATCGAGGCAGTGCAGCACCAGATCAGTTAAAACTGAGCATATAATTCCGGCTTCATCAGGAGACTGTTCTGAACTTAGTCATTGAAGGTTGTTAACAAAAATAACTTTAGAAATCAGTTCGCGGAGTGGATATTGTTAGTGTTTTGGTTGCGTGTGGGGTGGTGGGGTTATAATTCAGGACTGCCGCTCCACAACCATTTCGGTCGTTTTCCCAACAATAAGACGAAACCGCAATCACACCCCCTATAGGTCAATGGTATAGCTCAATGGCATAGCGCGTCACTAGTAGTGAAGAGGTCTTGGGCTCAGCTCCGAATGGGGACAAGCGCGAATGACACAGCTGAGATGTGTCGGTCACGTTTTGCTGATTGGACAGGGTCGCTCTTTCCTTTTGTGATGTTGGGATGAGGGCCCTTCCGTGCTAGGAGTGCTAACGAGTTAACGTTTGAATGGGGGCAAGCGAGCACAAAGGTATTCGACACCAGTCAGAGCCAACCTTTTGCGGTCCTCAGGGCCCTGCGAGGGCATGCCAACAGCCATATATGAGACTCTGATTTCACTATCCGTTTCACTTCCTCCCAAACAGCAAGTCGCTCAAGTTCCATCTATATGTATGTGTTCTTCTCGCTTGGCACCTTGCCCTTACCGCTGATGGAGTCCTCTCTGCCATAAGCAGGTGGAGCAGAGTCCCCAAAGCCGATGGACTGGATATCTGGGTTAGCGCCGGTCATGCGTCCGTCACCTTCTGGGTATCTTCCGTCGACTGCCTCCTGCTCCTTCCAATTGCTAGGCGGAGTGGTCATCACACCTCCGTCGCCTCCGCCTACGACAAGATCTCCACCTCCGCGGACCTTTCCGACAACCATACCCTTGGCCACAGACTTAATGATGGCACGTCTCGAGACACCGGTAGCATCGATGTAAACCAGGCCGACATTCTTGACACCTCCTCCAATGTTGCGAGACAGCTCGCCAGCCTCCGCACCATACTTGTGCCCAACAACAGTGGTGGCGGCGGAACTAGTGCCAGTCAACAGATCGCGACCTGCCTGATCAATGCCATCCGCGATGGTGCTGAATGCCATAAACGACTTGTTGAGAAGTCCGGGCTTGTAAGTGTCGGCTGGCTTGCCATCCTTGTCGTGTCCCCTCTCAGGCCTGGGGGCATTCTTCCGAGTCAAGTTGGCGCCAAAGTTCTGGGCGTATTTGGTAACCTGGCCCACAGTCTTAGCCGATAGGCCAACTGCAGAGCCTGTGAAGTTGTTGATCTTTCTAACCCTCTGGTGCGTCGTTGGCTGGAAAGTCATGGCCTTCGTGTTCGGCTGTGTTTTTTTAGTGAAAGAATCGGCTTGGTTTTGTAGTGTGCTGGTGACAAGAGAGGAAGTAGTGACAATGAGGCGTGATGCAGCAGCAGCACCAGAGACCATACGACTGTTCTTATAAGCTGGGTGCAACGCCATCTCAAGGTATTCATTCGTGGCTGGAGCGACACCAATATTGTCGGATCCATCTTGTGGGAGGCTGATAACGACAGGGTCTAAGCGCAATGTTAGTTAAGTCATAAGCCTTCCGTGCAAAGAATGAAACAAACGTTTTGAGCCAGACTCCATTTTGCTGTCCTCAACAATGTTGAAGTTCTCTCCTAACTCGCCAACCACACTTCCATTATCTTCGTCAATCAGAACGATCTGACCTCCATGGGTAGAGCTGGAGCTTCCTGGAACATAGGCCTCTCCTTGCTTGAAGTCTTGTGGATTGTATGCTGGCAACGGCTCCGCTCTCTCGTTCTCCTTGGCAGCTTTGGACTTACTCTTCGGAGGCGGTGGGGCACGCTCGAGGAACGCAGTGCACTGTGCGAGGATGGTTTCGAAAGTGTCGACATCTTCCTGGAGATTGGGAGAAGAACCAGGGGCTGGAAACTCAATACGTGTAAAAGCACCGCTCTCTGGCCCAAGGTCCCAGCGAGGAATCAAGTAGCTGTTTGGTGGCTGGTGATAGATTTGTGTGGTAGCTGGGAGAGGGAGGTCGAGCTCCGGTGGAAGGTGAAGATGGAGGTAGAAGTCCTCCTCTGGAGCGTTCGAGTCTGGTCCAGTATTTGGAAGTTCTGAGAATGGCGACGCAGTTGGTACCATAAGGAGGGAGAGCGTTTGTGGACCCGATGGCGTGAGAGGATCCTCACTGCCATTTTGGATATGATAAGCCTTTATGCCATTGATGGCATAGAGAAGCTTTGGCTCTGATGGCGACATGCTGATGCCGTGAAGGTGAACGGGTGTGATGTTAGAGCTTGAAGTTGTGTTAATATGGATCGCAGAGTGAGGGTAGTATGTGGTTGCAGAAGATTTGCTGTCGAAGCACAGTAATACTGAGGAGTTTGACAAGGCAGCGAAGGAAGTTACTACAGTGAGGGAGACGATGGAAATTATTTATAACACAGGTGTCTTCCAACGCAGACTCGAAGCGCTTACAAGCTACGATGGGACAGCCTCGAGGCCAATCTGGACCCCACACATCAGACCGTCCAGACCATGACGTCGTGGTTAGCGCTCCCCTGGTTGTGGCGCATCCCTCAAGGTCGCACTTTGATTGGCACTATTCCTCTCTTCTCATGCGCACTTTCTCTCTGAGGTGTGTCAGTTCGATCGTCGATGCGCGGCAAATTAGTGAAAATTGACGCCAGAAGCGCTTATAATCTTTGTTGAGTTGCCCCTGTGTTTCGGCCACTATAGGAACCTCAGCGACTTGCCGTCTCAAACTTCAGGGCCAGTCCCTGAAGCTGTGTAGTGACAGGGGCAGCTTCGTTACCAAACTTGGAGTACCGAATTAGTTCCACCGGTACGGGATTCTGTACCAACCGGTTTGACAGACCGCGGCAGAGTGATTGCGCTTTGCAGTCTAAGACAAACATCAATTTGAAAGAAATGATGCTCAACAACTCATAATGAAACTTATAATTCTCCCAAGACTTTCAATAATGTGTGGGGTGACATGTATCTATTTTTGAAACCCACGTGATAGACAAATAAAGAGCGTGCATCGAGGCGGTGAGCCAAACACCCCTCCTTTCGCCGAGCACGTCTAGACCAGGAACTTCGACCCCGCGGTACACAGATAAAGCTTGAGCACCACCACAACCATAACTTCTGATATTCCACAACACCTAAATCAGAAATCATGGCTTCCAACCAGGATCAAGACCTCCTTCCAGAGGCGACTGCTGGCTTCAAAGTCGGCGAGAAGAAGACCCTCAGCGAGATCCAGAACATGGGTCAGTGAAAAGGATTGCGCTGTGAGGCAGAGCTATACTTCCCCCCTTGCGTCGTATTGCGCTGGTCGTTGAAAACTCGCCAATTTGCGAGCCTAATTCTCGCTTGGCAGGAGCTGTTCATGATAACTCCGCACGTGATTCCAATTCACGTCTCAAGCTGGATCCTATGCTTAAATGCACAAAGAACGTGGTCTTAATCTAACACTAAATAGATGCCGAGGATGAGTCTCTTCAGCGTTACAAGGCCTCTCTCGGCCTCAGCACTGGCCCATCTTTGTCCGATCCAAACGATAAGCGCCAATGCATCATTCTCTCCCTGTCCATGGACACCGCCGGCCGTCCACCAGTGACTATTGACCTCTCCGCCCCAGGCTCCGAGTCCACTCTCAAGGATAAACCATTCAAGATCAAGGAGGGAGCCAAGTTCACCATGGTTGCCAAGTTCAAGGTCCAGCACGAGGTCCTGTCTGGTCTTCAGTATGTGCAGATCGTCAAGAGAAAGGGCATCAGAGTTAGCAAGGACCAGGAGATGATTGGCAGCTATGCACCAAACACTGCTGATAAACCTTTCTACGAGAAGAGATGTGGGTTGACATCCGTACTTGCTTGAGGAAAACTCGCTGACATGAAACAGTCGCCGAGGAGGATGCTCCATCTGGAATGCTCGCTCGCGGCCACTACACTGCCATCTCTACCTTCGTTGATGATGATAAGAACAAGCACCTCGAGTTCGAGTGGAGCTTTGACATCACCAAGGACTGGTAAATGCTTTTTGTTATGGTCGCAGGCGTCAAATTTTGCAGCAGAAATGAGTTATGAGAGCAATGGGATTTGTCAGGCATATGGAGCAATAGAAGCGTTATTTAGCTGAGATACGACGAAACCACTTGCTCTCTACTTCGTAAAACTGAGAGTTGAATCACTGCACTGTATAAGCAGAACGAGTTCCACCTTGTGCTCTCGAGTGAAAAATGTAAATGCTTAATCGCCAACCGCAAATGAGATATCTAGTGCATATTCATGCTTAATGCTGGAGCCATTCGTGCCTCATATCTAAGGCTTTCTCTGCCCTCATTTTCTCGTAATCATCATCTTTTTAACACCAGTGCCGTCGATCGTAAGTCATGGTGCTCAATCGTTTACAAGAAGTAGTCCGGCAGCGAATTGCCATCGGACTGCTTAGTGCCATCTCCTGCTTGAATAGCATCGCGAGCTGCATCATTCTCAGGCGCAGCAGAGAAGACGTTGAAGAATCTCTCGCCTGTATCGCTGACTTCCAATACCGACGCCATATTTCCACATCTGTAGCAGTAGTTTGGAGCCGACCAAACCGTGCTGAGTTTATCGTCGAATAAGACCTGGTATCCCTCCTGGCATAGCTGATGCGCCCTCAAGATGTGGCTCATTCCATTGACCTGGAGAAACTTCCGCACCACTTGTGCACCAAAGGTATATCCTGCACCTCGTGGACTGAGCGAGAACTCATCCCTGTCCGGATCTGGATCGCTCCAAACCAAGTCTGCCATTGGTCCTTCATGTGGGATTTCGCGGAAGCGATCGATGATCTTAATTTGGTCTATTGAGTGTATGGATGGAGAGAGTCCGCCGTGTACGCAGAAGATATCGTTGTTGATGACGACGGAGAGAGTGAGAAAGTCGAACATGTCGGTAAAGTAGTGCCAAACGTTTGCGCTGCCATACTTGCGACTGCACTCGGTGTAGAAGCCATAGGACTGTGTGACCCCGCGAGATTCGTGGTTGCCGCGGATCAAGGTGACGCGCTGCGGGTAGCGTAGCTTGAGACAGACCAGGAGAGAGATCGTCTCGACCGAGAACATACCACGGTCGACATAGTCGCCTGGTCGCAGGTTAGCATTTGAGAGTACAGGCAGCGAGAAACCTAGAGCTTACCAAGGAACAGATAGTTCGTGTCAGGACAGTATCCTCCAATGCGAAATATCTCGATCAGATCATAAAATTGTCCATGAATATCTCCAACCACTGTGACTGGCGCCTGAACATGAACAACGTTGCTTTCCTGCATGAGCAGCTCCTTGGTTTTGGCGCATATCGCCTCAATCACCGACTCGGCAAGCAGCTCCTTCTTATACAGTCTTGCAATGCATTCGTCCAAATCGACTGATGCTATAGAAACCAGTTGTCAGCAAAGCTGCTCGAGCACGTAATCTACAATACAAACACGTACATGGAAGGCCAGGCATCTTTGCGCCGCGGTTGTGTATTCCAGAGGGGTGCGCTCAGCTTCAAGAGTTTATGTGTGACGATTTCCGGTGTAGAACAAGCGCCAACATTGTCGCATACGCTCACAAAACTATCGGCAAGTACAAATCAGATCCCAGCAAAACTCATTGCAGGATCGCTCTTTTAGTTGGTAGTGCTCTCAAATCAACACTGGCTTCAAAATACAGCTTGCCGTGACTGTTTTAGCCACGCGAGTAGCCAAGCGCCGGCTCTCAGCCACAGGTACCAGCACCTCCCAAGGCTGTGGTTGTGACAGGGGACGATGACGGCGCGTCAAACGGATTGAGAGTCAACCCAATCTGATGTGGCTGACAGATTCTAGCCACGTTTATAGTTTATATCTATAGGCTCGAAGGACATCCTGTATATTATTACAAGCAGAAGTTCAATGAAAAGCATTTTTGACTCCTATAAACATTGTATCCTAGAAGTGTGGTCAAGCGAAGGGGCGGTGGTTGGCCGGATCATCGTAGAAGCGACCGGATAAGCAAGCTCTTTAAAAGAGCGGTCTTGCTGCGGCTGGAAGTTCTAAACTCCCGACCCGAACATCCTCAGACACATCCACTTTTGGCTCTTTAACGCCCTGATATAATAAATAACGGTCTGTATTTTCCTATTCTCCACTAGTCCGAACACAGCTATCAGGCGCAATGGAATTCCTTCCACCATTCATACATCTGTCGTTGTCTTTAAGAAACATGGCTTAGAACCACCCGCATCCTCATCTCTCTTCTTGATATCGATCCTTACCCCGTCGCCTCGAGCCCACGCCTCCGCATCAGATAGGGCATCCATATCGCTCGTTTCTATATCTCTACCTTAACGACGCGGGTGAAGCCACTCACAAAACGAAGCCAGCTTGGAGACTTGACCTTTTTGCATTTCATTTCCTCGACACTCCGTTGCTTGCGTTTATTTGCTTTTTCAGCTGTTTTCCTGTCGAGCTTGTTTACACTTCGTTTACGCTGGAACCGTCACCTGATCGACATCACTTTCGACAATCCAACGTCCCGCCTCTCAAGGGGGGAACTCTACCAACTTCGACAATCACCACAAAAGGTGGTCCCCGGTCGCAGTGTCATCAAGCCTCTACTACCAACCGCCCAATACTTGAAATTTATTCCGTTGCTTTATTGGTCTTGAATACAATAATTTTGCCGGTGCGAAAGATGGAGTCCAACACGGCAGCTCCAGGCGTGCAAAGCGCTACTCCGACTGCATCATGTTACAATTGCGGAGACAACACCCACTACTTCAACGCTTGTCCTGAGCCTACCAGAAATCCCCCGTTGTGAGTGTATTTTATTTCTGGTTTGCGTAATTTCATTCCGTATACTGATATTCGACTTCAGTGGGTTGGCCGCAGCTCAGGCAGCCCAAACAGCAGGACAGGCAATGGTCGGCCAGGACCCGAGTGCTCCGCCATTCAAGCGTCAAAAAATCAACCACGGCCCTGTAGTCACCAGGTATCCTCCGCCGGGTCCAGTCGTCACACACTACGGCCCACCGCCAGCTCAAGCTGTTCCATGGAATGGCAGCGCGGCTCAACAACAGCAACTTTCCCAGCTTTCCCAGCAGCAACAGCAGCAGTATGGAGTGCAGCAAGGGCTTTTTGGCCAGGGCTTCCAGCAGCCGCAACGCATGTATGGTTCCCAGCCTTACCCAGTACAAGGCCACTATGGCCAGTATGGTGCGCAACCTGCGCCGTTCTCCTACGGAGCCTATGGTCAGGCACTTCATGCCGGTCCTGTTCCGCAAGCTGTCTTCGGACAACCTCATCATCCTACGATTCAGCCAGGTTATGGCTACACTGTAAATCAGCAGCCTTATCCGTCTCAGACTATTAAGTACGGTGTCAATGGATATGGTGGGCCAGGTGTAAACCACTACGGCTATCCTCCACATCCTCAACAGGTACAATATGGCCAGCCACAAATGCAGTATCCACAGCAAACTCAGTACGGGCTGCCCATATACCAGGTCCAGCAACCTCAGGCTATGCAGGTCCCGGCTCCAATGCAGCAACAGCCATCTGGACCTGTTCCTCAGGCCCAATACATGAACCAACCAGCTCCGCAGGGACCGCTCGTCCAGCAAGGGCCGCAGGCTCTAGCACACAAGCCCCAGACACCACGGCCGTCTGTCCCTCTCTTCCAACACTCGAAGGGAAAGACACATTGGTATGTTCATAACCCACCAATGGGACCGCTTATTCTTCCGGCTCCTCCTACACTTATCGAGGATGACGAGGAATGGGAAATTGAGGAAGAGCGCCGCAAAACTCTTAGCACTATTCCTCCAAGCCAAAGGAGGCTCCTCGGATGTGACTCGCCAACCCCGAAGCTAGTGCTTGACGACCTCGAGGGATTTGATATCCAATGGGAGGAAGCTACCTTCACTAGCACGAAGCTCGAGGGGCCTGGTCTGGTTGCCATCGCGACTCCAATCACTCTTGTTTCCGATGAGTTTCCTAGCCTCTACAAAGAGGGCCATCCGGCACCCAGAAGCAAGTACGTCAGGCCTCAGAATATCGAAGTTTTTGTGCTGCCTATCAAAAAGTCACTGCATTGGGGAGAGTTCCAGCAAGACCCAGCGTTGGCTCCAATTGACACGAACTTCCCTCTTGTTCCGAGAGTTCTTTGGGACAAGTTCGCCACTGAGAGATACCATCTTCGAAATACCTTGAGCATGTCTCGCGAGTCCTCCATGGTGCGTTCGCATGGCGATGCACATGAAGGTGAATTATCGAACGATGCAAATGGCATCGATGATTCTTCTTGTCGCCATGACTCGGAAACACCTCGTACCAGGGGCAGAAGCCGTACCCCGGCACTGGCTGTCTATAGTGATGGGGATGCTTGGGCTCAACAGCCTGGTGGACGCAGAGGCAGCACCCCAGTCGCCCTCGCGAGTCGCGCAGAAGCCCGCTTGACGTCTCTCGGTGTCTCTGGCACCCCTAGGCCAGTTTCGCGAAGCAGTTATGACGACACTTATCCGCCCGGCTTTGATTCACGCCGTGATAGTGCTTACAGACAGAGCAGGGATGCAACGCCTCGCCAGGAATCACCGCATCCACCGTCGCGTCAGGACTCTGGTTATGCTAGTGGTTGCCCCGCCTCCAGTGGCAGGCGTGAGACGGATTACGAAAAGCATGGCAAGACACGCCGAGGTTCCCACTCGAGCCATACGTCACCACCTCAACCTCCGACTGAGCCTCGTAGCTACCTTGATCACGGCAGATTCAGAGGTATGAATGGTTACGGTTCTACTCCTAGCCAGCCCTCCTCCAGAGCCAACAGTATATCAACCTCTGTTGGCCCGACCCCTGATGAGAGTCCATTGTCGCCAACATCGGCCGCCCTCTTGGGACAGATCCCTATGGAGGAGAACGACAAGAAGCGCAGGCGTGATGAGGATCACTATGCGCGAAGAAAGCCACAGCCAAAAATCGACGCAGCTTTCAGGTAAGCAAGCATGTCATCCATGTTGTTGCCATACACTAACCTCGTTTTTAGCCGTCGTTGGTAAAGAGCCAATAGGATAGATGTTGCCGGCGGTGTTGGTGGCGTTTACATACTGCATACGCCGGAGTATCATATCGCGCATTGCGTGGCGTTTATTTCCTTGCTTCAGGGCTGTCTCATTGCTTGCGTTCACTCTGGCCCATTCATTCTTTGTTTTTGCACAACCAGGTCATGGCGTCCATTTTGAAGGCCGTTCTCATTGGGGAAAGCATCAAGCGGTGTTTCTGATGACTACGATTATCATCAAAAGTGAGGGAAACTATGGATGTTGGCACACATCGATGTGTCAAGTCAAACGTAAGCTATAGTAGCTCTCTATAAATAAAGTTGGTACAAAACTTCTATGTCAACGTTCTGCGTTTCTTCGATCTCGTAATCATAAAGTGTCTGCATTCCAAACGCTGTCCCATTTGTCTCGAACGCTTTCCACAACAACGTAAAGTCTGATCAAAATGTTTCTTAACTTAGTTCCGCAGCCCTTTCCTATATGATGCCTCATGGCGCAATAAACCGCTCACTGATTTTGCAAGTTCGTGCATCGTCGAGAAATCGGTGCCGCTCGCGAGGACAATCACGAGATGACCGCAAGTCAGGGACGAAGTCATCCTTGCTTGCCAAGTGGTTTTCCCATGCCTTTCTCCAATTTCATGAGGTTCTTCAAAGTACCAAGGCCGTTTATCCCCTCCTTCGGACTGCGGCCACCCACTTTTAATGCATCGCGGATCAGGCTAAAAAACAGGACGTGTTCTGGGCGGCAAATCGACGGGGGATTTGCCCTTTCTCGTGTGCCTTTCGCGTAAAGCGCGAGTGGGTACCTCAGGTCTAAACATTTATCTGTAACAACTTCGGCTCGACAACCGCAAAGATTTCACAAAGATTGAGCATATCTAGAATTCCTCAAAGATTGCCCAGCTTGTTTAAGCGTTGCGATCGTACACTAACAACGGATTTCTGAAAAAGTTTCTTATGAGTTGGGTGTGGACTGGTGGGGCTAATAATGGCTTTACCCACAAAATCGTTGGCACATAGCCACAGCAATAACAGGTATTCAGCATCACAGCCCCTATAGCTCAGTGGTAGAGCGCGTCACTAGTAATGACGAGGTCTTCGGTTCAACTCCGAATGGGGGCAAGCCCGAATGACACAATGGACTGTGTCTGTCATATTTTGCGAACATGACTGGGTCGCTCCTTCCATTTGTGGATCTTTGGATGCGATGTCTGATAGTAATCGAGCAAACGTCCGTGGTATCATAATTGTGTCAATATAGTAGCCTCCCAACGCCGTGTTCTTCCTCCTTTGGACTACCCGTTTATTTTCTGAATGGACATCACGCCCCCGTTCTCTCCGCCGTAAGCTTTCTTCTCCCATGCATCCGTCTTATCCTTGCCTTTGCCAACGACCTTCCTTGGACCCAACTCCTCATAGACATAGCCCTGGCGATAATACCTTGCACCAGGAGGAACCTCGCCGCCAGTCGCCCTCCAAATCAACGCTTGTGGGTCCCCACGCGATTCCAGAACGTCGGCTTGTTGTAGTAGGGAAAGCCTTTATAAGTCTTATAGAAGTACCGACCATTCTTATCAGGCTCCTCCGTGAAGACATCATACTTCACAAACTTGGGGCGCGGAGGCGGTAGCGCTGAAGCGAGGAGCCTCTTAAAGATACCCTTCACAACAACCTCGTAAGACTTGGATGGATCAGGATACATCATCGCTCTCCTCAAGCGATCTTCCATGACCACAGTGATGGCCTTCATGGCTGCGGGTCTCCAGCTCAGCGGAACCATATTCATTGACAAATTAGCAGTCTCATCACCGGTCTGCTCATTGGTGATATGCGGCATCATATACCGCGCCTCATACCTGCGAGTCCAAGCAGTGACGTCGTCCCAGAAACCCATACCATCCTTTCATCTCTTGCCCGACTTGCTCCGTTCGAGAAGGTTGTGATACTCGATGCACATCGAGTCGCCGACACCCTTCTAGAAGACGTCGATGGCACACCTTTCCATGTGACTGATCTCACGCCATTCGTGCCGCTCAACCCAGTAAACAGGCTCAGTTATGAAGACGGAGAGGGTATAGAGCAGGTCCTCATGGCTGATCTTGTCCGATGCCTGGTATGGACTGTGGATATAATTCATGCGGCTGATGGCTTTGATCGTGTGCTCTGCAGTAGGCGGGAAGGCGACGAACTCCTCGATCAGAACAGTGGTGCCAATCAGACGCTTGGGGGAGGTAGCTGAATCCGCGAACTCTTTCGTTGCGGACAACAACCCCGAGATCGCGAGGATGCCGTATGTCTAGCATTGTCAGGCATGTCTCGAAGCGTGAATGGACAACATACTGTGAAGAGAGCAAACTCAATTGAGGTGGCGTATATGAGTGGGAACTCAAGTTACATTATGCATTTGATGATCTCCTGGGGTGGTCGTCATCTTGGCCTTGATGCTCGGTCGTGGTAACTAACTTCTTCTGCATCTGATTTTTCCTAAAGCGTAACGTGTTGCAAAGTAATAGATACGAAGCAAGCACCGTCGTTCCAAAGGCAAGCCATGCCATCTTGTCGCCAGCCTCTAGTCTGGAAATTCCTACGCGGGGAAGCCCTGTCGAGTCTTTCTGTGTGAGGTACTGAATCGCGGATGTGGTCGAACCTTTGGCAATGGTCGCCGCGACGAGGCGGCTTTGCCAGTCATACTCGAAGCATCACTTAGGTGGTTCAAGAAAGGTGAGAGTGTGGATTTTGAAGCACCAATGGCCCTCGCTGTTGAGTTCGCAATTGTGCCTGACGCGGCGATCCAGCTGAACGGAAGGCACGAGTGAGCTGTTGTATCACTTCAGCTGTGAGAGAAAGAGAGCAGATTGGGTTTGAAGAGACTCAATTGTAGCTGACGCTGGCAACGGCAATATAACTAAAAACCCTTTGAATCAAGCTGATCTCCGAAATAAAAGCTGCTAGCCCTATATAGGTAAGTTTTATTTATACATACTTAACTGTGGTTCACATGTCGAGTTGTGGACCTCGACGGCAACGGATATCCTGTCTAGTGCCCAGTTCAACGCCTTTGACGTGTCAGGTATGCGTAGGAAAGCAACTGGTAAGGAAAAGCAACACACACCTGTGTCCCCATTCATTTTCTCAACTTCTGGTAAGGACATGAGCATGCACATCAGACTTACATGAGTGCCGAGGCCACTGACACGAAAAGAGACGTTACTGCAGTGGGCCTTTGCATCAGTTTTGGCGACTTGTTGCCGATCATTCCATCCCATTGCCAGAGGCGGCTTGCGCGCTCCTTACATGCTAGCCCAGAAGCTTCAAGAACTGTGAGCAGGATCTTAGATAGAGTAGGGGTCGGCAGATTTCTCCATTGCTCAACGTAGGGGCTATCGCTGCGACGCAGCACAGCCAGAAGCCCCCTTTTTGCATTTGGCCTGCCTGAGCATGTGTGCCATCGTCTGAAATGGAACCCCGCAATGCCAGTGGGGTGATATTGGTTTAACAGCACTTCCGCTCTGGTGCTAATATCATGGCACCATCGCATCGCAGTCCTGGGAACAGATCCGAAGAAAGGCGATGCTTAACTTACGAATACCGATGCCCAGCACACACATTAAGGTGATGTTTCCGTCTCGCTCGCGTCGGAGATGCTGACGACAGGTGTCAAACGTTGACTCTCCTAAGCTGCCTCACTGATGAAAGCGTGAACGGAAGCTTCCCTCGTGACCAGACCCCGAGAAAGAGACTTGCTTACGCTTGCCATATTTCACAATCCCGTTGCCGAAAATGTGAACCACCTCTTCAAGACCACCCCGACCTCTATAGTCCTGCCACTCCATACATGGGCGTTGTCAAACCCGGTTCTTCGAAAGCTTCCATTCAACATCGGAAGCCGCTGGTGATAGATGTCCTGACCTTGTTCCGCTTCTTGGCCAGTGTTGTTTGTCTCCCGGGCCTTGTTCCCCACAGCTTCGCTACCCTCGTGCAGTTCGAGGCCTTCCATCCGTTCAGGCTCCAGGTCATCGTTGCCACTCGAATGCGTGGCTTCGACCTCCTCCTCCAAAGGGATTTCTGAAATGTCTTCTGTTTCGAGGAGAGAGATGTGGCGGCCCATCCGTCTGCTGCATTCCACCAGAGCTGCGACCGTGTCCGAAAGTCCTTGGACGCTCCATTCACTTGTCTCGTCATGGCATCGTATGAGGTTCCATGTAACCAATCTTCCACGATACCTGCCTCCCATTGCGCCAGCTTGTCTGCCATTGTTGGAAGTATGCTTGACATTGTGGGGGAACGGTAATGTAGGTGGCAGAGGTGCTTCGTAATGCTTGTCTGCAACGCACAGCCATGCTCGAAGATGCGTCACGGTAGGAAGGTAGACGACCGACACATGTGGTGCTATCGAAAGGGCATGAAGTGTCGGGCGAAGCAGTTGTGGTAAGACATTTTTCGATGGCATGGCATTCATGACCGACGCAAGAAACTCTGCCTGGGAGCAGCATATCAACAGAGTTGTGGGGTCGGTATGCGACGTAAGCAACGAGTTAAGCACCTCGATCGGGTTGCTCGGAGGATGCGCGCAGGCAACGCGGTTAGACATTGCGGCCGTGAGAGCAGATAGCTGCTTGAGATGTAATTGTCGAGTTCGTAGTTGTTGACAACTATCAATTCCACGTTTCTTAATAGTGTCGAGCGGTTGGTTTCGGCCTGGTCGGATTGTCGCGATTTCAAGGCGCACAGGTGCTTGACTGTTGGTGCGTCGGTTAGCGAATTCTAACGCTCATCGGGTGCATGTCGGTTTGTTGGTCAAGAGTCGTGGGAAAGCTTCCAAGGTTGCGATGTTCGTTACAACATATTTGGAGTTCGACGTTCGCTCGGCGCCTGGCACAAGCGTCATCGACGCTGCAAGATCGCTTAAACCCCGCCATAGCTTCCGCCAGGTACTCGTACATCAGTACAAGGCCAGCACCGGTACGACATCCGACGAAAGTACCAACCTCTTGTGCGCCCTTTGCTAAACCAATATGGAGTCGCTGTCGCGCATCTCGAACCTCCTCGAGAGCGGTATATATGCCCTACTCTGTTTCTTGGAATTTTGGCAAAATGGTCATCATGCAGCTTGCGATGTTCCCTGAGCCGGGCATGCTCTTCAAGAGTCGTGTAGCTGACATCAATGCAGCAAGAGATCTTACACTCGATGCCGCCCAAGCTGCCAGAGCTTCGGGGACGAGCAAGAGGGCGATATCGACCTCACAGATAAAGAAGCTATTAGACAGTAGAAACGAGAGAGAAGTGCTAGAAGGGTTAAGGAAGATTACATCCGTAAGCCTCACCTACGCCATTGGGCAACCAACCGGTTGGCGGCCAAACTCCAGGACAAGAACCTGCTATTTGGAGCAGATTGATTATGACAGAATGGGGACTGACGCCTCGTAGTTAATGTATCAGGGGTCACCTTGCCTTCCCTTTTTCTCGTCCGTCGTAAAAAATGTCGCCTCGCCAAATATCGAAATCAAGAAGCTCGTCTACATATACCTCCTTAATCATGCCGAAGCTGAGCCAGACCTAGCTCTGCTCTCGATCAACACAATACAAAAGTCACTATCGGATGGCAATCCACAGGTGCGCGCTTTGGCGCTTAAGACAATGGCAGGAATCAGGGTGCCAGTCATAAGTCAGATCGTGTCCCTAGCAATTAAAAAGGGAATGGGAGACATGAGCCCCTTTGTAAGGAAGGCAGCAGCACTCGCAATCCCGAAATGCTACAGGCTGGATCCAGGCACATTGCCGCAGTTACTGGTGTATCTCTCCACATTGCTGGGAGATAGGCAGTACTATGTGGCTGGTGCGGCAGTAGCCGCTTTCATGGAAATATGTCCAGAAAGGATAAACTTGATCCACAAGCACTACAGGGGACTTGTAAAAAAGCTGGTTGACATGGATGAGTGGAGTCAACTGGAGACGCTGCAGTTGATGACCATATATGGCAGGAAATGCTTTCCACCGAAGACGGTTAAGCTCAAGAAGAAGAATGACACAAGAGGCTTCTATGGAGACGAGGAGCCGAACGATGCAGCGGAGGAAACTTCCGAAGAAGTTATGGTCTTGGACCCGGACTTGGAGCTGTTGTTGAAGGGTGTGAAGCCACTGCTTCAGAGTCGTAACTCAGCCGTTGTCGTCGCAACAGCTCGGATTTACCTCAGTCTTGGTACCGCACCATTCATTGAGTCCACCATCGGTCCCCTTATAGCACTTCTCCGCGGGCCACAGGACATCCAGCACATTGCACTCTACAATATAGTTTCCGTCGCGATATCACGACCGGACGCATTTGTGAGATACGCCTCGCACTTTCTCCTTCATTCGACAGACACACCACAAGTATGGGAGCTCAAGCTGGAGATCTTGACTCTCATCTTTCCTCATTGTGCGAATCACCTCAAGAGCCTCATTCTGAACGAGCTGGAGCATTTCGCATCAGGATCAGATCGTGCTTTAGTCAGGGAAAGTGTGCGCGGTATTGGTCGATGTGCGCAGTCGGATGCACGAACGGCATCCCGATGCTTGCGTTTGTTGTTGAAGCAAATAGGTAGCCCAGATGACAACTTGGTGTCGGAAGCTGTCACAGTGATTAGACACCTGATTCAGCAAGATCCGGACTCTCACGTGGGCACAGTGGTTCGCTTGGCTAAGGGTCTCGACGTGACAACTAGTCCAAAGGCACGAGCGACCATAATCTGGCTTGTGGGCGAGTTCTCAGGTGTGGGAGGAGAGGACAACATAGCCCCGGATGTCTTGCGCCTACTGGCTAAGAACTTTGCTGATGAGGCTGAGCCTGCAAAGCTGCAAATCGTGCTTCTTGCGGCGAAGGTCTACCTCCTTTATCTAAATCGACTTCAACTTGAAGCAGCAACAAATGGATTGAAACCGTCGTCTCCATTCGAAGCACCGGAAGGTCAACAAGAGGGGTTTGCAGCTGGACGCAACGCAGTTGATGTACATCCAGACCCGGCAAACCCAGTCGTCCTGTTGTGGAACTACATCTTCTTGCTTGGTCGATATGACACATCTTACGATCTTCGCGACCGTCTCCGCCTCTATAGATCCCTCCTTGCGACACCTAACTCCACTGAGTTGGCATCTTTGATGCTTCTTGCGCCGAAACCTGTGCCACAAGTACCAAGTCCTAGCGAGAGCAGAAAGGGCTTCACTCTTGGCTCGGCCAGTCTTGTTATCGGAAACAATATTGGCGACTTTGGTGTCAAGGGCTATGAGCGCTTGCCAGACTGGGTCAAGTCTGGCGAAGAGCCCGATGCTAGACTAAGAGATGTAGAGGAGGAGCAGGTGTATGGCGAGAAGATTGTCAAGTCCGTGCCGGCAGGTGACATGCTTGATCGAGCAATAGGCAGTAGGGCCATTGTTGCCTCAGCAACTCCTCCGACACAGCATGATGGGAAAGAAAAGGAGAAGGCAAAGACATTGGATGATTGGTTAGCTGAGGAAAGTCAAGAGGATTCTGAGTCTGAAGAAGAGGACGAAGAAGAGGACGAAGATGAAGAGACGGAAGAGGATGATGAAGATGAGAGTGAGGAGACTGATGAAGAAGGCGAAACAGGCCGCTTGGTGAAAGGCGGCCGATAGTTGTGATAAAGTGTACAAGGTACATACAGCATAGACAGGCGTTGAGAGCACTGCATGGAGTACGCGCACATATACCACATTATATAACTTGTTGGCTTTCAATTTAGACATGAATGATAAGAGCGAACCACGCTTCCGCATGCGGTTCTCCTCACAGGTACTGTAAACGCCGTTGTAACACTGATATCGAATGCTTTCTTGACGATCTTTTGTACAATCCGCCTCGCTGCGCTCCGCTTCGTTCTATCACTGTCTTCATGATACAAAAAGGGTTTCCGTGAATCATCGCTCCCCTCTCAAAATATTCAGATACGCTCTAACCGATAATTACGTTATTCTCGATGCCGAAATCGTATTCTGGGATCTCGAGGTTGAGTGGTGCTGGACCTCTGCGGATACGTCCAGAGATATCGTAATGAGAACCGTGGCATGGGCAGAACCATCCACCAAAATCACCTGCCTCACCGATTGGGACACATCCCAAATGTGTGCAAACACCTGAATGACGTGTTAGTCTGTGACCCCTAAACACATCCAAAGAGTGCGTTCTGGCACTGGCTTCAGCTTTACGTACCAACCATAACCAACCACTCTGGCTTCTTAACACGCTCGGCATCAGTCTGTGGGTCGCGGAGAGTCTCGACCTTGATGTTCTCGGCCTCAGAAATCTCAGCCGCGGTACGGTGGCGGATGAAAACTGGCTTTCCACGCCACTTGATGATGACCTGCAAAGACAACTGATTAGCCCTTATGTCCTGATTTCTCCTTCTTCGCGGATGATAACGTACGTTCTTGCCCTCTGGGATAGTGGCGAGGTCAACCTCAACCTTGGCCATGGCCAAAACATCGGCCGAGGCGGACATGTTGACAAGGAAATCTGTAGTTATCCATCGTCAGCCATCTATGCTCTGGCAACCATTCTCTTCTCCCTTTCATCTCCACGTCATCATCCATAAATTCCATCTCGACCGGGCCTTTCTGGTCCTCCAATTGCTGAACGTACCCTGAACAGTGGCCTTTGCGCCGGCAGCAGTCAGAGCACCCATGGTTCCCACCATGAAGTACTGGAGGAGCAAGTTGTTGTTTCCTCCTCTCTTGGATCTGTAGTGGCTGAAATCTGGGATCTTGGTGGTATCATTGGTGTAGCCTGGCTTGGTGAATGGGGACTGGAAAGTTGGCGAGGCCTGATTGGAATCGGCCTTGACGGCGGCAGTAGAGGAGAGAGCGCGGACGGCGTTGGAGGCGCGTGGAGCGGCGCGCAAAAGCGCTCGCGAAGATGCTGTGAGAACCATTGTGTAGGAGTGGAGCGTTGCGACGAGGAGGTTGAGAGGGTACGACGTGCACAGTCTGGGAGCGTGGATGGGTGATGTCGGGCGGATTGATTTTGAGCGTCGGTAAGTTGGGAACCTTTGCCGGCTCGCTGATTGGCCGCCGCGGATTGGATTAGCCACGTAACACGTGACTTCATGGTCAGTTCTAGTGGACCACCACTCCACTTCCCAGTCGCATAAACACGACATTCCGTCCCCAGATTCTCGACTCAGGGGCATTAGTGAAAAGGCAATATACTGGAGTTTCACAGCTTTAGTATCAATTGCTTGATATTGTTCGTTATCTTTACATTACAAGCTCTGTCTCATAATATGCGTCATTTTGTCCTTTACAGATCAGATCTAATGTCCATGTCCATCATCTCCACCCTCTCCTCTTTGCTCTGGATCCAACTTGATCATGGTATCAATTCTCATAATGCTGATGCACGCCTCCACGGCACTCTTCAACTGGCGGATCTTGCTCATGCTTGGCTCCAAGACACCAGCTTTGAGCTCGTCCACAACCTTGCCCTTGGTCAAATCCAAACCATAGTTCTTATAGTTCTTCTTCTTTGCAATGCTCTTCTCATCCTCGTTCGCATCTCCGTCCTTGATGCGCTGTGACAGGGCGTGGCGAGAGCGAAGCTGAGCGACGAGCTCAGAGGAGTCCTTTGCTGCGTTGACGGCAAGGGTCTTTGGAATAACAAGGAGGGCCTGCGCAAACTCGCCAATGGCAAGTTGCTCACGGGAGCCGACAGTGCCTGCAAACTCCTCAAGGTAGATGTGCAAAGCAGTCTCAACAGCACCACCACCTGGAACAATCGATCCACTCTCAAGGGTACGCTTGACAGCACACAGAGAATCGTGGACAGAACGCTCCATCTCGTCAAGCTGGAAGTCGTTGGCACCGCGGAGGATGATGGAGGCGGAAGTGTGGACCTTGGTTCCCTTGACAAGAATGCACTCATCGTCGGAGATTTTCTCCTGGACGACCTCCTCGGCATGGCCAAGGTTGGACGCCTCAAACTTCTCGTCTCCGTTAAGATCGGACAGCGAAGACACCAGGGTTGCGCCAGTGGCCTTTGCGATACGTCTAAGATCCTCCTTCTTGCAACGACGGACAGCCATTGCGCCCTTCTCCATGAAAGCTTTAAGGACCATGTCGTCAATACCCTTGGTGGTGAAAACGACGTTGGCTCCAGACTTCAGGATGAGGTCCACTCTGTCCATAACGATTCCAGACTCGCGCTTTCTGATCTCCTCTAGTTGTTGTGGGTCGTCGATGGTGATGTGAACTCCAAGCTTCATTCTCTCCTTCATCAAGTTGATATCAAGAACGGCAATCTTCGCATCGGTGATGCGAGTCGTCATTGCTTGCGAGGCAACTGTGCAGTTCAAAGCGTATCCCTTAACCAGTATCGATTCTAATGCTCCCTTTCCATGTGCCTTCAGGATGTTGACTGCCTTTACTGGGTACTTCGTCTCGTTGTTTCTGTAATTTGTTGACTTGACGGCCTGCATGGCGTCCACCGCCATGTTGGCGAAGAAGTCGGAATCGGCACCGATAATCTTACTGGACATCGAGGTCTTTGCGATGTTGATGAGCGACTCGCGTCCGAGGTTGTCGACCTTGATGCTGATGTTCTCGTGCATGTACTTGACAGCCTCACGGAGAGCCAAGCGGTAACCGGTGATGATAGTCGTTGGGTGGATGCGGTTCTTCATCAACTCGTTTCCTCTTCTCAAAAGCTCGGCGGCGATAATGACCACAGAAGTTGTCCCATCTCCAACCTCCTTGTCCTGCTGTTGGGCGAGCTCAACCAGGATCTTTCCTGCTGGGTGCTCAACATCCAATAATTGGAGAATGGTTGCTCCATCGTTTGTGACTGTGACATCCTAGGGGTAGATTGTCAGATATAGCACTTAATCTGGGTGAGGCGTCGTCATGTCATACTCCTATATCATCCACCATCATCTTATCAAGACCACTTGGGCCGAAGGAGCTCTTGACGACGTTTGAAATAGCTTGAGTAGCAAGGACTATGATGCATCAGTCATGGAGCTTTGGGATAGTAGTTTATCGTCGAAGGCATACCGTTCTGGTCTCTGATATCGGAACCACTAATCTTGGTTCCTCCAAGGACTGTGGATTATTAGCGCCTGTGTACTGTTGGTAGACATATTTTGATCTTACAGAGAGTTCCCGCATTGCGTGGTTGTTCGAAAAGAGCTGACATGGTGTTGTTTATGAGTCTGTTCGTTGCAGTGCTCACGTATGTCTATCCACAGCTCTACCGTACACCGTCGCGAAAATGTTCAGAGACGCGGCGAAGCTTCGGCCTTAGTCTTGTTTGGGTTAGCTCAGTAACCACAAAGGTGGAGTCGCTTAAACTGACGCTAATGGTGGGGGAAGACCGCCAATTTTCCAGGGTCCGACTGTGAAGGGCAATTCACAGTTCTGGACCGTAAACACCACGACCCCACCCCAAAGAGTCGCGAAGTCTTCTGCAAGGACCTCTGCTCCACGGTATATAGTTTCGCTCGGCGACAACGAACATATCATAATGACATCCGAAGGATCCCCGGCTGCCACGGTGCAGGCCGCAGTTGCCGACACTACCAGCAAGGTTGCAGATGTTACCGTCGGTGCACCAGCAGAGGGCCCATCCAAGAGCGCTTCGAAGAAGGCCGAGAAGCAGGCAAAGATGGCCGCCGAGAAGGCTGCGAAGGCCGCTAAGGCTGCTCTTACCACCTCGAAGAAAACCGACGACATCATTGGCATCACCACCACCAAGGAAGATGATTTCTCTTCCTGGTACCAGGAGGTTGTCCTCAAGTCTGAGATGATTGAGTACTACCAGGAGATTGCTGGTTTCTTTATCTTGCGCCCAAGATCCATGTTCATCTGGAACGTTATCAAGAAGTGGTTCACTGAGGAGATTGAGAAGCTTGATGTTGAGGAGGCCAGCTTCCCGCTGTTCTTGTCGCAGAAGGCCATTGAGCGTGAGAAGGCTCACGTCGAGGGTTTCGCCCCAGAGCTTGCCTGGGTCACCAAGGCGTAAGTTGTGTCTTTGGTTAACGTGCTAAGCCGCAATACTAATATTACTCTAGCGGCGAGAAGGACCTTGAGGCTCCAGTCGCCATCAGACCAACTTCCGAAGTCATCCTTTATCCTTTCTACTCCAAATGGATTCGCTCCCACCGCGATCTCCCACTTCGTCTTAACCAGTGGTGCTCTGTTGTCAGATGGGAGGCTAAGCAGACTACTCCATTCTTGAGAGCCAGAGAGTTCTTGTGGCAGGAGGGCCACACCGCTCATTTGACTGAGGAGCTTGCCGGCGAAGAAGTTCTCCAGATTCTCGAGCTCTATGCCAGAGTCTACGAGGAGTTGTTGGCGGTCCCAGTCGTCCGTGGAAGAAAGACGGAGAAGGAGAAGTTTGCTGGAGGATACTACACCACCACTGTCGAGGGTTATATTCCATCCAACGGTCGTGGTATCCAGGGAGGAACCTCTCATTGTCTCGGACAGAACTTCTCCAGAATGTTTGACATTACTGTTGAGGATCCATTCCCAAAGGCTGGTGAGAAGCCAGGTAAGCTCCACGTTTGGCAAAACTCTTGGGGTCTTTCCACTCGTGTTATCGGTGTCATGGTTATGATCCACGGTGACAACAAGGGTCTTGTCCTCCCACCACGTATTGCTCGCGACCAGGCTGTTATCATCCCAGTCGGCATCAACAAGAATACCACTGCCGCGGATAAGGAGAAGCACTACGACCAGCTTCAGGCCATGAAGGCCACCCTCAAGAAGGCCGGCGTCCGTGCTGATTACGATATCCGCGATGGTTACACTCCAGCATGGAAGTTCAACGACCACGAGCTCAAGGGTGTCCCACTCAGACTTGAGTTTGGACCAAAGGATGCCGCCAAGAACGTTGTGTCCTACGCTCGTCGTGATACCGGCGAGAAGGGTACAATCCCAATTGAGTCCCTTGCTAAGGATGTCAACGAGCTTTTGGAGACTATCCAGAACGATATGTACACGAAGGCCAAGAACTCCTTCGACACCCACCGCATCCAGGTCACCAACTGGGATGAGGTTGTGCCGGCTTTGGACAACAAGAACGTTGTCTTGATTCCACACTGCTTGGCTGAGAAGTGCGAGGACAAGGTCAAGGACTTGACTACGGGACGTGAGGATACTGCCGCTGAGGGACCAGCTGAGAAGAAGGCCCCAAGCATGGGCATGAAGTCTTTGTGTATTCCATTCGAGCAGCCAGAGGGTATCGTCAAGGGCGAGACCCAGTGCTTGAACCCGGAGTGTTCGTCTCTTGCAGAGAAGTGGTGTATGTTTGGCAGAAGTTACTAGATTTCTCCAAGCTGGGATTAGGTGGTTATTTGGCGTGGGCAATCATAAGTCCCAAATGAGCAACCGACATGAGCGTATGATGAAGACACTTTCTGCTTTTTTCGGCCATCTACTTTAGAATTGAGGCAGCTGTTATGGCTGAACCTATGAGACTAGCTTAGAACGAAGAGATGACTTAACGATAGACTTCGTCTCCTATTTATCCAGACAGTGTTGGCAGACTTGGGTAACACTTATGGACCGCTGCGAGTAGAGCACTTCTTGAGTAGCCCGTTTCTAAGCACTAGTCTTCAAACTAAACTACTCAACTTGTCCATGCAAAAAGAGTAGAGTGCCTACAGCGTGTCTGCTAAGAAGCTAAGAGTAGTAAACTATTTACGCATATGGCCTGGCCATGTTGGCGGTCCCCCAGAAGCTCTGAACCCAGCGTTCCTTGCAGCAGTCAACACCCACGCAACCAGTCCAGATATGTGAATTAGTTACCAACAACATTCAGACCAAAATTAACAGAAATAAATTCAAAAAAAGAACATATGCCGACTGCTGGAATCGAACCAGCGAGTCTTCTCATGGTTTGCAGTTCGTCCGACAGTTGACTGTCCTAGTGATACAAGTGAGACGCGTTACCACTGCGCCAAGCCGGCAGTTTTTTGATATTGGTATTAACAAAATAAGTCTTATATAAAAAGATATTACGCCATTCTTCCATCATTTCGCACCTGCCACGGAACACGGTTACATGGCCGAACGGCAGGGCCGAAATGGCAGGGACAAACTCGGGCAATTAGGGACGACAGGGGACGCACGGAGCTCTAAATTCACTACTGTACCTGTCCTCGTCGCGTCCAACTTGTCACAGGCTCCATTTTAAAGCTCTATTGAGCAACTCAGAACAACCATGGTTTCAGTCAGGGAATTATATGGGCAGGCCATAGATTTGGCCAGCAATCCGAAGCACACAAGATGGCAATCTCCTTTACTCCTTGTCTTTGAAGCGCTCCTTTGCGCCCTGATCATTCTCAAAGTGCCTTGTACGTAGCTTCTAGATTGTGCTAAACAGTTAGTTTCTAATGTATTTCCAGACACCGAAATAGATTGGGAGGCATATATGCAACAAGTGGAACAGTACCTAACAGGTGAACGCGACTATGTAAAGATCTATGGAGGAACTGGGCCTTTGGTTTATCCAGCGGCGCATGTCTATATCTACACGGCTCTATACTGGATAACGGACAAGGGGAAAGACATCAGACTGGCACAAGGAATATTCGCCTTGCTATATCTTCTGACATTGGGCGCAGTCATGGCATGCTACCGTCAAGCGAAGGTGAGGAATGAGATTCACGACTACGATAGAACATGGCTAATGTCTCCTGTCATAGGTGCCACCATATGTCTTCCCCATGCTCATTCTCACCAAGCGCCTTCACAGCATATTTGTCCTCAGATGTTTCAACGACTGCTTCGCCGTCTTCTTTCTATGGGCGGCCATTTGCGCTTACCAAAAAAGAGCATACACAGTAGGCAGCCTGCTGTTCAGCTGGGGCTTGGGGATCAAGATGAGCTTGCTCCTTGTCCTGCCTGCGCTAGGCGTTATCTTGTTCCTCGCAAGAGGAGTAGATACAGGACTTCGTCAAGCCTCACTAATGGCACAGCTACAGGTTCTCATTGCGATCCCATTTGCGTCTGTCAACCTACGAAGCTATCTCGGCAGAGCATTCGAGTTCTCGAGGGTATTTCAGTTCAAGTGGACAGTCAACTGGCGCTTCATGGGTGAGGACGCATTCTTGAGCAAGAAGTTCTCTATTACATTGCTAGTTGGGCACATTTCCGTCTTAGCTGCCTTCGCGTTGACACGTTGGCTCAAGCCATGCGGTCACCCCCTGCAGACTATCATCTCAAGAGTACTGCGAAGAGAGATGCCGTTGGGCGATATTCAGCATCTTGTCTCAAAGCGCATTACGCCCCAGTTCGTCTTGACCACAATTCTGACCTCGAACGTCATTGGCATTCTCTTTGCGAGGTCACTCCACTACCAGTTCTACGCATATCTCGCCTGGTCTACCCCATTCCTTCTATGGCGTAGCGGGATGCATCCCATCTTCCAATATGCTTTATGGGCGGCTCAAGAGTGGGCATGGAACGTATATCCAAGCACTGATCTCAGCTCAATGGTTGTAGTAGGTGTTCTGGCAATCACTGTGGCCGGAGTCTGGTGGGGAACTGGGCACGAGGAATATGCTGAAAATGGGGCTGAGGAGCAAGTTGCTACTAAATAAATGGGTATCTTGGGTTTAATAATCGTCCTCGGAATCGCTTGGTGGCATCTTGCCAACGGTAGATTCCTCTTCGTCGGAATCGGCGTATGGATCGATCTTGACAAACTCCTTCGGCCTGAGAATAGTTAGCCTTGGGGTCTGGAAGATAGGCCAGAATGCATCAACGCTCACCAGTAAGAGGCTTTCCTCCACTCGCGCTCATCGCGCACCACGTTCAAAATCTCTCCGCCGAGCTTGTTCTCTCTCGCCTCAGCACCATCAGTGTCGACGAGCACGTAGCCTCCGCGCTTGATCCATATGGTGTTGCGGAAGCGGGACGGCAGCTCAAAAAGAACCTCCTTTCCGCCCGGAAGAGCGCAGAGGTAAAGGTTGTTGCCATTTGCCTTAAGAACACGAGCGATGGACTGAGTTGGCGTGAGCGCATCTGGAGGAGTCGAGGTCTCCTCCGCAGCAGCTTGGAGGTTGCGCTTAGGGCGGCCCATGTTGATAAAAGATTGCTCGAGTACAATAAATGGCGTCCAGTCGTAAAGAGCTCGAGGCTAAAGTTTCGTGGATGCGATAGTAATTAATGAGACATGCGACAGCGACAGTGAACTGTTGCGTGTTGCGAATTGCGACGGAAATCTTTTGGCGAGGTATTTATCCGAGCGCCTGTGGAACACCAATGCCAGTAGAAAGCTTGTCCCTCTGCTAGCCGCTGTCACTTTGAGCTGACATCATGCCAACCTTCAAGGTAGCGCATTTACTTCGCCAAATGCTAGGGTGTTACTTAAGAAAGAATCTTTGGGCTTGCTTCCCTGCTTTGCACTCTTCGCACAAAAATAACATGTTATATTATAATATTCTCGTGTCAATGTGTAGACGTAATTTTTTGGGTCACGGTGATTAGCAAATACTGCTACAAAACTCCAGACGCAACGGCCGCTTAAAAAGCAATGTGTGGGTATTCCTCTAGCCTCAACGCCGAAGTTGTAGTATAGCCATGCGACACTCTAAGTACTTCCCGTATTAACCTCAGCCACGTGTCCATAATCTCCAGGAGCGCCAGAGCCTGCCTCAAAAGTTTCCTCCCATGCTTCCACGACAGAGCGCCAGAAAAGAAGCTACGAATGCGCCCTCAAGCGAACACCAGTATTCTTCAAGGGTATGTATGGCCTGGTCTGAGAAGAAACACGTTCTCCTTATGAGAACAAGGCTGGTCTCGGAGAATCAACTATGCATCTGGGTCGCCATCCTGCTCCACATCCATGTAATCGTCCAATCTCAAGCAATAGTAGTCTCTGGCAGCGATAATCATCATGGCAATCCCGAATCCGTTCCAGACATCCTCATGGTTGTCGTCAAAGTTGAATGTGCAGATAATCCTCGGCTCCGGATCGTCCTTACCAGAGTCGTAAGTAATAAGGACAACAATCGAGCCGCAGATGGCGATGCCGTAGAGGATCGGTGGATCCATTGAATATTGCGGTGGCACTACAGAGCCGGTGTCATTATCAACCCCAGGGTCCAGAACGAGATTCTCACGATGTTGTTCAGCCAACGATCTGAACTTTGCTGTCAGGACCTGATTGATGTCTGCGATATCTTGGCCTGGGGCCCCAGCAACTGTAAGGAAGACAGGGGTGTAGCGCTTGTGCTTATACCCCCCATCTCTAGCGGCCCATCTCTCGTATGTAAAGATCTCTCTCTCAATAATTTTCTCACGGCCGCGTGGGCCAGTAGTGGCTGTTCTGATCTTAGAGCCGGCGTTGACAAGCCTCTCTAATGCCACCGAGGCTGAGTCCGTTAGCTAATGTCCATACCATTATATACGGGAAGTGGCTTACCTTGAGCTTGTTTGCCAGTTTTGGAATTGATGATCGTATCTTCCATGTTATCGGTAAACATATCGTCCGGGCAGGTGGGAAAATCATGGCGAAATAGGAAGGGAAGGAACGGCTTAGTTCCCCGAGCATCAATGTTGTCGAAGAGCTTGCGCTCGTCATCGTGCCAGTCCGCTCTCTCCGCATCATGCATCCCCAGGCGGGCACGGTCTTGGGTGTTTAGAAAATGGCCAACCTTGACAAGATCTGGCATCTCGTCGTCGTCCACCTCTAGCTGCGAGTCCTCCTCTTCTGGATCCGCGTAAATTGAGCGATCTGACCCGATGCCGCTTGGGTGGCTATCCGATGCGCCATCATTCTGATCGTCACCACTGAAGTCCATAGAGTGGTGTGAGCCGAAGTCTTCGTCGCTATCTGCCATCGAATCATCTTCGCTGTTGCCCTTTTCGGATGGATGGATGGACGCCTCTACCGAATGAGTTGACATCGCGTCGCCGTTCGCTGCGCCTGCGTTGGTCTCGTTTGGTCTGCGGGTGATGGTCTTTGACCTTGATATTTTGTTGTTTATGCCGGTCTGACCTGGTTTGGAGACTCTACCGAACGCGCCTGGTCTTGCGCGTGGGTTCGTTGTATTCGTGCGTGTTTGAGACTGTGCATCGGCGTTTGGCGTTTGTCCTGTGGGCGCATCGCCAGATGGACGACGTGGAGCGGTTGAATTTTGACCCATTGTAAATTTCGGCTCACTATTGACTTTTGATAGACGATTTGGAGTCACGCAGTTGAGAGCAAAGTTTCCTAGGTCCTGAAAAATCCCCATCGCAGTTCTGGTTCTATAGCCCTTCGATTGCTTAGGATTCTTTGTGTGGTGACGATCTTTGAGTCGACGTCGAGTCGGACAAAGATGTTGAAGGTGTCTGCCGGTTGTGGAAGTCAACCTTGTCCATTGATCGAAGGCGGACACACCTCTCGCGGGCTTGGGAAGAGCAAGCTCCCGCCACTTTGCTCCAAGGCAATCCCGCTGTCAAGCTTGCTATTTGGCTTTTCCAAATTGAGCTGAGAACGGAAACTGAATGCTGCGCAATGAACTCAATGTATAACACCGACGTTGGATAGTGCGTCTTCAAGAAATGTGAGAACGGCGTTCATACCCGATAACCTTATCGATCGCCGACATCTGTATTGGTCTTAGTGCCATGGTGGGATGCGTACTATTGGCATAACCAGGCTGGGGCACGCACCCTCGCCGGCTTGCCTGCCGCCTGTTCGTGCACGCCGTGGCCGCCGAAGCATCGGTGTGGTCTTGGTTGAAGACACAGTCGGCCTTCGACGGCACGAAGTCGTCGGATGAAACATTACATCGCGGTATAGAGGCGCATTATGCGAACGCCTGCCAAAATGCCTGTAGTGGTTCCTTTTACTGACGGTAAAGAAATCTGCCACAAGGATAGATGCTTTGTCTTCTAATTCTTGACAAAGGGTACCTTGCACGAATCAGCACATTACTTCAATTAAATACCGTTTGGGAGAATATCCCGTTTTGAGACAGGGCGTTCTCCATTACACTTGAATATACAGGAAGCTTACTTCATTTGTTGTCACTCTTACTGAAACACAAATACACTGCCCGACCTATCCACAGATAAAATCATCCCGTATGGCGCCTCGAGGAGAGCCACATCCGTAATGGCATCCGCATGTGCCCTTTGCACCAAGCGTTGATTCAGCATCATTACCGTGCTTTTGTTTGACTTTTTGTCGGATGAGCGTACCGACTGAGCTGATGAAGACCTGCCAGCTGCAGCGTTCATAGCAGTCGGCTCCGATCGAGGGAGCCTTTCTGTGACTATGGTCAATGTTGGGGATGGCTGTGAGATTCTCACTGTAGAAGACGGCTCATCAGCATCGCCTCCGCTCATGACGAAGCTATGCCTTGCATCTGCTGTATCCCAGAAACGCAGCTTTCGATCGGAGCCCCCAGTAATCATGAAACCGTACTTCAAATCAGCCCCGTCCTCATATGAGTCTGTGCCCGACATCATGCCAAAAATTCCGTGATCAGTATGCTTGCCTGACGTAGTATCGTGGCCGGTTGAAAAGCGACCGAGAAGAGTTTCTTGCCTCTCCTCGTTAACCACTACAGGATTATAGTTCCGTGGATACTTCTCTTCATGCGTGCCTTCTTGCCGATAAACTTCTCTGCATTGTAGCTTTTCTAGCTCCCATACCGTAATCTCATTAAGGTCATTACCACCTGCAACACACACCCATTTGCCTCGACCTCTGTAAGGATGAAAGCTGAGACGGCGCACAGGTGCCGGCAGACCAGGAATCCCCCAACTGCGCACGAGAATTCTGAAGCGCAGATCCCACAAGTCTAGGGCTCCCTGTGTCGTACCCACAAGCATCCAGTGTCGTCTCTTGTCAATTAAGAAGCACGTAGGCGAGCCATGATGGATTGGGTTCTCGAGGACATACAACGGCGACATAGTCCGAAGATCAAGGGCGATGATACGAGAAGTATTCGTAGCGAGCATCAGAACAGAGCTCGTTTCGTGCCTGTAGTGCTCACACCAGACAGCATACTCGTCTCTGGGAAGACAGTACTCTCGAATCGTCTTCAGCTTTCCATACCGCGCAGCAGTGACACCTGAATTATTTACGTAGTCGACTTTCACCACATCAATGCTGCCATCTGAGGCACAACTGGCGAAACAGTGGGTGTTCTCGATGAAACATGCTGATACAGCCCTTGCACCAGCGTTGTGCTTGTGCGTTTGTCGAGAACGATTCGCAACATTTCGTTCTAATCGACCGGTATCCCACACTTTGACCTGCCCGTCTTCGCCGGCCGTGATAAAAAACGAATGGTCTGGTGCGACTACGACCCTATTTATGGGCCCAACGTGTTCAGCGAACTGGGCCACCAAAACACCCGCAGGCTGCCATGGCCTATTCATTTCCTGGGCAGTTCCTCTAGTGATCGGTTTTCTGCGGCTCAGTGGTGCCACCATTGGCCCAAACTCTAATATGCTGTCTGGACATACCTCGACGTACATAGCATCAAGCATGTGAAGAATGCTGGGATCATTTCCTGAGTAAGTGTGAGGGGCCCGGTGCCTCGTGTCAGCTTTCTTTGCCTCCTCACGTTTCTGTGCCACAACAAGCGCCGAAGGCTGCGATTCGGTCAATTTCAACGGCCCTTCGACTTTTCCCAAAACAGTGGTCGTCGTTGCTGAAGTTGTGCTTTTCTTGGGAAATGATTTAGCTGTTTCCTTTTTGAGCAAGGACATCGCGTTTGATGGCTGGCGGTTTGCTTTTCTTGAGCTCGCGGTCGAGGCAGCGTCGTCTTCCGTGGTTTTATTTTTAGACTGGAGCTCTTTGAGATGCCCTCGTGCACCGTTTGGTGGAGAGCTCATGGTCGCATTAGGCTGGCCCATTTCAAGGGTCCCCTTAATGAGGCCAGGCACAAGGTCGTTGGTGTCAATACCGCTTAAGTTGGAAATGTGAGAATCGAGCCGCGCTTGATGATTGTTATATCCCTTCTGCCTCCGGCGGGCGGTCGTGTCGTCGATAGTCATGGCTGCGTCAACTAAGGCCTCTGAGACAGTACTTGACCCCTTATCAGTCGTAGGAGTTGCTTCTACGTTGCATTCATGGTTTTCTCTGAATGTTTCGTCAAAAATGATGCTGTGAGGCGTTATTCCAAGGGATTTTAGTTGGACCACATCGTTTAAATATGAGGGCTGTGGGAGAGGAGTCTTGGGCTTGAGGTGTGCCGTCCTCCATATATACTCTCTGAGAGCTAGGAGCTTGAATTCATCTCCAGCCGTCATTCCGTGGGTTCGGAGTCTGCTGATCCACTGCTCGTCTTCCTCATTTCTAGGGATTTTACTCGTGGCATTTTTTGTGACATCTCTACTAGCCGCAGCAAGAATTGCGTGGTTCGTTGAGCCGAACGAGAAGGCCTTCTCTTGTCGTGCCGACTTCCAGAAGACGCCCCTATCGACCTTGACTGCCCACAGTGTGGCGAGATCGAACACAGGCCGCGGTAAAGGAGACTTCAGGCACTCTAGGAGTTTCATCTCTGATAAATCACCAATATCGCTCTTCAAATAGGGTCTCACCAATGGCAGTACAACGCATTGCACGTCCGCAACCGAGAGATATGCTGTCGACGACGCGAGGAACATAGCTGTGGCCTGTCGAATCCAGACATTTGGGTGCATCGTAAATCGTGCTATCACCTCAACCAGCTCCCATATCTTGGCTCGTTGAAATAAGCCAAGCTTTGCCATGTGCCCTAGTGACCGCAGAACTTTTTCGACAACAGATTCTTCAGGGTCAGTCAAGGCCTGCACCATCAGTGGCAGAATAAATTCCTCCAAGCTGACCCCACCCAGAAAAGTTGCTACACCCACGCCCGTCTCAAAGAAAGCGCACTTCAGCTCCCAGTCTCTGCCATTGAGATATGTGTTGAGATGGCTCAAAATAATGTCGTTGGCATCTGTCGTTCCGAAGAAGATGCAGAGCTCAGGCACAGAGCCTAAGAATGCCTGCCGAACTGAAACATCGCTGTCCGTTATCAAGGCCTTGGTGTGCCTTTCAAAGGTCCCAATGAGCTCTGCACGCGTGTTATCATAGACGCCATAGATTGCGGCTGGCTGTTGATTGAGCGCCTCCGCTTCAGGATCTACAGTTGGTAAAGATCCGTCAGCTCGTAATGTAGCCACCATGTCGAGAAATCTGGCAGCGGTCGAGGCAAGGCTGCCCAAACATGCGGCGTAAGTAGCTCTGACCAAAGGAATAGGCTTCGTCTTCTGGTTGTCCAAAAAAGGGTTCATGCGGTCTATGATATATTCCTGGAAGACATGAGAATTTACTGGCGATATTACTTTTACCAAGGCCAATATTTGCGTCAGCGTCCTAATGGCCGCAATCTTCACAATATCTGACTTGTCGTTTGACAACGAAACGACGTAGGGAAGAACTCGGTCAAGTTTCGCCTCGTCTGTCAACCGTTCTGAAAATGCAAGCAACAGATCGCACGCTCGTATTCTGGCGGTTGCTCTTGCTGAGTTTCGGACAGCAGCCACGACAACAGTTAAAAAGAGGAGCGTCCCATCATCATCCGGGCGGCGATTCAAGGGTGATACTTGGTGGTCATTGTTCGGAATGTTTAGATGCACTGGTAGTAGCTGAAGACGGAGTTGGAAAGGCCGTGGCTTTCGTGTGTCAAGTTTGTCACTCTGGTATCCTAGAAAATACGAAATCTTATCAAAGTCGAGATAGATGCGGTCTATCCGGTCATCGGCTTCGCCTAAATTGATGGTTGCGCCAGATATTGGAGCTCGACCCGAGCTCGGGTCGGTGACCAATGCCATATACTGGTGGAGAAAGCTGTAAAAGTACTCTGGAAATGCCTTGTTGCGCCAGAAGCTAAGATATTCATCGGCAGAGTACCTTCGTTCTGGGTCTAGCTGTATCATACCACCGACAAGCTCACGAATATCCTTATCGGCGATGCGGTTTACGTGCATCATAGGGTCATATTCGCCCCTCTTGTACTTATAAAGCTGGCTCAGGTTGAATATTGGCGTTTCGAGAAACATTTCGGCGATCGCACATCCAGCGCTGAATACATCCATTGCCCATGTCATCTTAGCGTTTGCATCTGGATCTTCTCCTGGGGCAAGGAAGCGTTCTGGAGCCACATAGCATGTTCTTCGCCCTGAAGTGTCGAAGAAATAAGAGAAGTCCGCCGGATTGTCCTCTGGTAGAGTTGTTGGCTTGAATGACGATGAGAAGTCTGCCAAGTATAACCAGTTCCAGGATGTCACAAGGATATTTTCTGTTTTGATGTCTCCATGGAAGACGTCTCTGGTATGACAATCTCGCAGCGCCGTAAGAAGTTGAAAAGCTAGCCATTTTTTCTCGATGTCCTCCAGAAAAGGTCTGGTGCTCATGCGATCATACAATGAACTGTATAGGTATTGGCGGACGAGGTATCCGTTGTTATCTGTCTCCACGATCCGCTCGTAGCTAAGCGCGTTGGGAATATCGGCTAACTTTTTCCTTTCCTCTACTCATCGTTAGTATTTCTAAATATATGCAGATATGCAGGTAGTGTGAGAAAGACCTATAATCTTCTTTCTATATGTGTCTAGCTGCATCTGATGTGGTTTAACGACGACTTTAACTAGGACAACCCCATCCACTTGGCGCGCACGAATGCTTTTCATAAACCGCGCAGTGCCCATAGACTTTTCGTAAGTGAGGTCTGAGAGCTCGGGCGTATCGATACCCCCAGGGCCTGCTGAGAGAGCCTGGAGAGAAAAGTTCTGTCCCATCGCAGCAATCTATCGGTCTACCACTTTGAAGGGGGGCGCATTCGAATTTAAGGAGTCTCGAAGACCTCGAAGCCAGCCAAAAAGATCAAAGTCAACTGTGGAAGACCATGAGAAATCAGATGATTCTAAGTCGTAGTTCACAAGAAGTGTGAAGAAACAAAGTTCAGTCGAGATATTCACTTGGTGTCGAAGTCCGCCTAGGTGCGAGACGGCGTATCACGAGGCTGTGGGCAAGGCTGACTGTCTGCTGGGAAACAACCTTGGTGGTGCCTGGCGGCTAGCGTCCCGCCGTTAACCATTTCGACTGATCGCGAAGTTACCAATTCTTCTATATGAAAACAGTCCATGAACAATTGTACCAATTTTACGGATAAACATTTGCCACCAGCCGTGGATTGGATGACGTGCCGTCTATCAGAAGCTACTCGCCATAGCATATTCAGACATGCGCTGATCACAACACAAGTTCAAGCACGAAGATACAACAAACCAACCTTTCACAACTTTCGATTCACACAGCAATACCCGCAACGCTTATGGCACTCCCAACCCCCAAGATAAGTCTCAAACTCGCTTGTCACATCTGTTTCATGCTCCTTCCTGAAAAGTCCCGAGGCCATGCGGTGACTCGCAGCGACCCGAAAAAGCCTCTACCTACGAATGGTAGGCAGAGCTATGCTTCTCCGGTTGTTCAATTTGTATTTACAGCAACGTATTTGGATTGTTTATCTCAGATTCTAAGTTCAGTCTTTATGCCTCGGCCGAGCTCGAACGGTTCTTCCTTCTTAGTTCAGCCTCATCGTCCTCTCTCAACTGCTTATCGATCTCGGCACCTTTGCTTGGCTTGTTGCCGTGCATAGTTGCCTTGAGAGAATGTCAGTACATATTTAAAATATCAACCTCTGACACTAGTCGTGATTACGTACTGGCAGAGTAGGGTCTCTCTTCGATTGCTCAGTCTCCCTTTCAACTTGCCTCTCATGTGGTGCCCTGTTCCTCTGCGAAGCGGTCTTGTGCTCGTGGTTCGCAGCCATCAGACTCGAGTGGTTCATGATATTGTCCCTATCTATTCCAATTAGTCAAGAGTTTTGGCCTAGAAATACTCAAGACAAACCATTGTGATCGAGGCTCTTTTTAATCTGTCGATCACGCTCACGCTCACCAACTGGCAAGTTGCGCTGGTCACCGGCCTCATACAAGGCTGGGTTGCCGACGTTAGAATCTCCGTGATTTGTGATGACCATTTTGACAGTGTTGTTATTATTTCGTAGGTGAACGCTGGAAGTCAGATTTGGCTTTTGAGTGAAGGGAAGTACATCGGCGAAGCGTCTTCTTTACGTGATGAGTGACGACATGACATTGGAGCAAATACGTCACAGAATGACATCAGTCAACGGAACCAGCATAATTGTTCGAGGGTCTTCTATGGAGCTACTTTGAAAAACAAATATAGCCCTTTTATAAAGCATCTTACAGGAGATTTGATGTGTTGATGTTAATCCGTCCGGCCCTCCTCAGTAATCATTCTTTCGTCTCGTCTACTGGGAACTACATCGAACAGCCAGAGGTATGTTTGAATAGTGGCTTCCTCCTCAAATGAAGTGTTGATTTTCAGAGTACAGTCCGTGAATATCATAGTGCTTGCAACAGCAGGCTTTGAATGCCTTGGTGTTTTGGTGTCAGAAATTCATACCGCCGTCTGAGCTGTCAATCAATTTCGACGCCGAAGAAAGGTTCACCCCACGTCAACTCCTGCTGCCTATATAAATGTGAGGGATGGGATAGCTCTGATATACAGTACTACTCGTTGAATGTGTATTCTTTTTTGATAACCTCTACGAATAACTGACACCTGATGAGTCAAGGACAACACATACCGGGGCGTAGCATGCTGCCTTTCGAACACCCCCCCTTACTTCGATAATCGACAGACCGCTACGGAGTACAGAGTACGAGGAGTACTTTACATCTGCCAAGCTTTCGGAATCAAACCTGTACTCGGACAGCATGCTTGTTCCCTTGCACCGCAGCTCATACATTTGCATTGCACCCGACCCGCACACAAGATTATGGAGAGTTTGTGGTGATGTTTGTTCCGGGGGTCATCGAGTATGTTACTAATTGGAGTTTTATTGAACATTCACGAGTACGGAGTTGAATAGACGGCTCCATGTTTTGCAGTTCAGCACTGACAGAGAAACACATGGCAAGCACATTAACGAGCCCCAGTTGTTCTACTCACTGAGGCTAGAACCGTTCTGTGGAGTTTCGACAGCGGAGCGAACGCTGCGACAGAGAAGAACCCTTCAATTCATTGTGCCACTACTAGTCTAGCCATATTGAGAACTTCAGCCGCGCTTTGATTAGTGACTTCTGAAGTGGTTTCGCGAATGGTTTCGGCTTAAACTCGTATACAGGATTCGATAAGCTAAAGTGACGGTTGGCGGCCGTAATCAGCAGCTCAAACGGCTTTGATGGCGGGTGTTCCTGCACATTGGAGAGATGAGATTGCCTCAAGCGATATTAGCTCTCCATCATCAACCTTGATGTGCAAAGCCAAGAGGTACAAATTGCCCGATGGGGACATTATTGTCTCACAATCCCAGCCCAATCAAGCTTAGATACTATTTTATGCACAAGCTACCCCCAGCTCACCAGGGTCCAAGATCCCATGAACCATGGCGGCGGTCCCTTTTTTGAGTATTTGTGCAATTGTGCTTCATCTTCTCGTGGTCGCGCCGCATCCTCAGCGTTGCTATTGCTAGCTTAATGGTCACAGCGTCGCTCCTTCGCCCAAGTTCCAGTTTGCCAGCTCGTCGTTTCCTCTGCGGCCGCTTCGTCAGCGTACGGACGGCTCTCAGGACGGACCTGACCCAGTGCACCGCCAGCAGCAGCAGAAACAGCAGCCGCATCCACCGCTGCAGGGAGAATCTGCATCGCCCTTTGACCTCACCAACTGGTTTACCTTCAACTAAGACCAGTTTCACACTTTTTGCACGGTATACCACTCGCTCTATTCGCTTCTTTTTGGGACGTTTGCATTTTCGACCATAGTGACGATTTCGACGCGCCATACCCATACCTAATTTGCCTAATACCGACCCAACGTGAAGGGAGAGAGGGAGCTATCGGCACTGAAGAACGAGGAACGTGCTTCAAAGCCATTGCTGCTCCTAGTAAAGTGCAGCGAGAGGAGATGGCGAAAGGCCATGACGGTCCAATAGAGGCGGAGTCGTCAACAACTAGAAGCTCTCACGAAATCCCCAGGACTAGGAAAATACGACGCCGCAAGACAGCCGTCGCCAAATCCGTTGCTATACTCTCCATATTAGCGGCGGCTCCGTCAGCCATGGCACAGTCTTGTGTTTCTCTGGCAGGCTCAAAGGCTTGCCCAGCTTTCAACTCGTCGTCTATAACGACAGGGACCGAGACGCGGGATATTTTGTACGTCGATCGCAACTTAATTCTGTGAAGGTACACTTCCAGAGTACTTCAGCTTACCATTCAAATAGTTCGTTTTTACAATTCGTCAAAGATACGGAATCTTTCGATCAACAATTGGCCTCGTACGTGAAGACGGGATGGCCGCAGAGACAGTAAGTCAGGTAGTCGCGATTCCGCTGCTGTCTCTAATGCAGACACTAGGTACCAGACCAGACTGGGTTGCTCTGCTCTTGACCTTACTAACACCACCGACCTATACGCGCGTTTCTCGACATCAGTAATATGTAATTCAATAATACAGCTGTCGAAGGATACCTGTGGATTGTCAGACGAGCAGTCAAGGCCACTCTGTGCCGACACTTGTGTAAGTTCAGTCCTCGGAAGTTATTTGGCTTCAAATGCTAATGAGTTGGCCAGGCCCAGTATGCCCAGAGCGAGAGCAGAATTGTCGACAACAGCGATCTGTGTGCGGACCCAACCGCAGACACCGAAGGGCAAATCCGAGCCGACTTCACTTGGTGCGCGCTGCCAGCCAGTTCACTAAAAAGTGGCAGATGTGTCGACGGCATTGAGAATGAGCAGGAGAACTGTGGATTCGGTGATAGCACACTCGGGCTCTGTGGATATTGTGCCGCGGGAGGAATGAATTCAACGGACACTTGCTGCTACAATTCTGGGGCAGAATCAAGGTGCGCAGGCGTAGTTCTACCCGTCATCACGACGTCTATCTCATTAGCAACGGACACGCCAACACCTTCTGCTTCGGAAACCGCCGCTGCGGACACAAATGGAGATCCTAAAAGTGGACTCTCGCGTGGAGCCATTGCTGGAATCGTGGTCGGCAGCATCGCTGGTCTAGCTCTTCTCATAGGACTCATCTTCCTTCTCCTTCTTTGCATGCGTCGCAGACGGCCCGGCAGTAAGGGTGACAGTGTCTTCAACCAACCCAGCCCAGTTAGGAGAGGCCCAGGCATGGCCCAGAACGGCATGGCTTCATCACAAGCTCCTCCTGGTTTCGAAGTACTTCCTGGAGGACGTATTGCTCGGATGTCAGCATTGGAAGGCCATTCCGGAGACTCTCCGCCGCGCGGTGGTACTGGCAGTACGACGATGGACGGTGCAACTGGTGCAGCAGCTGGATACGGAGCCGCCGCGGCGTACGGTGCTGGAAGGAATAAGCAGGGAGGTTCCTCGTCCAGCTCATTTGGTGACAGTCCGAACTCCGACCATCGAGGCGGTGTTCTCCGTCCGCCGCCGACTGGTCGGCGCCACGGTTCTTTGTCGAGCAATTCTGTCTTAGGCGAAGATCCGAACTCCCCAGTCTCTAGCGGGAATGGCATGTCGTCACCTAACATGGCAAGCCAGCAGTCCGAGCAGTTGCCATACTTCAAGGACTACTATTCTCAAGACGAAATCCACCCTGGCGATAAGGTGGCCACTCTCTGGGCATATCAACCTCGTGCAGGCGACGAGTTTATGCTTGAGCGAGGTGATATGCTCAAGGTTGTCGGTATCTGGGATGACGGCTGGGCCACTGGTGTGATGGTTGATGAGAGGGCCGATGAGTGGGAGGCGAAAAGGAATGCTCAACGCGACAGCGGCATCTCTAACGCATCCAGTGTTCGCGAGGCTTCGCCACCCATCAGTGGCGAAATCAAAGCGTTCCCACTTGTTTGTGTCTGTTTGCCTGAGCACTGGAAGAAGACGATCGAAGGGGATGGCTCGACAGAGACGAATTCAAGCGGTGCTCCACCGATGGCCGTCTAAACCGACATCACAAAAGCAATCATCGTAGAATTATGGCTTATGACGGACGGCGTTCATGTTCATTCGATTAGATGTTTTATTAGAAGAACCTCATCAACTGAGTTAGCAGACGATTCAGACAACCTACCATCGCATCGCCTCCTAGGAAATAATCACCCCTACACCGAGTTCCCAATATCCTATGGACGGCCATTCGGCAGACTGAGGCTCCCCGCCTCCTCTTCGCTCATCTAATTTCGCGAGAGCACGTTCGCATTATCGCGCAAGCTTTCATGCGCCCAGTTCCTTCAGTATTTGAGCGACGAAAAAAGTTTAAACTCAGTTCATTGTGGCGCACAAGTACAAATATTGCTCAGCCATTTTATCATCGATGAAAGCGAGTCAATTATATACCCTATTTTTTATTTTGCAGTTCATGTTGGTTGTTCTAGCGCGTATTCTAGCAATGAAGAGGGGAGGGGTGATATTGCGGTCGGCTTCAATGGAAGCAACTCTCATCAGGATAGGAGAGCGATTGAATAGGATAGTAGTGACTTCTTGACCAGGATACGGTTGGGCACAGATGTATTAGGTGTAGTATAGAACACCAGAATATAAATCCTATGAATATTGAAGCTTCTAGATCCGGCACCGGTAAACAATGTTGGACCGACGGGCCTAAGTCCAAGGAACTTCCGGACATAGTTACGCCATCTGGCATTGATTTCGGGCGCTTTTGTACAAAGACAAGCCCACTGGTGTAGACGTAAATGTTTAGTGGACCAACGTTGTGACGTTCCAGGCAGACTCGTACTTCAGTTGCAACCTGAAGCTGCAATTGGTGTTTGTCGTTTAGCCATGGCAAATGGGACCACCTTGGCGGATATGGTACCCCCGCACCCTCGGACATGGACGTTTAAGTCCGTAAACGCAACTTATTGGCGACGTACTTACTACCTCAAAAACACCTTGGTTAACATTTATTCTGCGGACTTAAAGGCCAAGTTAGTAAGTTGTCGAAGGATATAAGACCGACGTCTCGCCCTGTCATTTGTAGGCCTCTCACTCTCTTACCAAACCTTCATATCTATCCGGCTTCATTCTCTCACGGGCAGTACACGATTTGATCCTCAAACCTTGAGCATCATCAACCTCCAGCTCACTACAAATCATCATGTCTTTCTTCAAGACGGCTCCAGAGCCAAAGAGTCCACTGGGCATCTATCGCATCCTCGCTCCAAAGGCAGCTGTCAGAGTCAGCCCTTTGTGCCTCGGTGCCATGAACTTTGGTGACGCATGGTAAGTCCCCATCTGCCACTGTCTCAACCCATCCTAATTCTATCTAGGAAGGACTACATGGGAGAGTGCGGCATGGAGCAAACAGAGAAGATCCTCGACTTTTTCTATGAGAATGGCGGCAACTTCATCGACACTGCCAACAACTACCAAGCCGAGCAGTCTGAGCAGTGGATTGGCGACTGGATGGAGAAGCGCAAGAACCGTGATCAGATGGTTATTGCGACGAAGTACGCTACCTGTTACCGTGCTGACCATGGCGATGATGAGATCATGATCAATACTCAGGGTAATGGTGCTAAGAGTTTGCATACCTCTGTCAGGGCCTCCCTCCGCAAGCTCAAGACTGATTATATCGACCTCTTGTACTTGCACTGGTGGTAAGTCCTGGTCCTGCACAACATAAAGGACTGGGCTGACAACAAAACAGGGACTACACCACCGACGTCGAAGAGATCATGCGCGCCCTCCACGTCCAAGTTATGCAAGGAAAAGTCCTCTACCTCGGCATCTCCGACACCCCAGCCTGGATCATCGTCAAAGCCAACGCCTACGCGCGCCAGCACAACCTGACCCCATTCACTGTCTGGCAGGGCCGCTGGTCCGCCGAGTACAGAGACGTCGAGCGCGACGTCATCCAGATGTGTGTCTCGGAAGGTATGGCTATGTGTCCATGGGGCACTCTCGGCGGTGGTGCCTTCAAGACTGAGGCCCAGCGCAAGGCGGCAGAGGAGGAGGGGAAAAGGGAGGGGAGAGACGTGCAGGCGGCGCCCGGAACTATTCAGATTGCGGCGGTGTTGGAGAAGGTCGCCGAGAGGAAGAAGACGCTCATTACTTCTGTCGCGCTCGCTTACGTCTTGCATAAGACACCTTATGTCTTCCCTATCATTGGAGGACGTAATGTTGAGCACCTGAAGGGCAATATTGAGGCGCTGAAGTTGCAGCTTACGGACGAGGATATTAAGGAGATCGAGGGCGCGAAGCCGTTTGATCTTGGTCTGCCGATGAACCGGTTTGGTTCTAATGCGGATAATATGTGGTTGACTAATATGGGTGGCTATGCTCAGCATGTGCAGGACAAGAAGCCTCTGCCACCAGCTACTGTGGACAAGAGCGTGTCTCTGCCGAGCAACCAGAATTCGTTGAAGGACAACGATACCGGTAACTAGACGGATAAGGATTGACAATCTCGGGATACTTCAGATGTTGAGTATTGGTTAGAATTTCGGGTAACGAAGGGACAGGTGGTAATTTAGCAAGCAATTTTCCTTTTTGGAAAAGCACCTAACTGCCACATCTCGGCCAGCAATTTACGTAACTGCCACTTCTTGATTTTCCAAAATTTAAATGGCCACTCGGGCATAAAATCATCAACGCAAAGTCATAAATATTTCCTAGTCCTTTAATTGGTTGCTTAGGCAAGTGGCTTACTATCGCAGATGATCCCCTTGAGGACTAGGTTTAAAAAACGTCGGATACCGACATGAAACTGCCAATAAGCGCTGACGGATTAGCCGCGTTAGCATGCAGTCTTGACTCGAAATAAACAACAAGGACTTGAAAATCAACCTGCCAACTGAAATTCCAGATCGGTAAACGATTGAGTTTCGTGTAAACATTGTCCAGTGGCCACGAACAAATCAAGGATCAAAGGCGCGGGTGCTGTCAAGCTCGAGCTCTCATCCTCCTCTGCCCAACACAACTCGTGTTCTTTTCTCGGTGAGGCCTCTTGTATGGGCAAGAACGATCCAGCTGCTTCGGCGCCATGGGGGTAGTGAGAGGTGGCGGTTTTAATATCTTGCTCTTTAAAAATGGCAGTCTCGAGAAGTCCCAGCCGAGTGGCAGATGGATAATTTTTCGTTCCAATTTTCTAGTCTAGCCTTTTTTCGAAACCTTACGTTTGATAAGTACAAACGTTTCTAGTTCTGATCTTCGCTGTGCTGTACAAAGTGCAACTTTATCCCCCATCAATTACCTTCGTCGAGTCTATCCCCAGCTTCCTTCCACGGAATTTTCTCCTCTAACCTCCCAAGAGACTCTTACTCATGGACTACCAAACTCAAACCGCTAACCGCTAACAAAGGGAAATAGCTAGAGGCCGTATCATAGTTTGGACTCAGAATAGATCAGAAGACACTTAATCCATGTCGAGAGTCATGTTGTGGGCAGCAAATGCCTCAGCACCCTCCTTTGACACCTGCTCAACCGTCTTCTCTCCGCCAGCAATTCTCTTAACCTGCTCAAGAATAGTAGTCCAAGTCTCAAACTCAAAGAAAGGAACCTTCTCATTGACACAGTAAGTGACCAAGTCATGGCCACGCTTAGCAAAGAGCAGATCCGTCTCCTTGGCAGCAGAGAGGTCGGAAACACCATCACCAGCATAGAACATCGTTGGACGGATGTCTGCTGGGAGGTTGGCATATGGGCGGATAGCGATGGACTTGTCGTGGCCGAAGTCACTTTTGGAAGTTAGTATATGGATTGTGGATATGTAACCTTGGGAGGTGGGCTTACCTCGCGTCACGGAAACGCATCTCCCATCCCTTCTCGTCGTTGATGGTCTTTCCTGGCCGAGCACCGACGTCGTTAGAGATAATTTGCATAGTGGTATCCTCTCCCATCAACTTGTTGAGAAGTGCTCTGATCAGTGGAGTCATGCCGCCGGAGAGGATGACGATTGGGACGTTGTTCTCCTTCGCCCAGTCATAGAAGGCCTTGAAGCCGGAATCTAACTCGATCTTCTCGAGAAGGATCTCTGTGCACTTGTCGAATGGGGTTGGGATGGAATCAAGCATCTGCTTGAAAGCAGAACGGAAAGTAAGAGTGTTGGCCAGGACCTGCTTGTTCAATCCGAGACGAGTCTCACGGCCCATGCCAAGGTTATCCGTGAGGTGGTCATTGGAGTCGGCAGAGGTGATGGTTCCGTCGAAATCAGTGAAGAAGACGAACTTTGGCTGTGTGGCCATGGCCGAAAGATTCGCGAGGCCGCATGCAGAACCCATTGTGAAGATTGGTGGTTGTTTGTGAATGGTTGTTATGGTGTTGATGGCAGGGTATATTTCAGCCTTGTCTAGAGGGGCGCGTCAGTGAGGGTACAGACAAGTGAATGGTCTTGGACAGACGGGGTTAACATTACAAATTTGTATATAGACAACACTTCTAATTACAATATGCGGAGGAATTGATATACAGAGTATGAAGAAGAGTAAAGGAGGAAGGGGGGGGAGGACTCGTAGATAAGGAAAATATTTGTAAGAGAGACGGATATATGCAGAAGACACTGCATCCTCTAACCGTGTGCACTTATTACACCAAGACAGATCCAAAGAAGATGCCCAGCATGACGATCTGCCAGCGGAGGAAGTGGTGGCTTGCCCGTTCCTGCACCAGGCCTGCAACTGCCCGGGATCCGCGTACTTGTGCTTGAGACAGCTGCGACACCACCAGCCACCAACCGACACATCCCTGGCATTGACAGCCACCCCCGGTTCGTCGGAAACCTGGGCGGCATCCTCCCGGGAATACTCCACACCCAGTACAAACGCCAAACCGACGACTGACCGCTCAACAGAAATATCCGGTACCTATCCATTGACTGTGCGGCCACCCGAAATCCGCATCCTCGGGACTTCCCATAGATCGAGGCTCTGTGAATATTCTCACGTTCGCCGCCCATTGTTTACACCCAGCCGAATTCGCAGTTCCCTCCATTCTCTCACTGAAGCCCGCTCTCTACTCACACACTCCCGCTTCTGCCTCTCCTACCACATCGGTGATGCGACCGCAACTCCTCCAACATGCGTCACGCTCCTTATTAATCGCTTCCGTTGCGCCAATCTCGAGTCGTCTCTTCGCGGCCAAGCCACCTTTACCAAGGTCCGCGACCGCCTCGATATGCATACAGCTCCAATACTTGCGGCCGCAACGGCGGCACTTTGCCGACGATCGAAGGCCGACGACGCCGCCGTCCACCTCCACTCCTAGCTCTGAGCCAATACACTTGGGAGCTCCACCAGAGCCTTCCTTACCGCCGACACCACCAGCGGGCGAGACTGCGCAGGCTGCCGCTGCCGAAATAAGCGCCGAAGCTGAAGCAAAGCCCGAGTCGGAGTCCAGCTCAGAAGAGGCCACGCACATTGAGGGTAATGAGCTGCCATCTTCTGTCGAACAGCGCCGTGCTCAAGTCACCAAGCGCCTTCACAGTTTCATGGACAACCTCCAATCGAAGCTCTTTGTCGCTTCACAGCATATCAACGATTTAACCGGTTACTCCAGCATCGACGGGCTCAAGCGGAGCATTATAGACAACGAACAACGCCTAGCAGACGCTAAGGAGGAAGTGCGTGTACAGCGGGCAAACTATAAGCAGATGGTAGCGGACCGCGCGGCAAGCCAGAGAGAAGTGACAACGCTGCTTGCCAGGAAGGATTCATGGACACCGATAGATCTTGAGCGCTTCACAAACCTGTATCGTAGTGATCATGGGAACGAGCACGCTGTGCAAGAAGTCGCACAGAACCTGGCGGATGTCGAGAGAGCAGCGGAGCAGGCGGCCTCGAAGCTCAATTCCTCAATATTGGCGAGATATCACGAGGAGCAGATCTGGTCTGACAAGATTAGACGTATGTCCACATGGGGTACTTGGGGTTTGATGAGCGTTAACGTTTTGTTGTTCTTGGTCTTCCAGTTTGGTTTTGAGCCTTGGAGAAGAGAGAGGCTGACTAGAGGCTTTGAGGACAAAGTCAAGATGGCGTTGGAGAGGGAGCGCGAGATTGCACAGATTGAGAGTGCCAAGCTCGCTACTGAGCAAAAGGTTGCCAAAGAGGCACTTGAAGCCGCTGCGCCAGCTGTTGCCGCGCCAGCTGTTGCCGCTGCCGTTGAAACCAGTGAGGGAGAGGATGTTGTTGCCGAGACGGTTCCGGAGCTCATCGCCGCCATTGAAGAGTTCGCCCGTGACCAGGTGCCAGAGCCCGAAGTGATAACAGAAGCGGACGCAATCCCACAAACAGAGACTGAGGTAGGCGCACCAGTTGACCCTGGAATAAAAATCGCTGCCGAGCCAGAAGCTCCACTACCAGCTGCCGAGCCAGGCTTCAAGCCAATAACATTTATCTGGGACAAGCCAGAAACTTGGAGAGAGGGTGTTTACGAGCCAGCTGCTGCTCGTTTCCAGGATTTGTTCGGCCCGAGAAAGGTCGAACTGAAGATGCTGGACATCACCATGGTAGCGTTAGAAGGTGTTGCTACAGGTGCTGCCATCGCCACCATAGTGGCGTTGTACATCTTAAGACCAAATTAGAAAGACTTGTAGATATGTACAACATAGCTCAAATAAAGAAAGGTATAAACAAGAACTTCTGCCTATCCAAAAGTTTATGGCATTTGTGGAATCGTATATTTTGCGTATCACGAAAGGAAACGAGGTTTAACATGATATTTCATTGGCCGGCGATTATTTCTAAATAAAATATAATTTACTGGCGTTCGGGCCTTCCTGAAAATTACATAGAAAAGGCTACATCCCAGAAAGCATATGGCCGACCATGCCCACTCGCAACGCCTCAGAGAAATCGTGGTACCGCGACCTGATCAACCTATACAACAAGTACGTCGCCAAAGAAAGGAGAATGGTCGCCATCAGCTCGCTATACATTTAAAAGGACAAGACAGTAGCGCCTCGTCTTCATAAAGGTGAAGTATGCGCTGTAGGTCTCCTTTGTGCCTTGCAGGTCTTCTAACAAGACGATTTATCTCTTGAGATGAGGCCGATCAGTGGTGGGCGATTACTGTCGACAACAGGGTTTCTGCAACCGACATCTCTGTACGTGCTACCGTAGCAAATAGCCAATCTTTGGGCGCCTCTGTCAAGATTTGGGCTGAAGATAATGATACAATAACGGCACAAAAAGGTGCTTCAAAATCGATGGAGTCAGCTTGTCTATCGATGACGAATGAGTACGGTCACAAGAGACAACCGTGATGTCAGTGTACCCTAGCCTAACTCCAGCTGGACTGTTTCTCCAATACATAGATACTGGTGGTACATAGTGAGTGACTTCCGAACGACTCAATTCCTAATACTCTCGAAAGTGAAATACAAACTTTTTGCTCCCATTTGGAACAATTTTGAACTTATGTCTGCTTGGCTTAGAGCTAGCATCGCTAAGTCAATGTTAGCAAACTCTTGTTGTGACCATAGTTATGGTTGTTTAGAGAGAAGCGAAGTCGTGCTTTTTGATTATTGGCGCAGCTTGCAGTGCCAATAAAGGGAATTGGGGCCTGATAGGGGGTCAGAATACTGTTCGCGAGGCTGACAGCCACATCACGTGACTATTATTTGGGGTCGCATCTTGCAATCAGTTTAGCATAGAGTTTCAAAGTGGTATGGTCGCCAACAACTGATGCAATTTCGAAGTCCTTTTTGTTTACTTTCTGTTACTAAATAAGCGTTTGGATAAATAAGGCGAAAGTCAAGGACGTATGGCGTGCAACTTGACTTCTGACTATACTCACTTGTAGACTACGGGTATCTCTAGCGATATTCCATTAAGATAGTGCATGAACCACGCTACGCTTATGAGAGGTGTGGCAAGCTGCGCCATTCAGGAGTGGGACTTGCTGCCGCTCGACATCATTTTGGGTTTATTTTAGCACGTCACAACAATGTGCCATTGAATGCACGCCATGCTCCAATATCGATACATCTCAATCGGTGGAAGGGTGGGCATCAAGCTGCAAATCCTTAACCAGCACCTCGATGTCGCCAAGCTCACCCTTATTATCGCGCTGGAAAGTCCATAACTTCTCAATACCAACGTCCAAGAGATATGCCTGCACTCTCTTGAAGTTCAGCCCGACCTGCGCAGTGCCATGGCTATCATCTGAAAGCGTAAACTTGCCACCCAACTGGATAAATTTCTAGGTGCGTTTAGCGAAGATCTGACGACGGAGGTACTAAAGAAACTCACCTCGCACACAGCTCTTGCAGGGTAAGGCTCCTTGAGGCCCTTCCTCAGGGCAGAACTATTAACCTCAATAATCATATCCTGCCCCGCAATGAACTCCAAATTTCTCACAACCTTCTGCCACACCGCCGGCATCTCCCTCAAATCCTGATCCTTGCAACCACTAAACAATCTAATGAGATCAAAATGCGCCACGACCGGCGGCTTCAACTCGTGCAACATATCATACTGCGCATCAAAATAATCCATAAACAACAGCTCATCTGTACCTCCACTTTGCGTCCTCGCCTGCTCATACATGGCTCTGTCGTAGTCAATAGGGATCTGGTGCATGTGGTGGACTGAGCCAAGGAAGAGGTCGACAGCTGGGTTCTTGGCGAGGTCCAGTACGAATTGGGCGTCGGACTGGCGTATCCATTCGCATTCGAAGCCGACGAGGATCTTGATTTGGGAGGCGTATTTGTCTCTGAGGCGGGCGGCTTCTTTGAGGTAGGCGGCATACAGTTCCATCAACTTTTGAGGATTGAGGCCATGATCTTGCTGCAACAGAATTAGAAAGAGTTCGATTGAAAGAGCTCTGAATTTATGCAAGGTTGACTTGACGCACTTCCTCAGGATACATATCCTTATCCTTCGTCCGTGGCATATGCTCAGTCAGAGCAATATGACGCATATTGAGACTGATAGCCCTCTTGACGATCTCCTCCAGCTCATCCTTCGCATGGCCAGGGCAGAATTGCCCAGAGTGGGAATGCATTGTAAAAGCCATTTTGTCTTTCGGCTGGTTCTCGATTCCTAAATTCTTGTTCTCGTTGTCCTCACACCTCTATATACACCTCCCCCTCATCGTTGGACCTCAACGGGGTCTTCGCTGTCAGACCTGCTGAGTCATCCTCCCACCTACCTTCCGCCGAGGATCTGCGAAACTCATCCATCGCTGTCTATACCATTGTTTCGCGCAAGTTTCAAAATATAAATCAATGCCCAAGTGGCAAGTCATGCGCCAGCTAACGTCCGAAAATGCGTCGCGTACTTAAGAAATCAGGTCGGCTGGGCGTCAATGGGTACCGCGTTGCACGCCACACCAAGCTACATATGAGTTGGGTGCCTGGTCCTGGCAACACCAGAAAGCCGGCGCTTATCTACGGAATCAGAGTACAGCAATAATTCGCACGGCGAACGATATGCACCGATACATTTTTTGGGGTATTATGGTTCAACGGTAAGAGAAAGGATTTGCTGGTTTCAATTTACCAGCGCCTTGGTACGCGGTGTGACACAGCTTGCATTGACATTGGGCAAGTAGTTCAACATCAGGACGAACAGTTCTCGCTCCCGACGTATAACATGAACTTCATTTTCGCACTTGCTTAACGCACCAATGTGTTTCTCTACTTACCGCTTCTCGCTTGCTTTGACCAATTCTCAATCCTCGCACGCATTCGAGCAATTCATGGGTATCCTCTTCCTCTGAGCCATCGCCTAAGAACTCGCTCGCCTACACCATTTCCCTCATACCGGGTTCAGTCTCATTATACATCACGATTCGTGAGTCCGTCATGGCTCATAGAACTGCTCTTCTTGACTCCACCTTCCTCATTGAATCCTCATACCTACCTAAAAGTTGAAATATAGTCGAAGGGTTCTAATGCTTGTGATACGCCGTTCAAACAAAATCCGCAGAGTACGAGAAGCCACGGAACTCCTCCTGCATTTGCTGCGTAAGAACTGAATTGCATGTTAGCGAAAGGTCTTGATTATCACGAACGGTGCATAGCTTACCTGATTGAACGGGCGTCAAAACAGGAGTCACACTTGTGAACTCAGAGTCGAAGTTGCTCGTATCCGTTGGACTCTTAATTTGTGGCAAGAACGGTGGCGCAACGCGCTTGTGGTAGATGTCATCCCAGTTGATGTTCCTGAAGAACGGCTGGCTCATGATCTCCTGAGCATCGGTTGGACCGCTGCCCAGACGAACTTCAGGCTCGCGGGTAAGGAGCTTCTGCAGAATTGAAACAGAGTCCCGTGGCATGTGGATTGGGTATAGTGGCTCATCAGCAAGGATGGCGTCGTAGATTTCGTCTTCGTCCTCTCCACGGAAAGGCGATTGTTGGAGAAGCATCTGATAAATCAGGACACCGAATGCCCACCAATCGACTGCACGTCCGTACTTCTTGTCAAGCAGAATCTGACAAGTTGTTAGTTTTGTTTCTGTAGGGACAACACGCGAATGAACATACCTCTGGTGCCATAAATTCTGGCGTACCACAGAACGTGCTCGTTGTAGACTGGTACCACATCTCCTCCTTACACAAACCGTAATCGGCAATCTTGATGTGCCCATCCATAGTAAGCAGAATGTTGTCAAGCTTCAGATCACGGTATATGACACCGTTCTCATGGAAGTACTTGAGCGCCAAGCACACTTCAGCTGCGTAGAACTGAGCACGCTTGGTACCGAACTGGCCACGCTGAATGTGCAACATGAGATCACCACCACTGATGTACTCCATCACAAAGTAAACTCTGGTCTCGGTTTGGAAACAGGCGTGAAGGTTGAGAAGGAAAGGATGGCGCTCCTTGTTGGCGATCAAGAAGACGCGCTTCTCAGACCTGGTACTCTCGACTTCGTCGTTCTCAATAATGAACTCCTTCTTGAGGACCTTGATAGCGTAGAGCTTTTTAGACGCCTTTGTCTCAGCAAGCATGACCTTACCGAAGTTACCCTTGCCCAGAACAGCCAAGAAATTGAAGTGATCGAGGCCAATACGACGGCCACCGCTTGGTTCTGGGCCCGGAGTCACTGGCTTACGATGCTGTGGGATGGTCACTTGCTGTGCCTGCGGCTGATGCTTTGGTGCTTCGACGTGCACCTGAGGTGGCTGAATAGGCGCGCCGTATGGCTGCTGCCCGTACTGTTGTTGTTGCGGTATTTGCTGCTGTTGTGGTGGGTATCCGCCGACGTTGCTCACATTTGCATATGCAGCCGGGTTGTAGCTTGGCTGCTGCTGCTGCCTTTCATGAGCTGCATAGCCAGGCTTGTCTTGTGGAGCCCCGTAGCCGCCAGATCCGCGGCCGGCGGTGTAGTCTGTGGAAGACCTTTCATAAGCACCACGCTGGGGCGACGGGGATCCTTGCATGGCGGCAGCGGCGGCAGCAGATGCGGCAGAGCTGCTGGAACTTGTCCTGTCTTGAGGTGGACGATGTTGTTGTGCACCGTACGTTGCCTTGGCAGCATCGGCCGCCTCTTGTGAAGTGACCGACACTCCTCCATATGACTGTGTCCTTTGATGCAAGGCATCAGGGCTAGTCGAGCCATACGAGGCTCTTGAACCTGGTTGGGACACATTCGACGATTCCGTTGTCTGCGGCCTCAAGGTCTTTCCGCTCAGCGTGGTGGTATGACTGCTTCTGCTGCCTTTCAGCATATCTTGCTTCGCCTTCCCGCTACGCATATTCTCAAGGATGACGTTTGCGACAGCCATTGAAATACCACAGAAGTCTGGCACAAGATGCGCGCATTGGGAGTGAGCAGTAAGGTGGCACTCGGTACACTTTCTGCAGTTCTTCTTTCCAAACGGAAGCATGTAGCCACAATGGCAACACCAGTTGGCACCGACATTAGAAAATTTCTCGAAGCGATGCGGAATGCGATGGTTAATCTTCTCCTCTTCTGGATCCGTCTCTGCGTTGGATTTGCTGATACATTTGGTAACAACGCTGGTGTAGCACTTGGTATGGCATGTGTACTTGCAGTCCTCGCACTGCATACCGGCGGAATACTTGAGGAAGTCGCCGCAAAGAGCGCATCTCATGATGTTGTAGAACTGCTGAGAAACGAATTTGTGGCCGTACATCTCGTGAACAAGCTCCTTGCGTTGGCGGATAGCTCCCTTACGGTTGAGTCCAAGATCAAATGGGCGACGATCCTTCGACTGCTTGACAAAGCTCAATGACAGCTGAATCTGGCCAGTTGGCTCTAGGTTGAACCATGCCTCGATAGGCTGCGGCGGAAGAGATGGATTGGCGCCTCCCATGGCAGCACCGGCGGACCCGCTCATTGCTCCGGGGCTGTTCGGAGGAGCTCCATATGAACCGTGAGTATTAACCTGTGAAGGGGCGCTTCCGGAACCCATTCTGTCTGCTGCAACCCATCCCGAGTTATTGATCTCGGCCTCGATCTTCTTTCTTCTAAGTTCCTCGGCAATATCTGATAGCCTGATCCACAGGAATCCGATAGGCAACGGCTGCTCTCCGGTCTTGTCGTAAACACAAAGCTCAACCTCGTTCGCCTTGTCAACGCTAAGGTTGTGCAGCTCCGCCTCCCATTTGTCCGTCCTGGTCACCTTCGTCCTCGCCACTACGTTGTCTTCAACCTTTACCGCAACGAACGTCTCTGGTCCTCTGGAGAATCTGCCCGTTGCAACGTGATCGGCGTCTTTTAAAGCAACAATTCTTATCGACAGTTGACCAGTAAGTGGCTTTCGCATGTTTGGAGTGTTTATGCTATCATCTGTGGTCAAGTTAGTAGCGGTCCTGTACTCTTCGACATTATCAACTGACCATCGTGAGCATCCTGGCTATCCATATCAATATGCAGATCTTCGTAGCGCTTCTTCGCCCTCTGAAGAAGGTGGATCTTCTGGTCGCTTTCCTTCAACCGTGCTGCAGCATCAGCCTTGCTCTTCTTGTCTCCCTCCATGCCGTATAGTTGCACCATCTTCTCAATTCCTTTCAGGTACTGCTTTTCGACATCGAGCTTGAAAGCCAACTGCGACAGCATAAGCTGGATACGCGGACCCAAATTCGGATTATCATATTTAATGAGGTCAAGTTTTGTGAAGTTTGGGCGAGGCTTCGGAATGCCAGCGCCAGGTGGTGGTCCGTATGGTGGTCGCGGTGGCATCATATCTCCTGTGGCTCCCGTTTCAAAATTCGTGCTATACCCTCCCGTGCCATAATCACCACGATCAGTGCCGCCCTCAGTGATGTAATTGCCTCTCGAGTCCTTCGGTGGCGGTGGTGGACCTCCCATGCTATCGTTCCTCGAGCCAGAAGTTGGTCTGCCGGACTGACCAGAGCTTGAACCGAGGTGCATGTTGTCCATGCCTTGGGTCAGTTTTCTCGACTGCAGTTCGCGCATCCTGTCCTCAAAGAAGCTGATATTTCTCCGCCCGTCCTTGATCTGGTTGTCGAGCTTTGAGTGCACGGCACTGTTGTTGGTCTGCTGTTTCATGGCATTGGCAGCGTTGATCAGAGCTTTCTCGCGCTCGATCTTCTTGTAGATAGCGCTGAGCGCCTCGTCGTCGTTGTTCATTACGGCGTTGTCGAACGCTTGTCGCGATGTGTCGCCGCTGTTAATGTTGTGTTGACAGGTGATGGAGCTGGCCTCGCGAATGTGGGGGTTCAGATGGTGCCCGCTTGACGCCGGGGAAGCTGACGATAAGGACTCGTAAGTCGCCCGTTTTTTTCAGGACTTGGCGAAATGCGACTATCGCAGGTAAGATGCCCCTAGGTATAAAGTGCGCGAGAAATAGTTCTTTCATGGGGTCCTAATAGACAAGAAAAGTCATGAGCGGAGCAAGAGAATTTCGTGTAGTGCAAAGGTACGGCGTTTTGGTTGACCTTGGGGGGTCAACCAACAATTCGCACGTGAGGTTGGTCAGGCAGAACACGGCTCAGCCACAAACGGGAAACCTAACCCGATATCGAATAACTTGAATCAAGTATTTTTGGCTTAATAGAAACTAGCTGATCAAGAAAACAAATCCCTGCCGTATTTTCGCGGAAATTCCACAGAAGACGTGCGATTTCTATCAGTCCACATTGACCAGTATTCTGTATGCCTGATTGTTCCTGTGCAAGCCACTCTTGTGTGAGGAACAGTAAGTGTGGGAGGCCATGAGCCTTTCTAATTCGCCACAAAAGAACCGTTATAAACCCTTGTCCTTTCGCCCCCCCCTCAACACCATATCACCGTCATCGCTCAGACTTGAATGGCACATCCATATTGCTTATGGCATTGGTAGGCATTGCGACCGCGGAGTACATGTCACAGCTATGGTCAACAACCCCTGTCTCACTTAAATGCTAGGTGAAAGATGAGCGATAACCGATTAGTTCCATACTCGCATGCTATTGTAAGAAGCAGGTGTTCATGCTGGTATGCAGAATACTCCAGGGTGCCCATCCTGGGTCAAGACAGTTCATTTAATCGGCGAGTGGAGCAGTGCAGCACAATGAAGTTGGCATCTGCAGCCGCCAGGGCGACGGAGCTACATGCCAAAACCGCCTGAAGCCGTCAAAAGGTGTCAAAATAAAAACAGGCTGAATTTCAGTTGCGACATTAGCACGCTGTAGAATCATAGATCCAAATAGGTGGTGGCATTATCATTTATTTTCATTTCATTCTATACAATATACACTAGAAGCTTAGTTGGTGTACTGCTTCTGCAACAACTTTGCAATGGTCTGAAGCTGAATGTTAGAGGTTCCCTCGTAGATAGCACCGATCTTGCTGTCACGGAAGAATTTCTCAGCTGGTCCCTCACGGACGAAGCCCATACCACCCATCCACTCAACGGCCAACCCAGAGACCTTTCCAGCGACCTGGGAAGCGTAAAGCTTGGCCATGGCAGCATCCTGAACGAAATCCTCACCGGCCTCCTTCTTTCTGGCAGCATTGTAAACCAATGCACGAGCAGCCGCAATCTCAGTGTAAGACTGAGCCATCTGGTGCTGCATGCCCTGGAACTCTCCGATGAGCTTCCCAAACTGCTTGCGGTCGTTCCAAACGTAGCGAGCGGCGTTCTCGAAAGCACCGAGAGCCAAGCCAGTCATCTGGGCGGCAATGCCGATGCGGCCCTCGTTCAAGAGGGAGATGGCGTACTTGTAGCCGTGACCCTCGGTGCCAAGGAGCTGGGAGTGTGGGATCTTGACATCGTCGAAGTTGAGGACGCAAGTGCTGGAAGCCTTGATACCGAGCTTCTTCTCCTTCTTTGCGATAGAGAATCCCTCAGTTCCCCTCTCGACGATGAAAGCGGTGATACCCTTGTATCCCTTGGAGTGGTCCAAGTTGGCGAAAACAATGAAGTAGTCCGCCTCCATGGAGTTAGTGATCCACATCTTGGAGCCGGAGATGGTGTATCCATCAGCAGTCTTGGTGGCCTTGGTGGCCAGGGCGAAAGCGTCAGAACCGGAGACTGGCTCGGACAAGCAGAAGGATCCGACCTTGCCGGTCGCGAGACCTGGCAAGTACTTCTCTTTAACCTCGTTGCTTCCATATTTCATGAAAGCAGTGTTGACGAGAGTGTTGTGGACATCAACCATAACGGAAACCGATGGGTCGACTCGTGCGAGCTCCTCAATAGCAACAATGGCAGCTGTGAAGTTCATGCCGGCACCACCAAACTCCTCTGGGATCTCAATACCCATCAATCCCTGCTCGAACAGCTGTTCAACAATAGCTGGGTCCATCGTCTCGGCCTCGTCCATCTCCCGGACCTTTGGTCCAATAACGTCGACGGCGAACTTTGAGACGGCATCCTGCATAGACGCCTCGATATCGGAGAGGTGGGATATTGGGGTAGGTGGGATGTCGGAAATGTCGATAGCCTCACGCCTTGGCTGTGTTGAGGAGATGGTTCTTGCTCTGCTAACCAGTTAGACTTGCCACAATGCTGAGGTATTTGAGTGAGATGGCTTACTGCTGTGCTATTCTGCAAACTGGAGCTCTAACTGATGGGCGGGCGACAGATGCGGCCCTGACCACTGGGCGGAGCGCTCTAGCAATGGAAGACATGGTTGTAGATACTGGAAAAGAGATGGGTATTCTAGGACAGAGAAGCATACAGAAGAGCAAAAAGCAGGAATCGGAGAAGACGATTTGGAGATCAACAAGGAACCCTGTTGATTACCTGCTAGAGGCTAACGGCGGAGTGTGGCCAGACAGTTCACGTGTAAGGTCTGGCAGTCTGGCACAAGATTCCGGGGTCGCCATGGCCGCAGCTAAGCTGTATTTGGACGAGTGCCTCGGTTTAATGGATTTGGGGAAGTCTTTGTTCCACTCCGACGACGTGGCTGTTATCGGCCTGACACGGCTCTGTCAACAAGATGACCGTAAAAGGCCGTAAGTCGAGGACGTAATCTGTCTCAGGATCCCGCGAGGTTCGTCTAGATTTAAACGCCACAGGCGGTAGCCGCGCTGTTACATTGTGCTTCAGACACACAATGATAGCCATTTAATCGAGCATCAAATGTACTTTGCGTGGCAGGATGCGTTCCGACTTTGATGAAAACCAGTCGGCCATGTAACAGATTATCGCGTGTCCATGTGAGGTCTCGACCTATTAGCTTGAAACGATGGGAAATATCACAAATTAATGGAAGACGCCGAAAATGCTGAAGCTACTAGGTGACCAGATGATCTCTAATTAATCTTTCGCATCGGTGTTTTTCAAATGTTCTATAGTGTGTTCCCACGACCTTGCAAAAGTGACGACTAAAAGTCCAAATCACATGACCCTGCTCCAACCACGCGGCCGCACCAAACCCAAACCTCGCGATACCACGCCAAAAAGTCGTCCACGCAACCTTGACGGCCACCACCTCCATCACAGAATGTTCTCCTCATCGATACGGCGCCTCCTTGCGCCCGCGGTCTTCCGCCCAATCGCGGCCCCAATTACCAACCTCCCAACCACCCGCGCCTTCTCCTCCACGCCCTCGGTTCTGGCAACCTTCTCCCAAGTCGCCAAAGGCTGCCGCAAGCCCCAGCGCGCTCGCAAACAGACCTCCCCAGCTATGTCTGTCGCCAACGCCCCAGAGCTCAAAGGCGTTTGTTTGAAGGTCGGAATCACGAAGCCGAAGAAGCCTAACTCTGCGGAGAGAAAGACGGCGAGAGTTAGATTGTCGACTGGACGTGTGGTTAATTGCTATATTCCGGGGGAGGGTCACAATGTGCAGCAGCATTCAGTTGTGTTGGTTAGAGGTGGTAGATCGCAGGATTGTCCGGGTGTGAGATATCATTTGATTAGAGGGGCGTTGGATTTGGTGAGTTGCCCTATGTCACGGAAGGAGGGCAAAGCACAAAGATTAGGAAGGCTGGCGATAAAGATCAAGCAGCTAACAGTTTGCAGGGTGGTGTCGGTAACAGAGTCACTTCGAGATCCAAGTACGGAACTAAGAAACCAAAGAAGGCCGAGGTTTAAGCACTTTGAGGAAATGGCAATGGGATGGGATAGGACGGACGAATTCGATTAGAGCGATACAATGTATACTACAGGCATAAGACAGGCCACATATTACAGGTCTGCATGTATGATATGTTGGGAGAGCAAAATGCAGCTGCACTTCCAACCAGTTGGACTGGCAAAGTGATACAGCAAAATCTGTAACAGTAATAACCCATGAGGGCAACGCTGAGGTGCATTTTAAGTGCAGCTATCTAATTCGTAGCCGAATCATGGTTCCAGACATATCATAAAATCACATGTTTACACATAGGATGCGTTTTTCACCTAAAACGCCACCCCTCCAGTTCCCCTTGCCAGCGAGCAAATCGAATATCCTCTCTATCGTGTCATACAGAATATCATCACTGAAACATTCTCATCATCTAATCAGTCTGATCCTGCCATCCCTCTGGCTTGGCGATGCCGTTGAGGTCAAAGAACTTGCCGGTGCCTAAAACTTGTTAGCAGCAGTTTCGCGTTTTTCGATGCACTTTTAACTTACAAGAATAACCCTTCCAGTCAAAGTTGTCCTTTGGATTGCAGTGGCAGCCAAGCTCCAATCTGGTCTTCTCACCAGTTGGGCAGTGAGTGAACGGAACGTGGTAATACGCAATGTCGTTGAAGAAGTGAATCTCCTCCTTCTTTAACATAAGACCAGCTGCAATAGAGTGGACTGGAGCATCACCCCATCTCTCGTAGAAGAAACCCCCATCTTGGTCCAAGGTGTTGAAGAAGTCGGTGTAAGCCTTGCTTCTAAGCCAGTTCAAGTCACCGATCTCGAAGTTCGACCACATGTGGCAGTGGTTGTAGGTCTCTCCTCCATCATCACTGAGGAAGTCCATGGAGTTGCCCTGGGCAATGTGCTCTGGGTGGTTCTTCATGAACTTCTTGACGCTGTCCCACAAGGTTGGAATGGTCTCGACATACTCGTACAAGCTGAGCACGAAGGAGTACTTCTTTCCGTTGTCGGCCATGAACTTGAAGGCGTCGTAGTTGATGTCGCAGAAGAGCTCAATGCTTGGCTCCACACGCCAGTACCACTCGTAGTTTAACATTAATGGCTGCTGGAAGAAGAATCCAGATTCAAAGCGGCACATGTGTCTGTAACTGATGCTATCGCCGTAGATGATCTTGCGTTCCCTCATGTCCTCACGGACCTTCTTGGCCTTCTCCTGGTCGATATGTTGTGGGAAAGACCAATGCTCCTTGGCAATCTCCCCGTAATGAGTTTTACCAGAAACTAAGGAAGAAGTAACCTTCTTGAAGGTCTCGTCGAATGGCTTGTCATTGAGGAAGACCCAATCGTAGTTGAACTTGCGGTTAAAGCGATCCTCAACCTGGCGGATGGAGCGGGCGATCTCCCAGATGTCGCTGTTGCGAGCAAGAGTGACGAATGTGGCATTCATTCTTGGTCCTGGCATGACTCCCGAAAGACCAGTTGGCTTGGTGTTTGGTGTGGTGCCCTCAGCCGCTGGCTTCTGGGCCCCCGTGATTGGGGTCTCCGGGACGGCAGTAGCAGGCGCATCTCCCTTTCCGACCCATCCCTTTCCTTGATTGATAAGCTCTTCCGCCGTTGGAAGGCGTTGGGCAGTGTGTGAGGCCGAGATGAAGTAGATCACAGCGAGACCCTATTTGAAGTTAGCGACACGCGTCCGCGAACCATCAAGGCAACACGTACGAAGAATGCGAACAGAATATATCTGACGATTCTGGCGTTTCCAACAGCCATCCTTGAATAGATTGCGAAAAGACTTTGTTTTCACGATTGAAGGTGTCGAGTCTAGTTTCTCCTTGATAAAGAGCTCCGTCAAAAGTGGCGTTGACGGCAGTTGATTGTTTCAAGTCGGTAGGGCCCGTGGTGCCTGGCAGTGGCTGCCCGTGTTATTGCTGCAGAGAGCCTGATTCGACTATGTGGTACGTATTGCAGTCGAGGATAAACTCGTCGACTGAGTGAAGTGATGAAACGAAGGGACGGTGTATCGAAAAGTTGTCGATTCGCCAAGTCGAGTTCAATACGAGTAGTACGTCGTGTCCTTGAATCCGACATTGGACACACCTTGCATGGCTGGGTGGACACGGCGTGTCAGCCTTGGCGGGAAATTTGGAGGCCTTTCATCAGCGATCCACAACTTGACGGGAGGACTACGAAGATAGCCAACGACAACTCTTAAAATAGCTGCCTGGACTTTGAAAGTTAGAAACTAACCAGATAACCTACAACTAGCCTATCTTTCATAGATGTCATCTGTACAAATATTAACGCATACGCTTTCGCCTCCCAAGCGGAAGACTGTAACTAAACTTTCCTTTGTACGGCACCAGTGATGCACCAATGATGAGAAGCCCTCAAATCTCAACCAGGATTGCTCTCTTATGTAGATAGCTTCGCGACTTGTTAACTTAAAGCTTCTGACGGCTGTAGAAAGGCCCAAGACTACCTTAAACATGCTGTCCGACTTCTTCGAAAGCAGTTTCAGTTGTTTCCCGTGCACCAAGGTAACATCATAAGAATTGTTCTATTCTTGTGCTGCTGCGAAGCTGAACGGGAGTGCCATTTGCTTGTGCTCCACAATAGGAAGCTAATTAATACGCGGAGACAAATTAAAATCTTACAGTCAAACCGCCAGGACGATCCTCGAACGGCCGATGTCCTTGATTTTGTGATAAATTTCGCGGCACGCATTCACACCAACGATATTCCGAGGAAGTCCTACAAAATTGGATAAGTGCGAATATTACAGAGAATGCGTGCCAGAACAGCGCGAAAATGGCCCAAAGCGGAGTAGTCATCAGGATATAAGACGCTAGAGCTTTAACGGGAGCTGATTTTGCCTAAAGAGGAACGATAATCTTGTTAGGGTATATCAGCAAATTTAGCTGGCACGCATTGAATCGTCTTGGCGAGGTTTGAGTGTGACAGTTTATGAAGTTTAAAAATGTTGTCATTGGTAATAAAAATTCTCCAATACGTTTGACCTCTTCGGTTGGAGATAACCCTCCACGTGACAAATGCTAAGCCCCATGGTCGGAGTGAGGCCTGTCCATCGACTTTGTGCTTCCTGCCCAATCGTGGGGCAGTACTGACAACTACCGACTCCAAACCTCGCCGAGCTCAAAAGTGAGCATCGTGAAAATTGCGCAACCTCCACCGTTGGTGTTTTGACGTGTAAGTAATATCGTATACTTCTGTTGACTGCCTGAGCGACTTCCCGTCAACAGCAAACGTGCGGGCGTGGCCAGATCTACTACCCTCATACCTGAAGCTGACACGACTTCATTGTTTAGCACAGCGAAGCTCGCTCACTCGTCATTTTACACGATTACTTCACGGTCATCCACCATACAGCCAAAGCATGTCATTCTTCGGGTTCGACTCCACCCTACCAAGGGATCGGAATCAGGGTACTAGAAGCTATGGCCAGCAACGCCCTCTCCCGGACGATGCAGATATAGAGAGGTACGACGGTCTTGCTGATCAAATGGACGAAACCGACGATGTTCTTAACGATGAGACCTTTGGTGGCGATGACGTAGGAGCTACGACACAGCCAGTTGGCAGAGATTTCGACTTCTTTGGACAGACCGCAAAGGTGTCCGACGCGATCAGTGAGGAGCAGATGCGCTTCACGCGCCAGCAGCCAGTGTCGAAGGTTGTTCCAACCACGTCTGTACCATTCAACAACACGCAGCAGCCAGGCAGACAAGCTAGGACCGACTATCGGAACTCTTCCCTTGACGATTTGAGACCAGACGATGACTTGTGGGGAAGCGGCCCGCCAAAGACACAGGCATACGCTCCTCCGCCATCAAACAACGCCACCGGCGGACGCAAGATGATGAGTTTGGCAGAGGTTGAGGCCACCATGCGCGCCCAAGCCAAGAAGCCTGCTCAGCAGCCAGCCGTGACTGCGCCTCCTGGTTTCCAGCAGCACCAGCAGGGACAGTTTGCGCCGATGCCATTTCCAATGCATCAGAGCCAGCAGTATCCCGGCTTTCCTCATGCACAGCATTTCCCACCACAGGGTTTCCCGCCACAACCTCATCAATTCCCTCAGCAGCAGCAGCCGCTCCCGCAGCAACAGTTCCAGCAGCAAGGTCCACCACTTGGAATGCAGCAGCAGCAGCAGCAACAGCAATTTGCGCCACCACGCCCCTTGAGTGGCCAATATCAGGACCAGCAGAGACAAGCTCCACTTGCGCAGCAGCAGCCACCAATTCAGATCCTTCGCCGCACTCAGGCACCATCTCCAAGCAACATCCCAGCTACTGCTCCTCCTACCACGCAGCCAATGCAAATTCTCCAGAACCCAGCACGTGCGTCTGGCCCTGAGGCCCCACCGCTTTCTGCGCATCGCCATACCGACTCTGGCATCGTCACTCATCCGCAGCAGTTGCCGAACCTCACTGAGGACGAACGTGCCGCCTATCTGGCGGAAGATGCCAAGAGGGCGAAGCGCAACCACAAGATCTTCCTGTTGTCCAAAGACAATGGCATGATGACCCCGCAAGACAAGAACTTTATCACTAGAATCCAGCTTCAGCAACTCGTCACCGCTACTGGCAATCCAAATGAGCCAAACCAGAGCCCGCTCGCTGAAGACTTTTACTACCAGGTCCACAACCAGATCCGTGGAGGTCCAAGACAGCATCCAGGCCAGCCACTCAGCAACTTTGCGCAGACCTATTTGTTTCAGACTGGTGGGAGACATGGCGGCATGAGACGTCAGGCAAGAGGTGGTGACAACCATATGCAGCGCATGGAGCAGCAGGTTCAACGGGCAGTTGACGCAGCCAAGAACAAGCCAAAGAACAAGCAGCTCGTCATTGAGGGCAGTTTGGGAAAGATCTCGTTCAGTAACTCGAAGACTCCAAAGCCGCTCCTTAACTTCAAGCGCATGGACAGTGAGCATCGCAAGGCTCCGCATGTTGTTGTCAACGACCGCAAGACTGTTCTGCGCGATATTGAGAACGTGTACAACACCCTCTTAGAGATCGAGAACCACCACCGTGAGCGCCCACCACCATTGTCGGAGGACTTGGATCCAGCTCTTGTCCAGTTGAACCTTGCATGGGACCAGAAGGACAAGCAGCTCAACGAGAAGCTCTGGAAGGAGTTGAGAGTGCACGAGCCAATCGGGGCCCCAACTACCCACCCGTTCATTGCCTTCATGTCCTTCAGCAAGGGCAAGAAGGCCATCCCTCGTGTCTTCAGATACATTGACCATGATCAGCGCACCACTCTGCTGACGATGATTGTCGTTCATTTGGATCAGCTGGACGTTGTGCACCAGGCGCTTCTTGCTCCAGGGCAGACACAGCTCAACGCTGGCATTCGCGAGAACGTCGACCTTTTCAGCATGGCTGTTCTTCCGGTTTTGTTCTCATACGTCAGCGAGGCCCCACTGGATATTGTCGATGCGCTCCTGTCTCTCACCATGACCAGAACAAACATCGAAGTTGTTGCTCGCACGAGAGTCGGAATCAGCATGCTTACTATGATTCTCTCCCGCGCTGAGATCATCAAGCAGGATGGCACTATCTCTGATGAGCAGTGGAACTTATGGTAAGCACCTTTTCTCCCGAACAACTAATCATGTACTGACAGGCATAGGATGAACACCTACAACATGTTCTTTGACAGAGTCGAGCCAATCTTGCCATACGTCTTTCCAGGCACCGTCAACACTGGCGAGGACATGTACGTCTGGCAGTTCTTGGCCGCCGTTGGATGCAATGCTAGCCCAGAGCAGCAGCAGCGTCTTGTCATGGCTGTCAAGGATCGTGTCATGGAGACTGTTAACCTTGCGAAGACTCTTCCGCCAGCCATGTCTAGCCACCGCCTTGCCAACGTCAACCTCTTCATGAGATCTATTGGCCTCGATGTCGACCTTCTTGTCTAAGTTGGTCTACATGGCTTGGACAATACTTTGTGTTGCCACTTCTTTCGATATTACCACCATACAGATATTGGGCCATGCTATCGAAAGGTTTGTCTAGCGGATCAACATTTTGTTTTTTTGCACGGCGTTTCAAAAGTATTGCATTGTCATTGGACGTCGAAGAGTCTTTTTCGAAGACATGGCGTCATTAATACATTTTCACTTTACTCTTAGTTAGGAAGAGCTTGGTCGTGGTTGGATGAGTTGCTGCGTTTAACTGGGATAGAGACTTGACCGAAAGGAGATCGGAAGCATGTATGATGATGACGCGATGAGCGATGAACTTTTTTCTACTTTCCTGGGAGATTATGGTTCTATATCATGATGTCGCAGCGAGCGACATGAGACAAGTTCCAAAGGGAACCTTATAACTAGATATAGAGAATGAATTACCCATGTATTTTGCGCCACATTGCTATGCGAACAATGCTGTACTCTATCATCGTAAGCAATCATCGCAGTCGACACCAACCTTCATATCAGACGCGGTAAAAGAAGTCGGCGCTGATCTGTTGTTCAGCGAGCCGGTTTATTAAGTTTAAATATTTACAAGCAGCCTAATCGGCGCAATAAATATGAACACTGTTTTATTCGAAATCTGCTCCGAATTTGATTCACTGCAATACAAATTTTGGAAGAAATACTAAAAAAATCTATACAAACTTAGCATACTGTTTCCAGCTTTAGTGATGGCAGATATCTGTATTACAATTAAACCCTATCCTGTTTATTTGGCTTAACTGACCGTGGTGAGACGTGGGTATCAACCGGATATGATCGGAGATATTGGTTACTTCCGACGAATTCAGCGAATTCATGGTTATGCTAAGCTTAGAGTCTCACCGACTAAAACGTTGCTGTACGAGTACCCACACCTAAGGTCGGCAAGCACTGCACAAGCTCATAATGATCACGACAATGGCCTCCCCTTGAGAACGAGAACAAGCCAAATGGCGCATGCACCTCGAGACACAATCTTTGAGGAATCAGAATCCCACATACCCTACATCTCTCTGAACTGACGCCTGGCCTCACTGGACTGTGAATCATTACATATTGGCATCAAAACCGACAGCCCAGTCCATTATAATTCACAAAGCAACATAAGCATAACCCATACACCCCACAACCACCCACCCAACGATGTCCTTTACCCCCTCTCCAGCCCATCCTTCCCTCCTCCCGAATCTCAGCCTCCTCACCTCCCAGACTCCAAATCCCTCCTTGCCCAGCTCTCCACCCTCCGCTACAGCCTCCCAGCACTCAAAACCTTCTGCGGCAACAACTACGCATTCAACTTCCCATTCCCCTCCGACCCTCCTTCACAAACCAGCTACCTCATCCTACAATCCTACACCACGACAGCCCATATCGACAGAAGATTAGCGATGGGACGTGTTGGGCCACACACCGAGATCCAGTATGTGAAGACGTACTTGGAAACGAAGTGGAGTGATTATTTCCGCGACACGAAGGATGTGGAGTAGGAGTGAGATGTGTATAACAAGCAGTGAAAGCTGAGGCCTTTTAAGTTGTTGGCTGGCGAGAAAGAGAGGATCAGGGATAGGGGGACTGATGAGTGTAAGTATGACGTGCTGCTCCCCTCCTGCTGAGAAATGGGGTATCAAAGTACGGTAGCGTGATTCAATAACTATTTGAACATAGTTGTGCGTGAGCCTTGAAGCTGTGCATGACATTCAAGCCAGTGCTCGAATGCATATCTTCAACACTTAGCCAGGAGTTGACGACTCTGGGATATATCAAAGCATATCAATAGAGTATATGGAAAGCACATTATTAAAGCGAGACATATCTCTATTTTGTCTGATCTATGAACTATCTCTATATTTTTGATAGCCGAGACATCAAAACCGCAACTCCATACTTGTCACCGACTGACCAAGACGCGAAAAACAATCATTTAACATATTATTCGTCGAAAGCAGAGCATGATACTCTCCTTACATCTCATCCTCATCAGTGAAGACCTCCTCACCACGCTTGCGGCGGGCCATGCGGTCCTTCTTCTTCTTACGGAGCTCGGCAGAGGTGAGCTTGGCCTTCTTTTTGGTGGCGGCGATCTTGTTTCCGAGAGCATCGAAGGTATCCTCCTGCTCCTCGTCACCCTTGAGACGTGGTCCAGCACCCTGTCCCTGAACCCAGTTGTGTCCAGATGGGGTCATCTTTCCGTCAACGACGGCCCAGACTTCCTCAGTGATGTTCTTGGTGAACTCAGCAGAGTGAGTAATGATGATAACACCACCCATGAACTTAACGAGAGCCTTGGAGAGAGCACCAAGGGAGTCACGATCCAAGTAGTTAGTTGGCTCATCAAGAACGATCAAGTGAGGACGCTGCCACGAGCAGGCGGCGAGAACGACCTTGACACGCTGTCCTCCGGAGAGACCCAACATGCGGGAGTGGGAAACAAGCTCAGCATCCAGACCGAAGTTGGCGCAGTGCTGCTCAATCTCCTTACGGACCAAAGGACGGAACTGTCCGGAGGCGAGAGCCTCCTTCTGATCGACGTCCGCAACCATCTTCTGATGGGAGGCGAGAATCTCGGTACGTGGAATCCAGGCGTTGTCAGCGGTCATCATTGGAACCCAACGCTCATTCTTCATGCCGATGTTCTCTCCGAGAGCGAAGGAACACTCGTACTCGTAGGAGTTCTTGAACTTGCGGCGGGAGTGGATACCAATAACGCGACGCAGCGTACCCTCGATTCTGTAAGCCTTGTCCATAGCCTTCTCGTCCTCATCGGTAACGATCTTGTTGGCACGGTCCATGGTCTCACGATCCTCACCGGTCTGGAAACGCCACTGGATATACTCAGATGGAGTTTTCTCGAGGTGGTGATCGATATGGGCGAAAGCGTGTTGCTTAATGTAGGCGATACGGATGTTTTCGTGGGTGTAAACATCACCAGTGGTTGGAATAAGCTCACCAGTCAAGACGTTGATCAAGGTGGACTTTCCGGCACCGTTTGGACCGATGACGGCAATACGGGATCCGAGGGAGCACTGGAAGGAGATATCGGAAATCTGTGGATTTGCAGTACCTGGGTATTGGAAGCACATCTTGGAGACACGGACGATGGCCTTGGCCTTAGTCTTGACACCCTCAAGGAAACCTGGCTCAGGGAACTTGAACTCCATCTCGGACTCGGCTATGTCGTAGTATGAGCGTGCGGATGCGCACTTCTTGACGAACTCGTCGAGGTTACCACGGTAACGCTTGAGCTTGAAGCGCTCGTAGTGGATAACGTGCTGGACGACGTTGTTCAAGAAACCAGAGTCGTGGGAAACGATGATGGAGGTACATGGGGACGCCTTGAGGTAATCCTCGAGCCACTTGACGTTCTTGACATCCAAATGGTTAGTTGGCTCATCGAGCAACAAAATATCTGGGGTCTCGAAGACGGCACGGCACAGAGCCAACTTCATCTTCCATCCTCCGGAGAGGGAGGTGATGAGACCGCTGACCATGACATCGGTGAAGCCGAACTCCTGGAGCTGTCTGGTGACATCCTCACGGGTAGTCTCGACACCGACATCGGACAACTTCTTCATGGTCCAATCAATGGTGGTATACTCGGTATCAGCAGAGTCAAGATCGTGCTCAACGAAGACGGTCTTAACCTCGGACTTCTTTGGGAAACCCTCAACCTGCTCGTTGTTGATGGCGCGCATAAGAGTGGACTTTCCAGAACCGTTTGGACCGAGAAGACCGTAACGCTGACCACGCTTCAAGCGGAGATGGGTCTGGTTAAGGAGAATCTTGGCACCGTAGGCCAAGTTGAAGGTGCAGTTACAAAGATCCTCACCCTCCTCATCATCAGCATCGGCGGCAGCGGCCTCCTCAGCACCTGGGGAAGCGACGTGGAAAAGCTCGTAAACGATCTCCTCAGCGGCGTCATCACCGACGAGAACAGCGACGTAAGTCTTAAGAGCGATAGCCCAGGCGATACGGTCGGTATCCTTCTCATCGATCAACTGACCAGTAAGAGCAGCGATGTGGCGGAGAACTGGAGTGAGCTTCTCGTCGACCTTCTTGTTCTTGGACTCAAGAACAGACTTGAAGTGGCCGAGAACGATCTCGACATCACCAGCGTTGGATGGCTCTGGGATCTTATCACCCTGAACGGCACCGACACGCTTGAGGGTGTCAAGACCCTGCCTGGTCTTCTCGCGGGCCTCCGGGTCGGCCAAGTTCTCGTAGTTCTTGGTAAGAGCTGGCATGAGCTTTGGCAAGAAAGCGGCGACGATGTTTGGATCTTCGACAAGCTTGCACATATTGTCGACAATGACAGCCGACTTACGCTTGATGGCGGTCTCACGCTCACCAAGACCACGCTCCAAAAGTGGAACCATGATGGCGAGGGTTGGCTCGTGAACGTCAGTGACGAAAGTGGTGGCACCCAGCAAGTGGATGGTCTCTGCGACATTGTCTGGCTTGGCGATACACTTGATCAACTCTGGAATGAAACGCTCGATATCCTTGTTGACGATAAGACCGCAGACCTTCTCCATGGTGCCGTACGCACGCTTCTTGACCTCTGGCTTGGTATCCCACATGGACTCAGAAACGACTGGGATCAAATCTGGGACGCGGAGGGCGACCTGTGCTGGGGAGGTCTCGACCAAAGACTCGATGCAGTCAAGGCCGGCCATCTTCTCCTGCCACTTCTGAGCTGTAAGGATGGAATTGATGATTGGTGGGAGGATGGCCTTAACGGCGTTGGCGTTGATGCCCTTGACGATAGAGACAGCAGCGGCGGTAGCGGCATCTCTGACTGGGACAACCTTGTCACCGGCGGCGGCAAGAACCTGTGTGAAAAGGACGACCAAGTACGGCTCGAGAGCTGGGGAGATCTCGGCGTGGGAAGCGATGGCCTGGATGGCGTTCAAAGAACGCTCACGGGCGGCGGCATCCTTCTTGTTGGTGAGGTCCTTGGTGAGCTTCTCAACAGCCCTGGAGAAAGACATGTTAGCACGTATTCTGACAAACGTGATATCGTGGGCCACAAGAAAACTCTTTCGGCGATGCGACACCAAGAACGTGGCCATCGCGATAACACGACCCCGCCATCGCAAAACCTGATAATGTATTTTGGATGCCCAAAGGTCGGGTATCGTGGCAGGTACTTTTGAGTTTCGAAATGTGTATTGTGTTATACTTACTTGGTTGGGGCATCCTGCTCCTCAATTGGGCCGTTGATGAAGATGGCGATGCTGGCCGTGGCCGCGTTCACCTCATCCTGAGACTTAGAGATGCTCAGCTTAGCCAAAAGGTCATCGAGGACCTTAATGGATTGTGCGTTCTCCTTGGTGATCTTGGAATCCATGATATCGGCTGATGGCATGGTTTGATGAAGATTCGAAGGAGAGGGAAAGAGGTATTTTAGGTGAGGGTGGGCGATTGTTTTTGTGGGTATCGAAAGAATTTCTTAGCGCGAAACGGAGCCCGGTTATCAGTTCCTAAGGCCTGCCAACCACCACACTTATCAGCCCAACTGCCACGAATGCGATTCGACACAGTGGTACGCTAGTGAACTGATGCGTCGCCACTGTATACGACTCTGGTCCAGAATAAGTGATTACTTACGGATAAAAAATTCTTGTTTCCCGCTTGTGGCGACAAAAACGTGTCTATTACAGGAGCTCAAGACGTCTATATGCAAACTGCTTGGTGGACTCGATTCTACTGGTTTTCTTATTGTTCTACTGACAGAACAACCAACAGTAACAAAAACGAAGTGAAAAGGAGGCACGACGTTTTGGGTATCAGAACGGTCGGTAGCAGAGTAGCGGATAAAGAGGATACGCTTGTGAGGGAGTCAGGGCTTTATATGCTTCTCACGCGCTGCAATTAAGCCCACTGCACAGGGAGGACGCCGAAACCGAAAAAAAACTTTTATCACAGTCAAGGATTACTAGTAATTTTGCTGTATTAGTCAGATAATCGACTGGGCAACGGCGAATGAGAAGGATGTGGCACGGTCTCACCGGGCGATTCATGGGGAAGTCCCAAATACTTCGTCCGGCAGTATATTGACCTCGCCATCTTCCAAGAGACGTCCAGTATTTGGGTACTTCGCCCCCGTTTGTGCTCGGGTCTCATTCGTTGGACCGTTCTCACCGCCCCCTTCCAAGTGTGGTAACCAAACATTTCTGAGTTTGAAGCGAGGCTGGAGGTGTGGCAAACACTTTTTTCATACTGCTTTGTTCCCCAGTCATGCCATTTGCTATTTTTGCTTGAATCAGCATCGTTTTTTGTTCGCAGCGCTTCCACTTTCTTCAGCCCCGTTCCGCGGTTTAATTGGTTAACCACATTTCCCCGAATCATCGACTTGGCATCTTTATCCGTGAAGAACTTTATGGAGTTGTCGAAGGCTGCCATTTCTGCTTAGTCTTTTGTGGTTGGACACCAGATTGGTTCATGGAAGACTGTCATTACATTTCTCTTTTTGAATCTACTCCGTACTTAATCACCAAGGTTGACACGGCTTCCTTTTTCAACAACTACTGTCAAAAACCCTGCCACAACACCCAAAATGCCAAACCAGTACTCGTGTAAGCCGAGCGTCAGATCAGGCACAAGTTGCACCGCACATCTCATGCGGCGTGGTACTGCACAGGCCCTAAACCGCACAACCAAGCATGATATTGCCTGGCGTGCCCAAAGATACTCGGTTTATCCCTTTACAGACGTCCTCGACGTTTCGTGTTGACGCTCCAGATCCCAAGAACTAACTGGAGGCTTATACGAAATCCATTCAGCACGTTTATACCTCCCCAAATTACCCCTATCTGCGCTTTTAAGACTTGAGTGCTGCAGCCGGAAAATTATCTCGAGGCTTTTGGGTGCGCCTGCCTACAAGGGTTCGTGCATCTCTCTGACATGTGAGACGACCTTCTCACACAAATAGCTACCAGAAGAGGGAGTGCAGATGCTTAAGTCAACGACGTTACTTACCCCAGATTCTACGAGTAGCGTCGGCGCCATTGCGATAAGGGGATTCTTTGTGAAGGGCTCCACAGTAATGATGATGAGAATTCGCTTATGGTGGGGTGAAGTTTGGGCATGGTGGCCATAAGTGGTGTGTGCACTGGGCGCTGCTAGGGCGGGCGAGAAGCATTACATATGTCTACGGCGAACAGAGCATAATCACCCATGCAAAGGGTTCTCATTTTAGGCACGCGACATGGCTTTCTTTTAGAAGTTTTGAGAAGATGCTTAAGTCGGCCGAGGCAGTACGAGGCAATGCTTCGCTGGAAGGAACGTATTCAGAAAAGAACTAACGGAAACAATCTGTTGAGCTTTGAGCAAACGCATGTCCATCAGCTATCCTGGGTATCTTTCATATGTAACTCTAGCGCCTGTCTTTGTCTATCAAGAAAAGAAGAATGCATTGCCGCCAGCATCCCTCTTAATCTCCTTCTGATAATCCTTCTCAGAATCAAAGTTCTGCCACACGCTGGCCGGGTATATATGCTTATTCCTCTCATACCACCTTCGATCCACAACCTTGGTGAACGTCGGATCATCACTCGCTCCCTCAAGCTCCTCCATTGGTATCGCCTTTGTCGGTTGCGCCTTAGCCGTCGGTCTCGACAACGGATTATAATCATCCGGCACCTCTCCATCGTCCCTCTTTCCCTCCTCCACTTCCTCATTCGGCGGCTGCGTACTATAATCAAACAACAGCTTATCCTTCGGCCCCTTCGTCTTATTCATAACAAAATAGTAAAAATCATAATGCGGAGGGATGATGATCTCCCCTCTCACCATCATCAAATCATCCACACTAACCTTTGCCCACTCCCTCCTCGCTCTAGCATCGCCTTTGCCCTTCTCCCCATCAACATTGGCTCCGACTTCCGCGCCTACTTTGCGACTGCTGTCCAGAAACTTCCAGACATAGTCCCCTTTTGTGACGCGACATGTACCGCCGGGGAGATTGCTGCCATCGTAGAAGACGAAGGGGATAGCGAAGGGCGAGGCTTTGACACGCTCTTGGAGGGCCAGAAACTCTTTCCGTAAAGCCTCGCGCTCCTGTGATTCTTGTAATAGTGTTCGCTTGTTTAGAGCTTTCGGAATGGGGCCAACTGAGGCATTGGGCGCGAGCTTGGACTTGCGCGGTGCGCTCTCTGCCGTATGGCCACTCAATGCCGTCGCTCCCTTCTCAGTTGTGAAATGTGACGCTTTCGTTGTTGACGCTGAGCTGTCCTCCTCTTCCTCGTCGCCGAAGCTCAAGATTGGTTTACCAACCTTCCTCTTCTTCTTCTTTGGCGCAACTTGGCTGGATGTCGATGCGCCTGAGTCGGCGGCAGGGGTTACCGCGCCAGATGCTGGCTTACTTCCTAGGTGCAGTTCCTGCGCATCGCGCTCTTTCTGCTCGATTGCCTCTGCACGACGCTTGCGGTAGTCTGAGAGGTTGACTAGTCCGACGGTTTGGTTGGAGAGGAGGTCTGCGACTGTTGCGGTGCTGGCAGATTGGGAGGTGAATCGCGGATTGGGAGTGGAGGTGCCTGAGGTTGGAGTCGACATTGCGGTGAAGGGGAGCACAATACAGAAATGAGACGTATGGCCAGAAAGGAGAACTAGTCTTCTGTCCGTAAAGAGTGCTGTGACGTTTGATGAACGGAATTGGACATGATGGTGAAGAAGCATCACACAAGGCTGGTAGTAAGTGGACGAGGCTACGAACCTTCATGGGTATTGACAGTGGATCGATCGACTTTGCTGGATTTCTGTGGCCGTGTTGGGTATTTGATTACTGAAGATCAAAACTTTCCGTAGAAGCACATACACAAATCATGAACAGGGGACATTCTTTTTATACCTACCGGTTGGTCAAGAACAACAATATCCAAATCATTAAAATTTGGAAGAAGTATCGTAGCTTGTAAAAGTGATGCTTGTTCTAGAAGAGGTACGAGTAGAACATGCGGGTCTGGTGTCAAAAAGATAAGGCCGCGTTTATCAACCCCGCGAGCTTATCGGGACAATTTCTTCCCCCACCAAGAGTAGACACCATCATCCATCAACTTGCCGTCAAAGAAAAGAGCTCTTCGAATCAACCATTCTTGTCATAGCATTCATGTCTGCTCCAGATTCTACCGTCGCCGCTCTCCGCGAGTCTCTCGTGGACGAGTCCAATCCTCTCGGCCTCCGCTTCCGTGCACTCTTCTCTCTGAAGCACTTAGCCTCCCAAGGCGACGAGTCACCAAAGACACTCCCATCGATCGAGGCCATCGCTGCTGCATTTGCCTCGCCATCAGCTCTCCTCAAACACGAGGTCGCATACTGTCTAGGTCAGACCAGAAACTTGGCTGCTATCCCATTCCTTCGCGCTGCGCTAGAGAATGTTCAGGAAGATCCAATGGTCAGGCATGAATCGGCCGAGGCTCTGGGCGCGTTGAACGACACATCGAGTTTGGAGTTACTGAGGGAGCTTAGGGATAAGAAGGAGGAGTGCGTCGAGGTTAGAGAGACTTGTGAGCTCGCAGTCGAGAGAATTGAGTGGGAGAACTCTGAGGCGAGAAAACAGGAGAAGTTGCAGAAGAGGTTAGTTCACTTTCGCAATGCAATAATAAGCGATATGCTGATCGATTTGTAGTGACTTTGCTTCTATTGACCCAGCACCAACCACCGACGCGAATGTCACAGTTGAGGAGCTTGAGAAAAAGCTCTTGGATACCAAGAGGCCACTTTTCAAGCGTTACAGAGCCATGTTCGGCCTTCGTGACCTTGCATCTCCACCGGATCTCCCAACTGCCGTTCCTGCCGTCCTTGCTCTTGTCAAGGGATTGAACGACGAGTCTGCCTTGTTCAGACACGAAATTGCATTCGTTTTCGGACAGCTCTCCCACCCAGCATCCATTCCAGCTCTGTCTGCAGCTCTTGCTGATACCAACGAGGCCAGCATGGTCAGACACGAGGCTGCTGAGGCCCTCGGTAGTCTTGGAGAGGAGGAGGGCGTTGAGGACACCTTGAGGAAGTTCTTGGACGATGGCGAGAAGGTTGTGAGGGAAAGTGTTATCGTTGCATTGGATATGGCAGAGTTCGAGAAGACCGGCCAGACCGAGTATGCCCTTATTCCAGACGCAGCTTCGACCACTGTTGCAGCATAAGTAGTCGGAAGTCATTGTGAGCATAGGCGTTTCGGTTGGTGTAGGTAGCTGGATAATCGCTGGAGCTGGCGAATACATATTCTCGGTGCACAAAATAAAGCTTTTCGTACTCAGTTGTTGGTGTTCCATCTTTAATAAATGTTAGCGCATTCACAACCTCAAGCATACAGAAGTGGATATACTTGTGTCCGCAGTCGCAGGTGAAGAAGTTGGTACTTCCTTCATCGGCTCCTCTCAGCTGAACGGCAGAGTATTTGACTTCTGGTCTGCCACAGTTTGGGCATGTCTCGTTGGTAGTGGCCTCGTTTTGTCTGTCGCTGAGCTCGACGGTCTGGACGGCAGAGCGCTTAGTTCTAAGAACAGATGGGAAAGAGGAGCCCTTGGTCTTGGTTGTGAGGGTCTTGGAGACGGTATCTGTCGTGGTTAGATTGAGATTTACCAGAGACTATGAACGCGCATACCTTTATTCTCGGCGCCGCAGCAGTCGCATGTCAAGATAGTGTTAACATCACCAGTTGAAGCTTCGAGAAGGTTGCCGCACTCAGTGCAGAAGACAAGTGATCCGATTGCAGACATGTTGTAAAATGGTCTTGTTAAATTAAAGAAATGGTATAATGACGATGTAGCTGTTTAGCATTCGGCGACGACTTGGGCGCGGAAACAAAATACTCGAACAATTCTGCCGAAAGCGGTCGGTACATGGAGCTAGCGGTGGAGACACCAGCCGGCAACAGCAGTACGCTAAACCGAGATAAGCACAGGGCTGGCGATGCATCGACAGCCTGGTCCGTCACTGCATGAATGTCGGATCTCGAACAGAATGCTCAGAAATACATCTTTCGCAAACACTACTTGCTGCTCTAATCATAGACAGCTAAGCATATTCTAACCGCTTAAAGACCGTCGTGTAGGCTTCTGCTAGTCGCAGAAAGCTCATGAGGACAACAAAGCCAGCTTCCTTCGCTCACACAGCCGGATGACCATAGAGCAGACATCATGGAGACAAATGGACATGCGCGTCCGCAAGATGCGCCGCTGACGCTGAAGCCATCGCAAAGCCAAATACATAATGGAGGACGGACAAGACCTTTTACTGTTGATGAGGCGCTTGCATTTTCACCAATGGCTTCTGTGGTTTCTTTCAATTCAGGTACATAACCATTTCATTCCTTACCACTTCACTCCAGCTCTAGCCCGAGCTTAGTTTAACGTCGACTTTACCTCTAATGAGCTCATAAGCTCAAAATAAGTTCTTAGGCATTATACCTTTGCCAAGCATCGGCGAGAGAGCATCGGCGTCCTTATATCCCACGCCAATGGAAGAGAAAGCTGCCAGGCAGTCCATCGAGCTACTTAGCCAACCTACCTCGACACCAGACAACACCGAGCAGAGACTAGGGAGAGCATTGGGAGAACTGCAGCGACTTTTGCAGCCTGGAAATTTGACCCAATACAGATTTAAAGATGGAGCGACCATGATGACTTCCACCGCCAGTTACCCGCAACTGGTTGTCCCACGCATGTCACCGCTCGCTCAGGCTGTCCTGCAAAATACGAACGTACCATTCTACTCTGAGCCGACGCCGTCTCATGTTAAGAAACCTATGAAAGGTACTGGTGTCAAGGCAGTTGGCAGAGGATGGGACAGTGGCACACCCTTGAGGGAAAAGGTGCCTATCCTTCCTCATGGAAGCGTTACTAAGCCGAATGTCAACAAACAAGAGCCACAGATTAAGCCCATGAATGGACACAGCACCCGCGATTTGAACGAAGAAAGTCGTGCGTCGGAGCATAGGGACCAAGCAGTATATAACGGTTCTCACAAGAAGGAGAACATTCCGCTCACCAAGGTCAAAGCCACAAATCTCAAGCCCCTTACGCCACCACGCAACCCATCGTCAGATCCCGTATCTACTTCTTCCATTGCTATCGAGCTCCCAAGAGCTTCTGAGGTGATCCGCACGGAAGAGTATACTCGCGGCGTCAATGAGCCCAAAAGTGCACGGGAAGATTATGGGCGGGATGCTTCACCAGGAATAAACCTCGACGGACATGACACCCGGCAGCAAGCAGAGGATGCTTTCGAAGCTCTTCAGGAATGCATGACCAATATATTTGCTTCCGAGGATAATCCAAACGCCAATAGTAGCCTCTGTGCAGTTATTGGTGAGGAGACATTCAGTCTGACATCATCCGCCCTCTCGAATGTGCAGACGCTGCTCCAGAAGATTATTGGACTCGGAAGATACGAGCAAGTGCCTGTGGATGACTTGGTAAGGCTGCAGAAATTGCTGGACGGAGCCATCAGAGCTGCGGATACAACAAATCTTCGATTCGATGACAGCTGGAACGAGTTCGATCTTGAGGAGTATCTGCGTAACGTACATGTCGCAAGTATTGGTCTGAAATCGGCTCGTACAGCATTACGCATCATGAGCGGTGGAAGAGAGGACAAGCAACTCTATTCTGAAGAGCTCATTCATGCTTGCGTCGGTAGCTTGAATAACGTACTGGATGCAAGCATAATCCCGATCGTGGAGTTGAGAGACTCAGGATCCACGTCGACCATTTTTAAGCTACTCGGGTCAAAGAAGAAGGTGTTAAGAGACTTATTGCTGCAATGCCAGCGTATGCTAACTACGCTACGTGACCTTGTGTCAAAGGTTGAGCTGTCAGAAACGGTCATCAACTCCTTGGAGTACACGGTTTCACGCCTAATTTTTGTCGAGAATGCACCTATCGAAAGAGACTCTGTTCTGGGAATAGGCAAGTTTGATAACATACGTGTCGTCGCCATGGACACGCTGGCGCAGATATTTTCTAGTCATACCGAACAGAGGAAGGGCATCTTTGCGGAGATCTTGACCTCTTTAGAAAAGCTTCCGGTGGCCAAGCAAAGTGCTCGCCAGTTCAAGCTAGTGACTGGTGGCAGCATTCAGTTGGTCTCAGCTCTTATTATGAGACTGATCCAGACAAGCGGGAATAAGTCAGATGCGAAATCCAGGCGCCATGCTCTGCCAGGCGACGCAGATGCTGATGGAGAAGACGAAGACGGTCCTCAGTTTCAAGTCGTCATCGGTGGTGGGCTTCCTCCGGCCTATGACACAGAGTCGAGGGCGCTCCGCAATCCTCCACAAACAGTCCATGACCTTGAAAATATCGCCCAGCCTCTTCTCGAGACGGCCAAGTCGAGCGCCTCATATGTCGTCAACTTCATAGTACACAGAGCCATGAACTCGACAAAAACAGGAGACACACCATACCGGAACCTGCTCGACCTCTTCGTGCAGGATTTCATCACTTGCTTGTCGTCCTCTGACTGGCCGGCGGCTGAGCTACTTTTGAGAATGTTCGTGATCTCCATGATATCACTTGGCGAGAACGACAAGACACCGGGAGCCGCGAAGAACATGGCGTTAGAGATACTGGGAGAGATTGGAGCCGCCATATCTCAGCTCACCTCCAGTGTCAAGAGGATGGCTGCTGCAATTGAAGCTGATGGCTTGGACGATGACGTCTCGAAGCACCTCCTTCTGCTAGTGGAGACATTCAACGAAGACAAATTGAATGTCCACGATGTTGTGCCATGGAACGGTCCATACCACCTCGCGCTATCATATCTTGACAGTCGCTACGCCAACGACTTCACATTACAGAGCGCCGTCGGTTACTGCACTGCTGACTGGGCATCCCACGTCTGTGAGGGTTATGCCGCAATTGTCGATGAACAGGACCGGGAAATGATGGAGCCAGGATATGGCCGACTTGCTTATCGACTTCGTATGATGTTAAACGACAAGAAGTGGCTCTCCGCTGAGAATAGTGGCTTTTCTGGGACGGCAACGCACGCGCACCTTGCTTATGCGTTGACTCTTCTCAATTCGCGGTTTTGCCGAGCATTCAATCGCATCCTCATGATTCTGCTGAATTCGACGGACAGCGACCAAGCTATGGTCCGCAGTAAAGGACTGAAGAGCTTCAACCTCCTTCTCGAGACAGACCCCACGATTCTCGACCGTGGAAAGAACGTTATTCGAATCGTTCTTAGTCGCTCCAATGACCCGTCCGTTGCCGTGCGTGATTCGGCGTTAGGACTTATTGCAAAGTGCATTGGGTTGCGCCCTGCTCTGGAAAGCGAGTCTCTACCAGCCATACTGCGGGCCGCTGGTGATAGCAGTGTGTCTGTGAGGAAGCGTGCCATTAAGCTTCTCAAAGACGTATATCTCAGAAACAACAACAAAGATCTGCGCACAAATATTGCGGATGCTTTGCTGCATAGGGCGAAAGATCCTGATGATACAGTGCAAGAGCTAGCACG
>RCNJ01000006.1_pt1 | contig 193305 bp, 182 predicted proteins | sample 2041171 | NCBI WGS metagenome assembly RCNJ01 (sample SAMN09708213, study PRJNA481090) | feces metagenome | biome: feces | host: Pygoscelis adeliae | place: Antarctica: Rookery Lake | collected 2010-03-01 | reverse complement strand
CGTCTTGTCTCAACCCTTTTCAACACAAGCCTACGACCTCGACGCCGCTATCGCCGCCTCTCCTGTCAACAGGCTTCACCCCTCAACACGTGCTTGCTTGTTTGTGTACTTAAAGTTGGAGGACGTGTCGAGCTGTTAGAGCAGCAGCGAGACATGTCCTGACAGCAGAATAGAACGTGTTTGAGTAAGTTAAAGACGCCTAGGCTCAACATGATCTGCTCGTAGATCCAAGGCTTACCCACTCCTATTTTCTTGAAGTTGTGCCCCTTGTGCTTGAAGTAGCATAAAACGCCAACGGCGATGACCATCTTGGGGTTCAAGCCATTTGGGCAGAGAAGCTCTATATCATTTGACGCGAAGCTTTCCATTAATCTTAGGCGAGATATCTCCTCAGTCTGAAGCATTTGGCCTGGATGCCAGCGTAGAAGTGGCCGTTTAGAAACAGGCCTGATGGAGGTACTCTGTGGCCCGGCGTGTGCTTCCAGGAGGATGCGTTCTAGATATAGATAGTCAGACAATAGCGGCTTTGCAGCCCGAGGTCGGCACTCGTCGTCGGATGCTAACTTGGCCATCGACCTCTTAAACAGTCCCAGAAGATGACTCATTATTTCGGTATCATCGGTAGAATCTCCTATCAAGAACTGAAGAGTTTCCTCGTATTTCGCCAACATAGTTTTTGATTTTATGTTTTCTCAGAGATATCTTACCTCAAAACAGAGTGTTGGATACCGGTTGTCGATTGAAATAATCTTGTCTCCCCACGTACAACAATCCACCTGGTAATTTGCTGTCATGATTTGGTCCATTTAACTGTATATAAGAGAGCTGCGCAGACATGGACTGCAAAGGGCCTGTCTTATACACCACTGCGTGCAAGCAATGAAGACGAATCGATGGTTATGCCTTGTTTTGATGCACAGACTTGCCAAGACGGAAACCAACGTTGCACAACCCCATGTCTTTTGTGGTGAAGCCCATCTTTGATGCATCAGCCCGTGCTTCATTAACCTCGCTCTCGCCTTCACTGCAGTATCATCAATCGCTGAGCAATGATTATTGTCATCCGTGACATGCCCCTTTGGGGAGTACAGCCTGCTGTGAAGGGCTGATAGCAACTGAACTATCAGGCCGTTGATTTACGTCTTTCCCTTTTTACATAGACTGCATCAAGGAATTCCAATAATCCCCATCTAGGATTAGTTTTGTATGTCGCTTCCCTGTTTCGTGAAGCCGCACTCATCCTCTTCATCCCTGATTCTCAACTCCCATTGATTCATTGCTCCCTCTTCCCGTGTCTCGTCACAACTAACATGTTAACCATAACCCTAACTCTAACCTCTTTTTGGACTCAATTTTTTTATTTTCCGTCTCCTGACGTCATCACAAACTGACCAGGCTTTTGAAAGCCTGTGATGGACCTATGCTCAAGACAGGAAGAAAAGAGGAAAGCAACGCAGTCCTCGGCAAGAATGCTGGTGTTGAATTCGTCGAGATACTCTTTGGCCGTGAGAGGCAGCTTGAGGGGACGGAGAAGTTCATGACTAGCTGTCGTCTTTGGAACATGAGATTTGATGCCAACTGTGAGGAAATCCTCAGGAATCCGCCTGCTTAAGCATTCTGTTCGCGGTGACAATGATGTCAGGATGGAGGTTTGAGAATACAACTTTGTCGATGCTGGTAACAGTGCGAGAAAGTATGAGGATATATCCACCTGCGTTTAAAGCCACCCCTGCCACACACTCTGCACATCGGCAGGACCAAGTCTCAACCCCCCCCCTGATACCCGGGGCGGGAGACACCCACGCGCACCAACTCGGATCTGATCAGCGTGCGCCTGGAGTGGCTGGTCTATTCTTGTTTTCCGCTTCCCTACCATATCATGGTGAGTCCATTGGGCGTTGGCGTTTCTGGGACAAAGGCCGACCCCACTACCGTGCGCGACGTGTCACATAGGAGATGCAAGAATCAGGAATCATCAATCAAAGTGACATGTTGGTTGGGACAAGACACGGGAAGAGGGAGCAAAGAATCAATGGGAGTTGAGAATCAGGGATGAAGAGGAGGAGTGCGGCTTCACGAAACAGGGAAGCGTCTTACAGAACTAATCCTAGATGGGGATTATTGGAATTTTATTATGTATCTTATGTAAAAGGGGTTGATGTAAACCAAAGGCCTGATAGTTCAGTGGTAGAATTCTTGCTTTGGGAACTCGTCCGAGTGTTCAAATTGTAAGAGGTCTCCGGTTCAATCCCGGATTAGGCCCATGTTTTGATTTTACCATCTTGTTCTAAAGCTGTAAACCACGGTTGTAAATGGTGCCCATGTCGCTATGATAGAGGTGGACAATTATATACTCGAAGACATGAAAAGTGTTTGAAAGTAGTCTGCATGTCCATCGCGCAGTTCCTTCCTTGCTGAACAAGGAGCCGTTATCTCTCGGATTTTATGGAAGCTGTCGAAGTCGAAAAACATACGAGATTTGGGGTTCTCGGTGCTCCGCCGCCGCTGGACGTCAAATGCGCCTTGTAGGTCTTCAGTGTGGGTGGGATATGTCGACGATGTGGGGCCGCGCGTCCCTGTCAACAGTTTTCGCCCACAGCATGAACAAGTACTAGAATTTGCAGGCTAGATTGCAGCTTCTGGGCTTCATGATGTGAATAGTGGAGCGCCAACTTGGGTAGGAAGTAGTTCTGTATTCCTGAACACTGATGAGGGAAAGGACTACCTCTCAGAGTGGGAATCTACTTCTAGCCGAACAGTCATCCTTGGGCCGTGGCGTGAGTTATGTACTCTGAGTACCCGTCCAGTCTCGAAACCAGTCTCTAATCCAGTATCAGATCCAGTCTCACACCTTTCGCTCGTGATGGGTTGAGAAGACTTCAGAGGCAGCACTCCAAAGACGATGCGCCTGACAGGGGTCGTCAGCTTCTTTCCGGCCCGGTGCGAATTCTGGTATCACCCGATGATATTTCCTCTGTGAATTCGTGGTATCGTGTCCGTCATCTTCCACTTCGCTGAAGTCGGCCAAATATTATCAGTATTGTGTGTTCATCTCAATTCGTACTTCAAACCGCCTTCTCCAAAGTCTTCTGAATTGGCTTAGCGGCATCGATAAAGTTCTCTAGTTGCTTGTCGAGGTTGGTCAGGTCGTCCTTCCTCTTCTTATTGTCCGCGATAAGTGCTTGCTTCGTCTTGACCAGAGCCAGGCGTTGTTGCTCAAGCTTTTCGCGCTCGGTGTGCTCGTGCTCGATTCTTGCGATCGTGAGAGCATTTTGGTCGAGCTCGGCGTGCTGGGGAAAGAGTTCAAAAAACTCGTTGAGGGGAATGAGCGGAAGCTGTTCATATGGATGGCTGAAGCGGAATTAGCTGGCTGACGAAAAAGAATGGCCGTGACTGTACGTCCCTGTAATCTCTGCAAGCGGCAATCTCTCCTTCCAGATGTTTCTGCTCGTAATAAAGGTTCTGCAATTGCAGGTGCAGCTTGTCCACTTCCTGACGTGCTTCAGCTGTTTCAACCTTGGTATCGCGGGCACCGAGGGTTGCCTGGCGGTGGAGGCCACGCAGTTGTGCTAGGTATCCATAGAGAACCTTTTGCTGCTTCGAGAGGGTGAGTGCGGCGTCATTGCGTGAGAGTGCGGTGGTAGATGGAGCAGAGGCGAGCTGCAGAAGGGCAATGGCTTGCGCCCGAGCATCCTTCGAGGCTGTTACGACAGACTGGAGGGTCGGGTCAGTCACGACTGCATCGACGGTCATGGTAGCGGGTGTGAGGTTAACACGGAGGCGCTGTTTGTTATGTGTAGTATTTGGCGACGAGATATTGAGACGAAGTAGTGATTTGAAGGCAGATGGAGTGGTGTGTGAGATGTTAGTCTTATTGGACGGTGCAGACGCTGTTGATGTGCCAGTCTCAGCCTTGCCGTAACTGTGGAGTTATGCAAGGTACAACAGCAGCTGCCAAGCAATACAGATCCCTCACGTGAAAGTTTAAGCACGTGATCCACATAAGGAATCTGATAAAATGCCAAAGAATTTTCACATGCCAGAGATTAGATCAGATCCCATCCACTCAGTGCCCACCTTTGCCAGGGCCTGACTCCGTGCTACGTTATCGTAGTGTACAGACTTCAAACTTTATTGCCCTGTCGGAGGGGAGAGACCCTGAGTTGTGTACGCGTACCAATCTTGACATTTACCGAGTACAGTACTCGTAGCACATGCTGCGCATCCCGCCACACAAGTCAACGTCGCAAAAGCGCCCAGCTGCAATCGCGCGTCATAGTTTTGCAATTGTTCAAGTTCCTCGCTTTCAACTTCCTAAGCTGGCTGTTTCCCCGGGCCAGCCAAGCCGTTTAGAACCATCAGCCCCGCTACACAGTGATAATTGTTGGCGAGCTAACCCGCCTTTGGCCAATCCGAAGCGCCGTCCAGGACACAACTTGTACCGCTCGTCTCCCCGCAATACTTGGGGTCTCCTCTACTCGTACTATTTTAGCTAAACTATTCCGCTCTAGATAATTGAACATCACCGGCCATCTCGCTACTCTTGCTGTACATACTGCTATTTACGGCGGCGTTCAAATACGAATCCTCAACAAAAGGGCTATTGAAACTCCACAATTGTTGGAAAGGCTGCGAGCCGCGCCAAATTATTGATAGGGGTGGCGGACAAATTTAAGCCAACATGGCTTGCACATCCCCTTCGATGAAAGTAGAGAGCTACGAGGACATACCGGTTGGCAAGGCATCTGGTTTTGAGACAGACAAGCCAGCGTATAGACGGCGTCATTCATCATTCGTGCCACGCAAACCCTCCGTGTCGGATGCGCTCAAGGGCGAGGAGGGTCTCCTTTTGAAGGTAAGCTCTGGGAATAGGCTCTGGTAATAACGGACGGACGCTTACATTTGTTTCTTAGGTCGACCTCTTTCTTGCCGAGCTCGAACGTCGACTTGACTTCCTTGAGGAATATGGAGAGATGAATCTGGACACTGGAATCCACCGTGCATACACAACTCTTCAAGCCGTTCATGAGCGCTGCTCCCAGGTATCTGGCGAAGTTCTCGACGCTGGACGCCGAAGAGCTAGGATCATGGTGGAAACAGTGGAAGGCCGATACCAGGAGGCTCTCGCCGCGTCAAACACGATGTCCGAAAAGGCGCACAAGGGTTTAATCTTGCTGGAAGACCTCCTTACAGAGTACGAAACTCGCGCGTTGAAGCTCAAGGAGCAAGGGTTCGCTAGCGCCGCAAACACCATGATAGACAGCGGCCGCCATATGGTGGATGAGGGGATCGCACACGCAAAAGAGTTCGTTGATGATTCTATCGACCAGGCTTACAAGGCCGCATTGACTCTGGAGGACAAAATCGCACATGCAGTTGCCTCCGCCAAGAAGAACGGACTGATCAAGTTCAGCGACTTACCAGCGCCATGGCAAGTTAACCCTCACATTACAGGTGGTTATCGCTTCTCGAAGTCGAAACCATGGATTTTGCGGTCAACCCTGCGCATCACGAATGAGTTTGTCAACATCTGGTCTCATGCTATCGGCCTCGTCATCGTCCTCGCCATCGCCTTCTACTTTTACCCAGCCTCTGCCAACTTCTCACTATCCACAAAGACGGACAAACTGATCGCAGCTGTCTTCTTCTTTGCAGCCGCGAAATGTCTGATCTGCTCCTGCATGTGGCACACCATGAACTGCGTCGCCAACAAGACGTTACTGGAGCGATTCGCCTGCGTTGATTACACGGGGATATCCATGTTGATTGCCGCATCCATCATGACCACTGAATACACTGCGTTCTACTGTGAGCCGCTGTCTCGCAGTATCTACCTAGTGTCGACCGCTACTCTTGGAGTTGCCGGAGTCATTCTCCCATGGCATCCACACTTCAACGCCAAGAACATGGCATGGGGTCGCGTTGCATTCTACGTCACCCTGGCACTCACAGGCTTTGTGCCAATCTTCCAGCTCAGCTGGTCTCGTGGCGGCGCATGGGCGTGGCATTTCTACTCGCCCGTTCTGAAGTCTTTGGTAGTGTACTTGGCCGGCGCGATCGTCTACGCCAGCAAAGTACCCGAGAAGTGGTATCCTGGCGCATTCAACTACATCGGTGGCTCACACAACCTTTGGCACTTCGCCGTGTTAGGTGGCATTCTCTTCCATTATCGTGCCATGGAGAGTTTCTTCAAGATCGCGTTTGAGCGCGCAAGCACGGAGTGCGCTTCTTACCTCGTGAACCAGACCACAATTGCTGCTGCTGGTTTGTAAGAACACATATTTTTGAGCGCGCACAGTTGGAATGGTGCAAGCGCCAGTGTTGTTAGCTGAAGCTAGCGCACACGAGATTTTGTATATAGCCAGTGGTGCATAGTTAGCGGCATAGGGTGCGATTGCGAATGACCATGCGAACGAGTTTAGTCATTTTTGAGGCGTGTGGGCATGGCGGTGGCGTTTAGTATGATTTTGGGCGGTGTCGAGTTTTCGTGCTGCCGCTACGTGGTGGCTTACACATTATTAGCACCAGAGCGGAGGATGGCTATGACTAGACCATGTAGAGGGGAGGAATTATAATGTGTATAGCTCGGGGGTGATTGAAACCTCTCCGAGAGTGTTTGGAGATAATACAACTTCTGTCGTTACGAACCACACACATTGTTTTTCGCATACTGTGCACCATAAGGTTTCATTCACTATATCTGCAGTGAAATTTTCCACCTCATTTATCTGGAATATCCTACCTCTATGCAGCCACCCTTTCGCTCTCCATTAAGTAGGCTCCACCATGTGGCCCAGGCGCATCAAGGCTGACCGTAGTCTTGGTCGCGACACTGCTAACCCTCACTACGCTCGCCGCGTTCTTCCACTCCACTTCACTAGTGATTCTCTCTTCGTCTTTGCCGTCATCTTCTTTCCTCACCACCGGCACAGCTCTGATATCCAAATTCGGGAATCCAAAATAGCCTTCCCTCAAAGGAACAAGCATAACCGGAAACCTCAACGTCTTAATCTTCTTCCCCGCAGCGGGAACCACAAAGCCGCCCTTCCTGCGGCCGCCAACGAGCCACGTATCCGCAGGCGCGCTTACTTCGTATGTAAACGCCAGTTCCTTATCGCGATGAGCTGACGTCGGCGACTCCCATAGTCTCGTATGCTTCAACACCAACGTGGCAGCTAAGGGCTGATGGAGTACTGCTACCTCCTCGTCGCCACATTTGATCGAGCTGGTGGACGACGGGGAGAGCTGCAAGTCCACGCTGTGCACTACGGTGATAGTGGGCACTTCGACAGGGATCACGATTGATCGACTCCTGGCTATCGACTCCCAATCCACGCCGACCGCCGGCAGGGGAATGATAGACTGCCCGGCTAATACTTTGTGAACGAAGTCCGCAAGTTTTTGATTCAGATCCCGCATGGCCGTTGACGGATATCTGTGGTTGAATCTTGCTACCCAATTCTCGGTCCTCAGCTCTTTAGTACTGAGCTCGCTCAACATTGCGGCTTGCTCGAGATTGTGCGGTGTAAGCCGTGAACGCAGCACAGAGAGAACCGTTGAAACAATCAGCCGGTTGTATTCTGCTAGTTCGGAATTTTTTAATGCCAAAGAAAGTACCGAGTCCAATGCGTCGTCGAGCTCTTCTTCTATTGGAATGTAATTCAATTTCAGCTGCAGCACGGACCGTAACGGCTTCCCTGTTTCCCGAACGACAGGCGTTGAGCGACGAGTGGTACAGTAAAGAAGGGAAGCTGCGTGGCGAGGGTATATAACGACTGGCTCATCAAGAGCTCCGCCATTAGTGGCCTCATACACATCTGAGTCCGAAAGACTGGAACCAAGTAGCCGCAAAGGACTAGGAGTCGCTGCCGCTATTGCGAATTTTGAGAAAAGTGTCTTTTGCTTGAAGCAGTCCTGCACATTGACCCCGAGAGCCAGCATGACAGAGACTGAGAAATTGCTTGCAAAATAGAACGTTTCTTCCCCTACCATATACGCGACCTCCACCTTGAGTGAAACTGCGGTCGTTTCATGCTCGAGGGTGAAGGGGATTGAGACTCTTGCTGATGCTTCATTCGTCAAGGCACCGAATTTGATGACACCAGGTTCTGATTTCTTGCTTATGTCGAGAGTCCCACCAGTCACCTCAGACGCAGCAGTCTGCAAGCGCAGACCAGCAGTCGCCGCACGAATGTTCACCTCACCGCCAGAGATATCGTTCCACCCGGACACAATCGTAACCTCAAGGTTCTTGTGCCGTCCCAAATGCAGGTTACGTGATGCTGATAGCTGAACGTCGAATGACCCTGAACGCTGATATAGAGCGATTTGAGGGCATTTCACCAAACTCTTCGTATGTGCCACTTGTGGTGGCTCAGTGTCCGCATCATAGCCAAAGGCCATTTTGCTCGAGTACAAAAGGATTTGTTTCAAAACATAGGTTCCTGGAATGGTTACCTGTGGAAGGTCAGCATACACGCGCTGGGCACTTTAGGCATACTCGTACATTACTCTGGAAGGTCACCCTTTGTACTCCTTCATCCATATTATACGGCTCTTCGATGTCCATCCAAATATCTCGCCCTTGGCCTTCTTTCAGATTAGTCAAACGCACCTTACCCTTCTCAATACGCAGTCTGTCAGGCAAGAGATAGCGGAACTTTATCCGTAACGAGAATGAATCTCTTTTATCATGATACGTTGCGCCTCCTTCGACCTCAATGCTGGAGAAGAAAGAGTGCAGTGGCAACGCAATATCATGCTGGGATTCTGGCACGACAGTCATTAACTGCGTGAGATATCCTTCGACAGAGATGTCCTCCTCAGACACCAGCACCGGCGAACATCCGAATTTGAAGCTTGCTTTGCGTTCCAACTCTGCCTTCTTCCGTGAAGTGCTCTTTGACAGAAGGGTCATGGTGGCCTTCACATACTCATCATAGCGTCCTAACTCTTTCAAACACTTCATATATATCACAAGCAGCGGCATTTGGATATTCTCCCAGCCGGCATCGCCATAAAAGCGATTAATGCGGTAAAGGTAGGTCGCAGCACTTGCATAGTCCTGCAGATGAAATCTGAGCAACGCAAGATCTGCCATAGTGGATTGCACAGACTGGACGTGGCCAGCGACGGAAAAATGACGGAGAGCCTTGTCTGTAATGATCTCATACAGTCGATGGAAATCCTCTTTGTCCTGTAATGCCGTCTGTAGCAGTTTGTTGTCGACGCCATGACTAGATGGTTTCAACTTTTGTGTTTGCTCCGGCGTCTTCCGTCCCTCGGGGTCCAGGTCAACATCTTCTAGTTCTGTTGAGTTACCAGCATTGACATCCTTCCACTCAATAAGCCAATCCCTTTGCTGTCCCAGACGTTCCAACACAGACCGACTGAGCAGATAGATTTGTGCCCTACTCGCCGCCAGATCCTCCAGTCCCGTCTTCATAAATGTCGAGCCAACACCCGATGAACCTTCAGATCGAACAGTGCTCGCCCTGCGTCCTGGAAATATGTTGGGGCTCGGCGACCTTACTGGGGGATTGCTGATCAGAGACGAAGACCTTGCAGGATGCATCATGGTTTTCGGTTCTGGAATGGTAGCCTTCTCATGATCGCCGTCTGCTGTGGTATGCAGAGGTGCAAGGCTGGACGGCGGTATTGGAAGGGATCTAGTTGCAGTTTGGGCGAGGATTTGTTGCGATATTGTGAAAGAGAATGAGGATATGATATTATCTATCGCCTGTGTCGTAATAGACTGATCAGCGAGCGCCTGCGCGTCACCTTTTTTCGAAGATTGGGCCTCAGCGGCCATCAAGTCATCACGCATTATACGGCAAATGTTGGCCAGAAAGTCTACAGATCTGCGACAGATGTCGCTGAGGATGGAGAGGTTTTCCCCTTCCTCATTTTGCTGCACCGGTGGATGTCTTGCTGCTACGCCAAGAAGTGCCGTCTCACGCGCCTCTTGCAGCTTAGCCAGCAGCTCTTCGCGAGAGGAGACGGCATTGCCCATGCGCAGAAGTAAGGCAAGCTGGCGGGCAAATAGATAGCACTTGAACTCAAATATCGAGATCTTATTTTCCAGGATAAGCTCACGGTACGGCTTCCTGTCAGCGCTCAACAGAATCTCGTCTTGCTCTTGCGTGGATATACTGTCGGTCTGCAAATCAACCGCTTCTTCAGTGTCCTCTGTGTTGTGGCCATTTTCTGCCCGGATCCTCTTTTTCGAATCAGTGAGATGGTTTGCAAGATCTTCCGTGTAGGGTAAAAATGAACCTCCGTGCGCAGGGCCGCCACCTAGTACTGCTTGCTCCCTGATAATGGCATCTAAGCCAACAGCCAGCTCATCATAGCCCACAAGAGAGTCTTCGACCAAGCCAACACTTTCGAAACCCCTCGCGAGGCCCTCCTTTAGCACAAAAAAGGTGCAAAAATTCCATCCTGGAAGTGCTCGCTGTGCATCTTTCTCTCTGATATCCTCTTCATATTGGCTTACTCGCATGTCAAACGAGTCTAATATGAGAGACTTCATCTTTGCCATGAGATCTTGCCAACTTGCATCGTGCTCCTGTGGGCTTTCCGTGTATGGATTCGAGCCTGGTATAACAGGAACAACGCGTGGTAGCATGTTGTATGGGACATCATTGATTCCAATTCGTATCTGGGCCACTCTATCAGACGACGTCTTAGACGTGCCATTGAAATCGGACTTGAGCTTATCAAGAATTGTGCCAGAGCCCTTGGTCGATGTCCGCGGTTGCATCGCTGCAGCGGTATTTGGCACAATGACGTGTAATATGAGGTACTCGAATGCATCGTGGTTCTCCTGTGCTTTCTGCTTTGCGCTGCTCTGTGTTGGTGGGGTATGCGCTTTTATCCATTCCTTGACTTGCTTCTTCGCTGACGCCTTGTACGTCTCATTGTCGTCGCATCGGAGCAGGAATATTTTCAAGTAAGGTGTCTGGCGAAGCCCCGGTATTTGGTGTCTCTGTCCTTTGGGGAGCACCCCTGATGTAGTAGCCTGGCTGTCTCTTCCAACCTGGTCATCTGCTGGTTTGCCCAGCGGCTGTGTGCGAAAGCCATCATCCGCGCTTCCAGCAGACTCGGTTGACTTTACTCTAGAGAGATATGTAGTGCTTGTTGATGCCGCTGTCTCGTTGGTGGGAACGAGGTCTACATGGAGCGATTTGATGGAGCGCAGGGGTCCAGCATGCGACTCCCAGTGTAAATTTGTGAGAGGAAGGCGTACAAGCAGACCAGAATTTATAAGCGAGTACAGATTGAAAGGATCGAAGTACTCGACTGTGACTTTTGAAGAGGAACGCTGCTCCATTGCTGTGTGGCGGAGCTGTGAAAGGAGAAAGCGTGGGCAGGTCAAGCAGTTTGAGTCTTGGAGAGGTGGAGGCTTGGAGCTGTGTCTGGCGTCCGTAACCCGGCAGAACCCATGGCGCTCGTGGGGCAAGGCGGTGTACGAGAACAGTGCACCTCTCTCTTATCGCCGCGCCTTATCAGTGGCCCTTAGGCGGCAGAAACACCCATCCAGGTCTCGCCTTTCCAGAACTCCATCATCACAATTTATGTAAACATAACCTCCTGTTCCAAACACCAATGCCGTTATATTAACACTGAGAATGGCCACCCATTGGTCAAGTGATAATCGCATGGTCGTTTTAGGCCTCGGCATAGGCCTCATCGGCCTCCACACCCTCATTCACCACAGCCTGCAGGAAGTTCGCGAGAGCCATAAATACAAGCCTCCACCCATTAAACCTCAGTACATCGACCAGAACACGGAAGACAAAATACCAAATAGAACACTTGACGTGCTGAGACAAAGTTCCAATGACAATGTCAAAGACGTGGCCAAGCGAATAATCATCGATCGGGCACTTTACGATGGAGAAACGATATGGTTGATATGCGAGGATGCGAAGCAGGGAAATCCTGTTGCATTAAGGGCATTGAGGGATCTGATTGTAACACAAAGTAAGTACTATCCTCTTGTTCATGCTATAGTCAAATTAACCAGTCTACAGACGCATTAGACCACAAATATATCCCGTCCATTGTGAAAGCCGCATGCGGCGCCCTGAAGAAAGATGCAAGGGAGACCGAACAGCCAGCTTACGACCGCGAATACGACGTCTTCCAGCATCTTGGAGACACTGTCAATTTATCCCTCAACATCCTTGTCTGCCTCTGTCTCGAGCGCGTCGACATTCCTAAAAGCCTAGCAATAAGCGGCATCTTCGTGCCGCAATGGCTCGCAAAGCTGAACTGGGGAGAAGGCGACGAGCGCAGAGAGAACTTTACACATTTCCACAAGAGATACGAAGATATACCGGGACATAACCTGTATTGGCTCGTCGACAAAGTTAGTGCATACGAGAAAGGACTAAGGAGGTTACAAGAAGCGGGCCTGGTCAAGGAACCCAGCGATATTGGGATAACATCCGTCGAGCACGGGTACACGAGGAGGAGAAGGTATGCAGATTCGCAAATCATCGTTAATGGTGTGCCTATGATGGCAATGACGAACGAAGGAGCTTTGGACCCAGGGGCGGCTATTCTTGTGGAAGTGATTAGGAGCATTCCGGGTGAAATGTTCACAGTCGATGGCCCATTTAATTCTCTGCCTGTTCTGGCACCTAGGCAGTCGCACCCTAGTGCGGAATCTCGAGAACAGAGTGCGGAGGAGAGAAGACTGAGCGCGAGGAGGAATAGGGAGGCAATGGTGCTCAGTAGTGGGGATGGCCCGATTACGGTGGAGGACATTATTGAGAGAGGGGACAGATCCAATGATAATTAGAGGATAGAACTCCCGTCTCCTGGATACACATTATTTGAGATGGGTGGAAACATTCCATGGTTCAGCGCTTTGTAAACTAACTACTGGCGTTGATGTAGCGCTGGACGAGATCGAACCTCACTTGTACACTGAGTCGGAGGCAATGCGAGCAGACGAGCAAGATGAGCTAGATGAGGATGGATCAGCCGAGGCGCAGGTCATTTGTCCATATATATAGGAGATATGGTGGCGTGATTCAGATTAACATCAGTGAAGTCGGTCGCCCTATCGGAGTTCCACACAATTGATATTCCTCAGTTCTCATTTCAGTTCCACAACCGTCAAACCGATTAGCAACCACCCCACGATCATCGCTAAGAAAAGGTACTTGAAGGTGCACTTCCCCCAACTTCCTCAGTCTCCATTTAGTTAATCATATAGCCCACGATGGTACTTATCGCTACCATGGATGATCAATTGCTTAGCAATATCCAAAAGTTGCGGCTGACCAAGTAAGCCACGACACGACACTCCAGCCAGTCGCAGCTTTGCATGCTATCTAGTCGTGGAGGTAGTCTGTTACCACCTCAACCTTGATGATATCGATACGTGTTGGCAGATCCATGCCGGTCTACTGCAATTTCGTTAAATATCATCAAGTTATCACTGTAATGCACCAATTCAACGGTTGCTGTTTCCAGTCGTGCCAATCATTACGGTATGCCACCGAATTGGTATGACAGAATTATATTGTACATTCAGTCGAGAGGAGAATGTGTTAGGGATTTGACGATAAGATGCAAGAAGACCGGCTACAAGGTCGTCGTATGCAGGGTACGTGACGCTGAGAGTTGCCTGAATTGGCCGCTAAATATAGTACGACATGCTGCACGGGGCTAACCTGCTAATAAGACTTGGGGGAAATAAGAAGCAGCACACAAATGTGATTTTCGCAAAGCAGTGACCCAATGCAGAAGACGTACAATGGTGTTATCCGAAGGAGGTATAGTAAGCCGTTCATGAAGCTTGTGCGTCTTTAGTACACGGATCTCGGCGGCAGCTCCCCTTCATTTACATCCCTCATCTCTCTTCCTCAAAATGCTCAACTGTCGATCAACAACTCTGCCGGCAGTCCAACGCCTTTCCCCCATTCCATCCAGTACCTTGCTCCATGCCCCTTAACACCATTTTCCTGCCCAAGTAACAGCTATGCAGCAGTGCCGGCACTCTATCGGTTTTGGGTAACACCATCAGATTACTGGTATACTGCTGGCCTGCGGTAGGTCTATGATCTCCCAGTTTCGATTCTTCTTCGTGCCAGAAATTTCCTTGAGACCAGGGGGATCTTCGTAAGTTCTTTGGACGAAGGGCCGGCTATAGAACGCGTGCTGTTATATGGTGATCTGGAGCTTGATGGGCAGGAGCGGAAATTTGTGAAAAGTGGAAGCTTGAGCCATGGTCGGTTGTGTTCAACGGATCGGCTGCAAGTACTCCGTAATGTGAGTGTAGATGCTGATGCTATTTGTCGACGCAAAAACCGGATGGTAGTTTGGATGAAGTGCCAAGTACAGACAGAAATCCGCGTGGCTGGATCGCCAAGCCACTTGCTAGGTTTATACGCTCAATCGTGATCGTTCTCTGTGAGACCCGTACATCCTTCCATCTTCTCATCTGGATATGCATACTTGCACCAGAAGCAGTAGTGAAACTCTTCTCTCAAAAACTTCACAAGCTTGTGCAGCTTCGCGCCTGGTTCCAACGCATTAAACTCGTCCAGCTCGGGATCCTCTTCTTCAAGGTCTTCCACAAGTGTATGCTGTATCTTATCCTTACCCAGTGCCGTCCTGTCCTCTGCATCTTCGGTTGGGTCGTCGTAGCTTGGTAGTCTCGATAGGCTTTGATGCAAATCGTATCTCATCCTTCTATCCCTCTCTTTCTCGTCTCTCCGTCGTACTAGTCCACGCCAGAGCACGTTGATTTTTTTCAACGGCTTCGAGCTCACTGTTCTTTTCTTGCCATTCTCGGATCTTTCCACTGAACCATTCTTCGGCGCCTCTTCCTCGTCCCTCTCGTCACTCATCCCCTCGGCAACCCTCATAGCAGCCTCTGTCTGAGCCTCATGCCTCTTCTCTTCCCGCTCCCTCCTAACCCTCTCTCTATAGTCACCCTCCTCCGCCTTAACCCTCTTCGCCTCCCCCTCAACCTGCTCCCTAAACTTCCTCTTCTTCTCGCTATCCAATCCAACCCCTCCTCTATCCTCCTTCATCTCAATATGCACTGGCTCCATCCTCCCACCGTCCATTCCGAGCGCAGCACCTCTCTTGTAACCCATCTTCGCCATCATGGCGAGTCCCTTGTTCTTCTTCGAAACTTCGACATCGTCCAACATGGACTTCTGTAGCGCAGCTTCGCGCTCCGCGGCTTGGATTTTGAGTAGCTCGGCCTTGGGTGGCGTATAAGCGCGTTTCTCGGCTTCGCGTTGCAGACGTAGACGTCGCTGTGTGTAGGTTTCTGGTGCATTTGAGGTAGTGGGTTCCGCGATTGTCATGGACATGTAATCTTCCTCTTCGGAGTCGTCGTTGGTGGCGAGTGGCACATCGTCGCGGTCGACTTGGGGTATGGGCCCGTCCATAGTGGGCATATCGAAGAGAAGAGAAGATAGTAATGACAGAGATGATGGCCGACCTATGAGGTAGGTGTTGAGCCGGGAGCCGTTCGCAACGCGGGCGGGATATACTGCTCAGCTTTCTTTCGTGGCTACAATGCCCCAATGGCAATCCAGATCAGGAGGTGTGGGTAAAAAGAATCTGTTTAAGCTCCTATCGTTTTCAGTGTCAAAAAAAAGGTTTCGGTTATTCTTTTGCCAAGTGGTATGTTGTTGCGATGTTGTCCTCCATTCCAAGACATTTAAGAAAGTTGACATTCATGCCGACGAGGCTGACGGCCGAGCTACCCCTGTCACCTTATTAGCGCCATTTACAGCCAAGCCAGCGATAAGTGGGCGATAAAGATAATTTCCATCATTTTTGCTTCGCGCAGTGCACGACGAGATATCAAACCAACAATCATGCCTCCATCCCAGCTTAAGAGGCTCAAGGCCTCTCTAAGAGAGCAGGGCATCGTGGGCCCGCAAAAGTCGAAGAAGCAAAAGAAGGAGAATGCACAAAGCGGGGCCAACAAGGACAAGAGGGTCAACAGAAATGCTGCGCTTGCCGGTATCCGCGAGCAATTCAACCCATTCGAGATCAAGACAAATGCCAGAGGTCCAAAGTTCGAGGTCACCAACGCCAGAAATGTCGGAGGAGCAGCGGGCACGAGCAGTGTGAAGCACCGCCCAGGAGTTGCCAAGGGAATGGGAGAGGAGAACCGCCGCCAGACTCTCTTGAAGGAGATGCAGAAGCGCAACAAGGTTGGAGGAATCCTCGATAAGCGTTTCGGAGAGAACGATCCTTCCATGGCACCAGAAGACAAGATGTTGGAGCGCTTCACACAGGAGATTCAGCGCCGCCACAAGAACACCTCTGCCTTCGACCTTGAAGACGACGATGATAGCCACTTGAGCTTGACGCATATGGGCAAGTCTCTCTCGCTTAACGGCCCAAATGTGCCAGATGACTTTGAGGAGGACGATTTGATGCTTTCTGATGCCGATGACCATGCTTCGGACGATGAGCGCCAGCTTAAGCGCCGCAGAGGATCGGATGCTGACGGAGAGGATGACGACGAGGGTGGCGCAAATAAGCCAGAGCGCAAGAAGACCAAGCAGGAGGTTATGAAAGAAGTTATCGCCAAGTCGAAGTTCCACAAGTACGAGCGTCAGCAAAACAAGGATGACGACGAAGATATGAGAGAGGAGCTTGACAAGGATATGGCTGAGATCCAAGGCCTACTGAGAGACATCCGTCGCCCGGCTGCACCAGTTCGCGAGTTAGAGATTGTTCCAGGCATGAACCCAGCAAGAGCTGCTCTTTTGAACGGCACAGACAAAATTGCTTTCGACAAGGAGTATGACAAACGTCTTCGCCAACTTGCGCAGGATAAGAAGTCCAAGCCAACTGAGCGTTCTAAGACCGACGAAGAGATGCTCGTTGAGGAGGCCCAGAGGTTGCAGAATTTGGAGAAGCAGCGCTTGCGCCGCATGGAGGGTATCGTCGACGAGGAGGAGCCAAAGGGCAAGGAAAAGTCCGATGCTCCAGAAGTAGATGAGGATGTCTACGATGATGACGAGGAGGCTGACGAGTTTGGCCTTGGTGCTGGTATTAAGGCCAAAGAAAAGCGTCCTTCCAACGGGGAGTTAGGAGTTGAGGATGAGGACGACTTTATCATTGATGATGATCTTGTTGCGAGCAGTGGTTCAGAAATGGATTCCGGCGATGAAAGTGCTTCAGAGTCCGGAGAAGATGATGAAGACGCTGACGACTTCCTCGACGGCCTTCTGACAGCTGATGAGGCAAAGAGGCCGGAGTTCTTGACGGGAGCCAACGCGCCTATCCCAGATGCGTCTCTTTCCACTGCGAATGGTGTGAACGGCGACTTGGCATATACATTCCCATGCCCAGGAACACACGAGCAGCTGCTCAAGATTACTGCGGATACCAACATCCAGGATCTTCCGACCGTTGTTCGCCGCATCAGAGCCCTTTATCACCCACAGTTGAAGGCCGAGAACAAGGGAAAGCTTGCCAAGTTCGTCGTTACTCTCGTTGACCACATCTCGTACCTCGCCAACCAGACTCCAATGCCAGACCTCGCTGTTGTGGAACAGGTTATTCGCCACATCCACTCTCTGGCCAAGACTCATCCAGTTGAGACTGCTAACGCCATGCGTAAGCACCTCGAGGACATCCAGCAGAAGCGTCCTTTGGCACCAACTCCAGGAGATCTCGTAATCCTCACTGCTGTAGGCACTGTCTTCCCGACTTCCGATCACTTCCACCAGGTCGTCACTCCAGCCATGCTGACCATTAGCCGCTACCTTGGGCAGAAAATCCCAGCTTCTCTCGCCGATTACTGCACCGGGGCGTACCTCGCTACTTTGGCACTCTCCTATCAAGGATTCTCCAAGAGATACGATCCAGAAGTGACCGGCTTTTTGATGAACACCCTCTGTGCCATCGCACCAATCAGGGTGGCCAAGATCCCATCCGCCTTCCCATACCACGAGCCGAAGGGCGATTTCCGCATCAAGTCTTCTGCCAAGGAGACAAGAATGCTTACTCTGGAGGATACCCTCAACCGTTCTCTCGAGGACGAGGAGGAGTCTGAGGTCGAGTCTGCACTTTCCAAGACCTGTCTCCTGCTCCTTGATGCGGCAGCTGATATTTGGACGGGGAAGTCCGCTTTCCAAGAAGTCTTCGAGCCGGCGCTCAAGGTCGTCAAGCACTACTCTACCAAGAAGTGCAGCGGCATGCTTCCAAAGTCTGTTCAGGTATGTTTTAAAAGTTCCTCCTTTTCGCCGCAATTTTATTACTCTAGCACGGATGTCAAATTACTATTCAGTCCTCCCTATGACCGTTGTAGCGCCGAAGATGTGCTTACATCGAGCTTGCCCATCTGATACTTGGGAACCTATCCCGCAAGGGTGTGGAGCTCGTTGAGGGTGACCGAGCAGCAAGCTGTCTAGCAATAGACCGGTGAAAATGCAACTTCACTTACATTATGGACGCGCAGCCACTGTCTTGCAAACATTCCAATTTTTCAATCATCACTTTCATATTTGAGAAGATCCGAGAACTAACAACTCTCCAGACCACCGTCGCCAAGACGTCCACCAAGCTCACGGTATTGATTAACCAAGCTATTCTTTCCCGTCGTCCCCTCGCGTTGCACCTCCACAAGCCTTTGGCCATCAAAACCTCGATACCTAAGTTCGAGGAGGGCTTCAACCCAGACAAGCACTACGATCCAGACCGTGAGCGTGCCGAGGCCAGCAAGCTCAAGGCTGAGTTCAAGAAGGAGCGCAAGGGTGCTCTTCGTGAGCTTCGCAAGGATGGTAACTTCATTGCCAGAGAGTCGCTCAGAGAGAAGAAGGAGAGAGATGCCGCATATGAAAAGAAGTACAGGAGACTTGTGGCGGAGATCCAGGGCGAGGAGGGCAGGGAGAGCAAGATTTATGAGAGGGAGAAGGCAACGAGGAAGAACTCTAAAAAGTGAGGAGCGGAGAGCTAAACGTTTGAGTCGGATAGCAAAAGCATATGGATGCATGGGCGGTGTTCGGAGGGCGTTAGAAATACCCGGCTTTATGACGAGTTAGATGATTATCGTCAAAATGAAATACTCGTGAAACAAAGCACCGATTACTTTTCTGTGACCTGCTGCTCGCGGTCAGCATTCTCTCACCCACCTTCGTCTCGTTTGAGGGATAGTGCCACCAGCATGTACCTGTGGAAAAGTATCAATGCCCCGCCTGGCAAAATATGGGCAAAAGCTGGTCTCCCTAACCGCCATAGGTAGCGGGATCAAAAGATACACGACAATGGCAGGATTTGAACCTACGCGGCCGAAACCATATGATTTCTAGTCATACCCATTAACCACTCTGGCACATTGTCATTTGTATATATGTGCTTCGGCCCAACCCTGAACTGCCGTCTTAAACTTCTCTCAAACTCGAGCGCAGACCCTGATTTCAACCAAACAACCGATCTCCACTCTATGTCGCTGACCGCCTTTCTTGACAGCTGTCAGTTCGCCACACCTCAGCCGAATCTCAGTCGGTGGGCAATATGCAGGAAGAGCTGGTTGGATGTTATGGGAAGCCAAAAGCAGACATCTACCTACAGGCACGTGTACGTTGAAGATACACTGCAGGTGAGTGTCGAACTCACGACCTTCGCATCTCTTGAAAGAAGATCATATCAGGCAGCGTGGCCGCGGGATAGAAGAACGACACGCTAACCACTGCGTCACTGGAGTTGTCTTGTTTGTGGGTCTGGGCTGTTGGTGAACACGATGGGAGGGCAGTTGACTCGTTGATCTACATAGGAGATTCTGCTATGCATGAAGGTCGGGTAGTTGTTTAGATGGTGTTATTGGGCCATGTATGCTGGGTAAATCACATGCGAAGGCGGCTCAAAATAACGGGATTTTCAATAATGGCGTGGAATGGCTTGGTATCTTGTGACATCTATCGAGTCTAGTTTGCCGTGCATCTTCTAACCTCCTCAAAGTAAAATCTTAAATCCTCCGGGTTGACCTTTGGCGTGATGCCATGTCCCAAGTTGCAGATCCATCCCTGCTTACCACCTCCAAAGCCCTTAACCATATCCTCAACAGCCTCAGTAATCTTCTCATGAGTACCGTACAAGGTTCCCGGGTCAGCGTTGCCCTGGAAGACAATCTTCCTGTCACCTCTAATCTCAACAGCCTTTGCCGGGTCCTGAAGCCAATCCAAACCCACAACGTTGTATCCTAAGTTGCACAGGTCATCCAGCGCATACCAGGCCCCCTTGGCGAAAACAATCATTGGCACCTGCTCCAGGCCCATCTCCTTCAACTTTTTCGGCAGGTTCGCAGAGATGTACGCCAAATATGGCTGTGCAAACTCCTTGAACTGCTTTGGGCCGAGCTCAGCAGCCCATGAGTCAAAGACCTGGATCATCTGAGCGCCAGCCTGCACTTGCAGTGCGAGGTACTCGACGCAGATCTCGGTTATCTTCTGAAGCAGCGCCTTTGTGGCGTCGGCGTAGCGGTAGATCCACGTCTTCGTCTCGATGAAGAGCTTGGAGCCACCGCCCTCAACCATGTAGCAGAGGAGCGTCCATGGGGCGCCACAGAAGCCAATGAGTGGCACGCGACCAGCAAGCTTGTGTCGCGTGAGTGTGATAGCCTTATAAACGTAGTCGAGCTCTTTTGCCACATCGACGTTCTTGGCCATGACCTGCTCGTACTGTCCGTCTGTCGGCGAGGTGAGCGGGTTCGGAAAGTGCGGGCCCTTCTTATCGAGCATCTCGACCGTCATGCCCATTGCTTGGGGGATGACGAGGATGTCGGAGAAGATGATAGAGGCGTCGATGAGGCCGGCGTAGCGCTCGATAGGTTGGAGGGTGAGCGTGGATGCGATTTCTGGAGAGCGACAGCAGGTGAAGAAGTCGTTACCGGCCTTGGCGACGTGGTACTCTGGGAGATAGCGACCAGCTATATTGAATCAGTATCTGTTATACTGGCGATTGAGGCTATCGTGAGGGAGTTTACCTTGTCTCATCACCCAGATCGGTGGACGCTCAACTTCCTGACCTTCAACCGGTTAGCAATTACAATTCCTATAATGTCGCGTCAAGCGCATCAGTGCGTAAATGAGCCTACCCCATGCTGTTCTCAGAATGAGATCGTTCTTGAGCGGTGGGAAATCGTGAGTAGACATTTTTGCGGTTTATCGATCGTTGTTGATGGAGCTCGGCTGCCTCCTCATCAACATTTCCCATGCGTAATAACTGGCGTGGGGTTGTTAAGCTAGTGCCATATTGGGTTAGTAGGCCGTTTTGCTGACCTCTGACGTTGGACGGTTCGAGGCGGTTTCGGGGGGTGATGATAATCCGTCCCAACTTTACAACCTCGAAAACGTCGACACAATAAGGCTAAAGCTATAAGCTAAGCGTATAGAACTCTTGCGCCGCCCAAACTTATAAGATTTAGCGATTTGGGTGCTTTTTCAGGCGATTTGTTGTTGAACAAGATCAATTTGAATTGTTCGCGAATTCTCATCATTTCCCGAAATCGCCTCGGTCTTCACGGCCAACACTGTCAGTCTCCGGGCTGGAATGTACTCGGACGATTTCATTGGCAGAGACAGTCAAAATGATCGACTTCTTGTTATGTTACGTAAAGCAATATTTTGCCGCGTGTACTGCACAATTATCATTTGTGCCATGTGGACACTACAATTGCAATCTGAAGGTTGCCACCTCAAACGGCCTCAAAACAATCTTAACCTGACCTCCCTCAAACTTGAGCTCATCCCCATCATCCTCCAACGCATTCGTCTTCCATACCTTTTTGACATCCAACCCAGTCACAATGAGGCCTTTGCTGGTACCTCCAAGACTATCATAAATGCGCAGAATGATACTTCTGCCCTTTCTCTTCGGCAACTCCCCACGGCTCACATCCTCATCATCCTCGCCTCTCTTGACAGTATCAAGAACAAGAGAGGAATCGCCTGTAAATTTAACATCCAACGCATCAGTAATCGACGCCGGAGACTCAGCCTGCAAGACCTTCATCGGATTATTGAAGTTATAGCCGGCGCGAACCGTCGTGCTACTGAGGGATCCCTGATGTGGCAAAATAGCCCATCGGATTTGATGGCGTCCCATATCAGCATTTGCATCTGGAGCCTTTGGCGCTCTCAGCAGACTGAGTCTCATCAAGTTCCCAACTGTGGCGAAGCCGTACTTTGAATCGTTGAGAATAGATACACCGTAGTTGTGCTCGGACAAGTCCGCAAACTTGTGGCAACACACTTCGAACTTCGCCATGTCCCAGGTCGTGTTATAATGAGTCGGCCTGCGGGTGATACCATAGGCAGTTTCGTAGGAGGCCTCGGTGTTTTTCACGTCAACAGGAAACTCGACTTTGAGGAATCTGCAGGGATATCTGTTAGCTACCACATAGAGTATAAAGAGTGATATTCGCTTACTTCATGCTCTCGCGCCACTCAACCTCTGCGGAGACGTCGACCTGTGACTGATGACCTTTGAAAGCAGCTGACAGGCTGATAGTGGTCTTAACCCAAGACTCTGCGCTGATCTGCGTCTCGGTCTGGACACTGACACGGTGGGCATTGTCTTCCGTAACCTTGGTCTGCTTTGAATGCAAAACCTTACGAGAATCGAGATGGTACACCTCAACATCCCAAGCCTGCCAGTACAGAGGCTTATCATCGAAGATGACCAACTGGTTGGCCTTCTCACCCTTGGGAATGATCTCGCGTCCCGCCTGACGGTCGTAAATCGAGGTGATGACACCCTGCTCAATCTGAACACGAAGCTGCTCGTTTTCGAGCACGAATACGCCCTCGATGAGCTCTCTGACTGTGACCGCTGGGTGTTCGGCAATCTTGAATGGCTTCACATTCAGAAAGCTTCCGCTTCCACATGCAACACCGACAGTACCAGGCACAACATCCACAATCTCCTTTCGAGCCCAAGGTAAAGTGTTGACGGCGACGAGCGCTGCGTTACTCGAGCCAGCAACCTCCTTGAGCCCAAAGACCTTGTTAATATCTTGGAGGACCTTATGGCCCGTCTTGAATAGTTTGTCGTAAAGTTCGTCAGAATCATCATAACACATTTCGATGCTGGAACCAGGAAGACAGTCGTGGAACTGGCACAACAGCGTAGCTTCCCACATATCATCGATGGCCTTTTTAGGATACTTGTAACTGGAGTCCTTCAAGCTGGCAGCTGTGGCCAGCAACTCAACTTCACGCAGAAGGGTTTCGGCCAACGAGTTGTTACGCTTATTGTTGGCCTGAGTAGTGAGTGTGCCTCTATGCAGCTCGAAGTACAACTCGCCGTACCAGGAAACAAGATCAAGGCCTCCCTCGATTCTCTTCTCAAGTCTGTCATAGAAATCTTCAACGGAGCCGCCCATATGGACACGCGGCAACAAGCCAATCTTGTCACTCATTCCACGGCAACGTCTCAACTTCTCAAGATGTTCCCAGGTGGGCCCGCCACCTCCGTCACCCTTACCGAAGACTAGCATCGAAGTGGCGTCCTGGTCCATGGATTTATGCTGAGTAACGCTACGGCGGACATCACCAAAATTGGCTTCAGCGGTATAAGTCTCAGCAGGGCACATGTGACAAATTACTTGACTGCCATCGAGGGAAACCCAATTGAAGGTTGTGTGAGGGAACTTGTTGATGTTGTTCCAGCTCAACTTTTGTGTGAAGAATCGAGACATGCCAGCAAGCCTGCATAGCTGAGGCAACTGGGCCGAGTAGCCGAAGGTGTCTGGCAGCCAAAATGTTCTGCATCGCTCGCCGAAGTTGCTTTCGAAGAATCTTTGACCGTAGAGGAATTGTCGTACTAGCGACTCCCCGCTTGGTATGTTCGTGTCATGCTCTACCCATGAACCGCCAATCAGTTGGAACGTTCCCTTCTTGACATGCGCCTTGACCCTGTCCCAAACATATGGATATAGCTCCTTCAGCCATTTGAACTGCTGAGCCTGTGAAACTGTAAACCGATGCTCCGGGTAGCGATCCAATAGATCGCATTGATTAGACCAGCTGCGTGCGACCTTTCTTTTCGTCTCAGCCCACGGCCAAAGCCAGCACGTATCAATATGACAATTGCCGATGCCATACACAAGGGGCTCGGTACCAGTCTCGTAGACCTTCTCGGAGTCTACGTTCTCGCCTAGATACTCCTGTGCGATCTTTCTTCCCTTGATAATGGAGTCCTGATTACCGATTTCAAACGCATCGATGATGTCGGTAGCCACTTTCATGGCCTTGTGTTGCTCCCACGAGTTCTCCGGAAATTCTCTGGCAGCATCACCAATTACCCATATATCCATACGCAACGCTCTTGCCTGCACGTTGACAGCTACAATCTCAGCTCTTGAGAGGCGAAAGTGCCTATCAGGATCTGGTGGCTGGATATTGTCACCGCCTGGTGCATTTCCAAACATGCCATTACAGGCCATCTCGATGTAAATAATATGCTTCTTCCCATCGCGGAAGGAGTCTGGGATAATCCACTCAACTCTCTCGCCGCCCCCGGTAAGACCTTGCAGGGGGTTGCCGTCCTCGGTCCACACAAGACCCTCGTTGTTGGCATCCCAGTGAAGCTCTAGAAGCTCTTTCTTGAGGAAGTCCTTGGGCAAGGTGATCTCAAGCTTGAACCAGTGGGTTGACCAAGACGGTCCAAAAGATTCGCCAACCTTCGTCGACCTGAACTCGTGCGAGACTGCTTCCTTGAAGGTCGGACGTGCGAGGTCTGGCACATCGTAAACGGAGAGCTTGATGTGGGATTCTCCGGAGGCCACTCCCTCATTGATCATGCTATGACGCTCACATTAGTAGGTGGCCTTAGACCTCAAGATAGCTTTAAGCCTACGAGATCAGGTTCTTGCTCTGATACTGCCCGCCGCTGGTGAAGCCCGCAATGCGGTCTTTATAGATGCGAGGGATCCATTGGCCAACCGGTCGCTCGGATAGCTGAGGATAGCCTTTCGATTCGGCCGCCTCGCTCTGTAGTCTTTCTCCACCCATTGTGTGCTTCGGCTTATTCAATGCAAATGGGATATTGTCCAGAATAATGTTTGGAATGATGTCTTTCTTCGGACTGTTGATGGCGGAGCTGGTTAGCTACCAAGGTTACATGACTAGGGTCTGTGATAGCGGGGAAGGCGCTAACGGCAGCCTAAGAAGCTCTGACGTCGCTGGGGACTCACCTCGACATTGTGAAGAGTGCGAGGCCACGGTGATAAGAAAGAGAACACACTAAATTGTGAGCTGGAAAGAGGGAACGAGACTTGACCTGAATATACCACCTGGATGAATGTCGGAGGAGGAGAGGGCTCCCGCGTGGAAGCTCTATTCAACTGGTTGTTGTTACCCCTCACCTCTGTGGTTCGTACAAATCATGTGCCCTGTGCGAGCAACAGCTGCCGGGTCGACTCTCTTCATTCAGAGTCTCTTGGCACTGGACGACCCACACCAACCTCGATACTCGTGTTCTCGCGGGCATGCTAATTTGACTCGGAGCTGCAAGGACGGTGGAATGTGGTGTACCGTAACATGGTAATCGCACGAGAACGCTCTTCTAATAATTGTGTTTGGAAGCGACCAAGTTTGCGAGACGCTGGAAGGCCCATAATTTTTAGGAATAGCCTACATCTTGACGACGTCCTCCTTCGTCCTCCTTCGCCCTCCCTCGCCCTCCTTCGCCCTCCTTCGCCCATCATTGAGGCGAATTGACAAGTTTGAATCGAAGTGAGCGGGCTAGAACAATCCAAACCTGCCATGTTTCCCACCTCATTTCAGAGCTCAAACGCTTCTCGTGTCACCAAACGAAAGAAAACTGGAAGATGCTGCAGTAGCCCGCGCCATGTTCAACGGCAATTAGGTTAGAGTTTCCAGACCTTGACGCTTCCAGCCGGGCCTTGACGGTAATATGCTTATAACGAAGACAATACGAAGTATGTCGAGAAAAGTGATTTGAGAGCTTTCTTCATTCAGATTATACAGAGTATGCGCGTTGGCCTTGTTAGCACCAGCTCAGGATGTTAGAGTACATTAGGCTTTCAACGGAGATTGGGGCGGCGGCTGGTTGACGGCGGTTGGCCGCCCAGAAATAGAATGTACAGTATTGTGCCTAATCCACCCGGGACAATCTTTTATAGCTGTTCGGGGTTAGCGCAATGATCATCTCCCGTCAGGCTCATGTTGGCCTGTCAGAGTCAGGAGCCCATCACAACATCATGACCCTTCAACCCCCCTACAACCCTTGCGAAGCACCCTCTGACCACACCACTACCACGAGTCCGCCAATTCCAAAATGGCGGTTTGGCCTTCTCTGGAGAAATAGAAATTGGGTCTGTGCCATGCGAGATAGAGAGTACGGTCAGCAACTGAGATCTCACCCCAATCGCTGCCAACCACGCTAGCTTCGGCCGGATGAAGCCGTTCAGCCGCAGGCCTCTTGTTAAGTGTTGAGGCGATACTACGAGCACTCGTAGCCTGTAGGTCGGGCAAGGTCTCAAATCGCATCCGTTCTGTAAGACGGCTGACGATTTGGCCGACGCTGTGAGGACGCAATGGCAATATCCAGCGCCAACAACCCTGTCTCCCGACGGCACTAGACCGTGATAGGTCGCTGGCAGATCCTTCCGGGCTCATTTCCCGGCCAGCGCCGTCCCAATCAGGCGCAGGGCGACCCCTCTTCCTCATTTCCCAACTGTCCATTTTGCCTTGTCGACGGCCCTTGGCCTGCCCACTCTGGTCACCCTGGTCACCCTGAAAGAGACGCGCAGCACTTCGAGCTGAGTTATTCTAGGCGACAAGCGAGTTCAGCCAAAAGCCATCTTTCGTCCGCCTTCCCAGCATTCCTTTCTTCCTCAACCACGTTCTTTACCAGTGACATTCGTTTCAATACTCTATATCATCCCCCATCCAGTATCTTCGGATACCAGTCACTCTTTTAATACATACAAACCTTCATTTTTCAACATGCAATACTCCACTATCAAGGCGTGTCTTTTGGCGCTCGCCGCCGCGTCCACCGCCGTCGCCCAGACCGCAGGCTACAACGTTCTCACAAAGCCAGCCTACAACGAGGTTCTTGAAGCCGGACAGACCTACACCATTGAGTGGGTTCCAACGCTGTCGGCCGAGGCCATCTCTCTCATCGTCATGAAGGGAGCCTCCGCGCAGACTCTCCAGCTTGGCGAGACCATTGCAGGCATGTTGATCCAGCGGTATACCAAGTAACGTGCTAACAATACACGCAGCTGGAATTAGCAGCTCTGTTGGCAAGGCTGAGTGGACCTTCCCAGTTGATGCTGACTTCGCCGCCTGGGGTGTCAAGCTTCAGTTAGTCTATTACAAAAGTCGGAAGGGACAACTACTAACCGCTACAGGTCCGATGCGGACCCCGCCAAGTTCCAGTATTCCAACCCTTTCACTGTGAAGAAGAAGGCCGTCGTTGTTAGCAGCTCTGCCGCCAGCCCTGCCGTGACCTCTGCCGTCAGCTCTATCACCACTGTCCGCATCTCCCAGGTTTCCACCGCCACTTCTACTACCTCCTCCATTGAGACCTCCACCATTGCGGAAACCTCCACCATTGCCGAAGTCTCCACCATTGCGGAAACCTCCACCGTTGAGGAGGCCACCTCTTCCACTACTGCTGCCTCCACCACTTTGGCTCCCATCTCCACCACCATTAAGCCAATCTTCAGCACCGCTACTTCAACCTTCCTCACCAGCGTCATCGGCCACAACTGCAACTGCACTGGAAGGGCCACTGGCACCGGCACCGGCGTTGCACCACAAGTCCCAGCCCCAACTGGTGGCGTTACCTATCCTAACGGAACCATCATCTATCCAAACGGCACTGCTTCCGGCGGAGAGACCGAGACCGAGCCAGAGCCTCCAAGGGCCACTGGCGCAGCTGGCAACGTTATGGTTCAGGGAGCCACCCTCCTCGGTGCTGTCGCCGTCGCGTTCCTCTTGTAAAGTGTTAGCGATCCGACATCAATCACCAACCAGGAGGAGACCGGAACGAGAGGAAGTACATTTCTTTGATGGCCGCCGTTAGACCGGGTGTACAGGAGCTATGGCGTTATTGTGGTTCTCGACTTTATGTTCTCCTACACTTCGAAATACCCCTGACGAACCCGGCTCAGCTAGCATTTCATGTGTTGGGAAGCGGATGATCTGTGCGATTTAGCATACTTCAGATTTCTGATTATTCATCTGTGTTCTAGGCCCTGCGAATATAGGAAGCTTTATATTAGACTTTCACATGACTTTTGCTAGTGAAGCAACAATGATATGAGACCTCATGCACTTTTTAGATACCTGACTAACAAGGAGAATAGACACGACCCTTAGGAGACGAGTGAGCTAACTAATCACACTTACGTCCAAAAGTGCAGCGCATCGAAGAGTAACGAGTTTATGTTTTCTCGCACACCAAGAATTCTATTCAAAGCAACTGCGAGATACTGACCATCCAGCGACAAACCATGTTCCAGAATTCTACGCTCGAGCAGTATCTAAAAAGATTATCACTCTTCCAAGAAGTCTCGATCCAATGGCATCTTCATTCTACCTCCACCACGAAACTCTCCATGACATCATGCCCGTGATCACCATCTCTACATGTCAGGCACTTCTATGCTCTTCGATGACGATATGGCACGTATGACCACATTTCGGCCATTGCATCACAACCCTATATCCTCGAAACAATCATATTTAGACCTCTATTTTGTACTCTTCTACTAAATTTACTACAATGTTAGCACTCCGCACCCTCCGTACCTCAACCCTTATCCCACCCTGCACATTTCGGCACCACAACCCCAGCTTTAAAACCCGACAAGATGGACAAGTCCGCCCAGAGCATGAAGCAGAAGGTGGGCGCCGGCTCTTTCCCGCTGTCAACCCTCAATACTTAACCACCCTAGTCACCCATCAATCGGGATGAACCGCTGTCACGTCATATCAGATCCTGGCTAACATCCGCAGGCTAACCAGAACAAGCCAATCTTCAACGAAGACGGAGCCGTAGGCAAGCAGTTCAAGGCCGACGGAAATATTGGCTCCATTGGCCAGAAGATCGGAGGACCATTTAGCAAGGATGGCTCGATTGGAAAGAACTTCAACCCTGATGGCGCTATCGGTGGAGCTGTCAATGAGACGGCTGGAAAGGATAACTCGATGTAGGGTGCTATGAAACAAATGCAGAATTGGGTGTAAAAAAATTGATTTTTTTTGTTACGCTTCGTTGAAGCGTGGACTGATGTGATGGTGCGAGCGATGGAGCGATGGAGCGCTGGGGTTAACTAGGTCGAAGCTCCATCGACATAAAGCCTTTGGACTGTGCCGAGGTGAAATCTTATGTGTATTTTGAACGACCAGGGCTGTGGGACCTGAGAAGATAAATGATTAAGTCAGGCGCCGAGGAGTTGGAGAGATTACCACAACACTGCTAATTACGTAAGGTAATAATTCGTACTCGACGAAAGCCTTGATGAGCTCCTGAAGGGCTTATGGAATAATGCTCCTTCCTCTCCCGTTACTCGGCAAAAATACTCCAACCTATGCAACCACTTAGCATGCCAAACGCCATCATCCAAAACTCAGCTTTCATGTCCTCTAGTTCCACTCCATATCCAACATGCCCTTCTCAACCTCACTCAACACCAAGCTCGCCAAATACCCAGGATCACCCGTGTGATCCCCCTTACTCCCTATCTTACAAATCTGGATATACTCAGCTCTAGCCGCCTCGTCTTCCCCGATCGTTACCGTCACGCCGACGTACTTCAGGAGTAAGGCGTTAAGGGTGAGCCGACACATCCGCACGTTACCATCAAGGAAGGGGTGAATTATGACGAATTCGTAACAGTATTTGGCGGCCTGGTAGATGGGGTCGAGTGTGCATGTTTCTTCTGCGTCCTGCGGCCAGTTAGCTTGACGTAATGATGGCTGAAGATGGGTTAGTATATTGCATGTATGTTGTTGAGGGGGTTAAGTGGTTAGCATACCTCCCAATCACGACGGAAGTCCTCGCACAACTTCTTCATCGCGCTAAGGACTCGGTGTGAGGGGGGAGAGTGGTCGCCGCCCACATTGACTTTGATGTTCCTGCAGATGTCGGCATAGTCGCTGGTCTGTTTGCCTTTGCAGTTAATGTCGTCCAGCAATATTATGTGCGTTGCCATAATTAACTCCACGGTCAGCGGTCGCTGTTTAACCAACATCTTGCTCGTGATGTAAACGAGGGTATTATAGTGTCCTATTACCTCCCGACGTGAACGGATAACATCCTCCAGCCATGGGCTACGAGGGTTCCAGGGTGCATGTGTTATATTCTGCCGATGCAACTCGAAAGTCGTCACTCATCAATCACATCAAGATCCTCCCGAACGACCTTCTCCCTTTCAAACATCTCCTCACACAGTCTTTGGGTTATCTGTAGAGAAAGACCACTGTACTCGATGAAGTTCGAGCTCCAAATCGAACTTATCCCCTGCAGTTTCCGCTCCTCGTATATCCGCCTTGCTGCTTGAGCATCCGTGGCTGTGCGACATCTAATCATGTTCACGAACTTGCCGACGTTGTGGATTCGCTGGGTAAGTTCCAACTGGTTCGGTGTGCCATCGTCGCGGTATGACTTACACATTTCGCTCATTCGGAATTCGAATGTGTAATGCATCTCTACGACGGTGGGGACGAAGTTGAATACTAACCAGTTCGTGAATATTGTTGGATGTGGCCATGGTGAAGACTTCAGCGCACCGACTGGTTGGTTGGCTGTGACAGAGCTTAATATGGCGGGCGCTGAAGCTGTGGTATGGATGGACTCGACCTCTTCACCGGAGGGCGCCAGGGACGGTGCAGCTGCCATAATATTTATGCAGTATTAGGTATCGAGTACAGCGGATATTAGACGCCCACGTATTTCCAGAAATTCTGAGCGTAGAAAACCGATTACCTTGGTGTATTGCGTGTTGATGGCGGCTCATTCCCGTCTCACTACGGTCGTCCAGCACATTTTCGTGCCGATTCGAGTAACTAACGGCGTCGGTTGGCAATCAGGGATACCATCGCTTCAGGAGCAACCCGCGAGCGCCCCTAGTACTGAGATCGTTGTGGACAACGAGGCTAACTTGCCTCGGTTGCCATTTATAACATATTTACAGTTTTCTAGTTAACTACATCTAGTTTATAGGTCCTCGTCTTAAGACATCGCGGTTTCTATGTACTTCAAGTTCTGCTCGTCTGCTGAGGACCTCGCTCATAATGCTGGCTTTTCTTTGCCCTTCAACCTTCTCCACCACATTCAGCACCCAATTCAGTTCTGCCGCAGGGATGCCACCTCTTTCCAGGACCTTCCTTTCCAAGCCAACCTTTGTAATCATGCGGGAAATATCTGCGGGTATAGGTACTCTATGATGGCTCAAATACCGGTAGCACTTGGTGACGTTTCGCAGTGCAACTCTAGTGCTAATATGCTCTGTCTTCGCAAACTCAAGCGCCATATCTCTCACAAGACGTATTCTCGATTCGGAAATATTGTATCGCTTTGTTCCGCCATATCCACCAAAGTGCTCCCATATCTCCTGTGGATGGCATGCTGGATCTCGTATCATGCTCATCACTAACTTTGGGAACTCTTCAAGGGAAAGTGCGTGATTCTCTGGTCGTTCGGCGTACTTTTTGACAAGCATTCGCGCGTGGGAGATGTCTATCTTGGCCAATTCATAGATCTCTGTCCGCAAAGTCGAAGATGGAAGGTATATTTTGGCACCTTCCAAAAGTCTCATGCAGTCATAGGTGGCGAGCGAAGGACCACGAATACCGCGCAAGATGCGGAAAAAATCTCCAATATGACTTTCCCAGCGAGGCGAGTGTAGCTGCAGCGCCATACCGAAGCCGACGATAGCCCTGCCTCCACGCTTGGAGGCCGTGTCGTCAAACGTCTTCAGTACCTGCGGCATACATTCATCGCGTCCTTGTCTTTTCCAGAACTCGAGCACAATGCCGGACAGGTCGTGCATTGACAAATGTGCCAACACAGGACAATCGCTGCTGGGATTCCCAGCCTCCATCATCCGGCATGCATCCACGAGGAGTGACTCTGATGTGTATGGTAGCCTCGCTACTAGTTTAAGCCATCTTGTGCGCACATTCCGTAAGCAGTTCCATAGTAAATCAACGCTCTCGCAGGTATTTTTGGGACGCTCTAAAACTGATGCGCGATGGCGATGCATGCTCATCGCAACATACGACGTGGCCATTCTTGTCAAGTCGCGCACTTGTTCTGGCGCCTTTGGTGTTGCAAATGTTGACACTGCGGCTGCTAGTGATTCCACAAATTTCTCCAAAGCGTCAACATTCAGCAGTTCACCATGCCTGGACGATGCCGCTCCAGTATCATCGGCTCTGGCCACCACTGCATCATTCAAAGAGGAACAGAGGGCCTTATTGACAGAAGAGAACACCTCATGCTTGAGCTTTCCTGTCTGGCCAGTGTTGATCGTTTTGAGCACATCAGAAAACAGAGGTGCGCACGCCTGCAAAGGTAATTGCTGCAGTCGAACCAGCAGCATCTGAAGAAAGTCAACGCTGAGGTCTGCTGGCCTGAGAACCGCTGAACCGGCAATGCCTGACCATAATGCTCTTAAAAATTGGAGGCACAATTCGTTGGCGGTCTCGCTATCCTTGGCCCGCTGGCGAATGTAGTTGGGGACATCGCGGATGCTCAGGCGCAGAACATCGCTGGAGACCTCTCCAAGTTTTATACTCTGGCTGAATCTCTGGTTGAAATCTGAGCAGAGATCTCTGAGTGCGTTCATTTTGGCGACTTGGCGCAGCGATTCGCAGAAGCCCATTACATGCCGGAGAGGATCAGACTGTCCCAGCGCATCGACATCTGCCTCCATCACTTCCGGCGCTTCAAACTGAGTAAGCCATGTGGGCAGCTCGGGCGCTCGTTGCTCAAGTATTGGCGCAGATGGCGCGACTGGCGCCTCCCACTTCCATTTCGTCAGGTCCTTTTGCCGACCAAATAAAAAGCCGCCACGAGCACCAAGGTCTGGCGGTGGCGGTCGTGCAACTTCAGCATAGTGCATGCGTCTCTTTCCAGCTCTTCTCCTGGCCTCGAGAGGCCCTGGTACTGATGTCCCATTCCGCCTCGAGGGCCGTGAAACTATGCACAATCTGTTGAATGCCCATGCAAGGGTGGTGTCGGTGATCCAGATCGCATCGGTAGGCGCCTGTAGTTTTCGCTTCACCGCCCTACAGCATGATGGCTGTGCGGGTAACATCAAGGATATCTACTTGTTCGGGGCCATCGGACTCGACCGAGCCGTATTCCAACTGGTTGTGTCTATTGGAGGTTGCTTCCAAGTTATGCAAGTCGAGTGTCGTCTGTGGTAAGCCTGCTGTGGGACGCAGAATGTCGTCTTTGGGGTGGTATAATGCTTCGTCTGGCGTGCTTGGTAGCCGTGTAAAGCACAGGTATCTGTCTAATATGCTTGGGTTTGGAAGGTTGTCGCAGTTGACGGGTGTCGTCTCCAAATTCCGTATCTGGAGCTTCCGCCAATCGTGTCACGTCTCGCGCTAAGCCGGCTGAACTTGCCCATTTCCACTTTTACCTGGAACCACCAAGCACAGCGTGCCACACCCCGACCAGTTTTGATATCCCTGTCCAGAAAAGTTGAAAGTTGTGAACAATTCAACGTCGTTTTAGCACAACAATAAGATGGCTGCTCCTTACCAACTCCTTGAGGTTGCTGGCGACTTTATTGTGGCCGCAAGTGGTCATGAGCTTCGCACGTTCAACATCAACAACGGTACCGAAATTTCAGTTTGGGCATGCCCAACTCCAGTCTCAAAAGGAAAAGACTCTTCTGAGGCAGAGCCAGGGAAGGTCGTTTTAGAAATCTCACCGGAATCGGAAACCACAGAGGCAGGCACAGACGATCCCCCAACAAAGAGAAGAAAGATTTCTGATGATGAGGAGGAAGCCAAGCAGGATGGGAAGCCAGCCGAAGAGAAGAAGGATAGAAGGGCCAAGGCAAAGCAATTGAGGCCTCCGACGAACGCTGCTGTGGCGCCAAATTTCATTGCCGTGGCTGTGTCAAAAGATGCAAAGCACGTGGTTGCAGTTACCGGGGAGGACAAGCATGTCCGTGTTTTCGAACATGAAAATGGAGCCCTGAAGCAGATTTCCGAGAGGTAAGTGATAAATTTCTTGTAATGGTGACTCGCTAACGCTGCTACAGGCCAATGGCAAAGCGTCCATGCGCAATCGCGCTCACAGCGGATGATTCTACCATTATCACCGCCGACAAGTTTGGGGATGTTTTCTCCCTTCCTCTGCAAGTGCCAGAGCCAAGCACCGGCAAGGAGGCCACCAAATCTGCATCGCCAGTTCCTCAAGAACCAACGAAGTTCGTCTCCGAGGCCAACAAGCTTACCGTCCACTCGGCTCGCAACCGCAAGGCTTTACTGAATCAGCTTAAGCAGAACCTGGTCAAGCAGGAGAAGACTTTGGAGCTAAACGATGGCAAAGTGCTCCTTCTTGGACATGTTTCCATGCTGACAGATATCGCCCTAGTTGAGCGTCATGGACGCTCTTACATTGTCACAGCCGACAGAGATGAGCACATCCGTGTCTCCCGCGGAATTCCACAAGCACATATCATCGAGAACTACTGCTTTGGCCACACCGACTTTGTCAGCAAGCTTTGCTTCCCATCCATAGCACCACAGCTCATGATTTCGGGCGGAGGGAATGATGACTTGTACCTTTGGGAGTGGCAGAGCGGAAAGCTGTTGCAAAAGATTGACCTCATTGAGACTATCAACAAGCTTAAAGAGCAGCAGAACGATGAGAAGACCAAGGTTGTTGTCAACAACATCATACACATGCCAGTAGGCGATGACGCTGGCACCATTGCCGTTACATGCGAAGGGTATGTCCCATCTTCTTCCACTGGTGTTCGTTCATATGTCTAACAATACTAGCGTTCCGGCACTCCTTTTCTTTTCTCTGAAGAGCAGCGGCAGCATCTCCTTCCGCGATACTCTGCCTTTGAAGTCAAATGCATTAGCTCTGACCACTTTCGTTCGCGACGGTAACTCGTGCTTTATCGTCTCGGTCGACACCGTCCACGAGAGCTTCTCTAGGACCGAACTTAGGAAGGATGCCGCCTCTATCAGGCCTCTCGAGATGTTCGCCCTTTTCGATAACAAAGTTGAGGCATCATGCGGGTTCTTGAAGCCTTCAGAATCCACGATCGGAGAGGCCACCAAGTGGCCAAACCTCCTCTATCCTCTCGCAAACCTGAGGAAGCGTGCCGGCGAAGAGTAATTTGATCGTCTCGCAAAATAAGAAAGAAAAAAATCAACAAGTCAATGACTCAAACCGACTCTGCGATGTGTATACCACTTCGACATGCTAACAAACAACCAGCGTTGCAAGCGTAGTACTTAAGTACTACTCCGGGTCTCGAGGAGCGGGGAGTAGGGAGTAGCACGTGATGAAATATGGCTTAAGTTACGTCGTATCGCAAGAATGGTAACTCAAAAATACTCAAGTTTTCTCCAATAGTGATGACAGCTGTGGCAAACTTGGCCAAAATCAATATTTGGGGCGGTTGCTAGTACGAGTCACCAGGTTACTAACTGCACATTTCAAGCGCTATATTGGCTGCCGGAAAGCGACTAGCGGCTCTTAGCGCTACTCATCCGTACTCCTGCCTCAAGGAGTAGCGTAGAGGAGTATTCAGGTTTGCAGGAGTGGGGTAGGGAGGAGTAGACTACTTCCAACTACTCGAGTAGTTGGCTACTCTCGTGCAACGCTGCAAACAACGGAAAATTACCTATCTGCCACGCGAGGGCTATTGCTTTGCGAAACTGCCACCTCCTTCCCCTTTCCCACAAAGCAGGAAGGTTTTTTAAAAGTTATATCGTCATAGTGCTAACCAGTCTGTGTCATCAAACTCAGCTTCCCAAACAACTTATGGTTACGGTAAAACGGGGAAGAAAGAGGCCTGGAGCTTGATGGCGCCTACGCCAGCATCGATTGTCATTTGTCCACAATATCTGAGGTGATAGTAGATAAAAATTCATGATTGCCAACCAGTTAGCTAGCAGCCTTTTAATAAGCATGTTAATAATGATTTCTTGTATTTTCCGAGTCGAGTATTCATGCTGGAATGGGGAACCGGTTTGCCCCTATTGCCATCATGGGATGTTAACTGTTTTGAGCTGAAATCTTGATCCCCAACTAATCCAGTAACTATGAAATCTATCAAAAGTGGAAGCGACTCGGGTATGGCCCTAGAGCTGGGGGGTTAGAGTCTGCCGTGACTTGAAGTATACGCAGAAATTCTTCGGACGCCACCAACATGTAGAATCCTGGATCGGAAAGCTCAAGCACATAAATTTGGATCCTGTAATAGTTTATTGTCTCACGTCCAAAAGCCACCTACTCAGAATCAAAATGCTACTTCGTAAAGACGCAATGTAATTTAACTGTAACCGTCTGAACGAGGCATAAATCTGCCGACGCGGCCAACTACAGCCTCAAATCGTTAAACGCCATTAGATCGGCTTCTATAGCCTAGCCAATCATCGAGAATGCCCCCTTTACAACAAGCTCCGAACTCTAAAGCTCAAAATTAAAAGATGCGAAACGGCGTCCCTATTGCAAAAGCTGAAATCGTCTCAACGTTTATTGGGATGCGCATTGCTGTTCTAATGTTAGCCTTTTGAATCTTTAATGAATGGATCAGAACCACTTACAACTCTCTCACCACCTGCGTGATCCTCGTCGTCATCATCCATCATCCCATTTGAGGCACGACCTTGCTGGCTTTGTGGGTCGACATCCTCGAGGTCGGCTGCCTCGGTCATGACATCAGCTGGTGGCTGAACAGTCTGGACTGTTGGCGGAAGGATAGCCTTCAACGCCTCAAAATCGGCTGGTTTGGTGGTCCAGTTCTTCTCTGGGAACTTGACCTCGAACTGGATGTAAAGGTTTCCGAAGTCGTGGTGACGGTGCGATGGCATACCCTGTCCGCGAACCATCTTCACAGAGCCTTGGGCAATGACCTCTCCTGGAAGAATTTCGACGCTGAGCCACCTATCGTCCAAGTGCTCAACAAAGAAGTTCCCTCCCGCAAGAGCGGTAACCAAGTCAATCTCAACGTTGTAGAAGAGATCGTCAGCCTTGCGAACGAATCTGTCGTGTGGCTTCTGCTCAATCTCGAAAACAACATCTCCTGGCTGGACGCCTGGCTGCTGGTCTCCCTCACCGCGGAACTCAATCTTGTGGCCGGACTGGACTCCCCTGTCAACGTGGACGTGGAGGACCTTTCTCTCAACGCAGGTCTTCTTGCCATTGCACTGCTTGCAGCGATCCTTGTCGCGGATCATCTCTCCTTCTCCGTTACAGTCTGGGCAGACGGTCTGGAAGCGCTGAATCATTGGACCCATCTGGCGCATCATGGTCTTCATGCCAACACCGTCGCAGCCAACACACTTCTTAACAGCACCCTCCTTGCCGCCTCTGCCGTCGCACTTGGAGCAGATCACCGACTTCTGAAGAGCAAGCTTGGAGACCTTTCCCTTGTAAATATCCTCGAGAGAAACCTTCATGACGTGGTGGATGGTGCGTGCCTTTGGAGGTCCGCGTGGCTGTCCGCCACCGAAGCCTCCAAATGGGCCACCACCACCACCGCCGAAGAACTGGGAGAAGAGATCCTCGGCAGCCATTCCTCCGCCCATACCTCCACCATTCTCAAGGCCCTCCTCGCCATACTGGTCGTAGATCTGGCGCTTCTGTGAATCGGAAAGAATCTCGTATGCGTGGGCAATCTCTTTGAACTTCTCCGCAGCATCTGGGTTGTGGGAGTTCTTATCTGCATTGAATCAGTATCCGTCTATCACAAAGGAAATAGTGGCCGTGTGCATACCTGGGTGATGCTTGAGGGCTGCGACCTTGTAAGCCTTCTTCAGCTCCTGCTCAGTGCAGCTCGGCGAGACCTGGAGGAGTTAGCTAAAGGTTTGAGAACGAGAGAACATTGCAACTTACGCTAAGTGCCTCGTACAACTTAGTATCCTTGACCATGGTTGTTGTTTGGGAGAGGTAGATTCAAGCGGGTGATGTGTAGTTTTGACAGAATGCTACCTGAATGGTTAGCGATTTGGCTACAAGACGCGCAATCGACGAAAAGTGATGGCAGCTGCTAATTTATTGAGCAAAGCCCTGCTGCTCTGAGTGACACTTACGATTATACACTTGTGAAAGGAGGAAGTAGCGCGACCGAAAATTTGAGTCAGTGTTGCGCAATCGCGGTGGATGAATTAGATAGAAGATACGGCTGGCGACGATCTCGAGTGTAGACGAGGCTCTGGCGAAATGCAATGTGGTAGGGCGCTTGTCAAGCCGATTTCAACACAACAGGAGGTTTATAGTGATAGCGAAGTTGTTGTACTCTGGATCAGAAGTCTTAAGTAAGAGTGGGGAGTATGGAGGGTTCGATTTAAATTGTGGATTGAGATGGGGTTGAGAAAAGAGGCGATAGCAGGAAACTGAGGGACGCCCCAATTATTAATGTCAAGGCTGAAGGTTTCTCACAGGCTCCAAGTTTTGCTGGCAGAAGCCTTGAGAGTGGCAGTGGTGGGCTCAAGTTGCCTGCAAACGCGCCCAAAAAGGAACAAAGTTTGGGACGAAAATGATAAACTGTGGAAACGCTAGGCCCAATCGAACATGAAGGAATCCGATGGACGACACGGGAATCGAGGGAGCACTGGCGAGAGGAAGGGGTCCACGAGCGGAGAAGCTTATTCTTCAGCGGAGCGGGGGTTGCGGGCTGAACAGAGAGTTATTGCCGAGGCTGCACGAGTAGCATGTATCGCCAAAATTGTTCTAAAGGCTTTTTGAACACTTTCCTTTCAATTGACAACAGAAAATGATATAGCTTATTATACTTCTGGTATATATCATTTGATGCTAGTCTAGTCATCAGAATCCTATGCTGGACCGTGACATCACCTGCACTTCGCAGCCATGGTCCCCCAAGGCGCGACGAACATGTGTAAACTCCATTCAAATGCAAAGATATGCCCGTCATCCTAGAATTATAACGCCCATAAGATGCTTAATCCATCGGATACACCCTTGACCCCGACTTCTCCAGCGCCTTCTTAACCATACCAATAACCTCCTTTCTTCTCAAAGTCTTCTCCTTGATTCTCGACCTATCATCAACGGTGAAGCCCTCAAGCTTCTTTCTCGGTGGGGTACCATAGCCCTGAGATCTCATCGAGGCTCCAAACGATGTACGGAAAGTACGCGACGCACTGAAATTCCTTTCTGGGGTGTATGGCCTCTCATTGATTGACATATTGCCAAGTCGCATGATCGATTTAGTCGGGCTGTTGAACGGAGAACTCTCGCGAGCTGGGCTATCGCGTCCCACAGAGTTGAAACGAAGACGACGCATTTGGTTCTCAAGAACGTCAATATCGCCGCTGCGCCTCTCAGCCATCGCGGTCATCTTAGTGACAGTACGGATGATCGCTTCCACGGTAGGTGTCGGAGCGCCCTTGCCCTTGGCTCCTGCAACGGACGACAGTTTGGTTCTAAGAAGTACGAGGCCTTCTTCGGCCTCTGAAATGAGCTTTTGTAGCTTTGTAAACTCCTTGCGAAGGTCATGCTGGTATGTTGCCTGTTCTGCTGTCAAAGACTGTGAGCGGCTGAGAGCAGCATGGTTAGGGTCAAGTGCTGTGGATAACACGGCAGAAAGTTCGTCCTTTCTCGAACGCAACTTGGCAGCGTCCCTGGCGAGATCACAACACTCGCGAAGTCTGCCGGCTGGGTCAACAATTCGACCCTGGTCAAGCTCCTCCTTCAGATCATGCTCTACAATGCGGGATATTTGTTCAATCTCATCCAATCTCCAATCATCCGCGGTTTCAAGATCGTCGATGGTTCTGCCCTCCTCTTTGCATGTCTCGGTGTGTCCCTTGATGAAGGACATAAGCGTGCGCGAGTTCATGCCCAGATTATCAATCATCAAGTTGATGTCACGGAAGACTGCCTCCACTTGATACGGCACACTGTCCTTATCATCGTCCCCAACATAGTCGTGGTGAACGATATATTCGTCTAGGCGGATAGTAGGTTGGATGTCGCTCTGCAGGTACTCTTGCGTTCTCTCATCATCCTCATCTATGAGTGCCTGAGCTTCAGCAACCTCCTTACGCTTGAGTGCTTGGCTGCGAAGAAGTTGTTCGTCTTCGATGTGTTTAAGAGTCTCCTTGAAGGCTGGCTTTGAAGGCGGTGCTCCAGAGCCTAGAATCCCTGCGGCTGCCATTGGCGCACTGAAAGAGCGGGAAACATCAGGGCGACCGCGAAGATGCGGCGGAATAGCAGATCTGACAGGGCTTGGCGACCTTGCCTCCTCCTTGGAAGTCACCGGGAACATAGGCTTACCCTTGCTTGGGATCTCGCCGAAGAGGGATCTTCCTGCTGGTTGACTTGGCTGTCCGATGGTCCCGGCCGCTTGCTTAGGTCGCTTGGTTTCCAGAAGCCGGCTACTGACGGAGTTTTCTGGCGAGGACTCTGGCGTTTGACCAGCGGCTGGACTCAAGTCTTTCGCTACGTCCTCACCACTATTTTCAAAGTCTTCTTCGTTCTGAGAGTGCCCTTCTCCCTTATCTTCATCGTCGCCTTCGAGGTCTTCGTCAGAGAACTCGTTAAAGCCATCTTCGCCGTCGGTGTCCGGTATGTCAACAGGCGGAAGATCATTGGCAGCGGTTTGCGGCGATTTTGGCGCCTCCTTCGCTACCTTTGGAGCGGCAGCCTTCGGTGCCGGCATAAAGTCTGGTGGCAACGGGGCGTCTGCCGATTGTGACGAGGCAGACAATTCCCCAATACCGAATGTCGCTTTATTTGTTTGATCAGGCGGAAGAGGGGCTTCGGGCATTGAAGTTTTGATCTCCGCAGCCTTAGTAGTGGAGAATAAAGAGGGCGTTTTGGTAGCGGCAATTTGAGATGGCTGAGAGAGGTTTCCAAAGCTAAAGCCTGTTGGCTTGCTTGGAGCGGTAATTGCTGGAGAGGCTATCGCAGGCTTCTGGGCGCCAAATGGACCAGTACTCTGTGCCGCAGGGGCAGCTGGTTTGGGGAATAAGCTTGATGCTGGTGGCTTCGACGCATCTGCTGCGGTTGCAAGCGGCGAAGCTGTTGCCCTAGGGAAGCCGGTGGTGGAAGGTCGCTGTTGCTGGACAGTTTCGGAATCGTCCTCCATATTCGCCTCTGGGCTAGGCTCGGAATCAGCCTGTTTGACCCCCCCCAGAACTTTCCCGAAGCCGCCACCGAAGAACGAGGTACCACTTCCTCCAGCATCCTTTTCGTTGTCATCCTTACTTGTAGTATCAGGTTTGAAACTCGACGTTAAACTGAATCCTGGTCCAGATCCTGATTGAGATCCGAGGAGGCTACCAGACTGTCCTGTTAATACACTTGTTGAACCAAACGCAGAAGTTGTCTCAGCAGGCTTTGACAAGGCAGCAAATCCTCCGGAAGGAGGCTTAGCTCCAAAGATGCTCTCGCCTGTGCCTGGTGTCGCACTTATCCCACCAAATCCAGGAGCTTTAGCGAATGACGCAAAGCCTCCTGACGCGGAAGCACTAAAGGCGGAGCTGGATCCGAAGGCTGCAGGCTTTGCGCTTTGTGTCGCTGCTCCTAACCCAGATGGCTGGCCGAAGGCTGCTGGTGTTGCAGCGGTACCGGCGGCTCCCCAAGGAGAGGCACGCTGTCCTGGAAGACCAGAGCTGCCAAAAGCAACCCCAGTAGCAGCCGGAGTGGATGTGTTACCAAATGCTGGAGAACCAAAAGATGGTGCTCCAAATGCAGGCGCACTAAACGCGGGCTTAACGGTAGGAGAACTGGCGGCTGGGGCCCCAAATGCTGGAGCACCAAATGATGGGGCACCAAAAGCTGGCTTCGAGGCCGCTGGGCTCCCGAATGCACCACCACCACCAATAGAAGCACCGAAGGCAGAGTTGCTGTGCGTGGATGCACCGAAAGCTGATTGCCCAAATGCTGGCTTCGTTGCCGATGCACCAAACGCTGAAACCTGAGTAGCTGGGGCGGAAGGTTGTCCGGCAGACACGGCAGCCAGCCCTGGAAAGGACGTCCCTTGACGTACCGAGTCATTGTAAACGACCCACCACGAGGCAAGCACACCCTCGTTGTTAAGCACAAGCACACCCGGCAAAGGCGTCTGGGAGGCGTCCATCTCGTCACTCGGTATTGGCCGTGGCACCCTATCAGTGGAAGACAGGTCGAGAGCGGCGCCAATCGGGGATGTATCTTCCATATCTTCGCTGACAGGCAACTGTGCTCGACGAGAATCATCTGCCATTTCAGTCATCGTGAACACATTAGTGACCTCATTCGCGGACCTATCCGTAGTCAAAGGCACTTCAGACCTGGTGAAAAGCCCGACATCTGTGGAAGCGGTGGATGCAACCACAACCAGGTCTTTCAGATGAGGAGGGAAATCGCGTAAGCGTAAGAGGAAGTGGTGAGCGGGGCTACGGTTGAGGCCGAAATTTGGTGATGGATCTCCCAACCTTTGATACATGTGCTCGCCAGATTTCCTCGAGACGAGATGAAATACTGATTGAGATGCCATTTCCGGGCTATCAGACTTTGCTGGGTTATGGACCATGAGAAACACGTCGTTCTCAAGCCAGATTAATGAAGATGCTAAACTTGGTGTCAGTATATTGACCCCTCTACCAAATCATGAGAACTTACCATGATGATCCGGTTCCAGTCCAGGTGGCCGTGGGACTTCGGCCTTTAAAACACCTCCTGGGGTCAATTGACATGCAGATCCGTCTCCTAGTCCAGCAACCAATTGCTTTCCTCTCGCGCTCCACGATATGCAGCTCACGTTCTCTCTCAGAACCTCGCTATCCCCTATCTTTGCGAACGCCTTCTCCTTCAAGTTTGCGACCATAAGCTTGCCATCCATAGTAGCAAGGGCCACTAGCTCGCCTTTCTCTGGCGTGGGATTTGGCACCAAAGCGCGAACCGATTGACCATTGGTAGGAAGTTGAAATGAGGACTGTTCGGAACCTTTCAGAAGACTCTCAACCTCGTAAATAGCCAGTCCACCTCCCAGTTCAGCAGAGAGCACGAGGTAGTTCTCGTCGGCTGTGAATGCAACCTGTGATATCCTCATTCCCAGCCCAAGGGTCATTTCTGGTTGGAATGCTCTGACCTGGCTGTCTCCGACTTTCTCTCCTTGGAAAGCCCTTCTTATGGATTCCATCTTCGCAATTATAACTGATTCCGGTCCGGCTGCTGCAACAAGTCCTCTACGTGAGGCGGTACTCAGAAGAGATGCCGTTGGAGGTGGTAGCTGTGTCTTAGGCCATGCTGTCGGGAGGAGCTGGACCTTCGCCTCTCCTGCAAGTGCAAGGAACCCGACATTCTATAAATTATGTTAATCCCCTAGTCATATTTAGAACTGAACTACAGCGTACCTCAGTGATGATGTCTGGAAGATCTGGACCATTCTGCGTTTGTGCCGATAAGCTTGTTTGAGGTGCGCCGAAAGCATTTGGAGCTCCGAAGCTGAAAGCCATGTTTGGCTTCGACCAGCTCAGACTTGACGTTGGGTCTGCGATTCGGTGTGATTACCGCATGCGCTGTCGCAATTCGCTGCTGTTTGCGCTGGTGTTGATGGATGAAAGAGGTTGCAGGTGTCTCGGTGGGTGATGTGGTAGGGCGTTGTTCTGGAAGTCGCTGATAAGTCGGAAGGGCGAGATATAGCCAGTTTCGCAGTTCCGCCTCTCTGCAATTCTTGTTTGCGTTGTGAGGAGGATGATGTTGTTTATGGCCTTGTCTTTTTCTCAAGCTCATCAGAAACGCGGTCCAGATAAATAGATATCACGTGAGAGGCTCCAGAGCTCCGCGTCGTTGTTGGTACTGTACCTTGTGATGTGAGGCTCGACAGATTCCTGGCAAGGCTCGGCTCCCTGAAGAGTGAAGCCTACAAGCACAGCAGCGCAGCCTCGACTCCTCTACCAATCAACACTAACATTAGCAGGATTTATAGTATTAGAACTTTTGGAAAGAAATATACACGGTTGTGTAGTCAGATAACCTGTTTTTACTGAATTGAATGCTTGTAAACTAAATTATTCATGTGTCGTCCCTCTTTGGCCCTTTGTACTTCCGTATGGGCATGTCCAACGCGTCAGTAAGGCTGCCTCAGCCATTCGCTACTCTAGCACAGAACGAGCCCAGCCCAGCCGCGTCCTATCGAAGCTCCAAGCAACCTGAGAAACTCGCATAACCACATAAACTCCCAACATCACGATTGCGAACTCTACTTGCAAGCTCCATCTTCCAGAAAACAACGAACTATATCCCACATAAGCTAGGGCCGCAGAAGCTCTATCCGTCGTCATGCCTGGTTTCGATTTCTCCAACCACACCCGTAACGCTGCGTTACACGCCCGTGGCGTGCCACTCCCAAAGGCCACAAGCACAGGAACAACTATCGTAGGATGTATCTTTGACGGAGGAGTAGTCGTAAGTAACACTAGAGCTTCTGCGCTGGCTAGCTAGGCTTTAGTCACTAACGGTTGATAGATCGCTGCCGACACAAGAGCAACCAGTGGCCCAATCGTTGCAGACAAGGTACGCCTCAGATTACACTCCGTGCTCGATGAATCCCCACTGACTAGTTCATAGAACTGTGAGAAGCTTCATTATATCGCGCCGCAAATTTGGTGTGCCGGTGCGGGTACCGCAGCCGATACCGAGTTCACAACCGCCATCATCTCCTCCCAGCTCGAATTACACTCCCTCTCCACCGGCCGCAAGCCTCGCGTCGTCACTTGCATGACTATGCTCAAGCAACACCTTTTCAAGTACCAAGGACACATTGGCGCATATTTAGTCGTCGCCGGAGTCGACCCAACTGGAGTCGGCTTGTACACTGTTCACGCCCACGGCAGTACCGACAAGCTCCCATATGTCACCATGGGTTCCGGTTCGTTAGCTGCCATGTCAGTTTTCGAGACGCAGTGGAAGTCGCAATTGACTGAGGAGGAGGCAGTGGAACTCGCTTCGCAGGCTATCCAAGCTGGTATTTTCAATGATCTGGGATCTGGTTCCAACGTCGACGTTGCCATTATCAAGAAGGATATGACCACACTGAAGAGAGGATTCGTGCAACCGAACGAGCGTAGCAAGAAGCAGAAGAGCTACGTATTCAAGCGTGGAACTACTGCCGTTCTGAACGAGAAGATCATCAGAAAGGAGGAGATCAGCAAGTACGTGACTGTGGAGGAGATGGAGGAGACCGCAGTGGCCGAGAAGATGGACGTGGACGTTTGAGTCACTTCGAAGGTATCATCATTGCGTTAGTTTAAAGCCGGAGTCACAGGAGAATTAGCATTTGTGGTCTTATCTTAGATCAGCTGAGTTTTGGGGGCAATGGAATGGGACGGCAGGCGTCACGAATTCACACTAGAAGTCATAGGGATACTAGGCTTTGGCTCTTCATCCATATTTTCGTTATTGAGTTTGCCATTTTAACGCCTTCTGCCAGCACCACCTGCGCCCGCATCGCCACGATCAGCCATGCTAACAACCTCACCAATTCCAGCAGCATCCTGCTCATCCTCCAATGCTGTGATTTCCTCTCTGCAGTCCCACCACTTCTCCTCGGACATCCCGAATGCCTTGGTCTTAATCTCCTTAACAGATAAAGACTCTGGCTGGATTCCTTGCCATCTGAGACTCGTCATGAGCAACTCTTGCCACTCATTCGTCGTTCTGACGAAGAACTCGCGTCTCGATTCGAATGGGCGTGGATGTGGTAAGTTATCATCAACAGAGGCCTCGCCTTCCTCCTCATCCTCTACTGCTGCCTCTGCAGGTGCCTCGACAGCAGGCTCATCGGCCGCGGCCTTCTTCTTCCTCTTAGATTCACTTGTTGGCCTCTCCTTCTGAAGTTCCTCCTCCTCTTCATCTTCGTCATCTTCGTCGTCCTCGTCATCGTCCTCATCTTCACTGTCCTCATCGTCGCTGCCCTCCCAGTTGTCTGGCTCATGGCGGAATATCTCCTTGACACCATCGAGTTTACCAAGGTCAATAGCATACATCTCATCAAAGGTGTACTCGCGATCACCTTTTTCAAAGGTGCCACCGTAGATGAACAAAACATCGTCTTGCACAGCAAGCTGAGCATTAAATCTCGGATGTGGCAGCTCCATCACCTTCTCCTTAACTGGTTTCTCTGGGTCTGCCTCCTCTTCCTCCTTTGGCATTTCAACTTCAGCGCCATCTACCTCGGCATACGTTTTTCCGGCCTCGAGCGCAGCAAGATTCCTCATCAACTCCTCGTCGTTGGCCTGACCTCTCCCTCTTCTACCCCCACGCTCAGGGCCCTTATTCTTCTTGATATTCCTTGGTTTGCGGAGCGTAAGTGGGAAGTAGCGGTTACGATCAATGTTCCAAGCGTAGAGAGTGTTGAAGAACTCGCTCTCGATTCCTTCCTCGCTCTCCTCGACATCGTGTACACCTCCAAACGCAATACCTCTGCCTTGATGGAATGCCATGGTTGCGCCTGCACGGGCAGGGTTCGGTGCATTGGCTGGCTTTTTACGGCGCTCCCATCTCACAGTTGGCGGAGTATTTGGAGGGGCGTCGGTGGCTGGTGGCGTGATCTTCAAGAACCAAGAGTCTGTATGCACCATTGGCTTGATGACGTTACGCTGTGCCTGGCCGCCTCCCTTGGTTTGCTTGCCGGTAACAGTTGCCTTGATACGGGAGTAGCCACCGAACATTGCTGCACCATTCTCATGTGGCAAGAAGGTAAAAGACGAGCGAGCATCCGGCTTCTGAGATGCTGCTGGAAGTGCTGGGTTATACCAGACGTAGTTGGTAGTGTCGTACAGCCACAAGTCGGCCAGATACTTGGTCTGCTGAGAGGTGTCCTGGAAACCTCCAAACAAGACAATGTAATTCTTGAAGTATGTCATACGATGTCCACTTCTGGCTGGCGGACTCTTGCCCTTTGGTGCTTCAATTCTGGTCCACTCTCTAGTTGATGGCTCGAGTCTGTAGAAATCGTTGTAATGATAGAACGTTCCCTGCTTTGGCGACGAGAACTCTCCCCCGAAGAGGTAAACAGCTCTGTCATTGCCACCTCTCGTCCATGCGTGACCGGAGCGAGGCAAACAAGTGGCCATTGAGTTTATGACGCGCCACTCATCCCTATCAATGAGGTAGACATAAAGATCGTTGAAAAACGTGGCCAAAGCTCCATTAAAGTACTCTCCTCCAAAGAGAAACAGCTCGTTGGTGTTTACTGGACTTGGAATAATGGTGGCGGAAGCGCGAGGGCGAGGTGGCTCACATGGCGACTCTGTGACCTTCAGAAACTGCTCCTGCTTCCTTGCATACTCGGCAAGGACAGCATCCAAATCAACATCTTCCGCGTCACTCTCATCTGCTCTAGCCTTGGCTTTCTCCTTCTTCTCTCCTTTCTTGGCCTGCTTCTTCTTCTTCTCCTCGAGCTTTGCTTGCTTTCCATCAGACTTCTTTTTCTTGTCCTTAGCCATGATTCAGGCAATCGAGCGGAAACTTGACTATGGATGTGTTGAAGAACAAGGTGTGACTTTCAAGTTGTGATGTTGCGGAGTGCCACTTGATGTCAGGTCACTGGCGGCAAATCGTTTATCAAGCGAAAGTTTTGACAGCTCCAGCATGTGTGTGGTCGCTCATCAGTGGAGTTCTCCACGAATATTTATTCTGAAAACCTTGAGTCAGCCATGGCTCAGTCCACAATAAAGACATACTTCTTCATCCAGGTACATGATCCCATATCGAAGAAGGAGTAGACGAATTGGGCATTATTATCACATCTCCGTCGTGTTGTCGTCGATGCTTGTTCCGCTGTGTTATCCCGCATCCAGCCGCGAACTCCACACTTGTCGGGGGAACACTGCACATCCCTCATTCCCCAACGAAGTCGTCCAGGTCGGGAAGACGGACCTCTGTGGTATACTCACAGAAACAAACTTCTTCCTCAGCTCCCCCTTCTTTCTGTGTAAACACATCCGGGTAAGTTCTAATTGTTTCTTACCAGGTTGCCTCATTACATATTCGTGTTTGTTAAACCCACCGTCACCATTCAAGTCACGATTAGCATAGGCGAAAGTGAGGTTGCGAAGCACGAAATTCTGATAAAGACCAGCTTAGAAGCACCTCGCCAACTCATCATTCCTACCAACTATATTCTTAGCAGCCCAACTGCTCGTCGACCAGTCTCATCCGCAACCATGACTATTGCCAGGTTGATCGAAAGCAGATCTCACATCGTTCCTGGTAAGTAGCGTTTCTAGCAACTTTGTCGTCGTTCGTTTCTTCATATAATACAGTTCGACTTCACCTTCAAATTTGTGGACTATGCCCCTTCCACAATATGACAGGAAGGTACCAGTCAGATAATTTGACGACTGAATTTATTTGTCTCTCAATTGAACTACCACTTCGGCCGCATCTATATGATTATTTGTGGCTTTATACCTTAATGATCCATTCATCTCTAACTAGATTACAGGTAAATTGAGAATGGCCGAGCTCTTCTTCGAAGTGCCACGGGACTACACCAACCCTACTCTCGGCTCCCTGACACTTTTCGCCAGAAGTGTCACCAAGCATGAGCATCCAATAGTTACCCAGTGCGACGATGAGGCTCGCAAGAGAGCGCAGAAACCATGGATGCTGTACCTCCAGGGAGGACCCGGCTTTGGCTGCGCTTCTCCTGAACACCACGGACTTGCAAAGCATGCTCTCGACCAAGGATATCAGATGCTTTACTTGGATCAACGTGGAACAGGCTTGAGCTCCACCATCACTGCCGATACCTTGGCCGCCGTCGGCGATGCTCACGCTCAAGCTGATTATCTGAAGCACTTTAGAGCCGATAGCATTGTGGAGGACTGCGAAGCGATCAGAAAGTTCTTGACACAGGAATATCCGTCTGAGTTGAAGAAGTGGTCGCTTTGGGGACAGAGCTTTGGCGGCTTTTGCGCCGTCACTTACCTCTCTAAGCACTCAGCTGGCTTGAGAGAAGTCTTTACCACCGGCGGCATCCCACCAATTGGAAAGACTGCGCGCGAAGTCTACCAAGCAACATTTGCCCAGGTCGAGAGGCGCAATCACCATTACTACAAGAAGTACCCCGAGGATATTGCTCATGTGCACGACCTTGCACTGCACATCAAGGGACACCGCGGCATTGCCCTGCCAGGCGGAGGCACCTTGACCGTGCGTCGTTTCCTGATGATCGGATTGCTCTTCGGTAGTCGTGGGGGACTAGACGCCGTTCATAGCATCGTCACACGTATGCGCTCCGATCTTGCCCAGTTCAAGAATTTCACTCGTCCTACTCTTGCTACTTTGGAGGACATGTTCGGCCTCGACAACAACATCGTCTACGCCATCTTGCACGAGGCAATTTACTGTGAGGGCAGCGCTTCTGTATGGGCTGCTCATGCTGTCGGCAGTGCGCACCCTAAATTCCACTGGATCTCGGACGTTTCGCGCGACCCAGCGCAGGTGCGCGAACATCCACTCTATTTCTCTGGCGAGATGATCTACCCTTTTGCTTTTGACACCTTCCCTGAGCTTAAGAGAGTGAAGGAGGCAGCCAATTTGCTTGCTGAGTATGAGGATTGGCCTGCGTTGTACGATGAATGGCAACTGGCTCGCAATGAAGTGCCGGTGTATGCCGCTACTTTTGTGGACGATATGTATGTGGATTTTGGCCTCGTACAGGAATCTGTTCGCAAGATCAGGAACTGCAAGCAGTACATTACGAACACGATGTTCCATGATGCACTTCGCTCCAATACGGACGAAGTTACCAAGGCCCTCTTTGCACTGAGAAACGATACCATTAACTAATCGGTCGATGCCGTCAAGGGCATACCCGTGGCTTAGTATTAGCTCAGTTGGTGGTGTTTATTGGTTTGCAAACGAAGCATTTGCTCAGTTGCCAATTTTTCGTTCTTGTAACTAAGCTACAGAATGACATTGTCCCCGATGTGGAATGATGTGGCTTTCATTTCGAACGGATATGGTGTGCACATGGGTGGAAAGGAAGATGCCGGTTATCATAACAAACCTAGATAACTCAACTCAATCATCCAAATCTCTGCCGAAGTCAATCAAGCGCAGCTTCCTCGCATCCCTCGGGTGAAACTGCGCAACCTTCGACCTAACCAGGAACCTCGCAGCAGCACTCTCCCTATCCAACTCAATAAACCCATCTCCCTGTCCAGCACTCGCCTCCATAAGTCTGTTCAACAGCTTCTCAGTCAACTCCCTCATCTCTCCAGCCGCAGCAGCCTTCTCATTCCACTGTCCCCTCTCTACACCCTCCCTCTCTCTCCGCTGCCCCCAAATCTCATCAATCCGCCTCTGCCTCTTTTCCCCACCCTGCGCATCCCTTCCCTTTCTCACTCTACCTCGCACATCGAATCCGGCCTCCAAACCTTCCTCATCCACATCCAGCATCTCGCCCACCACCGGGCCACCCAGCTCTTCCGCCGCAAGCATAGCCGCCAAATGCTCATCCACGAAGCGATTGAACTCTTGCACTAGCCGCCCAGTACCATTATCGTATTTCGTCTTTTTCGCCTTCAGCTTACTTATCATGTCTTTCGCGACCTGTGCCGATGGTTTTTGACTCTTCTCCTCTATCGTCGTTTCCAGTACTGATATGCGCGCCTTGACCGTGCTCTGGATCAGGTTCGCGTCGTCCAAATCCGCTTCCTCCTTCTTTAGCCGCTGCTCCAAGACCCCTAAGTCCTTCTTTGCCTCGTGTAGCTCCTCCCTCGTTTCTAAAACAGTCGCATGTGTACCCCTCAGCGCCAGCAGACTTGGTAGCGGTGAATCCGGAGCCGGCAGCACAGGCTCTTCAGGCGTCAAACTCTCATACGCAGCTGTCAATTGGCGGATCTGCAGAAGCTGGGTCGCAGGATCCTCAGACGGCTCGTCGTAGCTCGAGATTGGTTTCGAGGATGCGCGCAAATTGGCGAGGGCGGCTTCGCGCTCGGCGACTTGTTTTTGGAGGTCTTTCAGAGTGCGGTCGAGGCGCGCTATGTGCGATGTTGCGGCGCGGGAGATGGGAGCGTCGGCCATCATGGGAGTGGTTGGGTTTGTAGGTAATAGTGGTATTGAGACTGGTTGTGTTGAAAGATTGAGTTGAAGAATGGCTTGTGTTTGTGTTGTGTATACTTTGTAGCGCTGGGCCAGCACGATCGCGCTTTGGCTGTGAGACGCGAAGGGAGCACAAGAGTGACAGGGGTTGTCCCCCGCACTTGGCAGCGTTACGCCATTATTTTATTGCCCGATCTCCGATCGACGATCAGCTTTGGGGCTGTGGGAACGAGCTTCCAGGTTCACCTGGTTATTCGACTACTTATATTCCTTCCTCATGCAACTGTTATTATCTTTTGAGTAGAGACCAGAATGACTGTTCATTTCCAGGAGAATTCAAAGAATGAAGGTTAGGCTAACATTTTCGATCATAATACAGCATCCGTGAACAAGGTTGACGACTGCCCCAGGACAACGTACAGTCAAACTTGCTTATATCGAACGCCAAAAATCAGCCGTTTGGGTTCGTTGAGCTAAGGTTTCGTTGTAACAAATCTGGCCTTCGCATTCAAGTACTTTAATTAGGCTTAGTGTCTTCCCCTCGGAGGCCAAATTGGTGAACTTGTGAGGGGACGACCCCAGATTCCACTGAAGTTTATAACGAACCACACACAAAAGTGGACTTTTTTCTGAAAAGGTGTTCGTTATACCCAGTATGGAGATTTCCTTTATACCCATACAAATCATACGAAATTTGAGGAATCTGTTCGTTAAGTCCGGGATATCGCTATAAGCCGACTCGATACAAGCAAGTTTGACGGTACCACGAATAAAGCTTCAGTACTATAAAAAGCTTGTCTCGTCACACAAGAAACACTGTTCACATCAAAGCAGAGCCTAGCAAAGTGAGATACGTCAACGTCAATTCATTCGCCTGCTACTAGCTAAACTGGCTGGAAAACGCAAACGCGGAAACCAATATCCCTCTCACTCTAGCAAAATGACTGCTCTCTAGCGAGATATCTCTCTCAATCGGGCATGGCTGGAGGATTTACTCCACATCATTGGACCCACCACGAGCGAGGCCTCCCTGACGGCCAGCCTCATGAGGATCAACCTTGCCATGAGCGAACTCGCCCTGACCAGAGTCTCTGCTTCCACCGTCCCCACTGCTGCCACCACTGGTCTCCTCGCTGCCACCGCTATTGGCGGATCCTCCCTTCTGGCCAGCCTCGACTGGGTCGACCTTGCCAAAGGCGAACTGTCTAGTGCTATAGAATTGTCAGTCAGAGCCGTTGCCAATGTTGTGTGAAATGTATAAAGTGACGAGTAGTTCTATGGGTAATGATGGGAAAGTCTTCACAACTAAGAAAGTGAACCTCTTTGCAGAAGTTCTCGTACACATCGTCTCATTATATCGTTCCTATTCTAATAAAAGTTGTCGAAAGTTGTCGAAAGATAAATGCTGCTTACTTCATGCGTCCGTCTGGCTCGCCGTTCTGTAAGCCTGTTAGCTAGTCTGCTCATGCATGACAGGCAATGGGATGAACAAACCTCCTTGTGACCATCGTGCTCAGATGGCTTGTAAGTCTCACCCTGGGCCCTCTTGGCCTCGCTGCTGCCGTTGCCACTGGAGTGACCGCCGGCGGTTCCGGCCTCTTGAGGGTTGACTTTGCCGTGGGCGAACTGCCTGGTTCCGACTCTAACAGTCAAGTTAGTTTGTGAGCTCCCATACAGTCAGGCTCTATCGTACCTCTTGTCCTCCGTTCCATCCTTCTTGGTTCCGCCGTGCTGGCTTGGCTTGTAAGTCTCGGAAGCCATTTCGATTGCTGTGTGTTGTTGGGTTGAATGTTTGAGGTGTAGATTGAAGTACTGTTTGAATTGTGGAAGCTGTGTATGCGTTCGATGGCCGAGGAATATGAAACAGCCTGAATTTTGTCTCTTCTTATGTTGTGCTTCATGTTGCAGCGAAGCTAACAAATGACGGATGAGGTCATTTGATGTAATAAGGGTTCTCGTCATAGGTGAGGTAGGGCATAAAGGCATCAGAGAACTCCTTCCGCGAATCTGACAGCTGAGTGACATGGTTGACATCACCACATGTACCTCAGTCGCATTTCGAAACCACAAACGCAACGGTTTGAAGCTTCGGGGGAGCGAGCTGTAAGCCTGCGGCAGGCCAGACGAATCTAGAGTGACCGGCCAAAAACTAAGAATGCCGATCACTCGATTATTGGGTCGGCTTGGGCTGGAGCATGATCGGGTAAGATCGGTATGCAACGTCCTGCACATTAGACCTGATCGTGCTTGCTCTGAAACTCAAAGCCATCTGGCTCATCGGGGAGTGAGAGGTTGAGTATAGGAAAGAACATCTGCGACCTCTGATATCATGGACTTGAATGGAACCACAAAAGTGACAGAACAAGACTAAGCAGGAAATGGGAAAGGTCAAACATTGGGAGGTGTCTCAGACCTATCGATTGCCGATTGAAAGCACAGAATTCCGAATTTCGCCCTCTGAAAGATGAAGAAGTCGTGGGCCTAGTGCGAGCGTGGATATGCGCATGAGAGCTTGCTCATAGTAGCTACGCTTCATTAACTTGTCAGTGAGCAACTCTAGTGGTATCTTGCACGTCACGCGGATGAAGATGTCTCGCTTGTAAACAGCAGTCGCATACCGATCCGCTGTCTTGTTGGATACGCTGCATGAGTTATTAGCCGTTGCTCGTGTTTTCGTGCTCAAAGGTTGAAAAGGCATGTCGCAGCTGGGAATGTACGTTGTCTCAGCCGTGGCGGTCGCGTCTCTCTGTGCTCGATGGACTTGGCACCGTGCCAAGAGATACGTACTCACGTGACGTGGCCCGCCGCAGGTCAGAACCTTGTTTGTTAGCTTCGCGGCCAGCTCAAGGACTGCCATGCTGGAGCGGACCTCTGCCAACCACACCTCAACACCGCGCGTTGTTCACTATACTTTGCGACTTCACCTCATCTTCTCCATCCTCCGACCCACGCCAATCGATTCAAGTACCTAGAGGTTGTCCTCTACATAATAAACCAGCCCAGTACTTCACAACGATTTCGTTTCTTCCGAGCAGCCTCTACCCGGCCTGACTGCCTTGGCTCGCGACTTTTGTGTTCTTCGATCTTCCACATCATCAATCGCCGCCCACAACCGCAACATCAACCTCGTCAACAATCAACATCGTTCCGACTTCAGTCTATCATAATCAGCTTGGCAGTTGATTATACTCGACATTGGAGGATTACGAGGTTTGACTGAAGGTCTCTCTGGTGTTTCCCATCCATTCTCTGAGCCACTACCACTACCACTCCTCCATCACTTCACACTCATCTTCACCTGTTTCGCCCCCCCCGGCATCTCTCCTCAGCGATCCCCGTTCAAGCACGCGCATATTCCCCCTTCGATTTAAGCACCAGCACAATTTCTTTCGAGAATTTCCAGGTGTACATAAATCGATCAATACAAATTGACTTTAATTCGACCTACTTTGCAATCTTGTCTTAAAAGGTTCACCCGGATTGACAAAGCAGCAAACCGCAATGTCTGCCTCTCCAACCACTCAAGCCCAGTCGGCTAAGCGCCCACTCGAGGATGACTCCTCGCCGTCCGCCCCAACCGACCAACCAGATGCAAAGCGTCCAGCTACTGACAAGGCTGTTAACGGAGACGAGGCGCCAGGTACAAATGGAGTCGAGACTGAGGCCGAGAAGAAGGTTGAGGATGCTCAGCCACAGCCAATTCAGAGTGCCGTACCATCTGGAAACTCTTCAAACGTGCAGCAGGATGAGAGCCAATGGATTCACATCAGAGCAGTGATCTCCAGCGCCGAAGCAGCCACCGTCATCGGAAAAGGTGGAGAGAATGTGGCAACCATTCGCCAGATGTCCCTTGCCAAGTGCACTGTGAGCGACTACCAGAAGGGTGCCGTCGAACGCATTCTCACCGTCAGCGGAGCAGTGGACGCAGTAGCAAAGGTACACGGTATTCCCTGATCAATTGGAGTGGATATGCAGCTAACAACACATAGGCATTTGGTCTCATCATTCGTACACTCAACCAGGAGCCCCTTGATCAGCCGTCATCTGCTCAGTCGAGAACCTATCCACTCCGTCTTCTGATTCCTCATACTCTCATTGGCGCTATAATCGGTAAGGGTGGTATTCGCATCAAGGAGATTCAAGAGCAGTCGGGCGCACGTCTTAATGCTTCTGACTCATGCCTTCCACTCTCCACGGAGCGCTCTTTAGTTGTCCTTGGTGTCGCTGACGCCGTCCACATCGCAGCCTACTATGTTGGAACTACGCTTATGGAGCAGTTGACTCAGCGCTTCGGAGGACCAGCTGCTTCCGCGTACGCTACTCGCAGCGGCGGCCCTGCCGGTCCAATTCCAGGCGGTATGCAAGCCATCCCATATGTTCCACAGTCCGCTGGAGGTAGCTATGGCCACGCCGAGAACATGCGTCGTCACGAGTCGCGTTCCAGAAACGCGGCAGCAGCGCCATATGGGCAGCCATACCAGCAGGCTTCAGTTGCACAGCAAGGCGTTGCCCCTGTCGCGTACGGAGGTCCTGTGGCTGCTGGCGGTTATGGTGGCGTCGGCCCTCAGCAGCCTCACCAAGGTGGGCATGCCGGCCCAGCTGCTCAGCACGGAGGGCCACCGGCTCAACCGATGCAAGGTGTTGTGGCAGGACAGCCATTGACCCAACAGATCTATATCCCTAACGATATGGTTGGTGCCATTATTGGAAAGGGTGGAGCCAAGATCAACGAGATACGCCAACTCAGTGGCAGTGTCATCAAGATCAATGAGCCACAGGACAACAGCAACGAGAGATTGGTCACGATCACCGGTACTGCTGAGTGCAATCAAATGGCGCTTTACATGCTTTACTCAAGACTCGGTAAGTAGTACCCATGTTTACCTGAGAACTATGACTAACGTAATAAACAGAGAGCGAGAAGCACCGCATTTAAAGGCTTGTAGCATTTTATGATTGAGCTGGAGTTTAGGTATTCGAATTTTTGGCGTCGCTGAACGAGGGGAAAAATGAATCATACGTGAGAGATTTTGACATGACATGCATTGCTCAGTATTATGAGGTCTTCGAACAGCTACCTGGTTATTTAATGAAAAGCCAGCTTCAAACGAGGGTTCTCAATGATTTCCGTGCTGTTTATCCGCAATGACATCAGCTTACATCAACCATATTATACGTATCGGTGCTCGGTACCCGCTGAAAACTCTCGGCTAGCTGAGGGCCTCGTGAAAGTGTCATCACAGATGGTACCATTGATACTAACACGACAACGGCACCAGATTTGAGCTCTATCGCCGTTCGCTAACAGCCTGCCTATCAAGATGTTTAACCCACCAGTGGTCGAAGTTTCGCTGATGAAGCTTAAGCCAGGAGCGGATATCTATAGTGGTGAAAGTCATGCCGCAACAGCATGGCATCATGTGCTCAAGCGGATAACTGAGCAACCAGGTTATAGAGCGCTGCGCCACGGACTTCAACTTGAGGATCCTATGAAGGTTGTCATGCTTGTCGGTATGTATAACCGCTAGTCCTTGTACCCATAGCTCTAACCTGCCTTAGAATGGCAAAGCATCGAACATCATGCTTCTTTCACCAAATCTCAGGGATATAACACATTCATGGACGATTGTCTCACGGTCCTCGAGTCGCCTCCAATCATCTGGTATTTCTTACCAACGCCATTCCAGACGGATTTATTCCTCAGAGCGCCAGTAATCGAGATGTGCAACTTCTACGGCACTCACGCAGACATTCATAGCAATGTGAACGAGTTCGTGCACGCGGGCCTGCAAGGCGTTGCGGATGGGTATGAGGGATCCGTTTATGGCCATATTGTCCCAGCTTTTGCAGAACCAACGACCATGGGAAAGGAGAAGGCCAATGCGTATCTTCTGTGTGTTGGATGGGATAGCAAGGCGAAGCACATGGAATGGAAGGCCACGGAGAACGCAGAGAAGACGCTTCCTTTACTCAGAAAGGGCGCGAAGAATCTTGAGGTAGTAAGCTGACGCTCGCATGTTCCTGACAAAAGCCCCGCTAACCATGCTCAGTTCCATGTGAAGTTCGAGGACAACAAGTAGACCATTACACGGTATTGGCCGTGGTATCATGATAGTAACTCAACTTTAGTTAAATTATACCGTTTGCGTTAACTACATGTTCAAAAAGTGTGCTTTTCTCAGCCATTGCAACCAATCACTGGACTACGCATTGTGATATCGAGAGTACACACAAAGCTTTATCTCGTCGTCTTTCGTGACATCACCACTGAGCTTCCTTTATGCGTATCGATAAGATAAGATAGATCGAAAGCGCATCACATGAGAGCGCGATTCCGCTCGCGTCCTCCACACGAACAACGAGGTTAAACAATTTAAGAAGACTGCTGACTCCTTCTCTCACTTTTTTATAGCGGATTTTGCGTGCCTGCGGCTATACGTTTTCTCATCAACAGCGATAGAGCCACATACACGATGCCTCTTGGCCTCGAGCGCATCAACGCTCGTCGAAAACAGCCAAACGACCGCATCAACTTCATCAAGCCACTCAAAGGACCAGAGGAAGCATTCTCTCAAGATTACCTCGAGCGTATTGCCGCAATATGTAATCCTATCATGAAGTCCAATTATCTCACCGTCATGTCTCTCGAAGAATATCCATACAACACCGTATTTCTGGGCCGTAACTTCAATGCCGGAGAGGTGATACAACTGGTTCTCAGATCGCGCTCGGGACATTGGCTGCCGTTTAAGTTTGTCCAGATGGTGATGATGCATGAGCTTGCGCATTGTAAGCAAATGAATCACTCGAAAGCGTTCTGGACGGTTAAGAATCAGTATGCGGATGAGCTGAAGGTGCTGTGGAGTACAGGATACACCGGCGAAGACATGTGGAGTAGAGGACGGTCACTTTTGACGGGCCTGTACGATGACAGTGGCCTCGGTGCCGATGAGATATTGCCGGAGCACCTTTGTGGTGGTACGTTCAGGTCTTCGGGCAAGCGGAAGAGGTCGACGAAACCGAAGTTGAGCTGGAAAGAGCAGAGAGAACGGCGAATTTCGAAGAAGTTCGGCACGAATGGTACGGCGCTTGGAGCTGATGATGCGATAAAGTCAGAGCTGGAGAAAGGAAAGAAGCCGGTTGGCAAGCCGAGAGTCGCCGGCAGTAATCGAGGACGAGAGTTGAGGGTTGCCGCCGCTCTAGCCAGGTTCGAGACGAAGAAGGAAGAAGTAAAGGACGAGGTGAATAACGACGAGGACGTGTCGACCGACAGTGGTAATGAGACTGAAAGCAACTGGGAGAATGATCCGAAGATTAAGACGGAGCCACCAGGGCTTGATGTCGATGGGACGAAGTTGCGAGATTCTAACGGTCGGGAAATGATCAGAGTTTGTGATGATGAGGAGGATGAACACGAGAATGTGAAGAATGAGATGTCTGAACTCTCGGAGCTGCGCATTATTAAGAAAGAGCCTGGTGTATCCGACATGGAGTCCGAGTCGGCGTTTGCTGTTGCAGAGGCACCGAAAAAGTCGACCGCACGCAAGTTATTAAAGACGGCTGAAGCACCGGCAACGGGGCCTATTGCCCCAACGACGCGGGCAACAGATGTGTCGCAGCCAAAGGCGAAGACAGTAGAACCCAAATTACAAGAGCCAGCAGAAGAGCCAGCAGAAGGTTCGGAACCGGGGTCTGAGCCCGGTTCAAATAAGGCCCCAACGGGGCAATGGAGCGGACCGACTCCAGCATCAGACGTATTAGCATGCCCAATATGCTCGGTCGAGAACGACCTTGATGCTGCGACTTGCATGGTGTGTGCGAACGTGCTTGATGCGAAGAAGGTCTCGGGTACTTGGAAATGTCAAAACGAGGCATGCCGTGGTGGTCGGTATCTCAATGCGAATGATTACGGCGTTTGTGGTGTGTGCGGTGGATGTGCTCCTTGCGGGACTTGATTTGGGATATACCAATTTGCATATATGCTCAGGTGTATGTTTGGGTCAAAAGAGTGTAGTTTGCTAGCTCAAGACGAATAACTGACAACTCAAACGGAATCATAAGGGTTCACCTCGCTTTCGACTAGAATTCGGCAGTTTTCGGACCTTCTTGCTTGACAGCACTGAACAACCTTTCCCCAAAAACCTATTAGTGGTAAAGATTATACTATGGGCATTTCTTCAATGGATGCATAATTTTCTGCCTTTAAAGCAACTTTGCACTGGGAAGCCATGAGTTTTCAAAGGTAGTGTTGTCTTCAGCTTCGCCAAAATAGATAATACCTAACTATGATTAGACTTCTTAAGTGATGACACTTATGCGCCAAATGGTGGACCAAGTCATTCGTGCCTCAGGTGTCGACTGCCAACCGTTGCCCTGCCATGTGGCAGCCTCGCGCTAGCAGCTCGCCAAATTTTCCAGCGCCGGTATATATTCAGGCCGTCCCCTTTGCGAAACGACTTTTCTTCTTCGTGCGGCGATCGTCTTTCTCCGTGTTGCTCTACTCATCCGGTGTTACGCACCAAGAATCTGCCAAGGTTCTCCAATGATGATAAACGGTTTACGAACCGAGAGTGTCAAGATGGTCACAGAAAAAACCAATTGCAAAACGGCGGCTCATCCCGGTCCCGACGCCGATTCTCGCTCGCAGTTCGCCTTCCGGGGCCTGAGAGTAGACGGGCTAGGGTTGGATGGGTCATCGAACAAAAGTATTCTTAAGATGCATCGTTTAGTGATGTTTTTATTGTCGTATCACGATTATTTTTCCTTGAGCCTTTACCTCAGGGGAGCGTCCTGATCAAATGTATGAACCACTTCTGAGGCTGGCGCCTTCAGCGGACGCTTCATATTGTCACAGCCAACGGTTCACTGTTTCACACACTTTGATTCATGGTCTGTTGACAAGAGTACGAGTAGTGTGATCTAACTCAAATGATCTGAAGTGCTATGGCTCAAGTCTGGATCTAAATAGCCATCGCCTGAACGCCTCATAAAGAATGCAGCGTAGGCGTGCGCACCATCATGCGTCCCAAGAATGGCCATGGAAATTTACTCTCCTGGCTCATCTCCAATCTTCTCCAGCTTGCCCAGCTCGCGCTTCTCTCCAGTCTCGCCAATGATTCTGAATCTGTCGATGCGGACCTTCTCGCCATCTGCGTTGCCATCGACGACGAAGACAACCAAGCTGCTAACATTCTGGAACTTAACAAATCTCAAGGCGATGTTTGCGGTTCCAGTCTCGTCCCAATCCTTGTCCTCAAGGACGATGGTCTGCGTTGGCTCAACGTCCTCCGCCTCGTCGAAACCCAAGATATGTGGCTTGTTAGTGTAAAGCTTAATCGTCTTTGGGCGCATTGGAATCTCATCGTCCTCCGACTCAGTTAGTGGCAGCGAAGTGATCTACTATGTTGTCAGCATCGTACGTTGAATTCAGGTCTTTTAATGTACTCACGCGTAAGGTGTGGATCTTGAGAGTGGCCTGGAATGGAACAAAAAGCATAAGCTGCTCATCGGTGTCGCTCTCAACCCAATCCTTAGTCTCGGTCTGCTTTCCCTTCGAATCGAGTGCACTTGGCTTTGCGGCATCGACAAGGGTCCTGACAGTTCCAAAGTCGTCATCGGCGTTGAGGAGCTCGAGTCCTTTCAGGTCGACTTGCTCAGTAACATCGCTATATCCTCTTGGGACCTCGCTCTTGTTCCATGTAACAGAGCTGCTGCTGGAGCCGCCGGAGCTGCCATCGCTGGCGTACTGGGCGAGAGACTTGACAACCTCCTGCAATTTAGGAACGTTAGCACCTTGAATCTTCTCGGTCTGCTGGCCGTCTCTGAATGTCATGAAAGTTGGTAGGCTAGCGAATGTCAGAAACAAGCTCTATTGAAATGAGAGCAGTGCAGGTCTTACGCGGTAACGTTGTACTTGGCGGCGAGCTCCTGTTGTGACTCGGTGTTGACTTTGACGAAGGTGATGCGATCCATCTGAGAGAGACCCTCGGAAAGCTTCTCGAAAATAGGAGCGACCTGCTTGCATGGTCCACACCAATCCGCATAGACTAGGTGGTATTAGCCATGTTGTTTAAGGGTATTTTGCGGCCCAATTGCTTGGTCGCTGCGCACAATACCCCGCTGTGACTTCCAGAAGATGAACATACAGTCAACAACGACGACCTTGGAGCTCTTCAATAGTCCGTTAAACTGCGCCGTAGAGGCGATCTGCAGTGTCTTAGACATTATGCTGTTTATCGCCTTTCAGAGTTCCAGAAGCTTATGGCAATAGGTATGTATGCGAGTTCACGAAGGCGACTGGCGGCTGGTGTCGGGTGGATTGTCAGCACTTCACAGCCTCGCCTGACGTAGAGTTTGTCCAGGCTGCAACCTCGTGGAGTAGGTACGAACGAGTACACAGCACAAAGCTCAGCCAACCAAAATAAACACGAAACCTGCAGTGAAGACAGAAGAATTGGCAAAAATCAAAGTAATAAACAAGCCCTTCGAGGATCAGACGCAAAAACTATCCCTCTATGGCTTGCAACGTTCACATTTGGATTCAGAAAGGTCGAGGTTTGGTTTGAAAATGCGATTGAATTTGTCTAGCTACGAAACTGGGTCACAGCGACAGTCTTTCCATAAAGATCTGAACGAAACGAAGAGTGTCCTATGCATCGAGTTAGCACAGTCACAGACAACAAATGCTATTCATATCGAGTTTGATTGTGTTTGCAAGTTCAGCAAATACCTAGTTGTCCACATAATTGTTCCAGAACAGGTCTGTGATAATATGATCTCATCATCTTGCTTTGCGTATCGAGACTCCTCTCGGCACGTCTTGTGGGAATGGAAGGAGTATTGTGAAGCTTACCATTTAGAGATTGCTGTTTGATCAAGTCGCTGCTTGGTTAGCGATTTGTCTTGCGTATGAACCCGTCAAGCCACCGCTCAATTCGACTGACGGACGCAAGAACGAAAGGAGCGGATTGTTGAGGCTTCAGAAGGGGTCATTTGAGATCAAGCTCAATGAGCATTCATTCTCTTCCTATATTGTTGATACGATGTATCGTTCATCATAAGCCTATGATGAGAAGAAAAGATAAGAGGGTGGAGGTTGAAGAATCTTTTAAGGGTCTGTAGCGTGCCAAGACATTAGCGACCCTTGCTCTTTGGCGCCTCGCGCTAGGATAGCGCCATTGGTCGCTGTCAGCCTCAGAGCTTACCTTGTGCGATTTGTTGTCTAGATCGTTTCCATCCATCGCTTGGTCAACCTCTCGACTATACGACGCAGCATTATTGCGCCTATTTATTTGTGCATTCCTCTTGCTGTCTTTTATCGTGTATCGATTAGAGGACTCTATAAAATTCTAGAGAATACCATGTCCAACTATGGGGGGACTGATGATGAAAGCGCGGAGATCAGGAAGTTCAATGCCGAAGTGGTAAGCATTGAATACATATCCTTGTTATACTGCATCATCCACAGCGCATACTGACAATCTTGCCATAGCTCGAGGACACCGACAATTTCGAGAACTGGGAGAAGCTCGTTCGCGCCGCCGAGTCTTTAGAAGGAGGTCTCAATCGCAACTCCAGCCCACAAGCCATCACAACCGTGCGCGATGCATACGACAGATTTCTTTTGAAGTTCCCATTACTGTTCGGCTACTGGAAGAAGTATGCAGACCTAGAATTCTCGATTGCAGGGACTGAAGCTGCAGAGATGGTTAGTCACATGCCTAGTCAAAGCGTCGGCGCATACTGACATTGCTAGGTCTTCGAGCGTGGAGTCGCCAGCATCACAAACTCTGTCGACCTGTGGACAGACTACTGCTCCTTCAAGGTCGAGACAAGCCATGATCCTGACGTGATCAGAGAGTAAGTATACGGATGCTTTCCTTCCCTTAACACGAGCATCAACAGCGATGTGATCACACATACCTTGCCTGGGCCGCAACTGTTATTTCGTGGGCAGACGGTGAGAGTGCCAACAGATATCCACTTGCGAATCTCTTCTCACGCCTCTGATCAGGACAATCTTTTTCTTGCTACTACCACAAACTCCTCAATCATAGCACCATGCATGTCTGGCACAGTTGGAATCGGGATCACTTACCCTTAAGCACCACTTTTCCGTATTGAAGCCTTGCCACCTTTCTCCGCCCATCACCCCCCTTGAGAATGTAGCTAACTCATTTCTCAGGCTGTTCGAGCGTGGCGCATCTTGCGTCGGCCTTGACTTCTTGGCCCACCCATTCTGGGATAAGTACTTGGAATTTGAGGACCGTCTCGAGTCGCACGATAGAATCTTTGCCATTTTGTCCCGCGTAGTTCATATTCCAATGCATCAGTACGCGAGATATTTCGAGAAGTTCAGACAGCTTGCCCATACTCGCCCTGTTACGGAGTTGCTTCCAGCCGACGTCCTCACCAAGTACGGCGACGAGATCATTGCAGAGTCCGCCAGCATTCCAGCACCAAAGGGCGAGCTCGAGGTTGAGAGAGAGCTGCGCGCCAAGATCGACGCTGACCACATGGTCATTTTCACCAAGACTCAGACCGAGACAACAAAGCGCTGGACCTACGAGTCTGAGATTAAGCGCCCGTACTTTCACGTCACTGAGCTCGATGTGCATCAGCTTATCAACTGGAGGAAGTACCTCGACTTTGAAGAGGCCGAAGGAGACTATGTTCGAGCACAGTTCCTGTATGAACGCTGCTTGGTGACTTGCGCGTTCTACGACGAGTTCTGGTTCAGATGTGCTCGCTGGATGCATGCACAAGAGAACAAGGAGGAGGAGGTGCGCAACATCTATCAGCGCGCGAGCACATTGTATGTGCCTATCAGCAGACCTGGAATACGCCTTCAGTACGCATATTTCGAGGAGTCGGTCGGCCGTCCAGATGTTGCTCAGGATATTCACCAAGCAATCTTGCTGAGTTTACCAGGCCACGTCGAGACTGTTGTCTCATGGGCCAATCTACAGAGAAGACAGTCAGGTCTTCAGGCTGCTATTGAGGTCTACAAAGCCCAGATTGACGAGCCGCTGGTTGATCTTTATTCCAAGGCCGCTCTGGTTGTTGAGTGGGCTTTCCTCTTGTGGAAGATCAAAGGATCTGTTGCTGAGGCTCGTCAAGTCTTTGTCGCAAACGAACAGTGGTATCCAGATAGCCTTCACTTCTGGGAGAAGTACCTGCAGTTCGAGCTGGAGCAGCCGACTACCGAAGCAAGTGAGCCAGAGCAGTTTGAAAAGATCCAGGGTGTCTTCAATGAAATTAGACAGAAGAGCAAACTGTCGACCGCAAGCGTGAGGGAACTGAGTCACTACTATTTGGAGTACCTTCTTCAGAGAGGCTCCAAGGACGCGATGAAGGAGCTCCTTCTTGTTGATCGCGAAATTAACGGGTATGTTCTGCCACGAAGCAACAATATTCATAGAGTTGTACTAATTGATTTTAGACCTGCCTCTGTTCGCGCTGTCAGGAAGGGTGCTGAGGGAGCGTTGCCCGAGATTGAGGCCGACGCAACACCAGCGAAGGGTGAGGTCAGATTCGGCAAGTACTACGAGTTCCCAGAGCTTGCCGCCGATCCAGCAAACTTGACTCAGCTCGCCCCATTCAACTAAGTCACAGCGTCGAGGAAAAAAATCACTCTTGGTGACTTTTGGAGTACGGAGCTTGTACCACTACCGAAAAATTCTCATGATATCCTGGCTCACAAGCCACTTCCTTACCTCGGCAAACCACACGGATATATTTTGCAGGATCTTGCTTTGCTTAGTAGCTAGACGTAATATCGAAATAATATAAAGAGACGTGGATGAAACTTAGTTAGGAAAATGCTGCGTTCTTTACATGCGATTGCCATGAAATTTGCTAGTCATGGACACCTGCGCTTGCCTCCTGTAGAATCTGGTGACATTTTCGTCTGGTCATGGCCATCATAGCCTCCGTACTTCGCCTTGGTATCTCAAACTCCCCCACTAAACGCCGCCAATCGAACTCCGCACCCAAATTAAACACCATCTTCATCCTTCCCATCCTTTAGTAAATCCCTCAATCCGTCAACTTAAGCGTCAACACCAAAAGCGTAACGTATGCCCCCAAACTCAAAGCCGTAAGCACCATCACCGCCCCCCCACTCGTCCTAAACCTTTTCTTCCCCACGCCATCCTCTCCAACCTCGCTGAAGAACTGCCTATTACCAACCCATCTCCGATACAGCGACACAAGCATGACGCCCGCTCCATAAACCGCGAAGAGTGCGCCTACGGAGTAGAATTCTTGCGTGAAGATTTTCAGGACCACGAGCGCGAAGCTGAATTGGGAGAGTGCCGTGCGGACGTAGGCGCCTTCGAAGGTGCGTTGGGCGGCGCGTATCTCGACGAGTCTGGTGGTGTTAGATTGGATAGTGGGTGGGAGGAGGAAGGGAAGTTACTCTTCATTTGTTAGGACGACGGAGCGTGCACGGTGGAGCCGCAGGTGGTATGTGTCTTGAGGATTTGGCTGCATCATCTCTGTTAATGCTATTCTACCTGATGACAGTGATGGATATGATGGTAGAAAGACTCACGTGAAACATTGTTGCGGAACGTTGGCATGCGATCCTTTAGCTTCCCGACACTGTGGTTGTGAAGCGGAGGAAGGCTCGAGGTTGTGCAACCCGGAGAGGTCTTAGGCGCCTTATCAGATCTTCAAGAGCCACTGAATGGCAGGTCTTTTACGCCTGATATTTGAGGCTTACAATTAGGAGCACGCCAAGAACTTTGAATATTGTCAGACTGGCATTTACTGACAGCAGGAGCATTAAATGTGGTAGCTGACAGCTTTCAATAGTAAGAGGTTATTCCTACTGACAGATACATATTGCATGGCCACCATGGCTTGACCACAGCTCCTCCCAGCGCGAGAGCCCCTACAAACGCATTTAATATATGCGTTCCGATTCTCGAACTCCCGACCCTTTTTGTTATCTGGCCTAAGCCCAATGCCCTTTTATACAAGCTGACAGACATCATACCATCCCAAAAAAGCAGTGCTTTCTATATGTGCCAAATTCGCGCATATCTCACGTATCAAATCCCATTTTTCCATGGCTGCCGTTATCATAATCGTCCACCGTAAACGCCATGCTGCAATCGAAAGGGTCCGTTTGCTCTCATCGCTCTGTCATTACTTGTTCGCCTCTTCACCTTCCTCCCTGAGGTCCATCGTCATAATACATTACCGAGTATGGTGGAGCCTGGCCATACGGCAAAGTCTGCGACGTCTCTCCAGCTCCTTGAGAGCCTACCGAACCGCCTGGGTTGTACCATCCAAACTGCTCCGCGCTAGATGGCAGAGAATGCTTTCCGTAGGTGCTGCTCTGCAATGATTGAGTTTGCGAAGGAAAACTTCCTTGGGCGGCTGGAAACGATGGCAATTGCGGCGGACCGGAGATGTCGGACGGATGATCAGAGACAGCTCCGTCATGGCTGCTAGATGACAGAGTTCCTGTGTGAGGAAGGTCGCGAAGATAAGTTGCCGGCGGCTGGCCACCATGCCTTGGTGCGAGTCCCTCGCGCCCAACAGGTTGTCCTTGAGGCTGCGAGAATTGCGAGTACGCCGACTGATGCGACACATTCGCCATGTTTCCAAATGATAATGGGCGATTTGGTGCTGACCAGCTCGCTTCGTCTCTCGAACTTGCTTCTGCGGCGCCTTGCCAGCCACTGTGAGGGAGATGCATATCCGACTGGAATGGCGAAAAGGCTGGCGCGAGAGGTACTTCCTGTCCCCTCATACTCCAGTACGAGCTTTCCGACTGTCTTGTGGTCGACTGAGGCTCCGGCGTCAACCATGGCATATTTGGTGGAGGTGGATATTCTGGCTGTGACTCAAACATTGGGGCAACATGGCGCGCAGGTCCATCAATGAAGTGTCTGTTTGATGGCACAGTGCTCGAAGGCACGCCCATAGTTTCTAGAACGGCCCGGTTAGCCATTTAACTTTCCCAACATCACAAAAGAAAACATACTCATGGGCATGTAAGGTATGCCGCGATTCGCATCGCCATACATGTGAGTGACAGGAGAGCCAGACGAAGTGCTACCGGCGTCCCCCCTGCCTCCGTTAACACCACGCGGACTCCTTCCGTCGAGCATGGATGGCGCCGCGTCAACGGGGTAAAAGTTACACTCTTTCTTCAGTCTTATGCAGTTTTCACATCTATTCTCCAGGTCTCCTGGAGCCAAGACACATCTGATCTTTCGACGACGACAGTGACCTAAACTCATGGTTAGTACTCGCGCCGCATCGCTGCGATACGGATGTTGTACTGACCACAGGCGACAGAAGTACGATGGTAACCAAGTTTATTCCTTCTCTTCTCCGCGGCTGTGGCTAAGGCTGCGTCAGCTGCGGATTGTCCGCAGATATTTGGATTAGAAGTGGCGCGTTTCATGTTGTCGTTCTTTCCCGGAGTTGATGATTCCGCGGTCTGCGTAAAGCCGCTTTCTACCTCTTGAGGTTGACCTCGTTCAAGTGTTATCAGTGGCGGGACTGGATATGATCTCTCTCTCCGTGGAGAAGAATACTCGCCCGGCGGTGGAGGATATTGATACATGGTTTATGATGCTGACGTCGCGTTCAGGCGATATAGATGTCGGCGCCAGCAATAGAGTGTTTGTGACCGTCTGCCTTAAGCCAAGCTACGCGCCATCTATCGACAGGTACTGTAAGAATATATTTGCTGAGCTTGAGAATGTCTCGGGTTTATTCGGTCAAATCTTCTGAGGAGCAGACTTAAGGAAACTCTGCTGGCATGCTCGGGCTTTTTGTTTTACGATGGTAAAGTCGGTATTTCCGGCGCGAAAAGAATGGCGATGGTGACAACGTCGTTCCGTTCTCAAATCGTAGCCCGCGATCAACGCCGCGCTAATGTTAGAGTGGCGCTGTGAGTCGTTGTATGATGTGGTGCACTTGTGTCTTTGTGCACCTTGTTGTCCTCGTAGATGTTGGGCGCAATCAAAAACGTCTAGCGCTGCATCGAGCTGTATGCGACTTAGGTAAATTGACAATGCACTCGATGATGTTACAGCAATTATGCTCTAAACACAAAGAGTTGAGGTCGCTGGCGCGTGTTGTGCCAAATCTAGCTTCCTTCCGTTGAGAGTGGCTCCTCGATTGGGGAGTGAATTGGGGTGGCCAGAAGGGGGTACGCCACAACAGGTGTCTCTTGATAAAGACACTTTCAGCTGCGAGTCGCAAGAAGAAAAGGTGGTAGCCAAGATTCCGTCCAAGCACAAGGACCCGAGTCGCCAAATAGGAACTAACCAAGTATATAGGGTTATGGGACGGGGCGCTGACGCGACCGAGTATTCGGTAGGGCAAGATAAGATGTCAAGGGAGGACAAGACAGCGACAGTGGTAAAACGATTGGGAAAGAGGAGCCCTCGACCAGAAAGGTTGAATCAGGCCTAGCTCTTATTGGCGCAGAGAATGGAAGGAAGTGAGGGTTTGGGATCACGGCCATTTGTTCTAGCCTCAGCCACCGTCCTTGGAGCCTGGTACTGGATGTGGAGATCAGAATTGCGAATGGACAACTGACGGACGTGGGTGGTGGCAAGTGCGAAAGGCCAATGGCGGAGGGCGATGCGTTGAGCCAAACCGGCGCAATGTGGAGGAAGATAGGAAGATCCATGGAAAGAGCGACGGCCCTATGGACGAGATCACGAGAGATTACGCCTCAGCGCTAGGGTAGAATTCGCTGCTCGAGGGCAATGTTCATGCGCATCTCTGGTCCATCAACCCGAGCTTTGACCAATCCTGTTACAGCCAGTCATGACGCGGAAGTGTGTATTTCAGCCAGTCATGATGAGGAGCCTCCATTTCCCACCGCCCTTCTAAACCTTTAAGGGTAAGCAGTGGCGCCACAAGATGAATTTCTGCTCTGCAGTCCGGTAGAGTAGCTTGCTCTACCCTGCACCTGCACCTGCACCTTCACCGTGCATCTCCTTTGCGGGCAGCGATGGGAGAATGATAGCCTCCGCCGACACGAGCACCCAAGTGTTGTGTTTCATAAAAGCGTTAGTGCGTGCAATTTCACTTTGCCGTGTCCCGTTGACATACGCGCCTGCCGCTGCCATACTCTCCCTCGTCAAAACTCCGGCTTGCGGGACGACAGCCACCACAGTCCGCCATCACCTCTTCTTTGTTGAGATGAACTGCAAATTGCCTGTGCGATTCAGTTCACGATTGCCTCGTTTATCGGCGGGCCTCTTCCAGACGGGGAAATGATGTGAGCCGGTTGCAGGGATTTTCACGTTTTTTTTACTTTGCTGCCCCCTCATACTTTGGTACACTACTGCGCGACCATCTCCTCAGACCCAAAATTCGGCAATGCCTCGGATGCTGTGTGGGATGACAACCTTCGCAAAAAGGAGGATGTTGTGGATTGTCGCGAAATTCCCGAATATTCCATTGCAGGCCACTTTTTGTCATCATCCTTTTCCTTGAAATATTTTCAATATTCGCCATGTTGTGGCTGTGTGCCACCTGGGTATCGCTTTCGAGGATGGAAATGTCGAGGTCTGTCAATGACGAAGTCCTAGTACGAGGGCCCCCAAGCCGGATTGAAAAACGTTTGGCGAATGCACCAGCTGTGGCAGGACAAAGCATTCTCCTGCACAGACACCTCCTTGCACATCATGGGTGGCACAAATTCGGAGAGCAACTCCAGCTTAGGCTCGGTTGACTGCCTTCCTCCGTTGATTGACTCCTAGAAGGGCCCTAGGCTCCATCGCAATCGCTATTTAAGAGCCGGCATCTTGTTGCTGGAAGACCTCTGTGCCAGTAAGAACCACATTCGTAACGGTACCTGACACACACGTGGCTTGACGATGTTTGGAACTCCATCTGAACCCACTTGGGCGGCCCTGGGTCCAGACCGGCGGCCGATCAAGATCTCAATCTTTCTCATCACCTCTGACACGTCGTTCATCACCCACCGAAACGGCCTCGTCTTCGAACCCTCCTCAGGAATGAATGTCTGTGCAAAAGAGCATCAAGGTGGTATCTTGACCGGAGACGGTCAGTTATGGCAATCAGCCGCCATACATCACCTTTCCTGTTTGTGGCAAGATGAATAATCGAGGCTACTAGTGCGGTGCCATCATCTTCTGCATTTTCTGCATTCGTCGTCGAACTGAGATGGAGTTCGGGGAGGGGCCACTTTTGCGATGCAGCCGAGGATGATAGCCACGGAAATTGCCGCACCGCCTTTGTGCTTGGCCGTGGCAGGGGCTGCTGGAACATCGTCCTCGTATTCAGCACATCGTCACATTCTCTAGCGCAGAGGTCATGGGTGTCCAACCTGTTTGCAGCAAACTTCTAATCTAACCTGGCTACTGCATATCTGAGGTGAGCCCTTAAATTGCAATGAGGCAGCCACGATATTCGTACTCGTACCGGGATTCAACCCATACAACCTCGCTAGTCTAATACCTACGCAAGCGAATAATGCCTGGACAGCTCATATATCACGACATGTCCTCAATCGGTTCACTTTTGCGGGGTGTTGCCCTACAATTGCGGGTCGGTAGCTCTTTGTCGTACGCAGCACCGCTCTTCAGATGTTACTCGTACCTTGCATCCGACACAGTGGTTGCATGAAGGTTTAAGAATCTGATAAAGAGCGCACTAGCTTGCACTAACTCAAATCCAAATCCCGGTACATTAGTCGACGTTTTCCAATCGAGCACGGAGCACAGTCCTCGAGTATCACATCTTGGTAACGACTGCGATCTCCACGAAGGATTTGCTGTCAGTCAAATCACTGGATGTACAGGCGATATGCATCTTGCTCAGAAGGCAAGCTTCAGCATCTCAAGATGTCATCTGTTGTGCTTCCCATAAATTTCCGACGAGACGATGCTGGGACCCGGCTGAAGTAACTAACACAGCCATCCCACGTGGAAAATGACATGCCCCTCTCCATGAGCTATTCGGGCGCCTGTCGGGCGCCTGTCGGGACGGCGACGCTCCTCCAACGTCGTGGCAGTGACTGCGGTGACTACGAAAAATAAGCACCGCGAACATCTTCAGCGACTTCCTCATATCGAACCTAACGATTTTTGCGCTTGAAAGATTTCTCGAGGTGAGACTTTCGCCACGAAGCACAATAACCAGTCTGACGAGGCTCAATTGCGTTTTACGAGTACCCAGTAATGCATGCCCCTCCACGATGTGTCCGACGTCTCGCCGTCCACACAAGACATCGGCATCGTCGCCCCAAGGTCAAGTGCAGAAGTGATGGGACACTTCGCGCCAATGATATCAGCCACAACAAACCGGTTAAGAAACACTAAGACAAGTTTGTCCGTCTTGCGGCAGTCCTCGGACCTGCCTCTGGAAGTGCATCCCATGGTGGACGTCGCAGACGTACGTTAATCGGTTGGTGGTTTGAGGACTTAAGACAGAAATTTTCAAGGCATCCCAGTAGAGCCGTCCCATCATCTTCGCATACGACCTTGGTCTTCCTTTCACGGACTCCGGATATATCAATCAAGGCCTCCACATTTTTTCGATCCTCGTGCGCATTGCCTAACCCGGTCGTCGGTGTCTTCTCCAACAAAGCCTCAAGGATGCAAATCCCGTCTCGCTCTCCGTCCCTGAAACTCGGTCGATCAATTCCCCGTCGCATCCATGGGTTCGACTTCTGATTGCGACAGATTCCCCTCCAACTCCTCGGTTCCTGACAGACAATCGATGACTCGGTGCTACTCTAAAACCCCTCCTGAGACTTTCTACCTTGATGGAAAGCGCCATTGGCTCTGACAGCCAGTCTCATCTGCAAGCGTAATGCCGGTAATGTGAGGCAGATGCCGATAGGCTAAAGAGATAATCATTCTGTCGATTCATTCGTCGTTGTCTTTCATTCTACATCCTTTTCAGCCACTGGTGTCCCACCCAACACACAACCCCTCCTTTGGAAAAGTTGGTTCGGTTGGCTGAAAAAGGAATCCAGACCACCTTGGGCCGACCCCCCTCATCCTGACTCGGAGCTCTTTCCTCAATTCAAAAAGTGTGTAAAACGCATAATTTTGTTGGCGTTATATACACAGCTATAAATTTTGGCGACCAGCCGGCTGTGTAGTGTAGTTGGTTATCACGTCGGATTTCTGATTCAGAATATGCCGGGAACCTGATTTCGAATTTTGGTACGACCTGATTAGCTTCAGGCACACAACCTTATTTTCTTTGCATCTTTTCTTTCTGAACTCATGGTGCAGACTTTGCTACCTAAGGTGGCCGAATACACACCTCCTTGGATTCAGTGCCCGCTCGGTGCTCAAAACCAGAAATTGCTGAATTTTGGAAATCTTTAATTTTGAAAATTGTGGAACTCGACGTTCGGCATCACCAACAACATTTTTTTAAATTTTGCATTTTTGCAAAAAGAAACATCCAGAGACCAATTATCAAAATTTTGGTTTGCATGGAAAAAATCTGGATTTTTTTGGGTTTCTTGAGAGCGATACCGAACAGGCCTGTAAGAATATGGGCCTCTTATTTCACAAATTGAAGCCACAAGGGAGAAATCGCTGCTTTCTGACGGTTAATAAATAAGTTGAAATCTATTTTGGCGATTCGTAAGTTTGCTTGACCGTGCGTGAAGATTTGGTTTCACAATTTACTTCATGGAGATGTTATTTGATATACTAATTCTTAAATTTGCCGCCACGGTCGTGTCTGGGGGCTTGCATCATGGAAGGGACGAACTAAGGTGGGTATGGCGAATGTAGTGAAGAGTCCTCAACACCGCTTTGAAACTTGTAAGGTAGAAGCAATCAGCTTTTGAAAATAAAATCGTGCTGCCTGATATCAGCCAGCGCGCCGAGGATTACAAATCCGGGACGAAATCAGCTGAAGGATAAATGACTTGAGGAAAGACATATTAGAGTTATGATCAAAGCAGTAGAACACAGCCGATACCGAATAGTTTACTTGAGCTACAGTGTTATTTTACTCTAGTGAAACACTACCTACAGATGGAAATGAATCGATAAGTTACTGACCGTCCAGCTGAAAGGTATCATACCTTGACCGTATTAACTACTGCCTCGCAGCGGCTGGATTATGAATCTCAAAGTGCTTGCTACCACTACCCATCCATAACCAGGCCCCAGGACCAGAGGCCTCCTTATTGTGGAAATACTCAGCAAGTGATAGCTCGTGTCAAGGATGAAAATACAAAGCCATAAAAGCAAGCCTGTCTCCTCTCCAGCTTACCGAATACTCCTTGACTCATGCGTAAGTGATTACCGCACTATTCACCGCTGTCTCTTTCCCCTGAAGCGGTTAAACCACACAGCAAACTTGGCCTTAATACGGCGCGAGCGACGAACATGTGGCGCCGTCGGCCCGGCACCGTCATATGTGTTGATCCCAAGCTGACTACTAATGAGCGGCGTCTCACTAGCCAGCGCAGTTGGGCGTGTACGGTCAGCCGATAGCCTGCTCGGCGATCTCATACTCGATATCGGAAGACGAGCTTTCAACCCTGACATCTTCTTGCGTAAGCTCTTCCGCAGTTCACCATCCGAGCTTTCATTGACCAGTGACTTTCGAATCTCCCGTGAAGCTGGTTTGGTAAGTCTATTAAAACTCCCGGTCGTCCCACTTGTGGCTGATCTCTTGTCCTTTGTGAGGCGTGGAATTATGGCCTCGTCGGCATTGTATTGATGAGATGAATGTGGGAATGATCCTTGTCTCGACTTGCTGCCAGCGGTAGATCCTGGGGCCTCCATTCTAATAATCTCATCTTTGTCAGGTTGTTGTCGACTAACTTTGCGGAACATGTTTGTCAAGCTTGTAGAAGGTGCCGAGAACAGATCTCTGGTAGTGCTCAAATCTGGAGCCGCAAATGTGTCATGTGTTGCATCTTTAGTGACGCGGACGGTGCCCAATGGTGATGCTGAGCGTTTTGCGGTCCTCAAGCGTAATTTAGGCGTGGATATGCCGGACTTCTGTGTGGTAAGAAGGGGAGAGGGAAGTGCTTCATCAGACGCAGCATTCCATGGATAACTTTCCTCGAGATTCCAAGGACGGGTTTGCGGTGGCGAAGGTTCGGGGAGAGGTGCAGGTGACCTAGGCTTAAGTCGAAACCTTGACATGAACGGCTGAGGTGCCACAGTATTTGATTTCTGCGGCTTCTCAGGATCAGTGCCTGAGGCAGAAGTTTGCAGGACTGGTGTTGTCGGGTTGTTCTCTCCATGGACAGCTTCAGCGGCCGGCAGGGCTAATGTCGTTTGGTTTAGTTTTAGAGGAGCTGGACGTTTTAATTGTGTTTTTGATGGCACGGAGACCACGGGCTCAGTAACAGGCGTCCGCAGTGGCAACGGCGGTAGCGCTTTCATCAGCTGTGGTATGCTGTTCTTGACTCTGAGTTCTCTTGCAGGGTATATTGGAATCGGAGCTATGATATCTGAGTCTGGAGATGAATTCGTCAAAGCCTCGCGCGAATTTCGCGGGCCGGGATATGATATATGGGCGATAGATTTAGTGCCGATAGCAACCATGCTTCCACGCTTGACTGCTTCAAGTTCTCGAACACCGTATTTGGATGTTCTCAAATCGCTGTCACTTTTGTATTTGTTGAGCTTGGTTTTGGCGTCGCTTTCAGTAGCGCCATCGGACTGGTATGTATCGCGCCTCACGAGCGGAAAGTCTGTTTGGACAACCCAACGCGGCTTAGGGAATTTAATGGATGGCCCGAAGTCGAACAAGTCGAGGGCATTGGCTGGCGAAGTTTCTGTCGAAACCCTTTCAACGGCTGTTTCGGACGAGTTGACACCGTCTGCTTGAGGTCTCTGATAGCTATGGCGCAGAGCGGCCTCAAGCTGGAGCGGGGTGCCGGGCCGAATCGACTGGCGTCTCTGACCTTCCTCGAATTCGCCATCTTCTTCAGAGCTCGAGCTCTCTTCCGTTGAAGAATCAAGGATGTTCGTCAACCCTTCGGAAGTGCGGTCGCTACCACGCCGAACATCAATTGCAGCGGTAATCATACTATTCTGTCCTGAAGCAGGGCTAGAAATCACCCGTTCCGAACCCAGCTTCGCCGAAATTGCGGTATTAAATCCTAGAGTCTTCATTTTATAGTCTGAGCTTGAACCATGTTGCTCGAGACTATAATTGGCACGATCGTCGACTCCATCAAAGCCTAACGGAGAAGCTTGATAGGCACCGCTCGCCTCCATTTCATCAGTTCGTCTCACGGGCATAGCAGCCAGGCGTCTGTCAAAGTCATCTCGCATAAATGCGTCGGAAAGCGTCTCCACATTTCTCAGGGGAGAGGCTCGAGCAGCGCCAGTGTAAGAAGTGTCCGCATCCCGAGTTGCCAGTGTTGCAACAGCCTCACCATGAAAAGCCTGTAGCCCTTCACTGGCCAGAAAACCACGCCCTTTCAAGTCTGTCATAGCCAAATATGACCAGTCTGAACTCAGTTCTCGGTCCTCATGAATAGTCCTTTCCAACAAAAACGGAGGAGTCGGCGTTACGTGCATTTCCTCAACAGGCAACGACTCGACATCGTCCTCTTGGTAGAAGCTTTCAGTGTAGTCGTAGTAAAGCGGGGAAGGACATGGCGCTCTGCCAGCAGTTCCAGATGAAGAGGCACGACTCCGCATTCGCACTTCACCGCCGCCACGGTTGCTGGTCATGCTGCGGCTGCGAGTTGGAGATACTTCCGTAGAAAGTGGGAGAGGGATACTTGCAGCATCGTAAAATAGGGTCGCAGCAGACTTGTTTCTGCTGAGCTGTGGTGTTGCGCCAGTACTTTTGGGTGCTGGTGTGGATCTGTTGACGTCGGTACGAACCGTCAATGGCTGCGAAATCTTCCTTCCAATTTCTAGCGTGGTTTGCGAGATCGCGGCATCCGTCTTAATATGGTCAGTACGATATACTCCAAAGTAGAATGTGCGAAGGCGCAGAACTCACCCAAGGCTCGCGATCTATCTCAGCACGACGGCTGTAGTCAACCGCGCCTCCATCAGTCAGGGCAGGAGAGCTAGGGCGGAAACCCGGCCTTTTCAGTCGTGAAGGATATGGGAAAGGCGAACGTGGACGCTGACCGTTGCCAAGATCTCCTTGACTTCTCAAGCTGGCATACGACCGGTGATTAGCCAGCCTTGACCCAGAGTAGGATGTCTGAGTCATCGAGTAGGATCGCTGTTCTGTGTCATCCACATAGAAACGTGAACTAGTTGATGATTTCTGACTAGCATTTTCATATAACGAAGCTATTTCCGAAGTTACATCCCTGCTGTAGGACGGTAGGCGCCGCCGGTCGTCCACGGCATGCGCAGGCATCTTGAAGAGGCTAAAGTCCGGCGATTGTGCGGCCAGGTCTTGATATCCAGACTTTGCAGGCTTTAATATACTTGGAGCTGAAGTAGGCGGGTTGTGGCGTGGTAGACGTGAAGGTTTGATGGAGAAGAGACCAATGTCGCCGGTTTCGGTGGTGTTCTTCAGCATGCTGTTCAAGCCGGAGGGCATGAGAATAGGGGCTAGGTTCTCCATGCTTGGCTCTGCCGTGTGGTACCTCTCCGAGCCAGCGCGAGACGACCGTCTGCTGTATCCATCTCGCATTCTCTCATGGCTAATGGACCGCCGCGCGCCTTCCACATTCGCGGCCATTCCCATTGAGTCGATCTGGGAGCCAGCACCAGCTGGCAGTTTCGGGTTTGAGTGTTGAGAACGCTGGAGCGAACCTCATATAGAAAGAGAAGCGAGCTCAACGCATGGCGTACGTACGAGAGTGACAGTGAACAAGGAGATGAAGTATGATATGGCGATATACCATTGACCTGACGGGGCCGTGGGAGCGATTGCAAGATGAAAGACAGGCGAAGACGAAAGAATGGAGAGAAACTGGGGAGATAGACTGACCGAGCTGAAAGGGATAGAACTCTGTTGCTGTTACGGGAAGGCACTCACCTCTCTATCATCTTAGGTGTTATATTGTTCTGGGCCCCGGCATGCATCCGTGGACCACAAGTGTTTGGCGGCAGGAGCGATTGCGACCTAAGTCCACCAACTGGTTGAGCGCGTCGCTGCCACGATCAGACCACATACGCCCATGCCGGTTGTTCTCCCTCGATGGTGCGGTGAAGGCTGAAAAGACGGCCAAATATAGAAGGAGATATCGAGAAAGCATGGTGTTGTTGGCTTCTCGGATGTGCGAATCAACACTGGCAGCTCGGGTCTTTCGTACCTTGCATGGACAGGCCGTTGCAATGGCAGGAACTGGTAGAGAGAGCGACGCAAATCGCTTGGCAACTACGAGCACTCGTACTGAGTGGCGCGCCTGCCATAAATGCTCGGCTTACGGCGGACCTCAAAGTACAGTCCTCCGCTCTCCGCCCTCCGCCTTACCGTCCTCCGCTGGGACTCAGAAATGGTGCCATCTATAGAGCCTGTCAGCACCGACTTGATAAGCAGCAGTCTGACAACCCAACACCTTGATGGCAGTGGCATTCTTCACTGTGCGCAGCAAAACAGCTGAAAAAAATTGCCACTTTTCAGAAGGGACAAAGTGCAGTGTGTAATCCGGTTATTGGTGAATTACGCCTCTTAAGAAATGGTGTATCCCGATGTGTAATCGGTCAATCCATTCCTGTGTCCGTCTTCTTCCCCTGTGGTTGTGGTCGTCTTCATTGGGGTGACACTCAGTCTTTAACCTGTCGCCCAGTGTCTTGTCTGACCGGCCGCCCGTTCTTTGGGCTCTAGCACATCGCACTACCCGTTATCCTCCTCTCCCGCACTCCGCATACAGTAAAGTGGCCGTCTCCGCAATCCTGAGCTCCCCTGGCCTTAATAATAGCTCCAAAAGACACGCTGTTCTCACCTCTTGTATCAGCATTAGCGAGCAATCGTTGAAGCTTTAATAAGGCCATCCGATATCCACTCCACAAGATTGAACACCCTCTCCACATCGTCAATTCAAACATCTCCCATATATATCACTTTGGGATTTGCTTGTTTAAGACCACTTAAAGTCAAAAGTAAGCCAATGCTCATGTTGCTTTTTTACGGCGCCTTATGATGGTACTGCGTCCGCGCGGCGGTGGAGCCTTCATACATACACCGGCCTTAACTGGAGCTATTCGTTTACGGAATCAGCTGGCTAACATCCTGTCCATAGACACGATTTTTGATTATTTGATGATGTTCACCTTAAAGAACGTCGCTCTCGGCCTCATTGGAGCTGCCGCCGTCGCCCACGCCTCCGATGTCCATGATTTGACCAAGGACACCTTCCCAGACTTCGTTAAGGAGAATCCACTTGTCCTCGCTGAGTTCTTTGCGCCATGGTGTGGTCATTGCAAGTCCCTTGCGCCGGAGTACGAGGTTGCCGCAGCCACCTTAAAGGAGAAAGGAATCAAGCTCGCCAAGGTCGACTGTACCGAGCAGCAAGAACTTTGCCAGAGCTTCGGTGTTGAGGGCTACCCAACTCTCAAGATCTTCCGCGGACCAGAGGCCATCTCTCCATACCAGGGTGCACGCAAGGCTGATGCCATCTCCTCATACATGATCAAGCAGTCCCTCCCAGCTGTTTCCGAGCTCACCAAGGACACCCTTGAGGACTTCAAAACCGCCGACAAGGTTGTTGTCGTTGCATACGTCGACGCCGATGACACGGCCTCCACTGAGATCTTCTCCAAGATCGCGGAGGCTCAGCGTGAAAGCCACCTGTTCGGTGCCGTCACCGATGCCGCAATCGCCGAGGCCGAGGGTGTTACCGCACCAGCAGTCGTTGTTTACAAGAAGTTCGACGAGGGCAAGGATATCCTGACTGAGAAGTTTGCCGCCGAAAACATCGAGAGTTTCATCAAGACCTCTGCGATCCCAACCATTGGTGAGGTTGGGCCAGAGACCTATGCTGGCTACATGTCTGCCGGTATCCCACTCGCCTATATATTCGCCACCACACCAGAGGAGCGCACCGAGTTGGCCGAGCTTCTCAAGCCAGTTGCCCAGGAGTACAAGGGTAAGATTAACTTCGGTACCATCGATGCTAAGTCTTTCGGCGCCCACGCCGGTAACCTTAACTTGAAGGCCGATGTTTTCCCAGCTTTCGCCATCCAGGACATCTCCAGCAACAAGAAGTACCCATTCAGCCAGGACAACAAGGTCACGCTTGCTGCTATTACAGAGTTCGTCAAGAGCTTCACCGACGGATCCTTGAATCCAAGCATCAAGTCCGAGCCAATTCCGGAGACCCAGGAGGGACCAGTCACTGTTATCGTCGCCCACAACTACGAGGATGTTGTCATCAACAACGAGAAGGATGTCTTGGTTGAGTTCTACGCTCCATGGTGTGGACACTGCAAGTCTTTGGCGCCAAAGTACGATGAGCTCGCCGCCCTCTACGCCGCCAACTCCGACAAGGTCACTGTTGCCAAGGTTGACGCCACCGCCAACGACGTTCCGGATGAGATCCAGGGCTTCCCAACCATCAAGCTCTTCTCAGCTGGCTCCAAGGATGCCCCCATCACTTACAGCGGCCCACGCACCGTTGAGGACTTGGCCAAGTTCATCGCTGAGAACGGCAAGCACTCCGTTGCTGCCGCTGCCGCCGTCGTTCCAGACGTTGAGGATGCTCCAGAGTCTCTCGGTGAGGCTGCGGCCGCTGCCACCAAGTCTGCCGCCAGTGCTGTCGAGGACGCCACTGATGCCGTGAAGAGCAAGGTCTCTGAGGCTGCTGAGGCTGTCGAGAGCGCTGTTGACACTGAAGATCACGATGAGCTGTAAACGAGTTGAATGAACACGGATCTAATGTCCTCATGTATATACGTTTTGGGAATGGCATCAGAATTTGAATTACTACCATTATGAGTTGTGTTTGATGTTTTTGAGATCTGCACTTGGAGAGAATGGTGATGCATGTGATGTCTCTGCTTTAGGTGCGCCTGCTGCTTTCAATGCCGTTACTTTTTTAGTTTACGTATTGGAAAATCTCACGTGTCGAAAACAGCGCCAGGTGGCATACCATCAAGAGTTGCCAACCTGTGCTCACATCGTTTCTTTCAGATTAGAATGCTAGGCCCTTCGGTGGCAGGCTCAAAATTCCACTACTGGAAACACATTGGAGCCTGCCACCGAAGAGCCTAGCATGGTGCCACAAAAGGACATCTCACGGAAAGAATCTGGCGATGATTACTACACTGAATATCTCTGCATTCAGTCTCCACGCCTCCAGATGTTGGCAAAGATCTTAACAGCTCTCCCGATGGGTCCAACCACTACAGACCAGCCAGCTTGCGAAGTTGTTGCACGTATGAGTGCCAAGGCCAACATCATTCGACAAGGTTATGCGGCAATAAACACGACTGACCATCATGAGGCGATGCCTGAGAGTTATTTAAGGCAATGAAGGCAATGTGGCTGAAGGAATTCAATGTTCGTTAAACATCAAGGATTGTCAACTTTCACGAAACCTCATTCACACTTCTTCTGCACGAATTAGCAGCTTAAAAAATGAAGAGCTGTACCCTACGTATCAGATAGCTTTCCCAGCAGCCCTGGCGGCTGCCCACCGTCACTCGTGTTTATTGTGATAGTAATACCTATATAATCTAGCTTCGCTTTCATGCAGTATGGACTCCTGGGCGTGCATAACTCATTTCGAGTGCTCCTGACCTGGCCTGGGAGTTATCCTCTATCCGGTCAGCCTAAACTTGGCTCTCTGAGGCCGTGGAGAAGGTCTCATCGCCACGAATAGACTGAATGACAAGGTCTTGGCCTGCTACCTTGATTGAGGGGCAAGTCACTCCTATACTAACTTAGAGCGTCTTTCTGCTCTTCCAAGTGCCGTGTAAGCTGATATTTCTTCCTCGCAATTGATGTTAGACGGCTTCTTCAGCTTGTCTCGACCACCTCCACATCAAGTTCTTCCATAATGCCTAGCACCACTGACAGGCTCTCCATAAAGCCGTTGACGGCGACACGCAGCATTCTGTTGGTGGTCGCCTTGTAGTTGGTGCGCAGCACAGTGCGCACGTCCCTTGCTTCTGATTCTGGCGCAACTATGGAGAACGAGCGGTAGACGAAAGCTGAGAGTTCCTTGTCGACCTGGAGAGCGCGCATGGCTGAGGAAGCTAGACGCTCGGTTGGGAATGGGATGTCAATGACACTGGAGTATGATTAGCTCTTGGCTTTTGGAGCAGAACTGAAGGGTGTTCATACAGCGAGCAGGGGTACTCTGGATCGAAAGTAGCTGGCATGGTCGCGAAACTGCTCTATGAAGCTTGAGGATGGTAGTCCGGACGACGGTCTTCTATTATGGCGGAGATTTGACGTCGTTGCTGTTGTTATGCAGGCCAAAGCGTGGAGTGTGGCCCAGCCGTGTCGCAGCTGAAGGTGCCGCCCATACTAGCCACAGTCCAGGGGTCGTGTGCTATCGTTGCTATGACAAGCATTTCCTCCAGCCACAGTGGGCCATGATTGGCTCAGTCGGAGCATAAACAACAACAGTGTAGTTACTTTGGGTCAAGGCTATTTCAGGACAGTCGCATAATAAAGATGTACACTTGAGCCAAGCGTCGAGAATACAAGTACTCCTTGATAGTATCAATTCATTGAACATCGCGAATACATTGCTTGGTTGTGTTAAATCGACGTTCTGAAGCATACCGCACCTTCGCATCGCATCGGTAACCTGCTTGGCTGCCGCACCCACCACAGCGCATCATAACACAACAAAGTTTCTGTAACATGCTTGGTCGTTAACAAACCTACTACCACCTCCGACCAAGCCATCACGACTGGCATACATATTCTAGGCGCCTCCCTCTCGTCTCCCCAGGGACCTTATCTTTCCACCAAGTGAACGCGTCAGCAGACAGCGAACAATCAAACAGGCGCATTCTGTTTATTCACCGTATTGCCCAAAATGGCTCCTTCTATCCGCCATCACTATGGCCAGATCATTGAGTATATTCCAGGTAAGAACCCTCCTACCGCTTGTCGTTCACGGCAACATGAACGTAGCTGCCACAACATGCGCATTGCCCCACAACACCCCGCCTGCGAATCTCTCAGGACCTACGACATCTCGCGACCTGCTCTCAACCACGACATCTTCAGGACCAAAGCCTGATTCGGCATTCTTAAGAAAGCATACTCAGCACTATTACTATCAATAAACTTCAACACGCGGCATGTCTTCGTCGCAGAAGTGTGCCGGCGACATGTTCAGCGCGATGGCCGGCGTTATCATGGATCAACCACGTCTTGTATACTTACTTACGTTCCTCCCAGACCGCTTATACCTGGCTTCCTACACGTCTGCTCCAGGACCAGATACATACTTTCCAGCTACCGAAAAGCAGTCAAGACGTTCTCCAAGCAAAAGATCGACGAGAAGCGTTGACGCCCCAGAACCAGCAGCATCCGCCAACCCACCATGCTACTTCTCTGTGGATGATACCCTTCTCTACAACGCATTCCACCATGACTTTGGACCATTACACATTGGACATCTCTACCGCTTTGCAGTCCAGTTCCACGACATCTTGGGCGCGCCTGAGAATAGAGGCAGACCTGTGGTGTTCTGGAGCAAGGCTGATCCACGAAGTAAGCTGTACCCGACTAACCGACGCATGAGGTCCGCATACTAACTGTTACAGGCCGTGCAAACGCAGCATGCCTCCTCGCCGCATACATGGTTCTCATCCAATCTTGGGCTCCTCATCTCGCCCTCGCACCAATTGCGCAAGCCGACCCACCTCTCATGCCATTCAGAGATGCTGGTTACAGTCAAGCAGACTACGGAATAACTGTCCAGGATGTTGTCTATGGCGTTTGGAGAGCAAAGGAGGAGGGCTTCTGTGCTCTGCCACAATTTGACCTTGAGGAGTACGAGAGATACGAACGTGTTGATCAGGGAGACTTTAACTGGCTTACCCCACACTTCCTGGCTTTCGCGTCGCCACAGCATAGCCCAGTCGCCCCGATTCCAGAGTCCTCGCCGTTGTACGATACTTTGCCAACCACTTTGGAGGCAGTTGAGGCTCACCCAACTCTCCCACAACCATTCAAGAATGTCCTTACCCACTTCTCCCAGCGCGACATCGGCCTCGTCGTCAGACTCAACTCCGAGCTTTACTCGCCATCATACTTCACTGCCCTCGGTATCGAACACCTCGATATGATCTTCGACGATGGAACATGCCCAACTCTGGCGACTGTTCGCAAGTTCATCACCCTTGCGCACGAGACGATCACGGTGAAGAACAAGGGTATCGCCGTTCACTGCAAGGCTGGACTTGGACGCACTGGCTGTCTCATTGGCGCCTACCTGATCTACAGATATGGTTTTACCGCCAACGAGATCATTGCTTTCATGCGCTTCATGCGTCCAGGAATGGTTGTCGGCCCACAACAACACTGGCTTCACCTGAACCAGGGCACCTTCCGCAAGTGGTGGGAGCGTGAGCAGTTTGAGCTCGAGATGCGCGCACAGATCGAGCAGGAGGTCAAGGCAAAGCTTCAAGCAACCCCAAGCACTCCGACGAAGAGCTCTGGCAGATTCCGCCTCAACCAGGTGGCAACTCCTCCAAACGGAATGCAAAAGCAGCGCGCACCACTGGGCGAGGTTGACAACGAACATAACAACATCGGTGTCCAGGAGGATTACCTTCCAGCACCAACTCCAGGTCAGCCACGTAAGATAAGCAAGATCGACGTCGGTCGTCACCATCCATACGGCCGCAATGCTAGCAGCTACGGCGCCTCCGAAGAGGCCGCGGAGGAGGTCCAGCGCGAGACTGAGATGATTGCTGTCCACCGCCAGACCGCAACTGGTGATGAGGAGGACGACGAGTGGAACGTCCGCGTGCGCACCACCCGCAAGTCTTCGCGTTCGCCAGCACGCCACAGTGAGACGAGGTCAATGAGCGCCACCACAACCTTGACTACCTACACCCCGGTCGATGACAGCAGCAACGATATTGAGAACATCGGTGCCGGCCGTCCTAAGAGACCAGACTCGGCCAAGTCCGGCAGCGGAGCTGGCAGCATTGGCATGAAGGTTCGCGCCAGTCCAAGACGCAGCCCGTCGAGGGAGAAGACTCCAGGTGGTGTCAGAAAGATCAGCGGTCGCATCGGCAGCGTCAACAACGTTCCTTCGGCCACCGCAGTCACCGCTGTTCGCAAGGTTTCTGGCATGTAAAGGGGAGGTGTTGCATTTGCTTCTGGAGTTTTGAATTGCGTTGCAGACCTTCACTGGCATAGCATGCATTGGTTGGCGGTGTTCTGGCTCGCTGTACACATGGAGACATCTCATCGAGGCATTGGGTGGCGTATCAGGCGGGTGTTTTATCATGATCGGATATTGTTTGTGTATTGCTTTCATGGGGAGTCTACATGGATATGGCGAATGAGTGGTGGTGGGTTGGATGAGTGTCTTTGGCGTGGTTAACCCGGTGTTTCTTCTGTTTTCGTTGGCAGGACGCATGGACGGATGAATTACGAGGTTGATGATGGATACACTACTACTAACCGAGAAGCATCCAATGAAATGGTTCATAAATTTTGCACATCTTGATATGATTCTTTTGACGATGACGTGCAATGACGGTATTTTAAGCATCTGGTGATTCACTTCTCCAGAAGCTTCGAGCTTGGCACCCTCTATTGATGCTGGCATTTAACCACTTCGGAAAAAGAAGCTTTAGCAACACAGGGAGCACATCAACCTGATTTCCGTACAAGGTTTCTGTAGCGGAAACATTCCAACCACACACCCTGCCCGAACTTGGGTCCCATTTTGGAGCCACAACGGCACATCCACAAACCATCACAATCAAAATTATGACATCCTTCTCAGCTCCAGGTCCCTGCGACTCATGTTCCCTCTTGATATTCTACCGCGATCCCCACTCCCTAACAGCCTTCGCGCGACACATGGTCGCGCCCTGTCCATGTCCAAAGGCCCTTCCTCGTTCCGCCAATCTCCCTATTGAACTCCAGCGGATGGTGTGGAAAGAAGCTTGCCATGACAGGACCGGAGGGTGAGAAGGCTTGGAGTATCTTATGCTGGGGAATGGTGTCTTTGATGGTCCCAAACGGAAGAGGAGGGCGGTCAAGGAGAGTTAGAAGTCGCTCGTTATGAAGAAAGTCGAGATGAAGAGCGGGGATTATGGGTGGGGCGTTCCGGGCGGTGGGAAGGTTGTCAGGATTTGTCATTCTGGGAGAAGCAGGCACGGAAGGTGTGAAGAGGAGAGGGAGAATAAGGAGTTTTGTAAATTTGGTGAACATTTGTGGAAGATTGAGGTGTATCTTATGGTCGATCGGAGGACTGGACTACCTGGTTTGTTGTCTACCAGTCGAATGGCTAGAGTGGCCAGGTTGGAGGGGTTGAGGGGATTTCGGGCATGGAGGCCATTAGAGGAGTCGATGAGACGGGGGATGATTAATGGAGATGAGAGGCATCGTGTTTGGGGGATTAGGATTGTGGATTCGCAGTTGGAGCTTCTTAGAGGAGATATCTGAGACGCCAGCCGTCGACATCTACAACGTAAGTACAACAAGGCTTTGCTCGCACGCGGCCGACCTTTTCCACCTGTTCCCTCAACAAAACACCACGCGTACAAAACCAATATCAAAACCATGACATTTCCTATGCGGACCATGCAATAAATGTTGTCACAGGATATGCTACCACGACTCCCCTTTGAGGCCTACATGAGCACACCCTATCCAGGTCCAAGGAAGACAAATGTTCTTTGTTTTGTGAAGAGGGAGGTGCAGAGAGGTGTAAGTGTGGTTGGCGAAAGTATAGGCTGGAGCTTACGGGGTATGGCCGTTGAAATAGAGCATTTAGTAACTGGTTCCCGACCTAGAAGGCTCAGCATGCTAATCTAAAGTGCCTTGGCTGGCAGTAGTGAGTGATTGACCATGGAAGATTGCGGATTGCGGCCGATAAAGATGTCACGAGCTAGTGCTAGGCTCATTCAGTTATTGACTTGGCATGTAATGAGCGACCCTTGGGAGTTTACGGTTCATTAAAGATGCCACGACCTAGTGCTAGGCTCTTTCGGATATTGGCTTGGCATGTAATGAACGACCCGGGGAGATTGTGGTTCATAAAAGATGTCACGACCTAGTGCTAGGCTCTTCCTAACAAGAGCTAGGCGCAAATCAATGCTGATCTTCATTCTGTGTCAGTGCCATTCTCCATGTGAACCAATCTGTGGAAGGCAAGTTTCGCTTCGGCCGTGCGCTGCACCCCGTCCACCGTGGGGCAGCAACCAAACCGATTAGAGCAGAAGTACGGTTCCGACTCGTATTCCTGTCAGCAAAACATTGAACTTGACAACTGCCACATTGCGGACGACTTCTGTGTCCCCATATTCGCAAAGACGTTCAAGCGCTCTATTTACGAGCAGTCCCGCGTTATTTATCGTGGTTCATCAGGGGTTCGTTCCTGGCTAGACTCAGCAGTAAGCTCAGCTTCCCCCACAATACCGCGACAATCGCGAAATCGCATCAGAGCCCCTCGCTGTAAACCTCGAAGTTATTACTCCTCAAGCGAATCGCCTTTGTCGCAGGTCGCTGATTCAATTAGCGACAACAGAACTCTACAAACGGAGCGGTTCTCTGCCTTCAAACGTTAGACTTGTCGAATACTGGAAGTTGCGACGAGAAACGCTGCGCGTCGCACCTCCACAATCACGTACGATCTCGAAACCGAAACCGAAACCGATTAACACTCCACGGTATAGCATCGCGCCTATAAACAAGCGCACCATCTTGTAAATTTGTTAGAAGCAGTAGAAAGCAATTATAAGCTTCCTTGGTACAGCCACGACACACGACACAGCCTCCATCGAGGCTGAGGCTGAGCTCGTCGAGGAGACTTCAGCACTGCGGCTTCAATACTCGCGCCAAATCAAAAGACGTATCACTATTCCATCGCAATGGACCAGCAACATGCTGGTTCCTCAGCTAGGGGCGGCCGCAACGATACAAAGCACACTCCGTCGCCTCATTCTCAGAGCTATGAAGATGATATCAATTTCTCCAGCATTGGGCTAGGCATCAGCAATAGTGGTTCACACGACCAATTCTCAACACAACAATTCTTGCCTTCCCAGAATCAACCACTGTTTCAGCAGAATACATTGCAAGCCCACCAGTTCTCCCAGCCGAATATGGGCGATTCGATATATGCGCCGAGCCAGGATCAAAACTTTCAGCCCAACTTCACGCAGCAGTTGAATAGTAACGATAGCTTCAACAATCAGGAGCTTCTCAACTTTGATAATAACAACAACTTCCTCGCCGCAAATGCTTTCAGCCAGCAAGATTATCCACTCTTTGGCAACAACTCCAACCTAAATCAGACATACGATCCGTCCTTGTTCCTCAACGACAACTCGCAGCAAATTCCAAATCAGTCTGTAAATCCAGCAGACCTGGGCCTGAGCAATATTTCTACGCAGCATAACTCTGCCACTCCGCCCCAGATGTTTCAGAACAACTTTGGCCAGACGACGTCGGCTCAACCTTCGCCTTCCTTCCAGCAGCAGCAGTTCTCGCCGGCAGAGGTGCAACAGGCTCTCTCTGCACAACACTCTCCATCTTTTATCCCTCAGCAGCAATTCTCGCAGGCAGAGATGCAGCAGTCGATATCGGCAAACCACTCCCCATCTTTCAACCAGCAGCACTTTCCGCGCTCGCCTGGTCACTCAAGAAATGCTTCATTGCAGCCAGAAAGTGCACAATTCCTCAACGCGCTGCTGCCTGTGGACTGGAACGGAATGGTGCCGCAGCAATTTACGAACCATAGAAGGACCCCGTCTGAGTACTCTGACATTTCAGCTTCGTCTGCGGCGCATTCGCCAAATTTGGGCTTGCAAGACAACTTTGAGCATCATTCACCGATGATCCACCCTCAAAATTCTGGCATGCCTCAAGATCTTAATGGGTTGGATCAGTTTACGATCTCGGATAACGAGTGGAACACCGGACTTAGTCCCTTGCATGGAAGAAGCCCTGCACACTCTCCTTTGCCGTCGCCCAAATTGAACCCACAGCAAATACCGCTTCATGATATCACAAACCAGCAAAGTCCATTTACTCTGACAATGGGTAATCAACCTCCAATGCCGCCACATATGTATTCCCACAATTCAGCGCCAGATGTCTACAGCGGGAGCAACGACCAGTTTAAAAACGAGGGGAGCAATTCTGCCGAAATGGGCCAGGCCCAGCAAATGCCTCCCCCCGATATTAATATCGAGTTCGCCCCAGCGTCCCGACAAAATAGCTTCGAACCACCAAAGCCAATGCAACTAGACCAAGATGCGTTGACCCCTCCGATGCGTGGTAAGTTGCTCTTATTTGAGGCACAGAATGACGCTAACAGGTATCAGGACGAGGAAGACAAAGAGCGTCCTCTGACGTGACTGGCGGAGCTCAATTTTCCAGGCACTCCAAATTTGGTGGTCTGTCGTCAGGCTTGGGCGTCAATCGTGCATCTTCGCCACATGCTGGAAGATCGGCTTCTCCTGGAGACCGCTTAGGGCCCGCAGCCCAAGGACACAGGCGTCGACAATCGACTTCAGCTCTGCCAGCGAACCCGCGGGACTACATCCTGAGTTTGGCAGATCCTGAAGTACAAGCGGGCGCCGCCCCTGAGAATGGCAAGGCGCGCTCACAAAAACACCCAGCCACCTTCCAGTGCACGTTGTGCCCGAAAAAGTTCACACGTGCTTACAATCTGCGCTCGCATCTCAGGACCCACACCGATGAGAGGCCTTTCGTCTGCACAGTGTGTGGCAAGGCGTTTGCGCGCCAGCACGACCGCAAGCGCCACGAAGGCCTGCACTCGGGAGAGAAGAAGTTTGTCTGCAAAGGCGACCTCAAAGGCGGTGGACACTGGGGCTGCAACCGTCGCTTCGCACGCGCCGATGCACTCGGACGTCATTTTAGGTCGGAAGCGGGCCGCATTTGCATCAGGCCGCTTCTGGATGAAGAGGCGTTTGAGCGACAGAGGGTCTGGCAGGAGCAGCACTATGGTCAGAATATGCAGCAGCAACAGCATATCTCGCTGGATCAAAATGGTTTCCCGATCGATCCGAATGGGAATTATGTCCTGCCTGCTAGGCTGCTGGAACAGTATCCTGCTCTGGCTAATCTCACGTGGGCGAATATCCCGCAGGGCGATCCGGGTATGGAGGACGATGTTAGTGGGAGGAGCAGCTTTGATGCGAGTGGTAGCGAGTTCTATGAGGATGGTGATGAGAGTGGGTATCTCAGTTCGCATTCCGGTAGCGGGTTTATTCCGCAAGCGCAGATGAGTAACCAGGGGTTTCCGCAGCAGACGGGGTATGCCAGCGATTATGGTGGCAGGTAGTGGCTTCAACACCACGAGTTCATGGGCCAAGTCTGGCTGTTTGTATTCTGTTGCATTTATGGGCATGGAAGGCTGCAAGATAGGTCGGAGATGACATCTTTGCTTGTTCTTTGGGAGCCATATTTGGCCGCCATTTCTTTCTTCTGTTTAATTTTCTTCTCGTCAGACATTTACGATACCCTTCATAATACAAGGCAATAGCTATATAGCAGGCAGATTGCCAATACACGATGGCTTCAGATATCTTTACCCCACGAATTCTTTGGAAGAGCAGTGCGGGCATTTGGTCTTGACTCATTACATGCATTCATGTCTTTCTTCGACATGCTCGCTAGTCACACTACACAGATAAAGAAGCAAAAAGACGGTGAAAGATGCTGTTCAATGCATCGCGGCCTGATCTGATCCACCAATGAGGCATGTCCGAGTCTAGAACACAGTGAGAAAAGTAAGAGATGAGAAGTTCATCGAAGCGATTTAGTTGTACAAAGGTCCAAAGGTAGATACTTTCTTTCTTTTCGCAAAAGGGTTTTCATCGATGTTCATTCATATTCACACCAGGAGCAGGGTCCATAGACTCTTCTAAGATCAGAAGCGAGTCCTGCCAACCAACCATAGAGTGTGGATACAAGATCTTGGCATTCACGATCAGTATGGTCCACCTGCCACCCACACCAACCTGACATCCTCCTGTCCACCACCAAACGAACGACTCAGCGTCGTTGCCAGTGTAATGGCAGACCACCTACCCTCACCTACCCTCACCTACCCTCACTTACCCTCACCGCAACTTGCTTCAACCTGCTTTATGGATAGCAACGGCGATCCAGTAATCTGCTTGCCGGCGAGACCTGGTGTTTAGGAGTGGTTTCCGACGAATGGAGTGATGCAGTTTACTGTATGAGTGTTTCTCAGGATGGAATGTGGACGTTGGAAGGGTGACTCGGCCGCCCAATGGCTCGCCGCCGCCCCCCATCTCCCCTCCGCAACACGATGCGGACTGGGTAGAGCTGTTTATAGTGTGTCGAATGAAGCGTGGGCATTAGGAGTATCCTGTGTCGCATCTCCTGCTTATTGTTTAACCATAGGGATTCAGCGATAGAGTAGATACATCTTGGTTGTCCACGTCCACGGTATCCTTGGAAGTTTACTCTTAGGGGTCAATCCGTGGCAAAGAAAGTTCTCTGAAGCCGATGCGCGGCGCTGTCACGGCATGTCAAGGAGTAGACTATCGCTGCCACTCCTGAGTGGTGTGCCCAAGATCCACCTTGCATTGTTTGGGTATCGCAAAACGTGAGCATTCGCAGGACAACAATCGCGTTGTCATTCGAACGCTTATTAAACGGCTTGCTCGATCCGGCCGTCAAGGAGAATGTTGTGCACCGCATTCATTTTGTTCCTGATTCCCTCGCAGTTGAACTTATTCAATTCCTATGTTCTCTGTTCTTGTGACGACGTTGTTTCCGGCCCATGTCAACCTGGCACGGACGCTACATGGCAACGCTGAAAGTGACGAATGCAAGGAGGGGATAACGGCACTGTGGAGCGATCTTTTCTGGACAACACCCACCAAGGTCGTCTCGCCGGAACGGCATCATCCACCAGGTCGTGTCTTGAGCGGTTCAACGTCTTCCGCCAGGGCATTCGCGTCATCCTGGCGGTCCCACGTTGCAGCTAAAACGGACGGGCAACATAGCGCTGTACAAGCGCGGTACAACAGCTTCGGAGTCGCACACTGCTGAATCCATCCTTGTGACCCGCAATCGCCTGAATCAAGAAGTGCAAGAGGTGTGCGACCTTGCTTGTGACTCCCACTTAACCTATCTCACAACTTCCGTTCCTTACCTCATCGTGCAAACTCCTTGTCACTACACGACAATAATATTGCACCATCCATCTTGTTATCGACACCTCGCATTGCTTGTTTCCAGCCTCGTCGCGCTAATCGCATAGTGGGCGGACAGTACCAGTTGCAGGCGCATGGCATCGATGAGACGCAACGCGGCCAACGGAATCTCGAGTCTACACAATGGCTGCGGCTGCGGTTCTTCACAGCTGGGCCGCGCCTGCTAGACATGAATTGAGCTGGGTGTCAGCAAAAAGCGAGCATGCACGCAGCGAGGAGGATACGCGGATAAGGCTGCGCCAAATCGCTTTGGCTTGGGTAGCGCTGCGCAAGTCGCACGACGCGAGTCATAGGCCTGGGATACAATGGGTATGAGTTCTCATTTTTTAGGGCTTGCGTGTTGGAATGGCTAGGTTGGCGGTCATGCACAGCGGGTTGGGCCGCCACTGTGAATAGAGCGGTGAACATGTTTCTGACGGCGATTACAGGCCACCCTGGGAGACTCGACCTTTTTGACACCTTTGAAAGTTTACACGAACACGATACCTCGTCCTAGGAATATACCAGGCCACGAGGAGGAGGACCAATATCCGACCTACATTCCAGAGTATTTGGAGGAAGGCACGGCTGTTAAACTAGGTCCTGAGTCGGCGAATCCTTTCGACACCCCGCTTCCCGACCGCGCACGCTCGAGTCCACAAATCTCTTGGGACCACGAGGAGGGGCTGAAGATGGCAAAGAAGAAGAAGAAGCAAGCCGCGCCGGCATGGAAGGAACCTACTCCGTCTCCAGAGGAGAACGACGACAAGGAGGACGACGAGGAAAAGGAAGACGGCGATGCTGATGGGGGTGGTGGTGGAGAGGACGTTGGCGGCTCAGGCGACCCAGGATCTGGGAATCAGGATGGTGATAAGGACAACGACAACGACGATAATAATGAGACACCACCGGAAGATGACGAATGGGGCTCTGTGCCTGCCAAATCTAAGAAGAAGAAGAAGGGCAAGAACGCAGATCCTGAGGCAGAACCTGCCAAGGGTGAGAAGAAGGACACATTTGCGTTCAGTGGACTTGACGACGTGACTTTGGATGATGGCGATGGGACGCTAGATATCAATTTTGGCTCCACCGATGATCCGCCTCCTCCGACGAGCTTTGGCGCTTGGGGAAGCAGTTGGGCTGCCCCCGCTGCGACCGGAAATGCCTGGGGTGCGAAGGCCGATACGACGCCTGCGTGGGGCAATACAGCAAAGATGAGCTTCGGTGCACTCGCAGACGAAGGCACCGATGAACCGGAGATTGAGCAGCCTGCAGCAGATCCTGATGACGAGTTCATGGGCTTCGCGACCAAGGCAAAGAAGAGTAAGAAGGGCAAGAAAGCTCAGGAAGAAGAGGAGGCCGCCGCAAAGAAGAAGCTTGAAGAAGAGGAGGCTGCCGAGAAAAGGCTTGAAGAGGAGGAGGCTGCGAAAAAGGCACCTGCTGACGATACATGGGATACTTGGGGCACGGCAACTAAGAAGAAGGGTAAGAAAGTTAAGGCCGTCGTTGAGGAACCACCGAAAGAAAAAGAGCCACAACCTGAACCGGAAGCCGAGCAGGAAGATGAATCTGGATGGTCAGCTTGGGGTTCCACTGACAAGAAGAAAAAAGAGGAATCAAAACCTATCGTGTCAGGTTGGGGATCTGCGTGGGGAGCCACTCCTGCCAAAACAAAATCTGAGGAGGATTCAGGTGGCGCATGGGGCGCTGTTGGTAGCAATAAGGATAAGACGAAAGGTAAGACGTCGACTGCGCTAGTCGAAGTTGTGCCAGAAGAGGAGCCAGGGCCAACGCCACCCCCAGTCCCGGAAGTAGGAGATCTCATGGACGATGACGATGGTTTCAGTGCATGGGGCACCACAACGAAGAAAAAGAAGTCCAAGAAAGCTGACGATGGACCTTTGAAACCAGACAAGATTGAGGAGCCCAAGGCCGACGATATATGGGATACCCCTAGTTCCAAGAAGGTTAAGAAAAAGAACGGTTTCGACTTCGGATTTGAGGAGGTATCAACAGAAACTCAGGAGCCATTGATCGATCTTGGAAAGGGCGACAAGGATCCATGGGGTAGTAAAGTGGAAACCACGCCACCGCCGGCACCAACGCCGCCAAATGCGGATACCGATGCAGAAGCTGAAAATGAAGGGGATGATTTCGGTTCCGACAAAAAAGACAAACACAAGCCGAAGGAGGTGGTGGACGAGAAACCCAAGAAGAAATTGTCGAAAGCTGAACAAAAGAAAGCTGATAAGGAAGCCGCTAAAAAGGCAACGCAGGAGGAGAAATTGAAGAAGGAACAGGAAGCTTCAGAGAACAAGGCTAAAGAAGAAGCGGAAGAAGCAGATCGACTAGCGGCTGAAGAACAGCAGAATTTGGAGGATGAGATAAACAAAATGGAAGAAGAAGAAGCTGCAGCAAAGTTGAAAGGGGAGGAAGAGTTGGCGGCACAAAAAAAAAAAGACGAGGAAGAGGCGGCAGGCAAAGCTGCAGAAGAGGTACGTCAATCATGGTGTCGCTGCATACCGTGGGTGGTTAGGAGTGGCTTCAGGTGGTCATACCCTTGGCTTGACGGAAGGCACATTTGGTCCAGAGGAACAAGTTTTCTATGGACAGATTGGATGGCATCTTGTCAGCAATGAGTGCTGCTATGAACACTTCGAACGCTGACAAGGTGTCCCATATTCTGTGGCCGTACTAACTGTACTGTAGGCTGCGAAACCAAAGTTATCCAAGTCCCAACAGAAAAAGGCCGACAGAGAGGCGAAACTAGCTAAGGAAATAGAGGAAGCAGAAGTCAAACGTCTTGAAGAGGAACGCATAGCGGAAGAGAAAAGGATCGCAGCTGAAGAGGAAGTAGGCCGTGTCAAAGAAGAAGCTCGTATCGCACAAGAAGAAGCAGATGAAGAGGCACGACTAGCAGAAGAACAACGCCTCGCAGAGGAAGCAGAAGCTGCCAGGGTCGCGGAAGAGGAACGTGTTGCAGCGGAGAAAGAAGCAGAAAAAGAACGTCGTAGGGAGGAGAAACGTGCCGCCAAACAAGCTGAAGAAGACGAGAAGGCAGCAAAACTCAAAGCCAAAGAAGACGCCAAAGCCGCCAAACTGAAAGCTAAAGAGGATGAGAAGGCCGCAAAGCTTGCCAAGAAGAACGGGACGAAGATCTCAAAGTCAAAAACTGAGCCTGAACCAGCACCGTTACCAGAAGCCGAAACCCCGCCTGAGGAACAAATCAATGAGGAGGAAGCAGAAGCGCTCGTGCGCGAGCTCGATGCTGAGACCGCGACAGGGGATACGGCCTTCAGTTTCTGGGGTGCATCCAAGCGAACGAGCAAGGTTCTTGAGAAGGCACCTCCTGCAATTACGGGTGCTGACAAATCCTCCGGTGTGGACGATGCGACCACATCTAAGGATGGCGCGAAGCTGACCAAGGTCACGTCGAGCTCTCTAATGAAGGGAGGCAAGAAGGCCGTCAGTAGTAAGCTTGCAGATAGATTGAAAGCGTTCGGTGAGGCAGATGTGGTTGCAGTGCCGCCTCCACCGCCGCCAGCCCCTGCCGTGGTGGTGAAGGAGGGCAAGGATAAGAAGCCATCCAAGAACAAAGACGAAACTGTCGAAGAAAAGGAGGACTCCCCGCGCAAAGCAGTACCTGGGAGTTTCCCAGCCAGTGTTTACGGCGAAGACGATATTGTCGCTGTTGTCGACATGGCGCCGACTAAGAAGGACAAGAAGAGCAGGAAGTCCAAGGCCCCGGTGGCCGCCGAAATTGCGCCGCCACCGCCGCCACCACCTCCACCAGCCCCGGAACCGCCGACGCAAGAGCCGACTCAACCACCGGAGCCCAAAAAAACAATGAAAAAAGATCGTCCAAAGGCAGGCAGGGAGGACAGTGGCTTGGCCGCTTGGGGAGCTGCACCTGTGCAAGTGGTCGAAGACGACGACAAGGAGAGACGTAGAGAGGAACGACGAGCCGAGAGGGAAAAGCAAAAGATGAAATCTAGCAAGCGCGAAGTGAAGATCGAAGATCCGCCACCAACTGAAAGAAAGACCAAAAGCAGGCCCGCTGAGAAGGAGAAAGAAAGATCATCGCGCTCCAAGAGGTCTGATGATGAACCTCGCGATGGGAGTGAGAAGTCGTCTGAGAAAGACAAATTTGCACGCACCTCAAGGCCTCCTCAGTCAAAGGGGTTTTCTGGTATGTTCTCCACTCCAATCTCGCGCTCAACGTCTACTCGCGACAAGGAGAGACGCTCAAACCGAACTTCATCCCATCGCCATCGCTCCGTCGACGTCGAAGACACTGGCCTTCGCTCGCCGCCGCCAGAAATGACATCAAAGGCTGCACGAACCCTAGGCTTTTCGAGCAAATCAGAGAAGGTCTCGCGCAGCAAATCAGAGCGAAAGCGATCACCACGTGGTAAGTCACACCCCAACTAGTCACCGCACACGTGGCAATCGGTGTTCAGCTGAGCCCATCGACTAACTCTGACACAGAGCCAGATGAAGACGAAGATATAGTTATTGTCGACCCTATGGGTAGCCAGGAATCCAAAGGATCCAGGGATAAGGACCGCGAGCGCCGCAGAGGACGAGAACGATCAAAGGTAGGGTTTGAGCCAGAAATGGAATTTCCCGATATTCCTCCCTCCCTTTCACCCTCAGGTGCTTCAGGTGAAGCGATTCCGCCACCACCGCCGCCTGCCGTGCCAATGCCGCCTGGCAGTGATGACTTGAATGTCCCATTGTCAAGTCGCCCGAAGAATAAAAGGAAAGCCACTAACAGACCTCCCAAACAGACTGTGGAAGACGACATTGTCATGGTTGAGCCCGGCGGACCATCTGAGGATCGCGATCACCGAAGCCGTGGGTTGAAGCGCTCCGAGTTCTCTGCCAAGAAAGGATTTGGCGGCATGATTGGCGGCTTTCTAGGCAAAGCTATGGGAGGAAAGTCGGAGATCAAGGAGTCTAGGCGTCGTTCCGTACAGCCTGATGAGTATGAGAGAAGGGACAGAAGGAGAGATAGCCACAAGACGCGTTCGACAGATGAGCCTGAGGATCCGGAAGCTATCAGTCCTCGTAATCCGGTCATGAGCGGTGGCTCTACGGAAGAGGACAGGGAGGCGAGACGCGAAACTAGGCGCGCTGAACGTCATGCCAGGCGTGCGGAACAGGAAAGAGCCACTGAGGAAGCGCGGAGAGTGAAAGATGAGCAGCGGCTGGTGAAGAGACGTCGAGCTGAAGAAGCTGAGGAGCAGAGACGGCAGGAAGACCTTGAAGTTCGTCGTGCGGCGAGACGAGAACTGAGAGAGAAGCAGGCAAAGGAAGCTGAAAGGGCTGAGAGACATCGCTTGAGGGCCGAAGAGAGAATGGCCGCGGAACGTGAGAAGGTACAAACTGACGCCGATATACCACGCTTAAAGAGATCCGACAGAGGAAAGACCGTTGACATGTCTGTTGAGGAAGATGAAGAGCGTCGCCGCCGTCGCGAAGAGCGCAGGGCTGCAAGGGAGGCTGGGGAACCAATACCGCGGCTGAGCCGCCGTGCTACGGAGCCGCCTGCAGAGAGTTATTTCGACTCCCGGCACGCGGAGAAGCGAGAGAAGGCGCCAAAGCGTCCTGGATGGCCGCACTCTGGCACAGACTCGTGGGTTAAGGAACATAGTGATGCGCCGCCGCCACCTGAAGACGAAGAGCCGATCCAGGATGAGCTGGCTGACCCGGTTCCGGAACGCAAGAGTAGGCGCTCGAGTCGCTATGTGGAGGATATGCCTCTTGTGGATCCGGAAGAGCGGAGGCGAAGGCGTGAAGCCAGACGGACGGAGAGGCAGAAGGTCAGGAGTCAGCCGAGTAGTCAAGGGGATGGGAGGGAGAGAGAGAGAGAGAGAGGTAGAGATAGAGATAGAGATAAAGATAGGTATCGGGAACGGGAGGAAGGGAGGAAGAGGATGAGTAGGGAGCCGAGTCAGAGTGGGGGCGGGAGTTGGTGGAATAAGATTAGGCAGGCGGTTTAGGGATGATTATGATTGGATGATGAGATGATGAGCTATATACCATTTGCTTCGCAGGTTTTGCTCTGGATATGACCGTTAGTGGTGATTGGATTTGGAGCTCAATGCGTGTTCCGGAAAGTTTGGTGTGCTGTATGTTACTCGTAATGTTCCGCTGTGGAAACCTTGCAGCCAAAATATTGGTTGACTGAAAATCAAATGCCGAACGTTTCACACTCACCTTGTGACTCGGGCTCTCAGATCAATGTTCGGCGTTTACCTCACCCGCTGGGTAAAAGAGGGTGAGGGTTAGCCAGTTAGTTTAACGATGAGTGGAGGGTTCAGAGAAGGTTATAAGTGAGACCGTTGTAGGGACATTTTCTGGAGCCGTCGAGTGTGATTCTGATACAAACCAAACATAGAGTTATTTTACGTTTCGTTCATAAAGGACTTGAGATGCCTTGTGTTAGTACATGCTGGTCGACCTCAAGGAGCTACACCTGTTACGGTCGCTAAACCTCGTTCGAGTGGTTTAAAGTTGATCTTTTGGATAAAAAAAAGGTTTTCGGGGACGGGAGATACCTCCGTAAGGCGCTCACATCAAAGGGTGTGCTTGCTACGAGTAGCTCTGGGATGGAGCTCTGGTGGTGTCGCCGTGTCGCTTCGTTTACCGTCTCCGTACCTCCATATGAGGTAGTCCCTAGTCCCCACGAGTACGTGTTCCCTACCGTACTCCGTCCTCCTCCGGCGACCATGGGCGAGGGGGAAATGGTACGAAGGCGGCCCTGTGATGTACTGGCCCTGCCATACAAATTTCTGCCAAGTCCAGCATCCCCTGAATGCGAATACACCAGGAGATAATCGGAAATAGCTCCACACCCCAAAGTCCAGGAATACGAGCCCAAAAGGTAGAGCTCCTTCCGCAGAGTAAAATCGCCCGCAAAAAGAAGTTTCAGTCTCGCGGTGAATTTTGTCTTCAAAGATGAGCTATTTGGCGTGGGGCGGAAACGTGTGCGGCATATATATTGCGGCCACGAGGCATGGTACCAAAGCTGTGGTACGGCATCTGGTCATGTCAGATGTGCTGGCCAGATGTTTTGGGCATTTGGTTGGGGTCTGTGGCTGATTTTATCGCAAAACTTGTGACGCTGGGGCCGTTAGTGTATCCCATGGGCCGTCTCCCTATCATTTCCCTGGACCACCCCTCATGTGGTCCTCACGGACTTCACTTCCGTCAAACCATGATTCCCCAAATAGTCTCGCCACAACGCCGTGCCGTATGGAGCATTTGTCGACGTGGCCCGAGTTACGGAGTACATGACCCATTAAGCCACATATCATCATCGTCTATATAAGAAACGTTCGCGGTTGTTAATTACTGCTTCTCATGCAATCTCCAAGCTCTATTCAAGAAGCTGTCGAATCGATTTCCGCGCTAACGTTATGCTGGTAGTCCAAGAGGTGGAGGGTGGCATTGCGGAGGTCACGCGTCTTAAGTAACATTTTTCGTCGTCGACGCAACGACATATGTATATAGGAAGATAGATAACTTTTGCCCATTGTACCGCTCATACACGGGGTTGTGTCCTTAGCTCTGCGTTCTCTGATCCCTTATGAGTCCACAGTCCATTCCTCTCCTGACAAACTATAATAACACTCAAGGCGTATCTTCCTCGCTTCTCCTAAAAAACTCAAGAGCCGTCGACGACTGAGGAATACTTGTGCTGGCAATGCTTTGAATGCGCATCTTTCCCGCATTATCCACACCAACCTATAGCCACCCCGCAATCACGTAAACCATCCAAAGATGTTCGGAGGTGTGTCCGACTCCGATGGATGGGGCTTCAAGGGCGGGTGGAAGGTGCAGCTTGGGTATCGCTCCCCACCGCGGCTCAAGGCCCGTTGTTGATATATCCGCCGGTTCCCTAAGAGGAGTATTGCTTTGACTCTTCGATCATTGCGCTGGCCGTCCACGACCACTACAGCTTCCTTTATTTAAAGTCGTGCTAGTACTTGCTGCCTCTCTCGACATTCGTGAGGCTCCAGTTATCGCTGTCAGCCTCTTCTCGCACATTCACGTTTGGGAGGGCGCATCGCGCGTGATGCTGTCCTAGGGCACTCGCATCAAGTTTTCGTCCTTAAATTGGTTGCGACACCGCTTGGAGCTATCGACCGAACTCACGTGCTGTGCCGCCAAATAAGCTGAGCTTGGGCGAGCTTTGTGCCAAGTCCGAGGGTAGAAAGGAGTTGGAGAGCTCGTGCACGCCACATTTTACACGACCATGAGTACAGCGACGCCCTTCACCAGTACTAGCAGCGCAGTTGGTGGTTCTGGAGGTGGGACCTCCGGAGCCACCTCCGGAGGAACCTCGGGATCCTCTTCAAGCCTTAGGAAGGAAAGAGGCGCAATCGCCGCGCAGGTAAGCTCGTTCCCGCCAAGCAGATCGACGACGTCGAGTCAGCTCGCCCTTCGGCATCGCCAGCAAATATGTGCACAATCTTGCTATATTTTGGACACTAATCGCGACAGAAAGGCCTGCGATACCTGCAGATCGAGGAAGCAGAAGTGCGATGAAAATAGACCGAAATGCGGCCTTTGTACTCGCATGAGGCAAGACTGCAGCTATCGCGAACCTCAGCCGACGAAGTAAGTATAGCGCAAATACTAACACCGCTATCACTGCCGTGGAATCACTCAGAGCGCGATAAGCCGTCCATTCATTTCCGGCAATGAATGGGAACTAACGTCGATTGCTTAGGAAGGACAAGACTCTGGTCGAGATCTTAGATAGACTGAAGAGCATCGAGCGACGCTTATCAGGCCTCCCCATGCCTCCCTTGTCTTCAGCACCACCACAACCGTCGCCTTCGACTCACGCTTCCTACGGAGAGCCCCCTCAACAAAACTCATATTCTAGTCAGCTGTCGCAACAACTGAGCCAACCGGATTTACCTCCACGTACGCCACAACTTCAACTCCCGCATCCTCCAGCCCCTGCGAACCGTTCTCTGGATTCCCGCGGCTGTAACAACATTAACCGCAACCTCTTTGAATCCCAGGGAGACGTCTGGACCTATGTGCATGGATTGGAGAACCAAGTGAGAGATATGAGGGAGCGTGTGCTGAGGCTTGAGGAGGAGAAATTGGACCTGTCGAGACAGCTCGAGGACAGGGATTAGAACTTCGGGTAGTGGTTGGTGGAGTAGGATTTGCTTGGAAAAGAGAATTAGGCTGGATCTTGGAAACCATCCCGTCGACGATAGCCAACGTTGGCTGGCGCCACTACGGCAGCATAAAGACGACGAGGATCGTGTGGCATTTATCGATTTACTGATTTGCTAGCGGGCTCGAAGTTGAGAATCTTGAAGCACGTAAAGGGGCAACTAAATGGCGTGCTGCCCAGAAAATAGCCGAGCCTATGGGACAAATTTATGGATTTGGTGTCTCTTGAAACTTCAATGCTTTGCAAGTCGAAGAACTGGCACGATGACTGAAAGTCTGGATCTGAGGGCGCGACGGACCGAGTTGACGCATAGGTTCATGTTTGTCCAACAGTTAAGGTGGGTTAAGTTGAGACAAGCAACTTTCCAGGCCAAGATCAATATCGTATCATCTAACGCCGAAACGAATGAATGTGAAGAATGGTTGCACAGCCAAAGGGTACACGCTTCCACTGTGTTACATTGTGGAAGGATCGCCGGTCCCGTCGCCAAGCAACGATTCTTGGATGATCGAACTGCCATCAGCCATACATACCAAGCATCAGGTAAATCTTACATTATCTACGGTGTCCCGCGCTGTGAAATCCATTCTAACCGCGATGGTACTCGCTAACTACATCCCGAAAAACTGAAGCATCTCTCACACAGGGGCACCCACGGAAATTTCACTGTCCAAGCAACCGCTAAACTTCGGCGTCGTAAATCTTACCTGCAGCAAGATAATCAGCCGGCACATTTTTCCCTCCGCCATTCCGCGTTCCGCCTTTTTCATCGCCCTCCCAGCTTCGGCAAGCGTACCAACACGCTGAGCATGTCCATCTGCCCTCTTCCGGGCGATGGAAACTGTAAGTGCTTTCCAGCCTTTCCAATTTTCCGATCAACAGGTCTCCCAACTTCTTCGTCTCCTCAAACTTCTTCTTTGCCTCTTATCTTGCCTTCGGTTAACTTCCTCATTCTCTTCCTTCTCCGCCGCCTCCTCAACCCCTCTGATCGCATGCGCTCTGATCTCTATGCCATAAAGTGACACACCAGCTCCGAGATCCTATTAGTATCTCCTAAGTATCCTTTGCCTTTCCCTTTCCCTTCCTTTCCATTTCTCTTCTTCCTATCATCCCAATCCTCTCCTCTGTCAACAATCATCGTCTGCACCTTCTCAGGCAATAACATCCATGAACACTTTCATCCGAACACGCATATGCATTCCCTTGCCGCCCGTTCATTCTGGCCACCTCCTTTTACGCAATTCTTTTTTCTTGTCTCTCATAGTGGTTGTGTTTTTGTAGTTATTGCTGTTCTTAACTTATCCAGCAACAAGCTGGTGGCCAGTTTGGCCTTGCATTTATTTTTGTTTGGTGTCATGGTGTATTTGTGTCTTGAAACATGCTTTGAACGGGTGTTGACCGGTTGCATGGTTAATTAGAACTAAGAAACGGGTTTCTTGGTCATGATGCTGCAATGTAGAGTAAACTGGTTGACCACCACAACCAGGAACAAGCACGGAATATTTATCCCTGGTTAGGGCATTGTTTAATACAGTCCCCCCTTCAGCAGTTAACGGCTAAGCTGTTCGGTTGGTCAACGTCTCCTTTGGAGGAAAGACCACACCACGTCAAATATCCAGTTACTCTCCGTCTCTGTGGGAGCTTGGTCTTGACATAGTCAGAAGTCCAACTCCTATTAATAAACGGGGTTGTCAAAGCAAATAGTCTTTCGACTTTTACTTAGGTCTTATAGCGCCCTTGTAATCCACACCCAAGCTGCAACACAGACGCAGTCGCCCATCCTCTACTCTTCAGACTTGAGCATTTATCGGAACGACGAAACGTTGCCTTCTCGGAGACCTCGCCCACGGCAGACTCAAGCTTGTTCCTCAAGGTCTCTTTATTCCCCTTAACACAGGCCGTATTTGTTGGCATCCAAGTCCGTATTCCCAGGGGGCTGCGAATTTGAGAAACGATTTTATCATGCTACCAGGTCGTTTCGTTTCTTAACAGCTCATTGAAAACCATATCCACAACGTCCAACTGGTTTAGGTCTTTCCGCAAAGCATCTTCCAGTAGTTGCGCGGCGCCAGGACCTATCCACACCTTCACTTTCTCCCTCTACTAGCATTCTCCTTCAACATCGTCTCCCTCATCGCCGCTCTCGCGCTTCTGGATCCGCCCAACTTCGGTCCTTTCAGTACCTCCTCCTCCACCTTCTTCCCATACCCCACCTTCTGCGCTGGCATAGGTGGTGCCTTCTTCCTCTGACCTTCCTGCGCTCTCTGCAAATACTCCTTTTGAAACCTCTCCGCAAAGGCCTCATCCGCATCCTCACCGTCGCCCACGACCACAGCGCTTGCAGATATCATCGTACTCTTATTATCGTAGTACTCCTGCGGCGTATCCTGCAGCACAGCCTCAACAAGAGCATCACGTCGTATGTCCTCTGAGTTTCGACGTTTCCTTTCGCGTGGCGTGTATGGTTTGCCGTTCCGGCCTATTCGGATTCTGGGTTTCGGGGCTGCATCTTGGCTATGTGGTGGTTTGCGCTGCGGCTGAGGTATGCTGGCTAGGTCGATCTCTTCTAGCTTGCCAAGCGCTGTAGGTTGGCGTTGCTCGGCGGGAGCTGTTGATGCAGCTGGTGCTTCTGCTCGAGTCTTGTCGAACAGAGTGTTTACTTGTATGGTAGATGTATTCTGATTACTGCAATTTGTGGCAGTAAGATGCACTTTCTTAGCTAATTCGGCGTCTATGTATGCCATCCTTGCTTGATTAGTTGATGCCCTCGAATCTAAGGATGCGGTGCGGAAAGGCCTACATATGCTTGTCCACACCTGTGGCAGTTGTTCCTGTCTGACTGACAAACTTATTTCCAATGTCTAATCCACCTTGTTCTTCTGGCTCATTTTGTGTCGGCAGAAGTTCTTGTGACGTCGAGTTATGCGCGGGTGAGGCGACCCGAAACTCAATACCGCCGACTCGGTGCTTTCGTAGCTTGCGCAGGCGCAAAATCTCCGCCACTGACGTGCCATTGCTATCATCACTTTCACCCTCGTTCAATCCGGGTGATGTGGTCTGTCTCAGTGCCCTTAACGGCGAAGCTGGCGAAGTTGGCGACTCTGCTGTGCCAGGTCCTGACATGATGCTACCGACAGGGGACATCTGACGTTGGCGGTAGAGCTTGCGCTTTTTCGAACGAAAGAGTGGCATTTGTTTCCGCGCATCTGCTACTTTTGATTCCGCCATGGTTTCTATTTAGCCGGTTGTATATTATCGGCGCTGTAAATAGCTATCATCAGTGCAAGGTGAGGTTTAGCCAGCAAGGTTGTGGCGAAAGAAGCTAAATTAGAGCTGTGGGGTCTTGCCGACAGACAACGGTCGCTAGATCGATTCAGGGACGCAGGGTTGGTTGACGTGGCAAAAGTGGTGTTGGCGTACCCGGCGGGCTTGAAGTCACTGCAGCCTTATCGTTGTTTATCTCAACCTCGTTGGTGGCATAAACACACTTTCACCAAACAGTTGCTACCTACAACCATCTAGGGAGGAATGCATTTGCGGCATCAGCAACCATGGGATCACATATGACGGACGACCTTGGCTTCATCAAGCCAGTCAGGGTATCTACAGGCTATTCAAGAACACAAAAATCAAAGCCAACAACATATGGCCCTCAATCTAAAGCTCAACCACAAATGAGACCGAAGACGAATCCGCAAGTCAAGCTGAAGGAGCCATTCAAAGTTCCCGCCACGGTTAATGAGAAGAGTCGCCTATCTCGCAAGACGGCCGAGACCATCGATGATCCTATATCAGACAACGATAACGACAGGCTACCGAGCAGTCACATCGAGAAAACGCCAGTGGTTTCCAGCAACAGGCCTGGCCGCACAACAAGGAGTAGAGCACAAGATATATCGACCAAGGCATCTGTTAAAGTTGGTGTCTGCAAATCACCACGGAAGGAAGCCAGGGGTGCGACTGACAGAACTCGTGAGAGAGAGCCAAGCACATCAACTGGGAGGGTATCGCTGTCGCCGTCTCCCGTTCATGATGTTAAGCTTTCGTCTTCCGAGCTTGGCGCGACCGAAGGACGAAAGAAGTTTATACGAGTTGCATTTACCGCTTCACCGGAACCAGAAACATCATCAAAGAAGGAGTTCGTAAAGCTGGAAACCTTGCGAAGCGATGGCGAATCAGCAGTAAAGAGGCCGAAGAGGGTTTTCAACAAGGTTGTCATATTAGAGGATATAATGCCTACTCTTGGCAAGCGGTCGCTCAAGATAGCAGGCATGTTAGAAGAAACGGAAAACACCAAAGACCAGGATTCCTTGTCTCTTCCGGCAGCCAATCCGGACGCCCTCAAAGCGTCACCCAAGAAGAAGTTCAGGACGTATACTTTCGAGCCGAGCAGTCCAAGGGTCCCCTCACCCGACCTTGACGCTCAAACAACCAGGTGTCCTATGTGTAAAGCTCCAGTACCATTCCAACTCTACAGTGAGTTCTCGAATAACCAGTCAACCATGACTACTCGGCAACAAGCAGCGTTCTGTACACACCATCGCCAAAACTCCGCCACCTCCACCTACAGCTCTCTCGGCTACCCGACTATTAACTGGGACATCATAAACGAAAGATTTGAGAGCCATTATGACTACATCTCCCGCCTCATTACCTCTCCAGGCGAGACACCATCACACTATAGGCCTCTATTCGCCTCCGACATCAAGCACGGCCGCAACAGGACAATCAAGCAAAGTATCTTAGGCGCCAAAGGTGACAAAACCGACAACTCGAGAGTTCTGGTACCAGGCTATTACGGCACCAGAGGTGCGAGAGCAATGCAAGAAGCTATTTTGTTACGATTTAACAAGGAACTGAGAAGGGTAGCAGTAACGGATGTGGTCGTATCTGCGAGAGCGGTAGGCGGATACGTATCCAGTGTTCTGGTGCCTGAGCTGGGGACCAGACTTATTATGGAGGATATGAACATTGGAGAAGAGAAAGCGAGGGAGGTGATGGAGAAGAGTGCTGGCATTGGTGGGTTGGTGAACGAGGAGCTGAAGGATATTAGGAGGAAGGAGAAAGAGGTTGACCTTGAAGAGAGTTTTGTAATTGAGGATGATTACGCGTGAAGGTGGTTGCTGGTTGTGATGCGAAATGGCTTCGTGCCGGCTCCTGAAGCTGCGGCGTCAGGCTTGTTTCGAGCATGCGGAGGATGTCTTTGCGGACATGCATGGGATCGGGTCAAGGCGTGGCGAGCACGACTTACTGGAGGCAATGGTCCAATCTACTGAAGAGTAAATATGCCGTCGCATCGCCACACCAAGTTGCCATATGCGACACTAAAATCTTGAAACTATGTTGCACAGCATAATCAGCATCCTAATGTCCTCGGGCTGCTGATAATCAACGCTTGGACCTATTCATGCATTAGGAACGCTAGCTTATGCAGCCTGATCAGCCTCAGCTGAGTCGACGGCGCTCACCTGCACTTATATCGTATTGATAACCGACATGGCTTTTTGTTTTTAATCGCCTCCCAAATTACTCAATCATCTTTTCTCTTGCGGCAGTACTAAATTCGCTCTGAGCAGCACGGAAAGCACCCGTCCAATCATGGGTTCCTCTCCCCTCCCAACACAACGCTCAAACTCATATGCGAGCTCCCTCATGTATTCAGATTATCAACCACTACAGTCCCAGGTTACAATGTGGTCCCCACAGAAAGGATGCTCGACACCCTCTTCGGCAAGGAGAAAGAAAACTGGCTCGACGCCTTCATCCTCGACGAAACAGACTCAATCGCGATCCCCCGGGACCCCAAAGGGCATGTTCTCATCGATGTAGAGTCTCGCACAAATATTGAGGATTGCTATATCGAGCATGTGATATTTACCAATTATAAGCAGTGGATACATTCTCAGACGGCGGAGGCTGGAGAAGAAAACGACCTGATTGCGGTGAACTTCTTGGCGGAGTTGATGAAGGAGATTAAGTTTCATAAAAGTCGTTATTAACGAGGAGTTTATGGAGGTGCGTGATATTGAGAAGAAAAAGAGGGGATTGAGTGGCATTTATGAGCACATTAGGGTGATGGATAAGAGGCAGGCGCAGGGGGTGAAGGCAAGGAAAGAAAAAGAAATGGCCAACAGGAACGCGGTGATTGGTTCCTGGGGATTCGACTTTGGCACGATGGTCAGTAACACTATCGAGCTTGCGATAGAGAAGGTGTACGTCGAAGAGGCATTGGACAAAGCCGCAGCAGAAGGCAACACAGAAGCCGCAAGTCAAGTCATCCCTCAAGTCCAGCTGAACCCTGAGACTAGCAAGTCGACGAATGCGGCTGGCAGAGCCGAAGTGGTGAATTCTGAGAGATACTTGTAGGCAGTGGGAAATCAGATGCAAAAGCAGCTGCGGCTGAAAGAGCAGAGCGCGGGTGTTGCGTCTCATGAGCGGAGTGGCTCTGTAAAGATAAAGACTTGTGCGCCATGCCTGCTGTTTCACCATTTTACGACATGCAAGTGTGAGTGGTCAGTAAAACACATGCACAGTGGAGATATCAAATCAATATCTGGTGTGAAGGTCATAACTATTAGGAATAAAGTTTAAATCACTCGGCTCTCATATGTAAAATTCGCTACCAATAAAGAAAGCTTACTACTCATTCCCCATATCCATTACAATCGTCGCCGCATTAGCAGTTCCTTCCTTTGGGCCTAGTAAATCGGTCTCCCTTCCTGCCACTTCTGCCTCACCACTTCGGCACCCTCATCTCTTCCGGTCACTTCTGGAGTAGCTGGGTCGCCAGACTCTACCCAACTGACTCTGCCGCTCTTCCTTCTGGCACTTCTGGCTGGGGTATCTTCAATCTCGCTTACAGCGCCAATCCATTCCCAAACTCTTGTAATCTCACCGTTTCTATCCTGGCGCTGTGCAGAGCGCACGTTGGCGTTCATCTCCACAATACTACGCACCTTCTGCCACAATGCATTACGCTTTGCCAAAGAATGCTCGTCCCTCAGTACATCGTCTCGCAGTTGGCTAATTGGGATGTAGTCCTCCTTAAAGCTGATGGGGTCATTCGCATGTCTCGTCGCCTGGATAGAAAGTCTGTCCAAAGTCAAAGCGACGAGGTGTGGAATGGCTGCCTTCTCAGAGAGGTAAGAGGCGTAGCGGAGGCGTGCGCAAATAGCAAGAATGAGCGACAGGATTAGAACTCCAACATGGAGGCGATATCGTTCCAGTGTGTGTCTGAAGTAGCGTCGGACGGCGCAGCTAAGCGGAATGTTTGCGAGGGAGTTGGACGAGAGACGTGTACGAAGCGAATCAGGTGTTCTGGTACGGAGTTCCTGATTAGTTCCAATTTTGTCAGAACATGTACATGCGAGGAGTGGGGATGAAGGTGTTATGCTATATTGTGTTGATAAGCTAGGTGCCACTTGACACCCTCACACAGACGAGATCGAGCCGCGAAAACATCAGTATGTATAGGAACACGAACCTCATATGCGGCTGCCCGCCACCTTCCAATAAGAAGGCATTAAAACGCAAAAGCAATGCAAGAACTCACTGGTCGCGAACGTGCTCCACATCAACCTCATCTCTGTCATGAATCTCTCCGATGGCACCTCCCCAAAGAGCCTCAAACTCGCTCTCGCTCATGCTTCTCTTTCTCTTTTCTCCCATTTTCTGTTTCAACTCTCCCTCGTCGATGAAGGCTTCTTTCACAACCTTCCCGCCCTTTTTCTCTGGCTGTCCACACTCAAACTTTGCTCTACGCTCCCGAAGCTCTTCCACCGCGCGATCTGCTACGACCTTAATCTTGCGCACCTTATCACCATCAGGCTCGCATGTCGGTGGCAATGGTACCAGGCCACCAAGGCTCAACGGATGAGGCTGAAGCACGAAATCAGGCTCACAGCTCGTCTCAAGTCCCTCGAAACAGTACGCGTGCTGCGGGCATGGCTCGCACTGTGGCTCCACCAGTGTTACCGCCCATTCAGGCAGACTGTTGGTGTCGATCTGGTGTGGGATGACAGATGTGGCTGGACGACCAATGCCGCAGTAGCCAACAGCCAGTTTCTCTTGCCTATACCATGTAGCGTATCCTCCTAACATAGCCATTAGAACCACCGCGATACGGCCCTTGGACCTCTTCGCCTTTTTTCGCGGCCTACGAACAATAGTATTTTTCGGTTTCGTCATAATATCGTGTAGAACCTCCTCTTGGGCATCCGGCGTGAACTCCTCGCCAGCTTCCACGCCGTTATCGTCGTAGTCAATCAGCTCATTCATCGTACTGACCGGAATCTCAGCGTCGAATGTGGCTCGGCTCGGCGGTTTGATACCTTGGTCGGTTTTCGACTGCCTCACTCCCTCAGTATGTCTGCGATTCGATGTACTCTTTCCCTTTGCCGGGGTATCATGTGCCGTTCTACGTCTGTTTTGGCCACTCGGGCTGCGACTGGCTGCCACGGGCGAGCTCCCTCTCTGGAATGGGTTCTCGTCGCTGAAAGCGCGTTCGTGTCCGTGTCTTCTTGGCTGCTCGTCTTCAGTCTCCTCCTCTTCCTCCTTTACAACTGGCGTTTCCGACTTCTTGGTCTTGCGGACTGTGCGCCTTATCTCCACCTCACTATCCAGGTCGGAACCTCTTGCATGCTTTCCAGTGCTTGCTCTAGGAGTCTTCTTAGTTGGCGATCTGGAGCGCGACTTCCTAGTCGACGGAGGCTCGAGCCCAACTTCTTCCGACTTGACTCTGCTGGATGCCCTTGTCGATTTGCGCGTCGTCGCTGGTGTTGCAGGTATCAAATCTCCATTGTCGTCATAACGATCGGCGTTCACAATTCCTGCGCTCTCGCGTCTGACCTTCTCTCTTCTGCGCAGCCACTTAGCCCGGTTCGGGACGATGTGCTCATTAAAAAGTTCGACAAAGTCCTCCTTCTTTGTTGCGCCGCCTGTGTTCACCCCATGGTAGTTCAGCAGGCCGTTAAGAACATCCTTCTTGATGCGCCTGTCACTCGGATCGAAGTCGTTTTGCAGATATTCGCCACTTGCTTCGAGGTCAGAGACTTTGAGTTTCGAAGCCATGGTGGTGAGATTGTGTAGCTGTTGAGTGTTTTTTTTTGTCGCAAGTTAAGGTAAGGATGGGATGGTTGTGTTTCGGGAGCAGTAGGTCCAAGCGTCGTTGGCCTGAGAACGATCAAGCAGCCAACGGTGGAAGCTGGTTTTGATTCGCGGCTGACAGAGCAGGTGTGCACCACCAACAGGTGACAATAACATGAGGTGTGACGTGGGTCTAGTGGGAGATAAGATAAGAGTTACCCCAGGTTTGCGGAGATGTACCCGAGGCATGAGAACACCTGGATGGGTATGGTAAACTGCCACCCCACAAACCTGTTGTGTGGTCCATGAGCATGGCACCTTAAGCAACGGGAATAACTACGTACGAAGTGAAGCCTGTGGTAGCACCGAGGACGAAGAGGCTCTTTGCAGCAGTCACTCCTACCCTACATCTTTACGGTATGGCTTGATCTTGTCGATGTAAATTTTCTCCTCACGTTATAACATTATTCGCCAGGAACCATATATTCCCTAGCATAACTCGTACCAATAGGCCACACACCTCCAGAAATGGCTTCCTCGTCCGTGCTACGTAGGGCGCTCCTCTATGGTACATCGACCTCCTCATTCTCTCGCTCCCCGGCCTGGTGGTGTTACTTTATGCTTTGATCTGACCGTCTCTCCTTAGTACCGTCGACTTCGCAGAAGATGCTTCATAAATCCCTTGGTCTTAGCCCAGACACTATCATGTACGACCTGGAGGACTCAGTTGCAGCACACAAGAAGCACGAAGCACGCCTGACACTCTCCGCATTCCTTTCCCCCGACGCGGCTCCTTCTCCATCATCTTCCTGCGCCTTTCAAAATACCAAAATCAAGCCTGAGATCGCCGTTCGCATAAACCCTCCATCAACCCCGCATGCATTAGCCGACCTCACGGAGCTCTTAAAACACGGCGCAGACAACATTGATGCTATCGTAGTGCCCAAGGTCGATTCCACAGCCGACCTACAATTTGTAACAGACGTCCTCCGTCAGCTCCTTCCAGACCGCCATCCTTCTTCGCCATCATCTTCTGCGGGTCGGAAGTCACCTATCAAGATCCTCGCCCTTATCGAGTCCGCAAGATCCATCACAAATCTCCGCGAGATTTGCACCGCCTCCCCATACCTGGACGGACTAATTTTTGCAGCCGAAGACTTCAGTCTCTCACTCTCCCTCACACGAACTCCATCACTCACTGAAATGCTCTTCGCTCGCCAATCTTTAGTCACATACGCAAACGCATACTCATTGCCATCGATCGTCGATTTAGTCCATGTAGGATTTAGTAAGCACCCGGTAGGGAGCAAGGAGAACGATAACGATCAAGCGACCGTAAGTCTTCTGAACGAGTGCCAGGGAGGCAGAGAAATGGGGTTCAATGGAAAGCAATGTATCCACCCTAATCAAGTTGCTCTGGTGCAAAATGCATTCTCACCTGGAGAGAAAGAAGTGGAATGGGCTGTAAGGATAGTTGTTGGCGATGAGAAAGCTAGTAAAGCTGGAAGAGGAGCTTGGACGATGGATGGGAAGATGATTGATGTGCCTGTGGTGGGGAGGGCCAAGAGTATTGTAGAGCGCGCAGAGAGATGCGGAATTGATGTTGAGAATCTGAGAAAGAAGTGGAGCGGGCAGAATGCTGATTGATTAAGAGCTGGGCAATATTACTACCATCACACTCACGATTATGGTCCCTTAGCAATTCTTTTGTGTGGTTTCGAGACTAGCGTTATAATCGGACTTCCTACGAGAAACTGAAGATCAAGCTGTCCCCAAAATGCCTAACGCAGTGCAGGTGCCCTGTTCGTGGCTGAAGTTTAAACCATCTGGTCAGCTTCAACGACGAGCAACGACCAACACAATTCGCATGACATGACTTGAGAGTGCGCTGGAACGGCAGCGATCATGATTATTCTCGCAGTTGCCGACTGTTTGTCCCACTGCTTTTCAGATGGAGAGGAAATGCAAGCCAATACTCGGATTGTTGATCTGCTCCCATCGCCAAGACCAACTTCCAGATATTTACACCCAAATGACTGTGGACAAGCTAGAATCTTTTCCTATAGACTTAGAAGTGGTCGAGTTTTCCAGACTTTAATGTTGTGAAATGCTTGGCAACGTATAACATGTAAGTCAGTATACTTTCACGATGGAGCCGACGGCCGCGAAGCGGCCGTTCCTTCCAGTTGGTCTTCTCTGAGCCAAAGATTAGATCTTCAGAGGACTTATCCAAAGTGAAGATCATATGATCTCACTTCTATATGGAGCCTGTTCAGCCAATCAGATACTGTAACAGCACATTTCGGCCAATCAGAGGTGTCAAATGGAAGTGACCAATATCCACAAATACGCCAGTATACTTTTAAATGGAGTCGAATTTTCTGGTAAAGCATGAATCGGCAGAAAGCTGCGACGCCTTGATTCAGACAAATTCACATGATTTGGTTCGACTCGCTTTTACAGCACTGTTATGCATCCAGTATCATACACATTGTTTTATCTCTCACTGCCTGACCGTGCGTTCCTTGCGCATCTGGATCTCAAATCTACCTAAACTCAGCCGCAACATCCGCCCACCTCTTCCCACACTTTTTCATCCCAATGCTCCACGTCAAATATCCAATCGGGAATGTGTGCATCTCATGCCCACTAATCGTCTCCCAACCCTCTCCATCAGCACCACAACCCTTCAATAGCTGTAATACCTCCTTCGGTGTTCTCGTTCTGAGACTGCTAACCAGTCCGTCGAAGACAAGAATGAATGGCACAACCGGGATAATGCAAGACCAGAAGAACTGTCCCGGATAGCGCCATGGTGGGAATTGGAAAGGTGTTATCGCGATAGTGAGGATGCCAAGGAGGAAGATCATAAGGAGTGAGGAGAGGGTGCGTTCTTGGAGCTCGAAGATACTTTAACCGGTTAGCACACGCTCGATATTTAGGATTACAAGGAGAGGTTACGCAAATCCGTCAGCAGTCTCCAAAGTGTTCTTCAGAATCTTTTTCGCCAGCTCGTCGTCAAAGTGGTGGAATGCCAAGTTGAACATGCGGAAAACCTTCTTATCGTTTCCCTCATGCGCAACCAGGAGATCTTTGGGTGCGTTGGTGGCGTCTACAGGTTTCGATATGTAGCTCAAGTTTCCCCCGTTGCTCTTCTTAACAGCCATCTCCCATTCCGGGATGTGGGGATATAAATCCGTCAAGACGAATTGAACTGGCTCATTGATTGTGCCATTTGTGAAGGTGGCCGTGGCACCGTTTCCTTCCTCCAGTGCCCTATTCAGATGCCTCTCAATATATGGCGTTGGACCTCCAGCACCGGCGCAAAAATCAACGTATGTATAGTGTCTGACTTCCGAGCCGAGCTTCTCGTAGAGGAGTTTGGCAGCGAGCGAGGCGGGCGATTGTGGTTGGATTATTGGGACGCGGAAACGCCAGGCAAGTGTTAGGCAGGTTTGGACCATGTGGCGGAAGTAATCTGGACACCTTGGAGAACTTAGAATGGGGTTTGAATGAGATGGACGAGGGAAATGTACCATGGTTGATCACAGATCTCAAAGAGATGAAGGCGTGGGGTGATAGGCATCTTGTCGGTGTTGATCTGTTGGAGGTGTCTTCTGAAAATTGATTCGGCCGTCGTTGCAAGCGGAGCGAGCACTTAATGTATCGTTTATTGATCGACGTTTCGTGATGATGAAGGGTTAAGCAGTATTAGGTGAATATCCTTCACGCTGTTCAATCGGTTGTACGAAGATCAATTGCTTAAAATCTAGGGAGGACGAGTACGAAAAGCACATGCCACCTTGGTCGTTAGCCACCGTGGCTCGCACGAATGTGTCGTCATCGAGTTGCCAAGAGCCGAGTTTTGGAGTCCAGTTATTTTGGGCGTGATCAACACCATGACAAACTTCATGTGAAGCTCGGAGAACTTACGAACAAAGCATTCTCGAGTTGGTTGAGACACCAATTGTTTGGAGACAGAATGTCTCTTTGGCTCTACATCATCATGTGCTTTGCCCTAATCCTCAATATGTTTGGCTAAGAAGCAACTTAGTACTGGGAACTCGTGGTGCTTATATACCTTTATCATAAGTGACTTCGCCTCTGATCGTTCAGCGCAAAGCAGCGCAGCATTCTGATAACCAACGCTCAGCTCTTCACCTTAATACCTATATATCTAGCCCACAAGGCCAAACAATGTTCCTTCTGCAAGCCTCAAAATATGCATTGCACCAGACTTCATGGCTTTTCGCGTCTGCATCGGCCTGATAGAGAACGCCAGTCTCGTGTCAAGATGCTCTTGTTTAAGTTCTGAAATTACTTGATCGTAGCCAGCCAAGTGGCGGACAAATTTCGTTGTCCAAACACTGTTATTAACTACAAAACATTTGTTATCGTTGATCCTTTGCCGCCAGCTTATACTCATTCATTGAGAGTCCGAAATGACTAGGACTCTTGACGTTTTATGCCAGGCAAAAGTCATAAAGCGTTCACAAACATGTTAATTATTCTTTGCAAGAAAACGAGTCTTACTGCGAGCTCCTGGGGCTTATTTACCTCGATTCTAGCAGTCTTTACCTTCAAGCTTCCACTTCGTCATTAGCTCAGTGTACTTGGCAAATAGTCAACTGGTCAAGCCTCAGCTCTTGAATATAGCAAGTACAACATCAGCCCAAGATGCCAGAGAATGTTCTTTCTGCAGGTCTAAATTTTTTGGCATCCACCATGATTCATGGCTCTGCTCTGCTGGACGGAAAATCAAAGTTCGTGTCAAGATGCTCTTGTTTCAGTTCAAAAACCCCGGAAAGTAAATTCTCTGACCGGTTAACACAATTCTCTAAAAATTGTCGCCAGCAATCACAACTGTTGTCCAATACCCATAACTCTGACATAATAAACTTGGCGAAAGATGTTGAGTTCTGAAATAGTCGCAGTCCCTTTCAATCGACGAGTTGCTGAGTTTTTAAACGCTCTAGGCACATGCTGAGCTCACTTCGACTACTAACTATTTACTGGTTGGCTAGAAAAAAAGTAGTAGCGGTCAGGACAGTGCTTATATAGCACCAAACGGAAGGTCTTTACCACTTTGAAAGGCTTAGGCAGCACAGTGCAGAGCTGCGTATCATAGACAGCTCCCTCGGTTGCAAGCACCACGGCTAAGTTCGTTCATTCTGGCACAGGCAAAAGTGGACCCAATCGCAGATTTACGACTCTGTGGGACGTGGACTTCTTAAGCACAACAAGGTCTTGTTTCCTGCCATTGGTTTACACTGTCAGACTCAAAGCAGTACCACGAAGAGGTGCTTGTAATGGTTTTATATATAGACATTGCACTACTAGCTCATCTATACACTCCATTTACAACTCATTGCGCTTGTGCCTGCTTCGGAACTTGGAAAGACGCGGGGTATATAACTAAACACTACAACATATGGATCGCTTGCTCGGTTGGCCACTCGCAACACAACACATCGGCCACAACCCATCAATCGCAGAACATCGACCACAAGTATCTCGAACAAATTTACTCGAATTGAAGCATACCAGTAGCAGACATCAACTTTCAGCGCTGATACTCAGGCAACTCCTCCCTATGCTCCCCCGGACTCGGAAAAAGGTGTCTCGGCTGCCTCGAATCATCAGCATACAAGTCTTCTTCTTCCACATGTGGCGCTGGAGGCGTCGTTGACACGTGCTCCAGAGGCGGCGCGGAAGGCGCATCATCTCCGCCATCATGAGGCAAGTCTGCTGGTGATGAGGCTTCTGCTTGGAGACGACGGCGGGCGAGCTCGGCTTTGTCGTCTGTTGGTGGTAAGGGTGAGGATGTGGGTGGTACTGAAGGCGCGGAAGATGAAGATGGAGATGAAGGTGGGATGACATTATGTGCGCGTCTTGCTGACTGCTGTGTCGACCGATGGGAAGGCGGGGGTGGTCGTGTTGATGGCCCAGCCTCGTTCTGTTGGTGTGGATGATCGGAATAAGCAGAAACGCCGTATTTATCCGGATCGGGCGGCGCAGACGGACCTTGGTCGTCGTCTCGTGGCGCAGGGCTCGCGGCATCGTCCGGGGGAGGCGCACTAGGAAGTAGCCTTTGCTCCGCTAACCTCACCCTATCCTTCTCCGTCATCTCCTCTTCCGGTGTAATCTCCGGTGGAGGCGGCTCCGAATTCTCCGCATAATCAGGCACCTGATGCTCCCTATAATCTTCCGGAATATCGTGCGGTCGTTGATTATACTGATAGCGCCCATCATGTCCATTATTAATGTTCCACTCCTGGTCTTCATTCTCGTAACCACCATAGCCTAGCGAAGCACGTTGATTGCGATGATCTCTGTAGTCGCCTTCGTCATTGTAACCGCCATCATGCTGGTTGTGATAATGCCCATTACTCGACTCCAATCGACGTTCATCGTTTTGCGTTTGTGAGGGGGCCACCATGGTCAGTGTCGTCAGCCTACTTATTGTGGTTCCTCTCCCCCGTTGTCTTGCTGAATCTGTACTGCCAACCACCACCTCAAAGAGCGAAGCTACCACGCTCTTCTCTCGTCTTATGCGATCTGTGTTCACAATATTCCCACCCCAAGCCGCCAACGTCGGCGCCACACCTGGATCTCTGCCAAGCGTCGTCCCATTCGGATTCGTCATACTCGGCAGACTAACCATGCCAAGCCGTGGCAGATGTCTATCCTGCCCCGCAAGCTTGCCTCCGAGGTCGATGACCACTTCCACGTAGTACTTGAAGCTTATCATTTCTCCCGGTACACCAGTAACCGTTGGAAAGACATCCTCTGGCACCCTCACACTGGCTGTAACTTCCGTGCTCAGCGTCGTAGGGTCAATCATAATCGGCGCAAGCGTCTGACTCAGATCCTTCCTAAACACTCCTGAGCTCGCCGGACTAGTCAAAGATAATCCGCCTAATCCCGTCTTTGATCGAGGATAGTACTCCTCATGCTTCAGTCTCTCTAAATCCTTGCCCGTGATATCCGTAAACATGCTCAACGGCGGCGAAGAATCAATCCTCCCCTGCCGATACAGTGTGATGATGATCCCATGCAAACTTTTTATCCGCTTTGTGTGCTGTATCGAAATCGTGATCGGTATGCTATCTCCCGGTAAACACCCAGACTTGCCCAGCTCTATCTTCGCCGTGATCGTCTTCCGTGGTCCAGCAGGTGTAGGTGGCACATCAACGCTCTCTCGGCGGGAGTCTCGTTGTGATTCGATGGTCTGTCCTATTATGTATCCTGTGCTGCTTGTGCTGGCTGCGCTATCCTCACTTATTTCACTCTGAAGGTCTACGGAGGCAAAACTGCGACTCCGCACCGACCGTGCTGTCCCATGTCGGCTTCCTGGTTGGCTTCGCGATTCGTCGGTGGTTGGTGAGTCGCCGTTTTGTCGCACATTGGGTGACGCAGTCGCTTCGTTCTTCTCTGTGTCGAGCGCATCTTGTAGTTTCGTAGATGACTTGATATGTTTTCGTGATCGTCGTGGTATGGGTTCGAGGGAGATGAGGCGCGATGATGGTGGCTGCATTGGGCCAATGTCGACACTCTCAATGAGGGAGATCTTGCGCTCGCATATTGTCGTCGGTCCTATTGACGTAGGTCGCGTTAATGTTGAGCGGATTAAGTATGATATCGTTCCTCTTTCGAACTGCCACCTTGTTAGTTTGCGATGTCGAGCGACGTGAAAGGGGTTGCACTTACGTCAATGCTCGTCGGCAGACCGCGGCTCGGGAATTGAAGATTGAATTCGAATTCGTATATTCCCGGCTCGAGTCGCCCTTCGCCGCACAGTGTGATCTCATCGTTGAATAACGAAGCGTGGCCATTGCCAGTGTATTGCGACCGTCTCGAGTTGACAATGGGTATCGCAGGCTCGCTCGTAATCGTCTCACCGGCCGTCGCGGGGCTCTTCAGCACCCTAACGAAGCCATGCAGGGCGACCGTCAGATGCGTAACTCTAACAGCTTTAACCACCGTCAACACCACGATGCCCTTCACGATATCGCCCGGGCTATACTGGCGATGTGGTTCCGTGGGGCGGATGTGGAAGTCGGCGACATTGCGCGAGGAGCGCTTCAGCGGGCTCGAGAGGCGACTCAGCAGCGCGCGGCCCCCCTCGGCGAACTTCGAAGACGAAGTACGTGGCCCGGCATCCTCATACATGCTCTATTGATGGTCGTTGACGCCAAGTCGAGATGCGAGGTTGCGTGCTTGCCAAGAGATCACTGAGTTCTTGGCTGCCGTGAGTGAGCCGTGGGCGCGCGTGAGACCTTGACTGACAGCCAAACGACTGTGAACCACGAGTGTTGGGGAAGGGAGGCAACCGCGAACCAAGCTTTGTGACAATAGCGGAGTGGATGTCGCGTATGTGCGGAGGGCTTGTGGGTTGATGGGTTTGCGAAGCGCGAAATCAGCAGATGTTGGACTGCGAAATTGGAAGGGTGTTTGGGGTATGCCTGAACAGGCACGCGAAGGGGGGAGTTATCGACAGTAAGTCTGCGACTAGCAAGCTCTTAATTCAGTGAGCCATGCGTAATCGAGCCGAAGTATCAACGGTACAAGCATGGGTCGCGATTCCCAAGACTTAAGGCAGAATTGATATCCCCAATGCTCTCTAGTGCGCGCGAATAAGCGCGATATTTGTGTATCAGTAGTTTCGGCTTGGACTCCTTTTACCGAATGGCGAAGATACCTTGCGCGCTTAATATGGTAATTAAAAACAGAAGCTTGGGTTTGAGGCTTGAAATGGTACGAGAATCCGGGTCCCTCGAGAGCGGCACTCGTAACAATCGGGATCTGGCCGGGCCTAAGCAGTGCAGCGGCTCTCACGTCTTGCGGAATACGGCGGCGGCGCGGAGCAAATGTACAATTGAGGGCGCGCTTTGTCCGGCTAAATTAATCACAGGCGCACATTTTATGATGCCTTTTGAACTTGGAAAGCGGCCTGGATAGTGGTAGAGCCCCGCTGGGTGACAGCTTTGGTGGAGAGGTGCTGGAGATGAAGATGAAAATGGATTCGGATGACGAGGCAAGGATGAGGAAGAAATGAAGCTTTCTAGATCAAGTGTGGGTCCTGGTTGCGATCAGGATTCCTATCTAGAACGCGTAATGTGTAATGTCGTACGGTAATCGGTAGGTACTGTAGATACTTGTGCGTTGGTGATACGAGTACCGCAAATGGCAGCAGCGATGCAGGAAAGTGTCAGCATTTCTAGGAGCCGTTTACTCGGGGACAAAGCCCCGATGCGAGCCGCTTTGACCTTCCGCTCAACCAGACCACTCGTAGTCAATCGCGCCCAAGTTCTCAACACCCATTGTGGAAAAGAGCAGCAAGATGAAAGCGCGATCGTCGTATAAATGCTCTAATCCCTCCTCCGTAGGCTTCTAAATACTACAAAGTTACATTCAACGGCCGCTGCATCTAAGCGCAGCGAAGCTCTCGCATATCAGAGCAGAGGTCGGCTTGAGTTGTCTCCGGCAACAAATGTGGTCCGATCCTCTTGGGACCCCCTCGCAAAGCGTGTAGCCACCACACCATCGGTAAAGCTTTTACCTTCCAACAATTGGCAGGGAGCTTACGAGAGCCGACGTGCTGCATAAGGCAGATTCATTCCGGACCAGCACAGGGAAGGAACCAGAACTGTAACGCCAAAATGTGCCGAACAGCCGGTGGGATGACAGGTCCAATAAACCTTTAATAAGTCCTGGAACTCCTTTTTGGAGCGCTGGATTACCTCTTATCCGAAAAATCGGATGCTTACTCATACGGGCGATCAAGTCCCACATGTGAAAATGAAAGTAGACGAGGGGAAGGGCGACGTTGAAATAAGAGTATTACAAGGGCTGGGCAAAGCTTGTCTCTCTGCCTGCCGAAGTGTATTTGATCTGCCTCAATATCTTCCATTTATCTAAGCCAGTAACTCCTCTCCTTGTTCTTATACAGCAAATACCAACCCGGGTATTGTCATAACCAGTGTTTCCGCTGTGTCATATTCTAGCAAATCGTCGTGTTGTCCGTTCATGTCGCCCACTTCATCCTTGGTGTCTACCGCCTGCTTCCTTCATTCAGTCGACATGGTCGTTCTTAGAAGGCAAGTAGCAATTAACATGTCGCGGAAAGCAGTCGCCTCCCATCATCACCAATGCAAAAAATTGTCGTCAATGTCGTCCAAGCCTTCCGAGACATTCCACTCTTTACCCCCTCAATCAGTCGAGGAGCTCGTCCTCTTCCTCTTAACCCCCATAGTAACAACAACATACTCCTCCAAATCCCTCAAGCCCTCTCCCGGCACCCAATCCTCACCACCACACTCCGCCATCATCCCACTAATCCCTTCTCTATCAACCTGCTTCTCGTTCTTCAACCACCCAAGGACAGTCTCAATGTTATCCGTCCAACGCTCGGCACTGTCCTCCATGCTTTTCGTCTCGTTCTGGAGGCGCAGCAGCTCGGTTGGGTCGTTGCCTTTGTAGCCTTCGAGTTCGCTCTCGAGAAGCCTGACTTCCTTGGTGAGTTGGACATGAGCAGCCATAAGTTCGTCGCGAGACATGGCACTGTCGTCCAGTATCTCGTCATCGTCTTGTCTTGCCGCCGATTCTTCCTCGATCTCCTTGTTCACCAGGGCGAGCTTGGTCGTCGCATCTTTCTCCTCCTTCCTCAATCCCCCAAGCACTTTCTCCTGCATCCAATTAGCTGTCCTGCTCTTCCTGATCTTTCCCCTCCCTCTTCTGTTTCTCTCCACCAGCGCTCTGTGTACAACTGCAACGACTTCTGTTCGGCCATTTGAAAGCAGATTACTGGGATTCACATCGCACAGTGTTCAGGCCTCATCGATCAGACGGCTACGTTGTCACTATTTCGAATGCACGCGGAAAGCATGATTTCAGAGCTGTAACTTGCTCCGTCTTCCTCTTTGGCCTTATTACCACCTCAGCCACACCGTCGTGAACCCGTGTCAACATACCTTGCCCTGCTTAGCATCGCTCAAAAAACTCCAATACCAATTCCCGCTGCCGATCTTCTCCACGCGGATCAAACCCTCATCACTCAGCGCTTGCAGATAATCTTTCACGACCATGCCAGAGATACTCGCTACAACAGGAAGTGCCTTCTCCAAGTCTTTAAAAGAGTGTGCCGAGACCGAGTCGTGGAACCATCTCAGGATGCTTTGCTGTTTGGCGGCTGGGGGGGCTGATTTTGGTGCCTGGTTTGTTAGCGATTTACTCAGGTGGGGTAGAAGAGGGAAATATGGGCGGAGGTACCATGACGGATGAAATCAGTGTAAAGATTCAGGAGTCAAATTCAAGAGAATGCTCCATTTAACGGCAAGTTACTCGATCTTGCACGTGGCGCAAGTGTATAGGGAAATATAACGGAAAGGAAAAGAGAATCGAAAAGCCAAATTTTGCCTTCCGATCGATCGCACGGTGTGTGCATGGGATTTCGCCTAACAGAAAGGGAGGGATAGGATATGCTCCTTCCTTCCTTAACAGCAGCCTTCGGAGTCTCCGTGTTTTTACCTCCGGCTTCAACATTAAAGCCATGATCACGACTTGAGACCATTGGAGCTCATCCTCCCAAACTAAATGCGGCATATGATCGATGAAAAGCACTGACATAGAGTGATGAGAGTCAAAACATTTGAGGGAAAAGATCTGGCCAATGCCCGAGGAGTGAAAGGCTAAGCAAGGTAGCGAGCCATGAATGAATGGTCTTGGTGCAATCAGTCGATTCTTTCACGACTTATGAGGCTGCACTCACAAGAGGGAGCTTAGTCTGCAATGCAGTCAAAGGTAGTATATCCATGGCCACGTTGATGTGTCGAAAGGCCGCTTTGCCATTTTCAAACCCAACCAGAATCACAAACCTCAACTGGCAGAAACTTAAATCCCGACTGTAGCATAGATTCATTTTCACCATCACTTTCCACATATGCAAGCATCTATAAAGACTTCAACATTGGTTCGTGAAATCATTAATCTTTCCACCAGAGGCAGCCTATCTCAGCTAAGACTACCATCACAGCCCTTTCGGCTTTCTGTCATCGCATGCTGGTGCTCATCCCCTGCCAAAGAACCTGGAACTCCATCCTCAGATGTGTCCATCACTCCTTCTTCCTAAGTCGCGTAGCTAGGTGGGTATCGGTAATAATAAACGCCCATTTCATTTAGAAGTTGTTGTGGGGCCCCATGGACTCGTTCTTGGAACCATGCTTGTCCTTGATCTATACATGTTAGGCTGCTGTGATACATAATGCAGATGTTTTAGAATGAGCTTACCGTGGTATCCTGCATGACACCCTCGCTGAGAATCTTTTTCAAACACTCCTCAATGTTGTGCGTGCCGAACTCGTTCTCAAGCTGACCGTTGGATGGGGTTACCACCTCGCCCTGAGCTCCGTGGCTGGTGCGATATTAGCTGACTGTTCAATGGCTTTCACAAAGGAATAATGTCTACCCTCCACTAAGTGATTAAGAACCACTCTTGTCTAGTATGAAACCGCCAAACATATATGCATCCCCGGGTACAACCACCAGCAAAGGCAAATGAAACACAAACCTTGCCTCGACTTCGAGGTCGTCCTAAGATACCAGGATTGTGATGGATAACGAAGTTATGTTTACTCACTTGTTGGTAACATAGATGCAGTTCTTCTCCTTTCCGTCAACCATGGCCCAGTTGAAAGCAATTTTCTCCGCCTTGAACTTGTTGTATTCCTCGACATCGTCAATGTGGACAATGAAGTCGTCGTTGTTACCCTTGTAGTGAACAACAGATGCAATGCCCTGGCCCTTCATATTTGCGGCTGAGTATTTAAGTTTCGTGAAACGTTGGTAAAGCCGTAGTATGATCTCAGTGTTGTTTACTGAGAAGATTGATCGACAGTGCTGTAGACTAGTAGCTTAGTCTAGGTCGTTGATTTGGTAAGTTGTGGGATTGGATTGTGGTTTATTGTGGTATGAGGAAGAAGAAGAGGAATGAAGGAGGGGTAGACGAGGGGTTTTGTAGCTGAGCGTTCGAAGCGTCATATGATGGGAGCTAGGTACGAAGGTACAAGAAGCCTGGAGACGGTCTCTACGTCATTGCTTGGCTTGATTGATTGGGATAGGCAGGGCGCAGATCTTGGGACCCGCGGACGCCGCGATCCACCACAACACCTTAAAACCACTTAAAAAGCAGCGTCGCGAGCCATTTACCAGTTACAGTGATATCATTGGTGATCTATGACCTTCCGGTTTTAACAACATTAAGAAATCTCTGGTCACGATGCTTTGGGCTGAATTAGTGGTTGTCTCCTAATGTCAGGCCATGACACCATGGCGGGGTTGCCGGCAGGAACTTTGGCGGGGTAAACACCACCCACAAAGCTTGGCATCAGACAATTCGTATGCAGTTGGTCGAGAGCAGCCGTTTGCGCGTCACAATGGGTTGGCTGTAGGCAGGAGGGGCACCACGTATTACGACTTACCCATCGCACAATCATGAAGTTATTGCAGTGGACTTAGGTATAACGAGTGTCAATAGTCAGGAGAACACCTAGCTCCCTCCCAGTTTCCTCGTGCAGATATCATACAAGCTTCCTAAGTCCGTATAGGGACACAATAATATAGCAACGGCAACTCTTTCCACACCGATCCTTCTCTCAAGAACTCCATGCTAACAGCATAACGTCAGGCGAAAGAGTAAAGTGTGTTTGAAAAACCCCCGACCATTCCCCGGCGCTCTTCGCTCTCATACTTACCATTACCTTTGTCGTATCCAAAGCTCAAAGCTCATTAGAAACTTAGGCAAAGAACCTTCCTAACCTCTCAGTGCTGCCCAGATGATGCAAGCCTGTACTCTTTTTTGTTAACGAGCCCCATTTGGACTGCTTACCATTTGGGTATAAGTTCTCAGTTTGGCTCGTTGTGCTCCTATCACTGCCGGGAGTGGCAAGCGTGAGGCTATTGCCAGACGCAGTTCTTGCTCCCAGACCCGTAGCTTTCAGACTGCTGTCTGATGGTGTCCTCAGTGGTGGCGTTTTTCTGTTTCCACCGTCAAGTTGCAAAGCATTCTTGACACGGAGTGTTGCGACGCGCTTCATGTGCTTGATCGAAATGTCAAGTATTGGTGTTGGCGGGTGGGGTTGAGAGGTGACGGTCGAGCTCATCATCTTATCGTCAAATAAGGTGTCAAAATCAGCCTCGACATCGAATGACGGAAGATGGTCAACCTTGTCCTCGCTGTGCTTAGACCTCTCATCCGAGGTATCTACCGTTGTATTTCCAACACTGGATATCCTTGTGGCCTCACGATGGTCCTCGGATGGCCTGTTGTATGAGGTTAAGCTTGCAATGCTACCAGACCTCTTGTTGCTGAAGCTACTTGTAATGCTAGCCACGCTGAGCTTCCTCATCATCGAAGTGGCCGATGCACGAACCATATGTTCACCTCGACTTCGTCCAGTCATGGCTGGATATGGCAGGATATGACGAGTCCAAACATCGGCCAACAACCTCTCCAAACGAATCCGGTCGCCACGAGATGGTGCAAGGATTGGTATACGATTAGTAGTGAGAAGCGACTGTGACCTGTTGATGTTTGCATTGGTGGTGGCTGTGGCTGCATCCTTCAAAGCACTAGTATTTTTGATAATGACCTGGCACAAAGGCGATTTTGGTCCGACAGTTGTTGCACGGTGTATCGAGAGTCTTCGTGCAACAGTTCCTACTTTGAATCAGTAAGCAATAGCAACCACTTCGGCAACTACCGCATACCTGGTTTGCCAAATACCGTGCCCATGGACTTGATTCCAAACCAAGCCGAAGTAAAGAAGGCTTGCTCGTAGCCACTAATGTGTTCCCTTCCAGCACGATCAGCCAGACGGCATCTCCACTCAAGCTCCTCTTTTGGTGAGCATGCATTGATAATCAGCTCAAAGAGTTGATGGTCGCACTCGAACACTATTTTGAAGGAGTGTGGTGCTGTATGACACTGAAGACCTTGTAACACTTTAGCAGATGCTCACTAAATCGCAAGTTCAGCGCTTACCTCGCCCGTTGTCTGCGTTCTCGATGCGCATATCGGCGAAGGAGATCATTGCCCGCACGTTATAGACTATCTCGTTCTTCCCAACAGTTGCAAGCACGAGACAATCGCGGTAGAGCAAAGATATCATATATTCTCCCTCAACAGCAACTCTGGTGCGCCATGCAACATGCAGGACTCCACACAGCTCGATGTGCCCGAGTGTCCTAATTAGCGCCCTGGAACGAGGATCTATCTGTAGAAGATGTTAGTCTGCCACTTGGGGAGAGAAGCTAATGTTAATACCTGGTCGGGACATTGCAGTCTGTCCTGAAGCATCCATGTCTTTTCCAATGTGGCCTTCATACGTGGGTCATCCGTAGCTCTGTTAATCTGCTTCGTCGTCTCACGAAGTCTGTTGAGGACTTTATCTATTCCTAGATGAGACTCTGGACAGTCACAAACTGGAGTTTGCTTCAGTAGTTCGGCAAACAATAATGGGTAGCGGCACACTCGCTGGATTGGCTAAAATTATGTAAGCATATTACTTGCTAAGTGCGTTGTTGATGAAATATACCTTCACCAACAGGTCACCGACTGTCAGGGCCTTCTGCGGCTGACCAGTATTGACATTCGTAGATGAAATAGACGCGGCGAGAGCCTCCAAGCCCTTCTGGTACTCATTCCATTGTGGTAGAGTTTCGCGAGCTGATGCCACATCCTTAACCATCATCTCATACTTTGCTCCGTACTCCTCATAAGCGAAAAACCGATGCATCTGTATGTACTGTCAGTCCACGCAATGCAATTCTTTATGTCTTTTGTAAGATTGTATACCCTCTTGCCGAAGACATTAGCCACATCAGCTCCCACAGATGCTTCCGCAGTCATGCCAGGGATCTTCTGAAGCCAAGAAAGATCTCCTCCATGTTCTGGCACCGCATCCAAGCTTCTCCACCTCTGGTGTCCCTTCTTCTCCAGCAATGGTGTTGGCTTGATATAGTCTTGTTGTGAGTATTCCGAGTGTGGTACAACGCGGTGCAAATCTCCCAGGATCTCGTCGTGGAGCTCGGCAATTTCGTTGAGGTTTCGTTGGATCGATGCTCGCAAGGCGTGTGAGACGGTCGGAATCGAAGCAAGTAAGTTAATGTAGACCTAAGGTAGATGTTAGACCGCCGCTCTTGTAGAGTATCCCAGCAGGTTACCAACCGTCATCAGAAACTTGATATCTCCACAGTAGCCTTCCTCGGTGCTAATGATCTCCTCAAGTACATGTCTTCTGCGAATGGCACGATTGGTGACAGCTGTGTCATTCACGACTCCTCTGGCGGCATATGTGCTGTCCTCCGAGTTTCTTCCTCCAGCATTGGACGCTCTGCTACTCCTATCCGTCTTGCTATACTTTGCGGATCTTCCAAGCTTTCGGGAACGAGGAGCAATGCTCATGCTGGCTAAGCTAACACTGGCACTCTTCATGGCAGTTACAAAGGCAAAGGAAGAGCCTGAGAGCGACTTTCTGTGGCCGGATCTGGATGGATCATCGGATAGTGAGTACAGCTCCGGATCGAGGCCTAAGATGCCGGTCGAGTTGCTTACAGTCCTTCGCCTAAGTATGGCCTTCTTGTTAAGCGCTCTCACCCATTGCTCGAAAGGTGCCCGTGTCTGCAAGTGTGGTCTGGCTGGCTCCTGCTCGATTGAGGGGACATGGTCGTTCATATCAAGTCTCTCCTTGACTGGCGATGGCGGCGCCGATGGCTCTTCGCAAGGTCCGAAGGCCAGACCGAGCTCAGTCATGTTGTCCAATGTATTCCATGTCTCTGTTTCATCTGAATCGCCTTCGGCTGGTGGTGTTAAATCGAGGTTGTCGTAGTGCGAGATGGACGCAGGTGCCTCTATAGCAGAATGAAATGAGCTGACAGACGCAATTCGGATAGCGTCTTCTTTGATTGGCAATGATGGAGATATAAATGGAGTCTCAATTGGACTCTCCATTGCTGAGAGAGTGGTGAAGATTCCCCGTTTTCATGTGAGTGATAAGGTGCAACCAAAAAGCAATTGATACAAGAAAGTCTTTAGTGGTCAACCAAGAAAAGCGTCCCGTTAACAGCAGAAGACTGGACTGTCGGACGAAATATGCTTAACGAAGCTATGAGATGGAGATGTATAAGAAGAGAGAAAGAGAGCAGACAATGATTGACGAAAAGAGGATCACCAAGACGTCTGGGCAACAATAAGCTTACATAGCAACCCAAATGCAGTTCGACAGCAGGAGCCTCTTGCTCTGGCAGTCAACGCGCCTGCATTCTTAAGGGCGATTACCAGTAAATACGCTGCAGTCGTTCTTACCGTTGTTGGGGTGTTGTCGTCAGCTCTGCAATCGGTGTTTCTTGCATCATCTGCATATCCATCCTGGTAGATCGACGGGTCATGCAGGCTAAGGTGCGGAAGTTGGGAAGTTCGTGCGGCAAGGCAAACAGCTCCAGCATGAGGGGTTGAGAGCTGGAGTCCTGATTAGACTTACTGGTTCAGTGAGGCTCGCTGCCGATTACTTTGATGGTCACGTCACCATGACTTGGCACCAATGGAAGGATTAAAATGGAGTGGGGATGCCCGAGTTCCGCTTAACTGATGCCATTTTGATAGCAGTTAAATTTAAATCGGCTAGGGAAAGACATTAACAAGCACATAGCTAAGTATGCTTGAGAAGGTTTGCTTGAGCAGCCGCGAATGTGATAGCTCGCCGTCTGAAGATCCCTTATCAAGATCTGGATAAGATCCTGAGCTCCACTTCGATAAGCGAAAGTGACTATAAAATTACGTTTGCCTCACAAAATCTCTCTCGTTCGTGAAAAACCAAACATTGCTGCAAAACACAAGGCTTGCAATGCTTACAACATGCGGCAGCACGTTCTATATCTCGATATTGCTGCCTCTATGCTTCCGGTAAAGGTATATTCTCTTTTTTCTCGGCAACATAAGTTCGACCAGCATCAATCGTTACACCCCTTGATGCTGGGAGTCCACCGATGTTTGCAGGACTTCATCTCAGATTTCCTCATTCGGACGTTGCTAGACGAATTGGACACAAGCACCGGGTTTGAACAAGCCGATAGCTCTACGGAGCTCTGATCGAGTTTGTATAGGATGGTAGCACATTATCTTTAGCTTTGACCAGAGTAACCGCGATGAAGCACAGTATTATCCTAACTTGACTGCTTTAACCTTACTGCAATGGACTGCGAGGCTTCTTTTTTGAAACTGAGATCTTACCAGTTCTTAGGCTATGAGTAAACTGCGGTGGTGGAAGTTACGAGTAGCCCTTGTTTAGCCGTTGCTACAACGTCATAGGAGTGTGTGAAGGCGGGGTTGGATGCATGGTGTTGTACTCCTAGCATTCTCAAATTGCGTTACATCACCAGGGCGCGTACGTAGCGACTCCTTCCCGCTTCCTTCCTTGTTTCTGTCTACAACATATATTGTTTGTATTAAGGTAACTATCGTCCTCGGCTGGAATTCCTTTGAAGTGGCTAACAATGACATCTGGCTCCGCACCCACGTTCTCTGAGAAGGCCGGAGGGATGGCTTTAATGGCTTATTATAACCAAACTGGCTTCCTCCATTAACTCCGTTACGCTTTTCAGATCCTCAAATCGAGAACGATGTCAATGCGGATTGGATTCTCGAACAAGTTATGGATGACGGTATGAGAGACCAGTGGTTCAACAAGTACTTTCAAGACGAAACAGGCACTGTTGCAGTACCTCGCGAAAAGAAGTGCAGAGTAATACTGGACCCTGACTCATGATACAAGCTCGAAGATACATATATTGAGTATCGAGTTGTGGGGCAATACTGTTTTGGGCAAGGATGACACATAAATTTCTTAACCAGGGTGGCGATCCCTATGTCAATTGCTTTATGGACCCTGCTAGCGATGATTTTCTGGACCATCTGAAGGATGAAATCGAAGCTGATAAAGAAGAGTCGAATCAAGCACATATTGCGGTTGTAGACGCGGGGAAAACGGAGTTGGGCCAGAGTAGTTGGGAGACGTATTGCGCAACGCCATGGGAGACGAGGCAGGCGTTTGAAATTACGCTTCCTTATGATGCAAGCTGGACATCTCTGCCGAAGAAGGCGCTGAAGCGGGATCCTCCCACGCCTCCAGAGAAAGCACATAGACGGCGTCAGACACGATGATGAGGAAGGATGTCTCGCTATGATGATTGAAGAAATAGGGGAGGTACCCAAGTACATGAATATGCAGGAATTTTGATTATCAGACTCTACATTCGCTTACTAAAAACCACCGCCCTTCCCTCCAAATCCCGAACTCTCCTCAATCTTCTTATGTCCTCCACCACTCCTCGTACTCTTCTGCTGAGCCGCCTCATGCTTCCTGAGTTCTTCTGGTACCTTACTGATACTGCTCTTGGTAAGCATTTGCTTAAGATCATACATAACATCCGCATCCTCATTGCCCAAGAACGTGATAGCAACACCGCTCTTTCCAGCTCTACCAGTACGACCAATACGATGAGTATACGACTCGATATTCGTAGCCATATTGAAGTTGACCACGAGCGACACATCAGGCACATCAATACCTCTTCCAGCCAAGTCAGTGGCAACGAGCACATCCGTCTGGCCGTTACGCACAGACGCCAACGCCGCTTCTCTCTGTTCTTGTGTTTTAGAACCGTGCAGCGTGACGGCAGTGAAGCCCATGTGTTTGATGTCTCTCGCCACAGCGTCGCAGTTTCTCTTGATATTGACGAAGACGATGATAGGCGGCGCGAACTCGTGGGAGGACAAGATTTCGTTGAGACGCTTCTTCCTCTTGTCTTCGCCGCCCACGAACTCGACGCGCTGCTCGACTGTTTCGACGGCCTCGCCAACATTACCAATCGTGACGATTGCTGGACGACGCAAATACTTCTTCGCGATTTTCTCGACTGCGCTAGGCATGGTAGCCGTGTACATCATAGTCTGTCTGTATCTGTCCTTGCCACCGAGATGTCTGGTCATAGCTTGCGGGTCTTCTGCTTCATCAGAATCAGGCTTTTCGTTGCCAACTGGCAAGGCATCCAGAATCTTATTCACAGACTCCTCGAAACCGAGATCGATCATTCGATCAGCTTCGTCCATGATGACGTAGCAGCACTGTCCCAGTACGAGAAGGCGGCGCTCAATACAATCAACGAGACGACCTGGCGTGGCGATGATGATTTCTGCTCCGTTGCGCATGTTGTATGCTTGCTCTTCAAGCGAGTGACCTCCGACAATCGAGACACAAGTAAACCCTAGTGGAGTTGCGAACTTCTTCGCCTCGACTTCAATCTGTTGTGCCAATTCGCGGGTTGGCGCCAGGATGACGGCATAAGGACCGTCGTTCTTGGTGAACTCGTTCAGAGGCGGCAGCTCGGAAATGTAACACAACAACGGCAGCAGGAACGCAGCTGTTTTACCAGAACCTGTAACAGCCACACCAATCAGATCGCGTGCCTGCATGGCGATCGGAATAGCTGCTCTTTGAACAGCAGATGGCTCATCGTACCCAACCTGCTTAATGACATCCATAAGCCTCTTCGGCAAACCTGATTCTGCCCAACTGCGCATTGAGTTCGGTATTCCACCTCCCTTCGTCGCGATGTTGAAGTCCTCCTTGAAAATACGCCAATCGCGCTCACGCATATGCTCGAGCTTCTTCTCACTCCAGTGCTTGTCCAATGCCAGGCGTCCGGCATTCTCCTCTTTCCTCCTGCGTTCCATCTCCATCAACTCCTTAGCTCTAGCTGAGCCAGCCTCGGTGTCTCTCTCCATAAGCGCTTTCGCGTATTTCTGCACCTGTGCATCTGTGTCTTCTGCGAATCCTCCCAGTCTTCCACGGCCAAAAAAGTTGACATCGGCCCGCTGTGAGTAGATAGGGTTGTAATCTGGACTCGTATCTTCCTCGGCATTCCATTCGAAGTTGAACTTCTTCTCTGTTGTACGCCGCCTCTTCTTGTTTGCTGAGAATGTTGATACTGCTGCTTCGTTGCCCATATATCTCATTCTCGTAAGCGCCTGTTCTGTGCTCTCGCCATTTAGTGGACGCTTCTCGCCCGCTAATGATCCTTTGGTTGACGCTAATATCGGCTTATTCGGTGGCTGCATATGTCCATTTCTCTGTGTCGCAGGACCTGTTGGTGGCGCCTGGTTGTTTCTCATTGACCTTGGTCCTGTGGGTATGCTTGGAGCTCTATTCGGCCTTCCGTTTGCGCCGTTGTATCTAGCATCGCCCTTATGGCCATTCGAGATCGTTCCGAACGGATTGCTGCCGCGCTCTGCCTCTAGTTTTCGCCTCTGTTCCTCAACCTCCTCTCTTTTCTCAAGCGCAAGCTTCTCTCTTTGCGCCTTGCTCAAGAATTTGGGCTTTGCTGCCGCCGCATCTGCATCCTTTTTCTTTTGTAACAGCTCCTCGATACTTAGTGGTTGGCGACCTTTCGGCGCGCCCCAGCCTTTCTTCTTCTTCGGCTCTTCGAGTGGTGCGGGAGGCGGAGGTACGCTGTCGACCGGTGGTGGCGGAGGTAAACTATCTGATGGAGGCGGAGGTGGAACCGCATCAGATGGTGGTGGAGGCGGCAGCGAGTCGCTGGGAGGAGGTGGTGGTGCTCCATTTGGTGGTGGAGGTGCCAGCATACCGTTAGCTGTTGCGCTCATAGCAGACGGTCTTGGTTGCGAGCAGCGTCTTCTGAGATAAATGTGGTTTGGTTTCAGATCACCAGCCTTTTGTCGTGATACAAGCTCTATAAGCCGCCACTTTGAGCTATCTTCTTTTATCTTTTCGTTGTTGAGAATGTTGATGTTAGAAGTCGTCCGCGAATGTTCGAGGTTGGCAAGGCTGTACCAACGCCTCACCGCCGAGCCAATCCGGCCTTAGCGCCGTTTTGACAATTTATCCCCAGCATCACCTACACGGTTACCAGCCCTCGCTGTCGCAGCTCCAGCCCACGACACATCATCACCATGGCGTCGCAAACAAAGCACATTCAGTTGGCAAAGGCTCTGCCAGAGCGCTTAACGCGCTTCTTCGCCCGCTATCCACCAGTAGCAGTCGTCCCAAAAGAAGTCGCTGAGTCGATACCGAACCCGTTCAAAGCACAGAAGCACCCAGTCACCGGTAAATGGCACGACCCAGTTTTCTCGCTGAGAAGACAAGCCGATTTGATTAAGTTGGCACAGAGACATGGTGTTGAGGAATTGATGCCATTCAGTGTTAAGAGCCCGGCTGAGAGGCTCAGAAAGAGAGAGGAGCATGGATTGAGAGTCAAGGGAACCGGTGTTGGACAGCGCGTCAAGGGAAAGGAGGACGAGAGGCAGTTGAAGGCCAGGTGCGTCTTGCGAACACTGGGAGAGCCACGGCGTCCGGTAGTGGTTTTGATAGAGCACGGAAGGCTAACCAGTTCACAGACTCGAGAAGAGAAGACAGGCTATGTTGGAGATGCCACAGATGATCCAGACCTGGAAGGAGGTAAGCCTATATCAAGTCAAAGTAAGCAGAATTGATGGTTCGCTAACGTTGGATAACAGAGAGGACATGGTCGTGGGTGGAAGAAGTGGCCAAAATAAATTATTCGCGACGAGTAAGATGGCCGGAAGGAAGAGCGGTTGTACAACATACCACCAGCATCATATCATGGGTGCTCACAGCAAGGAGGATGGCGTTTTGATTACCAGGGGCCTGAGTTTGTACGAATCGATGTATAGTACGGCAGCATATAAAAATGCAAATAAACAAGTAAAACCTGTAGTTGCGGTAGCAATGGGCCTGTATGTGACCTGAGGACGAAATAACGTATGCTTTCTTCCAATACCTGTACCAAGACGTTTGCTATCATTAGAGCACATAACGTCGCTGAACAGCGACTTGGTAGTCCTTGACATAGCCAATAAGGTCACATCGATATTCCATGCCTGAGATCTAAGGCACCAAAATGCCTCCTCATCCCGTGACCTTCAGCGTTTTAACCATACCTCATTCGGCCACCATACACGCTTACTACCTCCTTCATCAATCTCCATCTACTTACTATCGTATCATCCACATGGCCACCCACTATGAAATCCTCGGCCTTCCAGCCTCCTCCACCGGCAGCAAAAGCCTCACACCCGCCCTCATAAAAGCAGCATACCGCCGTTCACTGCTGCAATACCACCCTGACAAGCTCTCAAACTCAGACTCCGTATTGACGTCCACAAAACCGGCAAATCTTAAATGCTCAATCGACCAAATATCTACCGCTTATGCCACGCTCTCTGTGGCAAAACTGAGACAGGAGTATGACAGGGAATTAGCCCTGTCAAGTCAGGAGAGAAAGAAAGAGGGAGAGAGTTTCCGGACAGGGGTCGAGATGGTGGATTTGGATGATTTGATGTATGAGGAGATAGGCGATGAGATGATATGGTATAGAAGTTGTAGGTGTGGAGATGATCGTGGGTTTTTGGTAAAGGCGGAGGACCTTGAGGAGGCTAGTTCTGATGGAGAATTGTATACGGGGTGTGGCGGGTGTAGTTTGTGGTTGAAGGTTCTTTTTGATGTTATCGAAGATGCCGAGGAGGAAACGAAGGAGAGTTGAACGCGGTAGGCGGAGTAGTGGTGACGCCTAAGGTGACCAATTGCTGCTCGAATGGCCGTCGGTTTCACGAAGTCTTACAATAGGATGGTATGGAAAGCTGTGAAGTTTCTGCAGTAGAAAGCTAGATGCCAGCCAAAGCGCCGGAGTCATCCACTGGGAAGTCAAGGTCCGCATATTACGCGGAAAGACCTACCAGCGCCTTGGGGCAAAAGGACGACAACTCATGCTCAAGTAGCTATTGCTACTACAAATACTGTAGCAGCGAACATGAAAACATGGCCGCTGGAGACATGAGAACAACACGTCAGTACCTTGAATTCAGATTCCAAAACTTTATGACTGCTGAAGCAGGAGAAATGGGCGCAGTCATATCGCTTTTTAGCAGACTTCATTCTCAACGTACTCAGCGTGGATTATTGAGACACTTCCATCGATACCACATATCGATTGATTTAAAAGTGAGCTCATCGTGAGCTACCTCTCCCACAAATGAAAACGCCTTCGTCTATGCTTCTTAAACTCCTCGTGCCATGACTTTAATCGCCTTGAAGCTACATTGGTATCTTCGCTTCACCCGTTAGCCGTTAAATAAGATTATATTCCATTCGCTCGCGCACGCCATCTGGCGAGCAAAGTGCTATACCTTCCCACTGGTACTCATCCTCTTAGGTAACGTCCACGCCTCCTTCGCCACTGCCTCGCCTTCACAAAACGCCCAAGTCCACACTCCCATCCCGATACAATAATAGATTGCCGGATTCGTCGCCTGATATAACAGCACCGCACTCATAGCTGCCATGGGATACACCACCATCCGTGCTTCTATACTCCTATGTAGCGCCGAGCCCGCTATCCATGGTATGGGGTATTCCCAACAGGTGACAAGGAGGCCGAAGAAGAGGTTTACGGATTGGAGTATCGGATAGGATTTTACTGCTCCGTCGAGGTTCTTGGTGAGGAAGTCGAAGAATATCTTGGGCCAGAAGAAGCCTTCTATTGCGGCAGCTATTTGGTCTGGAAACAGGTTAGTAACTGCTTTGGTGATGGTAGATTGGAAAGGCGAAGGGGAGAGAGGACCTACATATTGATGCTGTTAATATTATAAGCCGCGCCCAGTGATTCTTGATAAGCTTTCCCATGCTGTGCTGTGCTCCTCCTTCTTCCCAATATGCTCAATTTATTCCTCCACGGCGGCCCGCGACAGCTTGGCCGAATGGTTGTTCTCGATAACGTCGCCACTCTGCCTTCCACCGTTTCTGCCTCTTCAATGATATTCTGAGCGGGAGAGTGTGGCAGATCCGAGCCAGCGGACCACTCCAAGTATTCAGCGAGCGTCGTGATCGTGAGACGCCGTCCAGCGATGAAAAAAGAGGTCGTAGAATTCTTCTTGGCTGCACCGGCTAAGCTGTTGCATATAACGAGATCGGATCTTGAGATGTGTAGACTCGAGCGACAGCTGTCTCGATGATGGCACAGTAACTGTCTCGAGTATCGTTACGTCGTGAACTTCAGATCGCCTACGGCTGTCTCGAAGTGGGATTAAGGACCTATTATGCGCTCTTCCTCAGAGACTTTCTATGCGCCTGAAATCTCGAGTATCGAGTCCATTTGGTTCCACTCGTTTAGACAGGTACTGAACTCGGTCGACGTCGCAAGTGTGCAGGCGAAACAAAGTGACACTTCTTGAGTTTCGGTCTTCACAATTGAGTTTAAGAATGCCCAAGCTGAAACGACGAACACTGGAAATGCGAAATCAGGAAAGGAAGAAGCGCGAAGGGTGCGAAGGTATTTTGAAGCACACCTGATCCGAGCCCATCTCAAGAACCATCGAGTGAGGAGCTGTGGAGTGCCGGGCGCATGCGGCAGGCCGAAGCAACTGTGTGGCGGCGGCAGCACAGGCCGAGAAGCAACAGAAAATTGACAAAATGAGACTATCGACTTTCCTGTTTCAGGACCTATGAGGCCGATTGAGGCACGTGGCAATAGGTCAATATTATCATTGTTTGTTTCCTGGCGAATTGTAGCCACGAAGAGGAGAGACCGAAAGTGCTTGCAGCCACCAAGGTTGCGAGCAGGCAGGACTGCGGTCTGATTGGCGCGCCAAGAATGTGGGCGCGTATATATGCAGGTGCAGAGGGACGACGACTCGTCGAGAGGTGGTGTGGGAGATACAAATCTAGATGGCACGCCATCGCTGGCAAAGATCATGGGAAGTATATGAGACTATACATCAATAGCGTTTCGCGGCTGAAGCTATCTAGAGTTGTTGGAGCTGACGATTCCGAAGTCCTTGAGCTTGGGTATTCTTGTGTCTTAGCGGTCTCCCAGGTCAACGTGCGACCCCGAGCCCCTCAAAACGATAACGAGACGTCGCAAAGTCGATCTGAGAGTTGTTACGAAACGCTTTCGCGACACCGACTTTGTATGAGGCTGGCGCTCCACGCTGTCATCAATCGTCTACGCAAGCGCTCAGCGCTTGCGATGCGCCCGACGATGAGGCTTCTATAAAGGTTGGTGACGGCCCAATGATCCAGCAAGAACGGACGCCTCCGACTCTTTTCTCCTAAGTCCCGAATGAAACTGGAGGCCCATTGTGTTACCCACTCGGGCTTGTCGCCACATGGCCGTTCGTATGTGTCGTATCCAGCGGTATTTGTGCGACGATCAGCCATGTATCTCAGTCTTCTCTGGCTCATCAACCAAACGGAGTGTTCTCCCAGCCCTGTGCCAGTGACGTGATAGTGATACTGCTTTCACATCTCCATCACCAACTCTGGATCTTATACACTTCTCTTCACCTTCAATCCAACATGGAAATCCAGGTAGAGTTTAGTGAGGCACGGAAAACCTTGTCTATTTTTAGCTATCGAGATTCCGTGCAACAATTAAGAGGTAAGTATCTGGGAAGGTATTTGGAGTTCGCCGGGTAAGGTAGGTAGATTATCCTGAGTGCTCGGGTACCCCGATCTACCGCGGGTATTGAATTGTGAAATACACGTGACTAATAAAGGGGTAAAAGTCAATTAGACGAGTTTAACGTAAGGATTCTGCTTGGTAAAGCCAATACTGACTTCTGAAATGAAACAAAAAGGGAAGCATTACACTCATGTCATTTTAATTGCTACACTCCTGGCGACTCATCTGATTGTTCTCGCTTAGCTCGCCCAATGTGGCTAGTAGGTGCCTGGGCACTACACGAGTATTTACCCAGGTAGGTATTTTACAACGCTCCGGGTAGGCACATGTACCCCTACCTACCCGGATTTACTCGGGTATATAGCTATCCGTGTGCAACACTGAGTGCAGCGGTTGTACGAGCGCGTTGATTGGCCAGGTCGAGCCACACCACAACCATTATTATTTTTACAACCTTGTGCAGATCGTGATTCGAGGTCACGATTTGAGGGAAGTGGTGCTATTGAGCTTGGTGTTTTACTCACGCCACTTTTCTGACTTGGAACTACTGAGATGTGATGTCCAAAATGTCCATTGAGCTACTGTTCCGTCACCAGCGATGACATAGCAATGAGACAGACATGTTCTTGAACGTCGTTTCCTCATATCTATCAATGATTCTTGTTTCCTATTTACCACAATATTTCCCAGCTACATATCTCTCTTCTCCCAAAGTCTATTCAGCAACAAATTCCTGCTCCCAAAGTGCTGTGGCCTTCTGCAACTCCTCGCCATCCGTCAAATACTCCCCAATAGCAGCCACTCCCTCACGGCTCGTACTCCAGTCACTCAGCTCCCTGAAGCCATGACAGACATCGCTTAACACATTCACCGTGTGGCTCTTGAGGTGTTTACCGGTGTCTGAACAGTATTTCAGGATCTCCATCTGCTGTTGTGGATCTGGACGGAGAGAGCTGGGTGGCCGACGGTTGAGTAGTTGGCGATGGTAGGTTGTGAGGGTTGCGATGATGGAGATGGTGGAGTGGAGAGGGATGAGTTGGATTGGCAGGTTCATCTCCATCAGTCTGTTATCCTGTTAGCCACTGGTCTTCTTCCAATTCAATGGGTGAGTCCGAGAGTCAAGGAGAGTCAATGGGCGAGGGAGGCATACGTGGCCTGCAGCTTAACAAACTCGATCATTCCATTGCCTCCCTGTTCGCCACTCACATTATGTGTCTGTAACAAAAAGACGATGGCAATACTTTCACCGCCGCTCAGTAAGCTAAGGCGCTCTACTCTCCGCGTGGTCGTGGGGGCTTTAGAAGGCGTGAAGTCGACGGCGGAAACAAGGAGGAAGAGCATTCTGTTGGCGGGACTGCCTGGAGTGAGGGCCGGGAGAGGGAGCGAGATATCATGGGTCTCATGGTTGGACTCTTTGGAGTATTAGCGAACTGAATGAGTGAATTTAGAGGACAAGAGCGACGCTACCTTGCCATTGTGGTCGATTGGAAGAAGAGTCTCTAAACGCCAGGAGTTTGGGCGGGAGCTGTGCCCACTCTGCGCGTTGACGGAGAGTATCGCAGAAAGTGTTTCTGCTATCGTAGCTTGCCATCGGTTCACTTTCGTTCAAAGTCGCGCAAGTAAGGTGACTGTTTCTCTTCGCGGGTCGTCAATTCCAACGGGAAGCCCAACGATTGAGAATCGGAGTGTTGAAGTGGCGGAATGTGAATTCCATTTTGCCGCGCTTCCAAGCAGTCTGCGTCTATTCAAAAGGCAGGTACGCCTTCGCTCCTTCCCTCAACACCAGATGAAGGGTATTCTATGTACAGCACAAATACAGTATGTGGAAGACGAAATGAGAGGACTATAATCTTACAACGCTTCTCAAACACCAGGCCATACATGCTTAACAGGTTAAGCTAACCACGTTCTTAAGCCATCATGACATTTGGAGGTGCAGCGCTTTCTTGACTCGATTCTCGACTGTGTCTTGTCTGAGGGTCTCAAATGCCTTTTCGAGGACCTCGAGGCGCACTTTTTGTTGCCTCTCAGACTCTTCCAGCACTTCGACCTTCATAAGCTCCTCTCTTAGTCTCCCCTCAAGCTCGGCCAGCTTTTCGGCGTTTTGATCTGGCTTTTGCTTTGCCTTGATATACTCATAAGTAATCAATGCCGCCGCAATCGACAGAATAAAAGCATCTCCAACTACATCCGCGAACAGGTCCACCGCCTTGTTTTCCGGCAACGACCTGAACTTCCTGCTCCATATACTCGTCTCATGCGTAACCCTCTTCTTTGGCTTTTCCGGCTTTGGCGCATTCGGATCCGCTGCCGCCTTCTCTGCCTCCTTCGCCTTCTCTTCCTCCGCCATTATCTCCTCCTTAGTTTTCACAGTTGGCGCTTCTGCTTTTTCTCTAGCTCGTTTTTCTGCTGCGGCGTCTCGTAAAGACGCGACTGAGACGCGCATGGTCATCTGATGAATGTGTTGGCCGTATCTGGCTGCTGTGGCGCGAAATTTAGGGTGCTCATGGGCTTGCAGTTTGATGCTGTTCTACGAGAGACTGGTTAGAGATGGGTAGGCTGGAGTGGAGGACATAGACACTTACTGCGCCATACTTTGACACATGTCTTAGAAGCAATGCTGCTAGTTTGAATAATGGCAAAGGAACCATGGAGCTGTGCCTGCGTATTGACGCCTAAAATGGACAGTTAGGTGATTACGGTCGTGACGCTTCTCTTATTAGGTGGTGTTATTGAACGGATTGAACAAAGCAAATTTGACAGAACGACGGCCAACAGTAGGATGTAGCAAAACTCTCTCAAGCCTAATAGATGCTGCAAAAGCAAACTATAAAGAGTGGACAAAGTGTAACACTCATCACTGGAAAGCTGGCCCGCGCGAGGCAGTAGGCAGCGTCAGACGTTATCTTATCGGAATGCGGGCTATCGTGTCGCCGTGTGGTTGCCCTGTCAACCTCAATCGTGCATGCCAGCAATGAAGCTGCGGTATCAACACCTTCGGCGAGGAACATTGACATCTCTGGACATCGCCAGCTTCACGACAACCGCCACGCCATACGCCAGCGCCAGCCACCTGTTCGACAAAAGGTGCCGAGCAGCTTGTAGACTAATGTGCATGCCATAAGATCTGTCAGACTTCAGCCAGGTAAGAAAGAAACCCCACATCTCAACCTGGCATTATTTGCCAAAACGATGCAGCACGAGATAGAAGGGCTGTTCCCTTTGGGATGGCGAGCAAGCCGCTCTGAAAGAGAGACTCGCTGGTCGGAAATACGTCAGCAAGCGCAGCGTCTACACATACCCATGCAGGAGTTGCTCGGCGATCCAGCGATCCACCATACACCATCCTGCGATTTCACTGTTCCCTGGTACCTGGAGCTCGAGAAAGTTTGGCGCATAGTTGCAGGCTCAGGCCAGGACAAAGTCTGCTTCGAGGTCGTTGACCAAGTCGAAACGCTTGAGATAGCCACTGCCATCTTTTACGAGGCTGCAGAGATACCGGGGCAATGCAAAAGACAGGCGCGGGACCAATATCATAATCTTGTTATTTTCACTAACCAGAGAGTCATACAGTTTTATTGCGTACACAATCTTAGAGAACTAGAGCGCGTTATAGGCTTGGACGAAGCCGATCGCTACTTCAGAGCCAATCCTCCCGTCGCCAACGCTGATAGGATTTCCCCACAATACAACGATATCTGGGGACCGCCATACGAGCAACACACAAGGGATCTCTTCGCCAAAGCCAGACGATATCTGGCCTGGGAGTGTCGATACCCTGACGGGATAGATATGGCGGCATTATCGCCACTCGACGTCAACGTGAACGTCAAGTCGAAGCCTGCGCCGGGCGGAATAGGCAAGCCGCCGAGTGCGCCAGCTGCAAGGCCAACTCGCGAGAAGGATCATCCACCACCACCGCCGTCAGATGTACAAGAACCGGGGAGCTATGATCGCCCAAATGGAGCTGTATATCAGACTGGAAAACTTCTGGGGAAGGGCGGCTTCGCCATCTGCTATGAAGGTGTTTTGAAGAGCACGAGAGAAATCTATGCGTTGAAGATCGTGAAGAGCAGGATGCCACAGAAGAAGATGGAGCAGAAGGTAAAAAAATACATGAAAAATACAGCGAGCAGCAAGGACTAACATGATTTAGTTCCAAACCGAGCTTCAGATCCACTCAAAGATGCACCACCCAAATATTGTGGAGTTTTATAGAGCTTTTACATACGAGGAGAGCACATACATTGTTCTTGAGGTATGCCCGAATGGATCATTGATGGATATGGTCAAGAAGCGCCGCTACATCACAGAGCCAGAAGTCAGATACTACACTATTCAAATTGCCGGCGCCATCAAATACATGCACAGCAAGGGTATTATTCACCGCGATCTTAAGATGGGAAACATATTTCTCGACAGCCACATGAACGTCAAGATCGGAGACTTCGGCCTTGCAGCACTCCTTATCTCAGGCAAGGACATGGCTACAGTTCGTAGGACAACCCTTTGCGGCACACCAAATTATATAGCACCAGAGATTTTGGAGAAAGGCAAGAAGGGCCACGATCAAGCCGTGGATATTTGGAGTCTTGGAATCATCATTTTCGCCATGCTTACTGGTCGACCACCATTTCAATCATCCACACAGGACGAGATTTACAGAAAGGCAAGAGAGCGTGATTACGACTGGCCAGCAATGGAAAAGACGAACAACCGCATTTGTCAAGAGGCTAAAGATTTGGTCGCCAGCATGCTCCAGCCAGCAGACGAGCGCCCAGACTGTGACACCATTGTACAGCACAAGTTCTTTTCATGCGGATACGTGCCCGCGGAGACCCACATGACGGTTTCACTTAAGGACTATGCTCCGGATCCGTCCAAGTTTATTGCCGAGGGACTTCGCGGAGGGCGCACGGCTCTACTCGAGAAGAACTTGAAGGCTATCTGCATTAAGAGTGATGTCGGACCATGGAGCAGAGAGCTAAAGCTCACAGCCAGTCTTTACAGAGAGATGGGCGCAGAAGAGAAGCACGGATTAACGCCTCGCATTCCTTTGGCCGCAGGTATCGTGTACCGACCATTAGATCTCGTTGTGAAGGAGGAGAAGGAGAAGAGAGAGCGTGCGAGAGAGGTTGCCGCAAGTAGCTTCGGTGTGAACGTGGACCTTGAAAGACCATTGGCTTATCGCCCATCGCCTGTTAGAGCTCCTCCGCAGAGCTTTGCAGCCCAGCAACGTGCTCAGAATGTGCCAGCAAACTCAGTCATGGCGCCGCCACGCAGACCTAGATCAAACGCTGCGCCCGACGCCGTTCCTAGGGTCCCTAGATCTCAGACCGAGCCAGAGATGAATGAAAGAAAGGAGCTTGACGGGCGTCCATCAATGGAGTCGAACAGAGCCACATCAGAGATGTCCGCGCCACCACGTCGGCCAAGGTCTCAAGCAGAGTCCACGGCTTCGTCTCGTACCTCCAGATCAGCAGCTCCGCTGACATCGGCATCTTCCACGTCTATTTCGAGTTCGGAAAGTGAATCCGATAAAGTCACTGTGGAAGAGCGCCTTGGAAATGCTATGGCTAAGGGTCTCGCTCGCACCAACTCTACAAGATCGGAAATAACGTCACCTTCTTGTTCTCCTGAGTATGAATATGATACGATGTTCAGCCCATGGGAGAGGACGGAGATGCTTCCAGGATCTCATCCATTAGAGGTGCTGGATAGGCTTCGGAAATTCCACGATGAGCTTGCGAGAGCATTGAATAGTCGCTCATTTGGCACAGTTCAGCCAAAAAAACCAAGAGAGCAGAACCTTGTCGTTAAGTGGGTCGACTACACTAACAAGTTTGGACTCGGTTATATCTTGAATGATGGAAGTGTGGGCTGTATCTTCAGAGCGCTGCCATGTGCTCACGACTTCAAAATCTATGTGCCACCGTGTTCCCTGGTTGTCCGTCATGCGGAGGCTCACTTGCAGAACCGCGAGAATAAGAGATATCAGGACAGGAATCAGCTTGTGCCCATTACTAATGGTCTTGACATCGAATTCTATGAAAACAGAGGTGCTGGAGGCATGATTTCCGGCAGTGTGCCGTCAAAGTCGTTTGCTACTAGCACGGAGGCAGGCAAAATTGGTAGGCTCATGAGAGGCAAGGATGAGTGGGATGACAGGAAGCGTGAGAAGATTGTTTTGTGGAAGAAGTTTGCCAACTACATGACTATCTTCGGTCGTGATAGCGACTATCCTTATGACGACACTTTGAATCGCGCCCAGGAAACCCATTCCGGCAACGTGGTCACTTTCTACCAGCGCTTCGGTGATGTTGGCATCTGGGGTTTCCGCGATGGTTCTTTCCAGGTATGGGTATCATAGTCCTCATGAATGAGTGAAGCTAACATAACAATAGTTCAACTTCCCAGATCATACCAAGCTCGTCTTATCCGCTGACGGCAGCTGGTGCGACTTCTACCATCTCCCGATGGATGCAGCTCGCGATCTCGCCGAGACGGGAACCATCCCACCAGCCGCCCTTGACGACCGTCAGCATTTGTCCTACTCTACTCAAGCCTTCTTGAACTTCATGGCCAAGCCAAGGGCACGCGGTCCAAGCCCAGAGATCGATCCAATGATCCAAGGCATCCCAGAAATCAACGACTTCCGCCGCAAGATCGACTTCATCAAGCGGGTGGTAAAGGAGTGGATCGACAACGGTGGCATCGGCTGCAGTTCCTACAATCCTGAGACGAGGCTCAGATGGAACGGGTACAGAGAGCTGGTTAACATTAAGGCGCCGTATAAGCACGTCTGGGTCACCGTCGGTGCTTATAATGGGGATGACCGCCGCGTTGCGTGGTTTGATCCCAAGGAGCCGGAGAAGATCGTGCCGGATATTGAGTAATGGTAGTAAGGAGAGAGACGAGTCATGACGATACGAATTATGGGTGCATATAAATTGGTGGCGTTCAAGGCTCTTGCTAGCATAGCGTTTCGGTGTTGAGGTGCTTTAATGATTTGGTGGTGATGGACATTGAGGATCAGGGTTAGGAGAAACACTTTCATGGCTTGCTTGGCTTTCGCTATGGGTTATATCATGGATGTAGCTGAATCAGAACTATAAAGAATGCCTTGCTTCTTCTGAGAGATTGTACAATTGTTCTTTATGACGGAGTATTAAGCATCAGCGTGACAGGTTCAAGGAATGCTTGTTATGAACATCATTATCACCACATGCGCCCCATGAAGGCTTCTTGCTTTCTTCGTGGCTTGGAGAACTTTATACTCATTACCTCAATGGGTTAAAAAAACTGGCTTCATCCACATCACAGTTTATTTCGAGGACTCGAATTTCATCATTGAAGACTGGAAGTTCAACATTCTTCCGAGCAGACTTGGCATCGGCGTTTAGATGTCCGTCCTCGGGCCAAAAGATAGGCCATTGTTGCCTGTCTCACGGCAGAGTTAAGCATGTTTCTTATGGCCAAGCAGTGCTGACCCATCAACCTCTCTATCCGGGTTGGCTGGCCGAGCAGCGCGGAAATAAAGCTCACCTCGGCGGTTTCCCAACTGTGGTCTTGGCCTCGACTTGACCAATCTTATCTGTTTCCCCATTGTTTCCGCGCCCTGCCTCGGTTTGAAGCACATGCCGTCCTCGCCAAAGCTCAAGGGGGCATAATGTCGCATAACCCATGCAGCTTCCCCAGACGTTGGTCTCCACCTTGCTGGATTGACAGTTCTCTTCTTGACCTCCTCTATCGTCCATTCATTGTTTTCGTACTCGATTCTTGTATTTTTATCTTGTATGATCGCTTTTTGAATAATTTATACCACAGAAGCATCAAGAAGCATGCCTTTCCATCAGGGGCTTTTACCACGCGAGGGTGAGTGGGCCCCGCTTCAGCCCAATTTCCCCAGATTGTGGCCCCTGTGAGACAATGGCACGGAACACTACATATGCGTCGCCGTGAATTGTTACTTGAGAACACGAACCTAATAATCCTTCACAGGCTTCACCGGTGAGGTCCTTGGTCCCCTCATCAAGAAAACTCTTTTCAACCCAGCTTTCACCATCCCACTCATTCTCCTCGCGCGCTTCACCAGGAAGGGAGGCGACCTTGCTATCCTCCACGAGACTGCCTTCAAGCGTGTTAAGATCCTTGCTGCTCTTGGTCTTATCCGCTGGGTTAATGGCTACTTGAACCGCAAGTCCCTTAACAATGGTGTTAAGGACAACTATATTTGGTCTCAGGAGATCGTTTTGATCACTGGCGGTGCTGGAGGTATTGGTGGAGAGGTTGTCAAGCTCCTTTCTGAGAAGGGAGTTAAGGTTGTTGTGTTGGATGTTATTCCAATGTCCTTCCAGACCAGCAGCAATGTTCACTACTGTGAGAACTCTCTCTTGAATGTATTTTGACCGTAGTGTTTTGCTAATCGGTTACACAGTCAAGTGCGATATTACCAACGCTGAGACCATCAAGAACGTGGCAGCTCAGATCAGAAAGACAGTCGGTAACCCAACCGTCTTAGTCCTGAATGCCGGAGTTGCTCGCGGAAATTCTATCCTCGACTCCACCGAGAAGGACGTCCGCTTCACCTTCGACGTAAACACCATCTCCCATTACCTCCTCGCCAAGGAATTCCTCCCACACCTCATCGCTAGGAACCACGGCATGGTCGTGACCGTCGCCTCCATGGCATCCTTCATCACCGTTCCAAAGATGGTATGCAACATTTCTCCTCCCAAAATGCCTCTGACTAACACTTCGCAGGTCGACTACGGCGCATCCAAATCCGCCGCCCTCTCCTTCCACGAAGGCCTCTCCGCCGAGCTGCTCACTCTCTACAACGCACCGCGCGTCCGCACCGTCTGCATCAACCAAGGCTACACCAAGACCGCTTTGTTCCAAGGCTACCAGAACGATTCCAAGTTCCTGATGCCAACTCTGGAAGTGCAGACCGTCGCTGAGGCGATCGCCAAGGCCATTTTTGCCGGAAACGGTGACCAGATTATCTTGCCGGGATTCGGAAAGGTTGTGGCTTTCTTGAGGGGCTTCCCGCATTGGATGCAGAGAAAGGCCAGAGCGGATGGCGTGAAGATCATGACGAAGTGGCATGGGAGACAGGTTATTGATGTGGAGAAGGATTATGGAGTTAAAAAGGATGATGTTAGCGCGTAAGTCGAGTCTGAGATATTTATGTTCCGTGCTGCTCGAAACGATGGAATCACGGCGCTGACCTGATATTTACAGGTCCACCGTCTTGGTTGACAAGCAGTAAATGATACCAAAGTAAGGGTTCTAGGTGCCGTTGGTCTGATCGGTGGAAATATGTGGCAAGGCCGTGTCCGATCATATTTTTGACATATATTTGTGCAATACACCAGTCTATTTAACTGCTTCTTGACTCATCCGCCGAGTATGCCACCCATACTCGCCGTTGTACCCTTAGAAAAGCCTGATATGATCCGCTCAATATGTTAGCAGGACTATTGAGCTTCATAGCTTAGCAGTTTGCTTCCTTCGAGCTATCTAATAAAAACTCGATGCCCCTCCACCTTCAAAAACGTGAGGTTCCACATAGCGCGTGCGGGCCCGGTATCCGCCCAATCCACCTCCCGCCGCAAAACATCACCGCCTGACAACACCATCACTGTTATAATTGACCAAGCAGGTGCTTCGACCGTGAATCGAACACGGGGCCCATCGAGTTCGGAAGGCTTGAGGCTTCTGTGGCAACGATGGATTTTATATGTTGTAAGAAGAAACCGAACGTGGAAGGGGGTAGGCGTTGTTCGGAGGAAGAGTGAATTCAGCAAGAACGCCAAGGGAACGCTACTAAACTAGCGACCTACACTTCTCGTGATGGGCCCTGCCCACCATACGCGGTTTGACAACGGTTGGGCAACGGTTTGGAATTTTAATAAGCTGATAGTGGTTGGAAAACCATTGAACGAGGTTAAACCGTTGTTAAACTGCCAGAAAATTATTGACTATTTAGACTCTTTGAGACAGGGTGCTCAAAGATTTAATCAAAATCAACGGTGATCAAATACATTGATCTTAATATTATTACGAATTTTTGTGATCAGCTAAGTTTGAATTGGTTTTAAAAAATCTGTCATCAGTGGTTCTGATTTTGATTACACTATTTGGTAATCGATTCCGCGGGTTCGAGCCTCCTGTTTTTGGATCTTGTTTTGCGGAAATCTCAAGGTTGCGATAAATTAATTAGTGGCTGAGGAGCGGGAGGATTTCCACCGAGTTCCTGAAAGATGTTATTTTGGCGCTGCCAGCGTGCTCAAATCAACGAATTTGGTTTGAAATTCGTCAAACCTATTCTAATCGACAGCGTTGGGCGGTTTGGAGCATTTCGAGGCAAGGTTAGACGGTTAGGTTAATGATGGTTATTTCTGCACATAAGTTCGCTTTAATCTAATTTGGCTGTTTTAAGTGCATTGACAAAGCTGGTGACAGCTGAAGCACTACTAGCCCTTTTGAGCTTTGATTATCTATTGGTCTAATCAATTATGCCTAGTAATATCAATTTTTGGAACTCTGCCATGTGAGTGGTAAGTAAATTAAACTCCCTTAAGCACGTATAATTGAGTCTTGGCTAGCTCGGTTATTAACCGGTTCTAACCTCTAAAGGTAAGGTTCATTTTTCAGGTGAAACCGCCGGTTTAACCGGTTACCACACGACTACAAGACACCTTGTGCCCAACACCGCTAACCGGTTTAAAAAAGCCCAAATCTAATCTAATCGATTCAAATCGTGATTAAATGGATCTACGAGTGGAGAATCCTGTCTAAGATAAGGTAAGATTGTGGTTCGTTATTCGTCAAGACCAAATTCGTGCCCAAAAAACCCCTCTATAAAGCACATCTAGTTTAAAACACGGCCAACTGCTTCCCGATGGAACCATATCCTGTGTAGGTCTTGCTTTTACGGGCTAGTTTCGCCCCAATTTGGAGGTGGCCTGGCATATACCGACCTAAATTTGTAAATCAATTTGAATCGTGATTGGGATCAATTTGGGAAAGTTTAAATCAAAATCCAATAGGTTAGAAAGAGCCCAATTCTAATCGAATAGAGTTGGAATCTAATCGATTTGAATCCGATTGAATCCTATTTGATTTTCTTTAGGCACATTGCGCGCTGGTCCACTGTCAATTTTCAAAAAACCGCTAAGCAGTCTTCGTTATTTATTTATTATTTATGCGTAAATATTATCCTAAGAAGTTCGTGACAAAGCGAGGAGTGGCACAGTTATTATCGGTTGCTAACCAGTTTTCTTACTAAAATCCCCGAAATCCCTCAAGATGCGTCAATATCTTGCGAAGACAAAGCACCGTCGCGACAGTGGTCCTGTATGCTAACCGGTTTTCTTGAAATAATTTTAATTTCCTATTCTAATTCAAGCTGATGATTTCACACCTGGCAAAAGTTGCACGAAAATTCAATTAGAAAATTTTCAAAAAGAACATCGGTCGAGTATAAGGCCACTAGACTTGAAATCTTGCTCTAGGCTCGATGTCGCTGTACGAGTATACAACTTTATGTCTATGATATACCTACTTCTTCCTATGCAAGAAGCTGGTCTATCCAGAAGGTCTAAGCACCCCATAACCCTTCAACTCTTGTTCATCACCATTACTCAACAGGTCAAGCTGCTCCTTCTTACTATCCGGCCGTGGCGGCATCGGCCTCGAAGGCAAAGGCGGCTTCTCTTCCACCTCATTCCTCGGACTGCTTCCACCACCTCTCCTAGGCTGCGGAACAGCAGGTGGCACTTTATCCCTAGACAAAGTATCACCAAACTTCTCCTTTTTCAGACCTGGTCCTCCGGCTTGGAGCATACGCTGCGCATCAAGCAACGACTCCCTCGTCTTTTGATAATCATCCGGAGGCCTCTTCATCCCAGCCTCAATCGGCATCATCGCCTTTGGTCCAATCTTCGGCGCCGGCCCGAGCGTTGAAGTCGGCATATCGCGTTTCTCCACGTCCCCCACACTCACACTCTGCGCCGTCCTCCTCCGCGGCGGGCTCGGAAACAAGCCCCCGGGCTGACCTTGCGGAATAGGTGGCTGCACAGGCGACAAGTCATTCGGACCAATCCCACCGAACGCTCCAAGCGCCGCCATAGTCGCCGCATTAGCCGTGCTGCCCGTCCTGCGACCATGTGATTCGTTGGCAGGCGAGCGAGGAGACCTCATGCTCTGGCTCCTTCCCGGTGAGAGCCTGTTGAAGGTCAGAGACGTGGGACTAACCTGTTTTGTGGAGCCCAGCGATGGGCTGCGAAGGCTTGCTGGTTTTATGTGCGGTGATGGTTTGGAGGCGAGGTTGACTGGTTTTCTTGCCACCGGTGGTGGCTTGCGTCTTTCGCTTCCATATGTGGGACTCGTGCCATCGGTCTCCTCGCGACTGGTGGTATTCATGAGTGCTGAAACTGCACCCGGAATTGTGGTCAGACTAATTGGTGCCGCTAAACTAGCATTCGTGGAATTGAGTGAGCTTAGATTGGCGCCTGTGACGGGAGGCAGTCGGACGATGGAGTCGGATTGTTTGCGTCGTGGCACAGCTGGCGACGATGGATCCATGACCGCTAGGCTGTCCATTCTGCTCGCCATCTCCGCCGCCGAAGACATGGATGACGAGGTGCTTTGACGCTGAGGTGGACGACGATCACCACCTACAGGCACATACGGCGGCGGCAATTTCTTCCTCACCGGTGGCGGTGCTGCATGTTTGACCGCTTTCGGAAACTTTGGATACGTAACCACAGCCGGATCAAGAGAGCGATCAGATCTCGCGGTCTGGAAACTGTCATAAACATCCCTGTCTACCGGCAAACTTGGTCGTGGCACTTGAACCCACTCCTCCTCATCTGCCTCTATCCACGGGTTTGAAGGCCGATTTGGGTTCGGCATCATACCCTTGGCCAGTGGCTGTATCGCACTCCGCGCTGGTGCACCGCCATCCAACCACCACTTCCTCCTATCACTACTTGCCGGCGGTAAGCCTGGTTCAATCGATTTAAAACCTATGAGATCCTCGTCCTCTGACTCGCTCAAATTTATCGGACCCGTGCCCTCGACCTCAGCACGGCGACGCCCAAAGAGCCTGTGTGAGAGCGCGTTCCGCACTTCTTGGTCTATGATATTGACAGTCACCTCAAAAGTGGCGTAGACTGGTTTGTGATCTGAAAGGTGTAGCTCGGCGCATTGGTAGCACGTCTGTCGGATATTCTTGCCCTTTCTGAGGATACGATCTGTCCATGCTGGGATACGTGCTTTCTCAGAAGTATCGTAGGTATCAGTTCCGACATCGAACTTGTATGTTGGCAGGAACGTAATCTTGCTTTCGGAGTAATGAGGGAACGTAAGACCAGCCACCATTTGGATATTGAGTTGATCGTTCTCATACAGCGTACTCAAATCGCCAAGCTTGACAAGGTTTCGTACTCGGTCGTTCGACATCCCGATTCGGTAGTTGAAGTCTCCCAGCCAAATAACTGTCTCATGATCATCAATACCACGGTTACGCTGGAAGCGGAGACCATGGTTGATGGTGTTGAAGTCCTTGTTTCGCTCATCGTAATTGGCAAAGCCTGCTGCCAAATGAGCTGTGACAAAGCAGATTCCCATCTCAGCATACTGCATCCTAATCGCAACAGCTCCCTTGTTGCCAGCCATACCACTCAGGCCAGTTTTTTTGGTTGCGCCTTCAACGTGACTAATGTGACCTAACTTAGAGTTCTTGACATAAACGCACAACGCGGCTCCCACCAGCTGGCCGCTCCTCAGTCGAACGTAGCGGTCCGTCGAACGAAGCATCTCCATGTGTGCGTTCAAGTGTTTCCTGATTACGTGCTCCCATTCCTTTTTTCTCGTCGGATCAGAGTTCATGATCTGCTGCGGACTCAGATTCACAATCTCCTGGAAGCCAATCACATACATCACTGGCATACTCTCTTCCGTTCCTTGGTCGCCGTTTGGAAATAGCCAAGGGCGGAGATCGGTCTCAACACCCTGAATCCTGCCGTTGACGTTGAATGTGCCGACAAAGATATTGATAGTCTCTTTGGAACTGTATTCTGGAAGACGACGAGCCATCTCTTGAGTCACGTAGTCGTTGATCGGATCGTAGAGGTAGACGGGTTGCTGCCCGAGGACACGGCCTAGAAGGAGGTCAATTGTGTTCTGACGGCCTTTGTCGGCGAAGTTATTGATATATAGCCTTGTTGCGGATTTGCGAGCATCTGCAATCGCGCCTGCTATACTCATCTTGCCATGGCGAGTGAAGGAGGTTTTGAGCGCTCCCGTGCCGGCATAAATGCGTGAAAGTGCGTCGCCGTTGTCGGCCCAAAGAGAGGAGTGGCGCATCCAGAAATCTTGAGTAGCAATCTGGCCTCGGTGAGAGAGGAAGGTCTCTAGTGCCATTTTTGAGATGATGGTCTGGATGAGATTGGTTCTATCCAAGCAGTCTAGACAGTTTGTGCGGAAAACACCATCTTGCTGGAGCACCACTACACTCCTCTTCTGTGGCATACTGTGTGTCTTCTCAGCGCCAAGCTCATCGTCTGGCACATCATCCAGCTCTTCAGACAGGTAATATGCGAAGACGTCTGCATCTTGCTCGATTAGCTGAGAAATAATGCTTGCCGCCTCGAAACCCCCTGGTCCCTTCGTCTCAGCATGGAAGTCGAAGCTTGTTTCCCTTAACAGCTCGTGACCTCGTCCATCTCTGCTACCCATTCCACGCTGGTCTCTGTTGTTTATACTGCAATGCTGGACGCCCCATCTGTAGCGATTTGATATGTCGACTTCTCCTGGCTTATGCTCACTCAACAGGTTGACCACGTGTACGCTGCCGTAACTTTTCTCGAGCTCCACAAAATGTTTGTCGAAAGCTGGCTGCGTCCCCTCTTTGCCGCGAGTAAGGGATATATTTTGTTTTCCTGGCAAGAGACCTGCTTGCTGTTCCCAAAAGATAGGTACGGAGCCTCTGACTTGAGCATAAGAGAAACATATTCCCAGCGGCGAGTAGTACAAAGCTTCCGACTCGACGAAGTTGGCTACATTGCCGTCGTCGTCTATGCCTCTGCTATTGAATCTGGTACCTGCTCTCCGACAACTCAACCTGGAGATTAGTGTAAGAGTCGATGGCATTCCACCCGAGGTGTATGGGCTTGCTCGCGAGCGGATCGGATCCGAAGCGATTGGGATAGTTATGGTAAGGACAAAGCCTCTTATTACAGAGGTGAGTATCCTGCTCTTGTCCAGCTCCGCGCGCTCATGGTCCATCAGTTGTTTTCTGAAATTGACCAACGGATTGATCATATATGAATTCCACAGAAAGGAGTCGTCCAGGTTGTCAATATCGAAGTCGGTCGCTTCAGCAGATCTAGCACCGGTTAACAAACCGCTCCTCTGATGTGCATAAACGGTGCGGTGCATACCTATCCTGCAGTCGGTTCGTCAGATCAAAATCCGTGCTGTAATAGAAACTGCCATTGCTCAACATCTTGTTCAGCTCCGCGCATGGATGAGCGAGAGCATCTTCGGTCTGTCTCGTAATGTCCCTGTATGAATAGTCGTCACTCCCTCGTGGCTGAATCTCATATGGGTCAATGTTTTGAAGTGCGTCAACTACAAAGCTGTCCCATCTTGAGCTGCTTAGGCAGTAAAATTCTACTCCGTATATCCTTTCCACTGTCTCTCCGGGCCGGACCTGAGCGACTCGAGATGCGCCGGTAATGAGGCAGAGGAAGACATCACGCTCTATGGTTATTAGGCCAAGAGTGCCATGTACCGGGCGTGGTGTGAGGGTGCGAAATTCAGTAAGGTCGACTGAAGATATTTTGAGGAACTCGACCACACATCGCGGTACTGGGGAGTCGGAAAGATTCGTAGACGAAGTTGGGACCCCGCCTCTTATAGATTGGAGGCTGTCACTGGCTGTCGGACTATGGCGGAATATGAGAGCATGCGATTCAGTGGCCAGAGCGATAGCTCTATTGGGATGGTCGCGAAGCAGTACTCGAATGGACATATTTGTGCTTTGGCGCCTCAAGCGCTGGCAAATACTTCAAGAAGATAGCGCCGACCCTGCTGCTGGGGAAGGAAAATGCTCGCTCAGGTAAACATGTTTTACACGCCAGAAGTAAAGTAGCGCAGTGAAGATAAGAGTTGTGGAAACGGGTATATTTTTCTATGGTGTCGAATGCAGCTTCAAAGGCAGTGGAACTCGTACCTAGTTCCTGCCGAGCTACCCTTCCGTCATCAGCGGCCGCATGCCATGTAGGGAAGGCGGTGTATATGTTCTCTGGCAGGTCCGTGATTCCGTCGCAGGACGCCTCGTCCTTGAGATCTGTCGAAGGGGCTTATCTACACATAAGCGGTAACCATGAAGCTACCACAAACGAGGAATAATATGAGATATAGATGCAGGAGGTGAATACACGTGATGGGTCTCTAGAGAGGTCAAGTTGGGGAATATGGATATAGGGCCTGTACTTGAGGAGTTAGCTACCAGGTAGCACGGCCTAACTTGCTGACACTGACAGGGGCGTTCTTTCCGTCCCGAGTACAAGAGCAACATATCGCAATTCACCAAAAAAAAGAGCTCCTCGTTCCTGGCCCCACAAGAACTGTGAAGCTGAGGTCATCTATGAGTAATCTGGTCTAGAACTCAAGCCACGCGCACGCATAAGATGTCTCCGCCCAGAGGCCCTTTCCCATACTCGTGAATTCAGAAAGTGTTCCCTGGTCCGAGCGTTCTTATGCAGGTGGCTGTTACAGCACAGACTCAAACAGCAACTTTGCACTGTGGCCCCAGCTGCCAGGAAGCACGGGCCAGGGAGCACTTGCTGAATTCACGAGTACATCGCTGATTCCTTCACCGAACGCAATTTGACCCTCATTGTTGGTTCTCGAGTCTCATTATCCGTGCCGTTTTGGAGTTGCCGATTACTGCGTTGTGCCGATTTGTCGGTCGCTTGAGATGCCGCTCCCATACGCGCCATCTTGGGCGTGGGCGGCTGAGATGGACGTGACGTGCGGCGGACGCTATCAGAGCGGTTCTAGACTCGGTCCCCACCTGGCAAGCTGGGGTCTGTCCCTTCAAGGTTGTCGATTCTCTGTACGAATATGTTGTTTGTTTGCACACGAGTGGTACAAAAGTTATGTTTCGCATTTCGAGGAATACAAGCGGCGGGTGAGGCGGTTGAGCTGTTTTCTGGGGCTAAGCATGGGAGCGAAGGTGAAATGATCTGCGCAAGAATGGGCGCCGCTGCAGAGGTGTCTTCCGAGGGCATACGGCACGCCGCTACTGACGCCGCGCCGCGCCAAGGTGGGAGTACAAAGGACGAAATGGTCCGTACCGAGGGCGATCAGGCGCCCGCGGAAAAGTGCTGGATCCGACTGCGATGATTACAGCAGTCGTCGATTGATGGTCAGCCCGTCGGTGGCGTTGATGAAGCAGCTACCCGCGACGTTGGAACATTGAACGCCCTCCAGTACGAGGGTGTCGAAGCGGTTGGGAAGCCGTCGACCCTCTTCAAAGGTTAAACTGCATTGTAGAGAAACTCCTAATTGAAATTCACATGTATTCACTCTCACTGGAGCCAACTGCTTGACTTCATTCCTGCTGCGATGGGTGGTACCCCTACTGCGTATCTTTCTGCCAAGGTATTCTGAGATCGAGATGGAATCTGCCTCATCGTCTCCTATGCTTGGCTCTTGTGTTTCAGTCCAGTTTTACGGGGTACGAGTAGTGCTGGGACCGCTGGCATGGCCCTGTGGTCGTGGGGCAGGACCCATATTTGCCGGAGCTGCCACCCTTAGTGGCACTTTCTGGGCTCGCTGACAGAGCGATGTCACTAAATCCGTTCAAGCTTGGCGGAGTCTGGACTCAGGTCGGGGTCGCACACCTCGCCCAGATGAGCATATCTCGTCTCCTCTTCCGTGTCTACTTCTTCATTGACTTTAACTGCATGTAGTTAGTTACAATCTAACCTTCTTACAACACCATCTTCATTCCACAATCGTGCCCGACCTGCCTCAATCACCTAGTTAGCCTACCCATGGCAGATCTGCCACAGACTGCGCGACGCATCTAAACACAATCGCTTCCGTGCGAATCAGAAGCTTGATACAGGCAGAACCACGAATACCTACGCCTCGAAGTTCATTGCAATTCTCGCTTTTAGGTGAACTTATTGCCATATTTTACATAGCTCTCCCGCCTGAGCCAACCGGTTGCCAACCAGTTGTGCAGTGTCCCGCCAACGTCGACCACTTACCCGCATTGACTCGAGAACTCCACACAATCCTGCGCGACTTAACCGCGAGCAACTGATCGCCGTGGTCCTTTCATCTGCAATTCGAAGCAATACACCCGGATATTTCGTTCAGCCTGGCCAAGAAGCTTGACGATTGTTTCCAGGCGCTCAAGCCTACGAGCGCCTCGCCCACGACTATATACCTCACTCGAAGCTCTATGCCTGCCGGATTACGCGATAAACTGTCTCGCACCGCTGAGGACGTGACATCACCCTCGAAAAACCGCATTCTACAGCAGGCGAAGACGGACCCGAAATGGTCACCATAATGGAAGGCATACGTGAAGAAACAGGAGAGACGGCCACGGATGAGCCACTAGAGCGCGTCAACCTTTGTCTGCCAGACCCAAGAAGAGATGTTGTTGCACACGCTGGTGATCCAGGCTTCAAAACCCTCCTGAAGAAGACGTTCATATCACCTGAGAACGATGCACTGGAGAGAATGATAGTGCTGAAGCGCAATCTGAGGAGCGCTGGAACACAGGAGTTTTGGACGATATTGATGAGGGAGATGACAGCCATTATGGGTGCTCAGTGCGGCTTTGCAGCTAAGAGAATCCTTTTCGATGACGAAAATTCGGCTATCGAGATGCCGCCTCTGGGAGAGCCTGGATCATGCCTGATGGGCACAGCATTCTATCTCAATGGCGGCACGGAGAAAGATAAAATGATGCATGATTACAGATATCTGGCTCACGAGTCTCCCTGTGCGCATATGAGACACGACAAGGTGTTCATCATTCCAGAGAAGATGAGTGATTTTGTGAGAAATACTCCAAATAAGCTGCCATGGGAGAAGTCGGAAGCTTTCCTAGGCATACCTATCTTCTCGGACGGAAAGTGCTTTGGTCATTTCGGGTGTATATGGTGAGATATCCTGAGTATTTACCCGAGTCTGGCGCTAACCGGGTAAATAGGTCAGCTGAAGGTGCCGCGAACAGAAAACTTAGTTGGGCGTTTTTAGAAATGTTCGCCCATTCGCTCGAAGATATGATTACAGATCGCCTGCTCCAAGGCAAGAGCTTCGCAAAGAAGAATGGGCCAACCTTGTCGAAGGTCATACCGGCTGAAGCGATCACGACATCGCAGTCGCTGAAGCCATATGCTCGTTCGTTATCGCATGAGCTGAGAACACCGATGCAGGGAGTTGTCGGAATGCTTGATATCATGCAATCCAACGTTAGCGAGGCTATCGAAATCGCAGACAACGACGATGTTAAGCACGTCTTTGCAGAACTGATGAGCAATATACAAAGAGCGCAAGGTCAGTACAACAATCTTGCAGGTAGCCATGGACACGCTGTGGCACTAGCGTTCGCACTTCGTTATTGGTGGTGTATCCAAACGGTTTTGGGCCAAGTGGTTGTTTCTACTTCCATTATTGAAATTGAAAACATAACCTGGGGTTGCTAACCGGCTGCTGGCGAAGGGGCCATTTCTCTTATTGAAATCGTAACTGAAATCCGAGTGCTGGCTCGGTTATTAAACGGGCAGGCACGCTTGTAGCGGTGGAACTCCTCGAGATCGGAGAATTCGTCCTGGCGTACGTAAACTAACAACAAGCTAGATTCTTCAAAGCGTGCTGTTGAAGCTGCAGACAATGTCGTCCATGCTTATGACCTCAATATGCAAATGCCAGATACGCCGGCGAGTATCGATTCCGAAGTAGATTGGCAGCGTGAGCACGAGGTCCCTTCCGACCAAGCCGTTCTTCCTATCGACGGACCTCGCGATGTTCGAGATCTCTACAACGACCCGGCGCCACCAGTCGCCGAGGAGTTTGAGATGTCTATGACAGCATCTAACCACAAGCGATCGAGGCGGGACAGCGTGAGCGACTTCTACGGTCCGCCAGTCAAGCGCCACCCTGTTGCCACAGAGGATGACGATCATCATATATTCTCATTCCGTGATGCGCTCAGCGAAGAAGGGATAGCGAGCCGCGACTTCGGCACGCCTGTACCTGGAGCCAGTGGAGAATCGAATGATATGCCGCTGTTCAGTCCCGACCTAATGGAGGACTCGCCGACGTTCACGCCTATCCCACCACCGTTCACGACCAACTTGGGCACGGACCATCGGCATTTCAGACCTAGGCAATTCATGATCGAGATTGTCGCTCAGGCTATTAAGGGTTTCTATCCCGTGGAAGAAACGAAAATAGATGTTAAGGAAGATGATTCTTGGGGAGAAATTACCTACCTCAAACTTAAAGGTCCGAGAGGAGATATTGATGAGTTGACTATCCAGGTAACTGTTAGTCATCGCGTCCCGACCCGCATAATCACAAAAGTTGAAAACTTGCGCTGGATCCTCGCGAAGATGGTAGACAACGCATTGAAGTTCACGCCGCGGGGCGAAGTCTTGATTGATATGCGAATCTCAAGGTCAGGGCAATTCATCGAGGTCTGGATTGGTGACACCGGATGTGGTATTTCCGAAGAGTCAAAAGAGCACATTTTCGTCCCACATTGGCAAGAGGACGCCACGAATACACGACAAGTAGACGGTCTTGGTCTTGGTCTCTTCAACGCCAAAGCTCGAACGAGACAAGAGCTACACGGTGATATCACCCTAGAGAGGAGCGATACTGAGGGGCCGCATAAAGGAAGCATGTTCTTGGTGCGTTTCCCCCACATAGTTGCCCCACCAAACATCAAGTACCCTCACCTCTCCGCCACCTCGATGTCGCCGTCTTGGGCCAGGGTCAATAGGCAAGGACCTCGCGTGGACGGGAGAAACGCCCTAAGCATCAACGGCGTCAATGCCTCTGAATTTGCTATATCGCTAAACAATATCGACACCAAACCCACCATGAAGCTTAAGCTGCCTGCGAACAAGAGACCAGACTTCGACCGCGAGCTGGTGACGAAGCTACCGGTTAGGATAATGATAGCGGAGGATAATCTCGTCAACCGAGTGATACTTGCAGGCTTCCTTTACAAGCTGGGCTATACCAAGGATGACATCCTGCTATCTTTCAACGGGCTGGAAGCTGTTGAGGAGTTTCGGAAATCCCTCGAACCTGGAGCTCGGAAGATCGACGTCATACTCATGGACCTTTGGATGCCGTTAATGAATGGATACGATGCTACAGTCGAAATCTACAACATTTGCAGGGAACAGGGGACGGATAGGCCGGCAGTGTTTGCCGTCACTGCGGACATTACCTCCGACAGTCAGGAGAGAAGCAAGGCAACGGAGATGAGCGGGTGGATCCCGAAGCCGTTTAAGGTGGCCGATATCGAGAAGAAGCTGGTCAACCACTTTCTTCGCGGCAACGATGAGCATTCGAGTCAGCACAGCGATGCTTCGTGGGCGACGCATGCCCGTTTGTGAGATCGAAGCACACCAAGGAAGGGGAATAAGGCGATGACTACGAGGATACAATAAAAGATTGAAGCGGAGATCGAAGTCGTAGCTTAGCGTTGTACTCAACCAGTACTTGCGGCTTCTAAGTCGCACCACAGGAGCATTTATACCGTTTAGCGTGTTTGCAAGGTGTTTTGGGCCTCCTACATAATCAAGGATGGAAATTACGAATATACCAGGGAATTGGGACGAGTTCTAGCTTGTTGGGGCGTATAAGGAGGGTAAAACGGGATTGAAGGATTCAGGAAATGGGCAAGGCGATCGGGCGTTACTAGACGGCCAGGATCGAATGGGTTATGACGTGATGATGGCATTGCCGAGCACATACCAATGGAGTAACTTAGGTACATGCGAGACACACATCACCTCGAGGTGAGGAGTTTAATATCATTACTAAGGCCAAATTGTCCCTTCGCAGCCGGGTTTGCCGAGAATCTTAACACGCAGGGTGAGGTGTGTTGTCGCAACGGAAACAGCTAGAGATCTATGGAGCCACGCATCACCGCAGTTTGACGGAAAGATGAAACGCCCAAGCCTTATGACCTGTCTGGCAGGAGCGAGTTTCAGACGTGACGATAGCGCAAGCGGGGAAAACGTGGTTATCTTGTCGATCCGCGGGGTAATGGATGTGGAACGTCATGATGTTTGGAAATTAGTAGTCTGTGATTGGAAATCCCTCATACTAAATCTTAGAATATAGCAAGACGGGGAGACGGGGAAGTCACGATCATTGAGGAAGTGTTGATAAGACAATTACGGCCACTGTCCCGACTCGGGTGTGCCTGGCATCGCTCACTTGGTGTGCTGTCAAGGTTTGGGCAGGAGCCAATGGCAGGGAGAGTGTCCCTGAAGTGGCATGTCATTTCAAATTTCGCTACGATCTTGGCTGACACTTGGCTTGGCCAAATTGGCGGCCGCCGCCGCTTGATCCGGCTTAGCTTTCAACTTGGACAGCGCGCTTGGGAAATTGAATTTGTGTGCTGGTCTGGCCGCATAGGGGTGTTTGTAGTGGACCACGGGGTGGGCATCAGGCTTTATAGCAGCTTGCTCCTGACTCCGTGGTTTGGTCCTTGAGCATTGTGTGCCTGCTGGAGCTCAGTATTCAGCCCACCAATATGCTGTAGACATGCTGTGATCGCGTGTGCATCACCCTAAAACCGTTGTCCCCCATCAAACCTTCTATCTCAGCGATCAGTGGCTGTCAGTGCTTGCCCCACCCCTGCCATCCAGGCACACACCTCGATCTTGTTCTTTCCGGCTAGCGTGACCTGCTTGGCGTACGCTAGGCACTCGGGACAGCTGACTGACTGCCCTGTCGCCCATTTCCCCGTTCCTGATTGAGCCGGGTCCCAGTTCTCAATTTCCCATTCCACTCTAACCTCGCGATCCCACTGTCGACACCGCAAACTTACGATCCCTTTACCTGTGTAGACATTTTCCATCAACGAAGGGACATCAACCTTCGCTCACACTCCTTTGGAAAACGACGCACAATCCAAATTGATATCCTAAATACTCGTATCTCGCCCTCGCAAACCAACCAACTTTTACCCTTGACCACACTCCGTCACAAGCATTCATTCAACTCGATAACATTGTCTATAACTAGGCCATATCCCACTCCTTTGTAGGTCCATCATTACCCCTTGGAATCATATTTAATCGCTCGCTGCGATGCGCTCTATATAGACTATATTCAAGCGAAGATCTCTTCTTGCCCACGTTCGGCGCAGTGCAATAGGACATTATTTTAGCTGCGGCTGACAGTTCCGATTCTAGACTTAAGTGATATACCTATATCATCTTCATCCTCCTGCCACGCTTCTTTGAAAGCCTCTTCGCAATCTATCAATAACTGATTTTCCGAGTCGCATCAGTAATAATGAGACTTATCAAGATCGCTCTCACCGCGCTCGGTGTCGCGTTGGTCGCCGCACAACCACATAAGCATAGTCACCGCCACCTCCACGCCGGTTCGAAGGTCGAGATTCGCGGCGACCCAGTTGTCGTCGCTGGTCCAGTCGAAACTGTGTACGAGTTGGATGGAAAGATCGTCGATAAGGCATCCGTCGAGAATGGTGTTAAGGATGGAATCTTCGTCTTGTTGACCGATGAGGCTCCACCACCGACCATCCAGACCGTTGCGAACCAATTTGCCGAAATCAAAGCCGAGACCAAGACCCCGGAGCCAGCCAAGCCAACCCCAACTCCGGAGCCTGTCAAAGCCCCAGAGCCAGCGCCAACCCCAGTTAAGGCTGTCGTTGAGGTGGAGAAGCCGAAGCCAGCGGCACCACAGGTTGAGGCCCCAAAAGCCCCATCCGGAGGATCTGGAATTGACGCCGACTTCCCATCCGGCAAGGTTGACTGCAGCCACTTCCCAAGTGATTATGGTGCGATTGAGATCGACTGGCTCAAGATGGATGGATGGATCGGACTACAGAAGGCCCCAGGGTACACTCCAGGTGTTGCCATCTCCACCATCCACACAGGAATCGCTGGTGATAACTGTCGCTCCGGAGTTTTCTGCTCTTACGCCTGCCCACCAGGTTACCAGAAGGCACAGTGGCCAACCACCCAGGGTGCCACCGGCCAATCTGTTGGAGGACTCTACTGCAATCTTAGCGGAAAACTCGAGCTCACCAACCCAGACTTGTCCAAGAAGCTTTGCATCAAGGGTACCGGTGAGGTCAAGGTCAAGAACAACATTGGCCGCAACATCCCGATTTGCCGCACTGACTACCCAGGCACTGAGTCTGAGACCGTCCCACTCAACACTCAGCCAGGTGGCGAGTACGAGCTCACCTGCCCTGATGCCAACAAGTACTATCGTTGGGGTAATGCTGCCACTTCCGCCCAGTACTATATCAACCCAGCCGGTTCTCCAGTTGAGGATGCTTGCCGCTGGAACGAGGCCGGCTCCAACATGGGCAACTGGGCCCCAGTCAACCTTGGTGTCGGAAAGGGTCCAAGTGGCATGACCTACATCTCGATCTTCCGCAACGCTCCAACCAACCCCGACGGAAAGTTGAACTTCTCCATTAAGATCACTGGCGATGTCTCTGGAAAGTGCGAGTACCGTCAAGGTACTTTCTGGAACAACGGTGTCGAGTCTCCATCCGGATGCACTGTAAGTCACCTTCACATATGATGATACAGCATGACACGACTAACATTCTTACAGGTTCTCGTCACTGGTGTCGCCACCTATGAGCTCAACGCCTAAGCGGCTCCGTCCATCTCGTTTCTCCTTCGGCGTTCCGTGTCGCGCAATACTTTTCGCGGACACAGGTTGATGGATTTCTCCGGGACAATTTTTCGATAGCTTCTCTAATTGCCGTTCTTTACACCTATGGGTCTCGACATTTTCGATGGACTGATCTGAGATGGCTACACTTCTGCGCTTCAATGTAGCATGCCTCTCTTATCGTCGATACCTCGCCATCGATGTCTCGCAATCTTCGAAGTCCGAGGTCTTTCTTCTTGTGTTAGGACGGCAATAATGTATTATATCTGCTTAGACCGTCTGCCGTACAGAAGATGGTATATAAGCTTTTACAGATGATGAGCGATCGATGACTTGAACCACTTTGTTTCATGTACATTGATTTTGTTCTCCACATCACACTTTCAGATAGCGGCAGCGGTTACGGGAGAGGGAATGGCATTTTCGTGTCTGGTTGATTATATGGCCGGAATCCGACGCTGGGCGTCGCCTCTTTCGAGGTAGAGACTTCAATCACTGTTTGACCGGTGAACGATTCAGTAATGATATTCACCATTACTTTACTGTCGAACACCAACTGAATAGTCACATCTCCCTTAGCGTTGGATGCGTCGCCAGGAGTATTGTTCTCTAACTAGAAATTATAGCAAATCTTCACTTAAATAATTTAATTTTATGGTGACATTAAAGGTGATCCAATCATCCAAATAAAATTTCCCTAGTAGTAAATACCCCTAGCCACGATTTTCCTGCCAAAAACGCTTCTCAGGATTTGAGCATGCTCTTTGGCCGCCGCCAGGACTGTCCCTTTTGGAGCGGTTTTTAAGAACCGGTTAGCAAGACTTGACTTATTCTTGTCCTCGCCAAGGCAATTGGTTTGGCTCGCTTATCTCCAGTTATGCTTTCAGAAAATAACCCGGGAGCGCAGCTCGACCGGTTAACAGCAGCTCATTAGTCAATCTTGATTTTAGGAACTCCCTGTGCCAGTCCTGAGGACATCTTAATAAACCTATTAGTAAATGGTCTCCTGCTTTCGTCTTCGCTTGAGCAAGCTTATTGAGTTTTATTAGGTTACTTTACAAGGTTAAGAAGGTTAAATAGCTTTGACCAGTCAGCAACCACCAGGATTTTGAGCCAGATTATGGACCGCCGCGTTGTCGTCGCGGAGGAGGTTATTTGAAGAAGCTGCTAATTGTTTTCTCCCAAATTGGCTACTCCTCTTATTTAATCTGCCATTGCATGAAGGATCGCAGTTTTCTCACCTGATTAATATTTTTGGGAATTAGACTTGAATTTTTGGACCCTCGTGGAGTCCATCCTCTTGTGGTTCGACTCAAAACACAGCTTAAGGGAGGTCTCGCTGGGCTATTTTATTTGTTCAGTAGGGGCTCTGATGATAAAATAATATCTTAGAAGTTTGAATGTCCCGGGCGTTTCTACAGGGACCAGCTGTCAGCCCTACACTACTTTCTGGGGATTGGCAATCATTCCTACCATAAGTCGCCCAATACTCATGTAACTCCTGGGTGTAAATTCTAAGCCTGGAGATTTTAAAATTCCAAAATCAATTTCTATGGGTTGAATGTAATCTGCAAAAATTATAGCTTGCTGATTAGCTTATAGTGGAGTGCGCGAATTTCAGTTCTTCATTAAATACTCTTAATGTTATATATAATCCATCATTTTTTCATTTTAGCTTTTTCGCCACCAAGCAAAGATCACGACAGCTGTAAAACCCGTCATTGTAGCAAACCATTATATCATGCCTATTCTGAAAACCAGCTGCCCATCGTCTATACGTGAGTGAAGCTGATGTGGCCTAGAGTCATCTATATAACAAGGACCTTAAAACAGCAAAACCTTGCCTAGCCATCACCGCCGCGCTTTGCCGGTGTCGTCTTGCCGCAACATTAGCAGCTCCACCTGGTAGCAGTCAAGCTGCAGATGGAGGAGTTGGGCGGCTGCGCTAAGCCCTAGTACGGCTGGGGCACGCAGTGGAAACATGAGATCCTCTGCTGCTTTAAGCACCAAGCAACCCTAATTGGCCCACAGTGGCCTGGCCACATGTTCCTGACAACCTTAATACTAAGGCGACAATCACTTTGAATGGCAGATCACGTGGGAACAAGGGGGACTGGATGAGCTCGAGGATGGTGTCTCGTCCTTGGGATATACCTCCCATTCTGTGCCTACCCACAACCCAACATCGAGTCCTTTATTGAAGTATGCCGGTTTTGTAGTCCTCGTCCTGTTGCATATTTCCCCCCTCAAAAGTGATTCTGCGAAGTGCAGAGTTGACAAGTTGTAAAGCTCGGAAGTTTGTCGTCCTCGACACATCCCGCATCTGGGGGCATCACAGACTCGGCACCTGTCAGTTGGCTTGAAGTGCACCCGCGTGGCCCTGCTCAGCCCTACGGAGCCACACACTGGAGAACCCTCCAATATAAAGCTTCACTAGCTTGGGAGCCTGCCACCCCGCTATAGCAATGTGAGATTGTCCCATTTTATAGCCTGCCCCTCCTTCTGGATTTCTTTCCTCTCTCGACACCCCAGCTTCATCTTGATTTACCCCCATCTTTTGAAACTTTTAATTCATTCTTGCATCTCAATATTTCCCCGTTACCTTCATCCCGTAACGTATACTTTCATACAATGGATAGATATCCGGCATTCCCAAATGCTCATGGCCAAGTTGGCCGTGGCCGCGGTCGTGGCTCAGTTTTCCAACCAAGTAGAAGACTGGCCATGAACGAACCAAACCAAGGTGGTTTTGGACGTGGTCGTGGTGATGGTGATCGTTATCTCTTTGCGCGTAAGTTTATGACCGGAATTCCGCACCTCTCTCCGAGTTTCGCTGCTGCCTACGCGTCTCCCAAAACACACTTCGATCCTGCATTCCGCTTTCATTAACCAACACCATGACTAACTTAGAAGATACAGAACAGCAAGATCGTCGGCCTCGTCTACCTCCAGTTGACGTCCATCATACTCCACCTGGCGGACCGGGCAACCATAACCGTAAATAACCTTCCTGCGCGAGATGCAAGCGATCCGCTAACAGTATCGCAGTCAATACGCCTGAAATCTTCAACTACCAAGCCCATTCCAGAGTCCAAAACCAAGCGGACGCCAGGTATCTGTCACCGCCAGACAGACTTGAAGATCCACGGGATAGAAACTTCTCTGCCACGAGTCGCCCACTAAACCCGGATTTCGCTGACAGCCCAGAGAGCTATCTTGGCAGTCCAGCGGAACAGGGCAAATCCAACAGTGGTGGACGCGACAGGCGCGAGCAGTACAACCAAAGCCCGCTTGTTCCAAACTCTGAGCGCGAACTTAGATCCGAGTTCAACGACGTCGACCAAACCCCAAGACCGCAGTACCGCAGAGGATTGACGAGAGACGAGAGATCCGATCAGTTTGACCTCATAATCCCATTCCCAGGCGTCGTTCCTGCCGAGTATAGAGCAACACCAACCCCAGAGGAGCAGCACCGCCAAGCAGCAAATCGTGCCAGAAACAGATCTGCGCAGGCTCAAGTCTACCAGACACACAAGGACAGACTCCGCTCCATCAGTGGCGAATTTGAGGACAGTGACTGGGAGACCACTGCATACGACGACTCTCCACGAGACGCTGACTTTGACCATCGTCGTCAGCCATACCACCACCTTAACACAGTCAAGGAAGAATCCGAGGAGTCTTCCCACTATCACGGATATCACCACGCTTCGGAGCAGAGTGAATTTTTCGCATACTCCGAGCCACAACGAGGCGCTAGTCCATACAACGACGGCGAGTACACGTTTCATCAAGAGGGCGGGGGTCCATACCAAGACGGCCAGTACGCTTCTCCTCAGGACAGAAGCTACACTCAAGTAGCTGAGCAGAGTGCTGAAGACGCAGACGACCAAGGCAAGAACGAGAAGAAGAACGCCGGCTTCGGCTTCCTCCTTCAAGTCGTTAAGAAACTCGATCCACGCAGGGCTAAAACCTCTCAGGTAGAGCTTGCAGCCACCCAGAGCGAGAGAAGTATCGAGTTTTTTGTCGCCGTCCCAGCATACCAAATCCACGCACGCAGACCAACTCAGCTGTCGCAATACGAGTCTCCTCAGGTCGGCTCATTTGATTTTGGCTTCCCACAACCAAACTACGTTGAAAACTCGCACATCAGCCACGAAAGCAACGGTTCCGGATCTCTCTTCCCCCCACCCGCTCCTGGAGCATTAGAAGGTGTTCTTGAGAGGCACGAAGCATACCTAGCTTCGCAGGCAAAGAAGCACACTGAGAGCAGCGGCCATCAGCCTCGTCAATCATTTGGTAAGACACATACAGCCCGCAACAGGTCCTTTACCAACGCAGCTCCGGTTTCTCCTCCGCAAGGTGCACAGAAGCCAAACTTCATCAGAAAAGCCGTAAGTAAATACAATCCTTAACTTCTTCCTCACCTGTGGAATAACCGCTAACAGTCCGTCAGACGGCTGATCTTACCACTGGGTTCAAGAGTCTCTTCAGGGGAGGCACCGAAGACAAGTCGACGAAGCACGAGAAGAAGCCGCCAAAGGAAGACGAGCAAATCACGAAGAAGCCAGAACGCCCAGAGATCAGCGCTCCGGTCATAAACGCAACGGGCACGGTACCAGAGGGCTTCAATAACCCATCCCTTGCCGATCTTCCACAGGCACGCGTTGATCAGCAGCGTCCTGAGCACTATCACAGAGTCAACGCTTTGCAAGACCCGCGTTGGAGAGTCGCTCTTGCCCCCAAGCCATCGGTCGCAAAGCGTGATAACCACCACTTTGCTTTGGCTGCACAGTCTCCTAAGGTCCAACAAGGAATCCAGCAACAGAGAGCGCCCCATATCAGAAGATTGGAAGCACAAGGACTACCAGTCTTTCCAATCCCTAAGACACCGTCAAGACCACGTCGCTTCTCATTTGAGTCTCCATCCGAGTACGGTGACAACGCACCACCATCCACCCAAGTGCGTCCTCGCGGCCTCACCTTGAGACATCTGAGCCCTGTTCAAGAGGCACAGACGACCAAAAAGGAGAGATCACGGTCAAGATCCTGCGGCAACCTCCTCCAGCAATTCCAAACTCACCAGGCCCACGAGTATCAACAAATACTCCCACGCCAGAGCAACTTCTTTGGCACTGGTACTGGCTCGCAGACTGTTCTAATCAGACAGCAGGCGAGATTTCCAACACCTGCTCAGCAGCAGCAACCTTTCTCGGCTCCATTGGACCAACACCAGTTCCGAGACAGACAAGACTCCCCGGTCGTATACTGCAGACCTCAGCAATTGCATCTTGACGACTTGACAGTTAACAGAACTCGTGCTGCACCACCTGCTATTCCTCCACCATCACCAAGAGGCAGCGCCTCCAGTTTCGGCGGCGCGCCAGTGCATTCTCACTACTTCGGGGAGCCACAGAGCTTCAATAGTCGCGAGGATAGCTCTGAACTCCTTAAATCTGGAAGTGCAAGGTCACGCTTCAAGTCCGACGAGTCCGACGAGGCGATCCTCCACAACGAGGGGCTCTCCGTTATTACCCGCAGTGCTTCCGACTTTGCGCAATCTCCGGCCACCCACCAGCAGGAGACTCAGACTCAAACCACAAGTCGCCAGGACCACGATTCTGACGACGAGTACGACTTCGACGAGAGACCAGAAGACTCGTTCCTGGCACAGTTCTTAGCCCCTCAACTACCCATTTTGCACGTCAGCACGGACGAAGCTGCGGACGAGATTGAGAAGACAAAGGACAAGACTCTCCAAGGACTGGGTTATCTGATCCGCACGGTTAAGGAACCAACGAGGCAGGAGGCAGAAGAGAGAGCCGGGCCGAACGCCACCGAGGAGCAGTAAGATTTCCCCTGTCGAAGTGTTAATCAACATTTCTTCCCACACAATACGGAACCTACTTTACTGACTTTCAACAACAGAATTGACCTTGCAAAGGGCCACATCAGAGCTGACCGTCTCACCAAGCAAATCGACCAGCTTGTTGCCTCCGATTCCGACTTCGGTAGCAGAGAACAGGCGCACAAGGAGACTACCAAGGCACTGAAGAGAGCAAGTCTTCTGCCCGGCATCCTTGGAAGACCAGGTGGATTGACCAGAGGGCAATCTCCGTTCCTCGCAAACAGGTACACTCCTTCTGTAAGAAGCTGTAGCCGCGCACAGGGCAACCACATTTCTCCTGTGAGACAGGAGCAAGTCGAGCAGAGACCAAACCAGCAGACACAGCAGATAAACGGCGTTTGGGGCCAAATCCCAGATTGGCTCGAAGCTCAGGATCAAGCTCGTCGTAGAAACGAGAGGGCTCAACAGCGAGAGTCGCAAACACCGGCTCTGAGGCCGCAGCGCAGCTACGCAGAGACCCTTCGTCAGCAAGCGACTGATCGTGCGTTGGGTGTAAGCACTCCATCTCGCCAGCCAGAGCTTGAGTTGAGTTCGCCAGAGAGCCGTCGTCCACTTCGCCAGCTGCAAGAGTCTCAAACACCTTCGGCCCCTCGCCCAACACCACCTCGCCAACAGGAGGCTATCTTCAGCTCGCCGCCATCTCGCGTTTCTCCACCGGGCACACATACTGAGCAAGGTTCCAGCATCAGAGGTCCCCCAGCACGCCTGCCAGAGATCAACAATAGAGACAGAATCGGAGCGTCTGATAGCGCCGTGAACATAAAGGAGGCTGCTTTGAAGCTGAAACCCGTGAAAAAGAGCCAACCAGCTCCATCGACTCAGTCGACTACGCCAGCAGGCGTCCCAAGAGGATACCAGCAACAGCAGCAGCGAGGACCAAGGATCCCGGCGCTGCCGAATAACGACTTTCTCCCACCGGCAGAGAGCGGACAGCCTCGCTTGAGAACTGTTTCGTCCTGTGATAGACTCCCCCAGTCGTTCACTACTACCCCGAGAGGACCGCCACCAGGTTCGCGCAACGCCTCCGGCATCCAAACACCGGGCAGCAGAGGGGAGCTCACCTCGCCACGTGCCCAGGGTAACCTTCCTCGTCCAAGCGACACTTCCTCCGCAGATCGTTCTCGTCTTGCACCAAGAGTCCAAGCCGGCAGATCCCGTGGACCATCTGCATCAAGCGACAACAGCTTTGGTGGTTCGAACAGCCGCAATCTTAGAGACATCTCGAACGTCTCGAATACGAACGTGTTTGCCTTGGCAAGGAGATACGAGAACGCTGCAGAGGGTAACCCAGACGGAAGCGACGGTCAGGTAAGTTACACAGACAACCGATAACAAGGAGAAAGGCTGACCAATGAACAGAAGAGAGGATCTCGTGGACTAAGGTCTAGAAACGTGAGTGGTGACGCATAAGCGTGCTCCCACAGTACTTGCATTTGTTATTTGCTTTGATCAGCTCCTGAAGAAGGCGCATAGCATGTTTTTTGAAGCCTCCAAGCGGAGGCCTAGCGGTACAGTTCTCGTGACACGAATAAATATATATTTGTTTTCAACTCCTACTTCGTAGAAGTGCGTCTGATGCCAGTATTGTAGTACGATGCAGGCAAGACCTCTCATACTGCAGTAATTTAGTGGTGATGCCTCCAAGGCAAGATGTCTGCTGCAAGTCGCCAGACATCCGTAAAAGCAGTGAAGCCTGTGCTGGAAAGTCGTACCCAGTAACCTGCAGGAGATACCCCACATTCCCATCCACTTCAGCCCCGCTTCCCCAGCAGCTGGAGCGGGCCCATGACAGCTGCCAGCAGGATCCTTCCTTCCCTTCTTGCCGGCTCGCGAAACCCTGGACCAATATTCTAACTCTCGTGCTGAAGATTCAACGCTCTTTAATCTCCAGCCGCAGCAATCTCGCCTTGCTACTGGTCAGCATCGCTTTTGTAATCGTCATAACATCAAAAACGACGCTCGTGGGCCGTCCATTGTTGTCACACACACATATTCTGTAAACAGGCGCACCAACACTAGACCCTCTGACACCTCAGACTCCTGCGATCCAGATTCGCGCCCTCACGCAGCAACACAGTTATCATCTATTTAACAAAGCCATCCCAACTTCGAAAAGATGGAGCGACTCCAAATAAAATCAGTGTTGCTATCAACAACAAAGGCACGCGCCATGGAGGACGCACGAAAAATGCAAGCGATCATCAAGGAGGAATGTGAGAAAGCGGGCGTGGCGATGCCTTCTTACCACCTCTTTGAGCTCACAGGCAAGGGTAGTTTCGGGAGGGTTTACAAGGCGTAAGTAGAAAGACAGACGCGACTCTATCCACACTTTTCCAGATGGACTCGACTGACAGTATCGGTTGCATAGAGAATCGACAGATGAGAAGACAGAGCACAAGTTGGTCGCAATCAAGATCATCGACATCGAAGCGGGCGACGCGATGGGGGGAGACACTTACAACGATGTCATGAAGGAGATCCAGGCGCTTAAGATGCTGAGCGAGAAGAAAGCGAAGAACATTAACCTTGTCCTTGATGCTATGCTGATCACTCATCGCTTCTGGATGGTAACAGAATATTGCGCAGGTGGCAGCGTATCAACATTGGTGAGTTGCGCGCCTTGCTTATCGTATCATAGCCTTATCTAACACATACAGATGCGCCCAACACCAAGAGGCCTCCAGGAGAGATTTATTATAATCATATTGAGAGAGGTGGCAGAAGCTCTCAAGTTCGTGCATGCTGCAGGCATTATTCACCGCGATCTGAAGTGTAAGGCATACCTCACCAATTGACACAGCATTCGAGCTAACATTTTCGCAGGCGGAAATGTGCTCATCAGCGAGTCAGGCGGAGTGCAACTCTGCGATTTCGGAGTTGCCGGCATGATGGAGCACCATCTGGACAAGCGCTCCACATTCATCGGAACACCAAATTGGATGGCACCGGAGCTGTTCAACATACCTGCAAGATATGGCAAGGAGGTTGACATCTGGGCCTTCGGCTCGATGGCGTACGAAATGGCCTGCGGAATGCCACCAAGCGCCATGTCAGGAATTACCGGACACGATCTCGGCGCATATCTGAGGTCACATCTGCCACGCCTCGAAGGCGACCAGTACAGCGGCGGACTTAAGGACATCGTTGCCTACTGTCTCCAAGAGAGCGCTGCCATGCGCCCAACGATTGAGCAGCTTCAGAAGCATGAATACATCCATGGGACGGAGAATCTGTACCCAACGACAGCCCTCATCGAATTGATGCGTGCGTTTAAGAGATGGGAAGATGCCGGCGGCATGCGCAGGTCGTTGTTCAACCCTGGTGGCGCCCCAGGCCCAGTACCATTGGAGTCCAGAGGTGATGTCTGGGACCTGGACGAGTGGAACTTCTCCACCACGGCGGGATTCGATAAAGAAGTCAACGAGTCTACAAATGACCAGGATGTCCGCAATGTCTTCGGTAATTCGGTTGATCTCGAGCCGTCATATACCTACTACGATGATCCACAGGGTTCAAAAGAGAAGCCAAACGAGATGCCGGCCTTCAGCTTCCCCAGCAAGCCAAGAGAGGACACGCAACCTCCTAGCAATGAAAGCAGCGGAAGAAGTCGTCGTGGGGGAGCAAGACCACCACCTTTGACAGCCATTCCGGCACCAATTGAGTCGCTGTTTGACCAGAATACAGTCACCGGCTACCATGCCAAGGCCGCAGTCCACTATGGTCGTGAAATCCCGATGGCGGCGCCAATTGGCACATCGGACCTTCCTCTTAGGAACGATACCGAACGGGATGTATCGAGAGAGTCCGTCATTGACCTCGGTGATCTTGGCGACCATGATGAGTATGTTCCAGCGCCCTACGACGACTTGACTGTTCGCCCTGGTGGGCAGCCTGAGCCAATGGACTATGGTAACACGGAAGAGAACTACGACACCTACAAGTATGTCGATTATGGGGATGCAGCATCGACCAATGCCATCGATAATCCATATCGTAAGACGCAGGAGTGGACGTTTCCCTCGACGCCAGCAGCAGCTACCCAGCCGAAGCGTCAGCCAACGGCCTCTGACCCATCAAGACCTGTTTTCAGACTTGGAGGTAACATACGCCCAAGCTTGGTCCATGCACCTTACTCTGAATTACCACGGGTGGGTGGTAAGGCTTTTGGTGATATGGGGTTCGAGACTGCTCCTGGATCGCCAGCAGGAGCAGGGGGATCAAGAAAATCGTTGATCGATCTCGACTTTGGTATGCTAGAAGAGGCCGCGGAGAAGCCATCAGTCTCATCGGAACCCATAGATCAGCCAGCTTCGTTCCCGACGCCAGGCGTGCAACATTCTCCATATTTCCAAACTCCGGAAACATCCAGACCTGGTACTTCAGAATCAAGCTCTAGCAGGGACCCATTTAGTCTTGAGCGTTATACCAACGGGGGCGGCTTGTTGCAGCAGTCAGATATGGAGAGACACCCGTCACTCTACATCCCAGCTGATACGCCTTCGAGAAATCTGCCACATCTTCGTGATGCCTGTCGTGGTCAGACGTTGCTGGAGGCTTTAGCTTCGCAGTCTAGTCTTTCCGGATCAACAGCTTCATCTAGCAGGCCGTCCGCAAGAGAATTTAATGAGCAAGGCCAATCGTCGGCTGGTTCGTCGATGCACTCCAGGAACAATAGCAATGTCTATCCTACTGCTATTGGCCTTATGAACCAGTCACTGCCAGGATCTTCGCTCCACTCTCGCACGAACAGCCAGACTGGCTCGACAGCCTCTGACACTGATTTTGATGGGACGACTATGGTCGAGAAGAAGCCAAAGACCCGCCATGTCCACCAGTTATCACAGGTCTCCAACACATCGTCCGGCGGCAACTCGTCTCTTGATCGGCCAAGAATCCGTCATGCTCATCAGTTGTCCAATATCTCAGGGACGCAGTCCAACCCAGAGCGTCGTCGTCGCCAGGACACGCTTGCAGACGCAGCCACCGCAACGGCGATTCCGGCTATCCCACCAATGCCATCTTGGCCATCACACGTCTCCTTCTCTTCGCCACCGCGAATCGTGGTTTCGGATATGATTGCTCCGCCTTCTGCGGCTGCGTTGACGGGAGATTTTGATAATGCTGCGATGGCAAGTGAGCTAAAAAGGGTTCTTGATGGGTTTGCGGATATGCTTAGTTTCAATGCGCAAGTTATGAACTCGATGACTCCAGATCCACCGAGAAACCGCAACAGTGGTGGGGCGAAGAATAAGAAGAAGAATGGAGCGGCGAAGAAGAATGGAAGTGGTGGCAGTGGAGGAGCGCCAAAGAAGAAGGAGAAGGAGAATGATACGGGTGCTGGTGCCAGAGCGCCAAAGAAGAATGGAGATGCAGGTGTAGGCGCTACTGCGCTTGCCAATTAAGCAATCAGGGTTCGACGAAGGATGTGGCGTTTTGATTTGCTTTTTCATTTTCATTTTCAGCATTTCGTTGCTTTGTACCAATTTCGGGTTTCGCGATCTGATAACAACACAGTTTGCCTTTGCTATACTTTAGACTGTGGACGGAGATAGGCATGCGGTCTCTTTGGGAGCACAGATGAGTTAGATGTTGCGAATATAAGAATCTTTAAAATCATTCTAACTTTGTGCCTGTTAAGCGTGAGATGAAGCCCAGACATCGTGCGTTTGAAAATGCGCCGACTAAACCTTTCATCCTCTTAGCCTAACGCCAGTTTGTCATGAGACATGCCGTGGTGTTTTGACGACCCCTGGCTAGCCTCGCTGCATGGCATTCCCGATAACGATAAGCACGTTAATGCGCGAAACTGCCGCCTTTAGCACAACGTCATGCCATTCGCGGTCTTAAGCTCTTTGAGCTATTAACAACACCATGCAGCAAATACAAGCTCGAGTTGCTTCTCATGGCCTGAGGGCACTGAGGAGGTGCAGCTCTGTGCCTCGGGTTGTGCGCGGCAATAGAGGATTGGCAACTGAGGCTGGGATGACCGAGCCCGAGATATATGACGTTGTCTGTGTAGGCGGTGGACCGGCGGGATTGAGTGTTCTGGCTGCTCTTCGTACGTCGTCCCCTATCCTCTCCTCCTCGTTTTGCAGCTAACCAGTTCCCCAGGTTCCAACCCTTCAACAGCCTCCCTCAAAGTGGCCCTCATCGAATCCCAGGACCTCTCTAAAACCCGCGACTTCTCCATGCCCGCCGATAAATTCTCAAACCGCTGTTCCTCCCTCACACCCACATCTGTAGAATTCCTCGACCGGATCGGAGCATGGAAACACATTCAGAGGAATAGAGTGTGTCCGTATGAGGAGATGCAGGTTTGGGATGGTGTAAGCGGTGCTAAGATTGAGTTCGACTGGCCAACTGGAAGGGGACAGACGATCGCTTATATGAATGAGAATCTGAATTTGACGAGTGGGCTTTTGAAGAGGATAAGCGAGTTGGGGGGCGTGAGGGTGTTTGATAATACCAAGGTTGAGAATATTGAGCTTGGACAAGAAAGTGAAGAGCTGGATCTGTCAGGTTGGCCGGTGGTGCAGCTGGGAGGCGCACATGGTGGAAAGAAGTTGGCGGCGAGGCTGCTGATTGGTGCTGATGGTGCCAACTCGCCGGTTAGAGCATTCGCAGGAATCAACTCTGATGGATGGGATTACAATCGCCACGGCGTCGTCGCAACCGTTGAGCTCGACGGCGAGGGCTGGGGTGGTGCGGAGCGCAAGATCGCATACCAGAGGTTTTTGCCTACTGGACCAGCTGCTATGCTTCCTCTTCCTGGAAAACTTAGCACTTTGGTCTGGTCTACCACACCTGAGCGCGCAGCACTTCTTAAGAGCTTGGCGCCGGAGGACTTCACCGCTATGGTTAATGCAGCCTTCCGTTTGGGTCCTGTGGACTTGAGCTACATGCATACGCTAAAGTCGGGCCAGAAAGACGAGTATGAGTGGAGGATAAAGCATACGGCGTATGAGGCTAAGCATGTGCCACAGACTGTTACTGCTGTGCAGCCTGGCACCGTTGCTTCCTTCCCACTCAAGTTCAGACACGCAGATACATACATCGGCGAGCGTGTCGCTCTGATCGGTGATGCAGGACACACCACGCATCCTCTCGCCGGACAAGGTCTTAACCAAGGCCAAGGCGATGTGGAGTCCCTGGTTAAGTGCATAGAGTATTCGGTTGATCACGGCCGTGACATCGGTGTCCAGATGTCTCTGGAAGCTTACAACGCTGATAGATACGCTAAGAACCATGTTCTTATGGGAGTTGTGGATAAGCTTCACAAGCTGTACAGCGTTGAATCCGGTCCCTTAATCCCGATTAGAAGCTTGGGCCTGTCGGCGGTGAATGCGCTGGGGCCGTTGAAGCACTTCTTTATGGGTCAGGCTGCTGGTACTGGGGCGAAGATCTTGTAAGCTGATAGCTGAAGCGAGGAGAGGTATATGCGTAGGTGTAGCTATGGAAGGTGGCGAATGGCGTCTTAAGGTAAACATGGGAAGTCTCCATAAGAGCAGCTCAGTGAGCTTGAGTCAATCACTTTTGCAATCAGTCGCTTTTTTGAGAATTAAGGTTGTTGTATTGCACTCAAAGCGTATGCTAGGGGAGGAAGCATATAAGCTACCAATGCCCTTTTCAAAGTCCACTCTAACCAGGAAAGTCTAACAACCCAAGAGCACAAGACGAGCTGTCAAACATCCTCAGCAATCACATCACTAGAAACCGGTTCTGCAACTCGATCGTCAGCATGAACCCTTTCGACAGCTTCTGGGGAACAAGATGCACATGACCTTTGGCAGGGGGGGGGATACGGTGCCGATCCAGGATTTGGGGTGTCCGATTAATATGAGGGTTAGGGATGGGATGGGCGCTATTATGGAGGGTACTGATGCGGTTAAGGCTCAAGCAGGAAGAGTGATGTACGCGCTGGGTGGTCCTCCGACTTGAAGTGCCTGAGGTCTGGAACATAGCAGATGCATAGTGGTCGAGGAGGCTCTATTTTGGTTTGGATCACAGTCTGGAAGCAGTATGCAGTACGCAAATAGGCATGAATCCCCTTCCCGACGTGTCTTGCGCACTTACTACTTATTGCATCGCAACTGTTCTCATGCCATTCGTACTGCAATCACCTTCTGACCAGTTAGTTAAAGCGTCTCGTGCGTTCTCTCCATGCTGGTGCGATGGATCCGGCGCCCATTCTCTATCTCTATCACTTTAGAGTGTTCAGATCTCGCTGATCTGTTTTTGGTTTAGGCTTCAAACTTGTATTCCATCGGTGTTGAGTCGGTGGTACTTAAGTCGTCATTTTCGGTTTGGTGGGTGAAGTATTCCAGCTTTAGCCAACCGTTGAGTAATCCTCATCCATTACTTGAACAGTGATGACTAGCGCTAAGCCTCACTATAATGCTAAAAAATATTTTCGAGCTAGCCACTTCTGTCCTTTAGTTTTTTCGCTTAGCTGGTTTCGCTTATCATGGGACTACTCATGGCTACATAGGTAGTGCTTGAGTAGTGAGAGCAGTTGGTAAATTTCCATAAGTAACGTACTCATTAGTACTGAAGTCGTTATGCGTAGTTGGTCTTTCGTCCCGCACAGCTGTCAATGACGACCTTATTATCCATCTCAAAAACAGGGAGCAAAGACACGACTATTAAAAGCCAATTAGTTCCCTGATCTGGCGACGATGCTTATTCCAATATCCAATTTGATAGCCGAGTTCTCCTCATTAAGCATAGCAGTTTTTGAGCCAGGTCAGCAATGTCTATTTTAGTATCAATCTCGATTACGCCGATCTTGTCGAAAGTCTAGCCAGTTCTCTGACTTATTCATCAATATCCCAAACATGACCGTCGCTAACTTCAACTCGACCAGACCCGACGATTCACGATATCATTCGAAGGCGCCTCAAGGCTCTCGGGCCTCATAAGGTCCCGCTCACACCCTATCATAAGCATGCTCGCGCGTCAGTACTTCCACTCAAGCTCGCCACTGATAGCTCTTTCTTCTGCTACTACAGTTCTGTTAGCTCTGCCGCCATGTCTTCTCCAGCCAGGAAATAGACCAAGGCATCCAACTTTACGGACAGTAGTGCTACGGACGTACGAGAGTGATCAGTGCTTACATAGCTCAAATTTCATACGTAAGTACGTAGTGACGAAGCTTCGTTTATGGCCGTACCACGGCTACTGTTCTCGAACCCCACCGAGTATTTTAAAAGTTTACTATAAAAGTTTCCTTTTGCTCGTTCACCATACCGTTCTCGGATCAAGTCTTGAAAACTTTGCTTCAAAAGCCTTCTTCAGCTCGGTTACCTTTAATCCTCGGATCAAATCTTCGAAGCTCTACTATCAAAGCTTTCTTCTGCTCGTTTACCTTGATTCCTTCTTACATCAACAACAAACTATTATACTACACTGATTACTCCTTGGTAAAGTCATCCTCAACACGTCTACACTTTAACCAAGGTACAAGCATCATAACCACACTCAACCCTGCAACGGCGAGTGCTAAGCTTACCACAACTTCACTTCTGGCTCACCACTAACCTTTTTTTTAACAAAAATGCCAGTCATCTCTGCCTGGAATGAAGCTATGAAGCTCAGCCAGAAGGGAAATGCCATCACAAACTCAGTGCTTTCTCGGCCGATTGGACTGGCTTAACTCAGCCAAGATCCCACTTAACGACAGTACTCCGAGCTTAGTCCAAGTTACGCCGACCAAAACTTGCAACGACTCTAAGGACATCTTAAAAGATGCAGCAGCTGACAATGCAAAGCAGACTGTAAGCATTCCTTTCAGCTGTCTTATGGGCATGTGTAACAATAATATCCAGATCTTCACCGCCACGATCTACCTGCAAGCTGGTATCTGTGACAGCAATAGCATCTCTTATATGAAGCAAGACGGTGTCGGAAACAACATTATGCCCTCGACACTCCCGACGTCTTTTCCGCCAAAGAATTTTCCGGCGCCACGGCGGGACATAGTCAAGATTCATCACTCTGTCGCCCTGGCTCTTGAAATAGCCTCAAATAAGTTCCCCTACACTGAGACAGAGGGAGGACTGTCTCCTGCCATCGACTTGATACTCTGTCTCTCGGGATTTCTTATGACGGATGGCAGCTATATCGATTCTCACGTCGCGAACCACAAGTCGGAACTACTTGGCCAGGAGTCAGAACCTAAGGATGAGTCGAGCAACATTCGGGTGTTCAGTAAGTACACTGGCCGAGGATTGAATAATTGAAGCTGGAGACTAACTGGTTTTACAGGAGAAGGACGTCGTGTCGGCTACCCCGGGCAGGGCAAAGGAACGCCTTTTCCTGCTCCAGGTCGAGGAGGAGTGCAATACCCTGGGTCTGGCGGAGGAAGAACTGTGCCAACCTTTTTGCTGCCTGTAAAGGATGTTGTTGATCGTTTAGTTCCACAATCTGTTTCTCCATACGCAGTCGATCACAATTATCCCAGCAGCGCTTATGCCATGTCGCGCCGTCCATCTCTGGGACTTAGTCTTCGCGACAGATGCGCAGATGTCGGCCCACATGGTCCCATCGGACTCGACAGCACTCGCGCCTACCATTTTGAAGCACGAACACCTCTGAAGTCCTCGTGCCAACCAGTCTGTCAAGTTAATCCGTACGGTCCAAGAGCAAATGCTGGAGCCGGCCTGCGCCGACCTGAAAGCCTGTATGCAAGAGCTTACGCCACGGGCACACTCGAACCGGCTAATGTTTTACTGGACACTGGTGCTACAACTACTTTGATCTCCCGCTCCTGTCTGGATAATTTTCTCACATGGGAGTTCAGCGAGGTCGATCAGTTTGCATGAGGTCTTGGCGATTTGCTGCGGAATTAAGTCTAGTGACCAGCATTGCGTTTTGAGACTGCTTTAGGAAGGACCGGACCAGAGTAGAAAAAAGCGAAGGGTTGAGACAACTGGTGAGGCTGTTGTCGATTTGGAAGATTGTGACACTATGCCTCAAAACTCGTAAACTCCCAAAAAAATATTTCGTTCTCAAGCCTCTCCAGCGGGATCTTTAGTTTCCAAAGCATGTTCTCAAGCTTTAGAGTCGACTTCCTTCGGCATTTTTCCAAGACCGTACGCCAACAAGTTGAAGATCAGCAGGACAATTGGCACCGCTCTATACATTCAAAACTCTTCGCAAAGGGTCACATCAGTTGTGTATCGATTTAGAAACAGGTTAGCACACATCCACAGGCTACAGCTCAATTGAAGCTTCAATACGCTTAAGAATTATCAGCCGAGGCCGCCAAAGCTACACCAAACCGGTACAATGCCGATAGACCAACAGAACGAAGACGTTACCGGACTTTGGGCTCTCATGGCTCTCCCTCCGGCGCCACAATCAGGACCAGATTCCGTACCAAGCGCACCTCCACCGTCTTACTCCGACTCGAACCTCCATACCTCACCTACCGAACCCCTTCCTCCATACACACCCTACGACAGCCCACTCCCAACTTACGAAGAAACATACTGGGCGCGCCACGCCGACCTCGCTGCTTGCGATGTTGGAAACGCCGAACGACGCCTCGAGGAAACCTCTTCCAGGGTTGCATACTCACGGAGAGAGTATGACTACCTGGTTGATGAATACAACAACATGATGCCTAGGAGCGCCAACCGCGAGGTGTCAAGGCTTGGGATCTCGAACGGTGGGAAGACGCTCGAAGATGATGGCAAGATGGACTGAGGGGGATGTTGAGGGAGTATCGCGTTTGGTCGCGAAGGCATGAGGGGGCGATTGATGATAGAGATGCGGCGTTGACGAAGCAGGCGGTTATGGAAAGGCGGTTGACGGAGGCGGAGGGGGGACCTGATGCTGGGCGTAAGGGCAAGAAACTGGAGAAGGAGAAAGCCACTGCTTGAATGATGGGCGTTTTGGCTAGGGTTTCGCGTGGATAACTGGTTTACCAGGATGTTTCGTCCATACCACGATGCCCTGTTGACGTGTCTGGCCTTGGTTTCAATTTGAAAGTCAATAAAAATTCACTCAACTTATCACCAGCTACCTACGGAGTTTAACTGGTTTGGCCTTGGATTTCTCGATCAATTGGTCAAAAATTAGTTTTATCATGGTTAGTTTTCTGGGAGGTACCTATGTAGGGCAAGGCGGTGGGAGAAACGATCCTGTCAGGTTTATCGATATGATAGGTATAGACCGTATATTAAACTATCCTAATAACTCCAAGGCCCATCCTTTTCCCTGAACGCCAAGGATGATGATCAAGTCGAACCATCTCCGTCTCTAGTAAGAGAATCTAAACGATGGATGATCATCACCCATATTATCAACATCATCCTCCTGAAGTCTGTGGTCCCTCTTCCCGGCATCTCTCTTTCTGTTCTCCCACTTCAGTCCCGCATACATCGCTGATGCCGAAATCATCGTGACACCCAAAAACGCCATCGCAACTCCAAAGCCAACAGGGTACCTCGGTGCTTGCTTAGCGATGAAGATGTTCGACGCAACAATACCACCAATATTACCAAAGCCAATCTGGAAGGCCGATCCGACTGAGCGCTTGTAGTGACCACCAAGCTGGTTCTGAAGCCAGGCGAGGCAAACTGGTTGGGCCATGTAGCCACCGCTGGTGATCAAGAAGGCGGCGAAGTATTGCACGCCGACTGGCACTTTGGTCATGTTTAGGAAGATGGCGTAGCCGACGATGCCTACGATACAGCCGCCGATGATGAATCCGTAGCGATGCTTGAGCTTATCTGTGAAGTAGGCGACTACCAGGGAGACGACAGCTGCGACGACGAAGATAGGGATACTGCGGATTTGAGCTTGCTCGGCGGTCTGAAATAGTTAGTGGTTGCTAGTAGAAGACCAGAAAGTATGGTGACTCACGAAGCCCATATTCTTGACGACCGTTGGGATGAAGAAGGAGGTGGCGTATCCAGTAACGAGTGCACCCATATACATTGGGGTTCCAAGCCAGATCTTCCAGTCGAAGGCAATCCTCTTCATGCTTCTGCTATCGAGTCTATCCATACATGTGTTGGCGACATCGGCCCTGAGTTTGCGGAGAAGGAGGACACGCTCGTCGTCCGTCAAGAATTTCGCGGTCTCTGGCCAGTCAACAACCCAGAACTTGGAAACGATCCCGACGATTGAGGTCAAGATGCCTTCGATGATAAAGATCCCTTGAAGACGTTAGCAGAGGTATTTAACAGAGGATTTTGAACGCAACTTACATCTCCATCCTTCGTAGCCACCGACGCCATCCATCTTGACAAGGCCGTAAGCCAAAAGGCTATTGCAACTGGTTAGCTTTGGTTTGAGAAGTGGGCGACACAATACATACCCAGAGAATGCTCCAGCAATGATACTGGCAGAGAAGAAGAGAGACATTCTCCACTGAAGCTCGTATCTTTCATAATACATGGCAATCAAGTAGACACAGCCCGGAAAGAGACCAGCCTCAAAGATACCAAGCAGGAATCTCATTCCCTATCAACCTGTTAGTGGCGCTCGAGCTCGAGACAAGGAGTATATCTTACGATCAAACCAGCAGCATTGGTAACCAATCCTTGCCCCACAGTTGCAACACCCCAGAAAACCATAATCCCAGACAACCAAGTCGAAGGCGCCACCTTCTTCAAAATCATGTTGCTTGGGACTTCGAGTAGAATATACGGGATGAAGAAGATAAACAGCGCTATACTGTATTCGCTACCAGTCATGTTGAGATCAGCCTCGAGGCCTTGGATTTTGGCATTACCGATGTTGGTCCTGTCGAGGAAGGCCAGCAGAAAGAGGACGAAGAGTGGTGGGACGACGTGAAGATCGCATTTCCTGGTGAGCCGTTTCAATGCCTCTGGGTCCATGGGTGGAAGTGCTTGGTCTTCTTCATATTTGCTGAGCTTCATACTGGTAGCGGCGTTTTCTTTTTCGTGTATGGCTACTTTCTCGACGTCCAGATTAGAGCTCGACCGTGACGCGGTCTCGATCGCCATGGTGTTTGTGTCGCCGAGTCCTCGGAATATGTATATAGATTGAATGTACTGAAGATTGCTTCGAGTCCCAAGTTTGTGGAAAGCTCTACATCAGTTCACCAGATCCTGGGGTAGTCCCATCTTATAATGATCAGGGAGCCAGGTTTTCGTCCCATCCTGATGGGGAACTTGTACTCTAGTCCAATCGCCTCGTCAAGAAAGATCAACGATGCGTGGACGAAGTAGTGCCACCAGGATGCTCAGAGCGTGCCAGGCCCAGAGAGGATAATTGGGAACGGATTACCCCGTACCCCAAACTTCTCCGCAAAATCCCCAGACAGGGCTCCTTGACAATGGGGTAGCGGCTTGGCGGTAACCTTTACTTTGACCTCCAGTTCCTCCAAGGCTAGCGCTGGGAACCGCCTTCTTTCGTATAAGATATTGGCCAAGGAATTGGTTGTGTTTCGATTGCAATTGCTTAACTGGTATTCGCTAACATATGGCCGGCGACGACAAGAGCGGATCGTTGTGACGGTTGGACCCAAGCGGTTCTCCTCCGCACTCCACCAAGCGCCATCGTCGCCTTCATCTCCACACGTCGCAGCAGATGCGGAGACGGCTAACTTGGTAGCCCCTGGGCTCCAGGTCTGGAGCTTGGTAAATCCTCAATATCCCGCCTATTACCCTAAGCTTCGTGGATCAAGATACTTCAGCAAAGAGTCCATAATTTAGACAGCGGCTGCTCAGGATCTCCACTTGGAATTCACCAATCAGGTGTGAGGCGTCCGTCTAATGTCTTGGACTAAACCCACATATGTCCCAGATCTGTACCTCCGTATTTCTCCAAGCTGTGCGGTTTTACCGCGCAAGAGAGTCGTTATTTGAGGCGTAGTGAAGTTCTTCGGCAATCATTTTCGGCAAATTTTCCCACAGTAGACCATGCCAATCTCGGAAAAGTTGCGCTGCCACAATGCCAAACGAGCGGAATATGGCCGCTGCTCACTCAAGCCTGGCTACTTTGAGGCTTCGGTTGGCCATTCGGGTGGCGTACGTCGAGGGACTTCAAACCTTCTCTCTTGAGTGAACATGGCGGAAGGGACACGAGCCGTTACGGAATGCAATACTCTGTACGAGAAAAATAAATCCAAATGCGGAGAATGTTGGACCGGTATAACGGGATTTTCGATAGAAGGCTCCGCCGCTCCAGCGACCCAATACTCGTCCAATGGACCTTGCAAAGGCTCAGCATTAACAGTCTAGCATATGAGCCAACAGTTCGATTGAACTGGTTGTTCGTAAGCTGTAGAAGCCCAAGCATGCTAATCCCAGTTCATACAGCATAGAAATTTGCAAGCACCGAGTTCTTGTGCCCAAACCTACGGGTTTATGTGGTATGTAGTGTTACTCATATGCCGAACTCATATGCCGGGTTCCATAGACCCGAGCAAGAACGAAGCAAACGCCTGTCACCCATGACTTCGCTTGTGTTCAAAATGTACAATTTCGAACCCCACACGTCGACTGAACCACCTCGCGTTCATACAATGCGATAAAACGTCCTCGCCATGAAGAAGCACATAAATCCAAACCCAAGCAAGCCCGCTGTGATGCACCAGAACCAAATCAAATTGCCCTCCGCATCCTGTCCAGGCACCCACACGTTCATTCCCCACAAACCGGTGATGATGTTCATGGGGAGCACAATCGTTCCGAGGACTGTAAGCTTGCCAAGCACGTCGGCAGTTTGCTCCTGGCGCTCGTTCATGCGGATGTTGATCTGCGCGAGGTAATTTCCGTGGGAGCGGGCAAGAATCCTGGAATCCTGTTAGGCCGGTTTCGGCGATTGCGGGAGTTGTAAAAACTTACTTTTCATAATGGGACAAGTTTCCTGTCATGGTGACGATATGATCTTGAATATCACCCAAATACAAGCCGATCTCACTTCTTGGCGCCACCTCCCAATGCTCGTTACAGCGTTTGGCGAAGCCTTTGATGACATCGGCCTTGTTGCCCAGCAATCGGTACAAGCCCATAACCTTCTTTCGGCAATCACCTACGCGACGCAACATATCACCGCCAGATTCAGTCTCGTCCTTACCAGCATCAGACTTCTTCTCATCGAACGGGCCGGGGTCTTTTCCAGCACTGCTATGGAGCATCAAGATTGAGTCGTCGATGTCGTCGACTTCGTCCTCAATATTTTGAATGAGAGGTGCAAAGGCATCCGTAATGTCATCAATCATCGCATAGGAGATCCAGTCCGAAGAAAGTATCAGATAGTCTTTCAGCTGGCGGATTCTGCGGCGTACATTTGCTGGATGCGGAGTAAGCGAAAAGTGGAAGCTGATCACTCCCTCTCGGAAGACGATGATGTACATGTTAACCGGTTCCAGGAAATCTTCATTATTCATATCTTGTTCGAAAGTGCGGTAGTTGACGAAGTAGTAGTTGCGGAACAACTCTACCTTCTCGCGTGTTTCCTGCAGAAGAATATCCTCACTGGTAAGCGGATGAATCATGAAAGCCTTTGAGAGAATCTTCATCTCCTGCTCGGAAGGTGAGAGCACATCTAGCCACCAAGTTGGCCTATCACCGTATCGCTTGGGACGTGATTTCTTCTCCTTAGCGGACCTCGCTCCTGAAGAAGGGCATGCTGAAGTGTTCTTGCCACTTTCTCTCCTCTCGTCGTACATGTTCACAGACTGCGCTGTTCCGTCCATATTTGTCGCTGACGACCTCACTCCTGACGGAGTTGACACTCGTGTTGGAGTTTTGCCATCAGTCGTGGTGTACTCTGGCTTCTCGTCCATGTCCTTCATGGATGTTTGGCGAGTCGAAACTCTCGAGTCACCATTGACTCCAACGTTTGAATGTCTTAGATGCGCAGTTTCCGTCATCGGATGCTCATCCTCGGATTCATCAGAGGAAGAATCGCTTTCCAGTTGTGGAGGATCAGGGATGAAAAGCTCGCGAAAGCTGCCACCTGGCTGGACTAGTTCCGAAATACTCTGGCTGTGTATTGTGCTTGGAAATTCTTCGTTGAAATATGTGAATCGGTATGGTGCTTCTTCCACCGCCATATGCCAGTGCTTATTGTGGGTTGGACGAAGTCGACCGCCAATCAGTTGGGGTTCCACCATTCTCTTCGCACGGCGCTCTTCCTTCCTTCCTTCCTGCTCAAACTTACTCCACTCGTCTAAGACTGCAATATCTGGCCAGCGGCGTCGACGACGCCGAGTTTTCCTAGGTTCGCTTTCGTCCCGCTGAGTCTCTACTTCGTCGTCTCCCATCTCAGAGATGTCCTCCACTGGGAAACATACGTCTTCCTCAGCTCTTGCAATAGTAGCTCGTCGCTCGAACCCTGATCTATGTGAGGAATCATGCGATGATTGTGAACGTGGTGCATTCTCACCAATGTCATGATCAAAGTCACTGCCATCATGGTCAGTGTCGTGCCTTTCTGAAGAGTAGTCGTCGCGAGCCAACACATCCTTGAAGCTTAGCGCCCTTTGAGAAGAGCTGAGTCTGGGGCTGCCAGGTACACTTGGAGGATAGTTCACGTTATAAGAGGTAGTCTGCAGCGTGTTTGAGACAGCTTCTTTGTCAAAAATGGTTGTCTTCTTCCTGCTGCTGGTAGATGAATTGCTGTTCTTCCTCCCAAGCCGATTGAGCTTCTGGTTGGAGCCCGAACCGTTGCCGAGATATGAAGCCTTCGTCCGCGAGCCAGAAAGTAATCTCGTGTTTTCGTCTGCATCTCCGTCCTCAGTCACAGGGTCCAAGCTATTGTGCACGGATGTACCACGTTTTGTTGAGGGACCTTCGTTTGAAGAGAAGGGATTCGAGTATTGCGGTCGAGATGATGTCGGGCCATCATATGTAGGGTGGCCGAATGCATTCATCTGTAAGGCCGACGCTCTCCGTGGCTTCATTGAGGTCTGCTCTCTGCAATCTGGTCAGCTGCTTGTGCTTGCTTTCGTGTAGTGATGATGCACATACCTATGATCCAAGAGAGCCTCGCTCTCCAAGCTTGTGTTGCTTTGTTGATTGCCTTTAAGTCTGTAGAATGAAGCTCTCGCAGCATTTCGTTCCTGATTTGAAGCCTCCGGCAGTCTATGGCCATCGTCATCGGCTGAGACAGCAAAAGATTGCCTTCTCGTGCGCTTCTTCTTTCGATTGCGATTCTTCTTTTTCTTTCCAGGTACACGCCCAGGTCCAGCGGAGCGCACAAGATCATGTGAGGTTGCTTCAGTCTGTATAGTAGACGGGCCTGGCCTGTTCGGGCGCAATGGATCGATGCCAGCGGAGGGAGGACGAGACATCTTGAGTGACGTGATTCAGATGGCGTAGCTGCAGCGTCGAAAAAGCCGATGTTTCGTTAGCAAGACAGTCGCTTGCCGCAGCTGGTTGGCTTCTGATTAAGCCTCAGTCGTTTAATCAACTTAATGTGCGGCTCTAATGATGAGGAAGGGATGAAGTGCGAGGCTCAGTGAGTGAGGCTCAGTGAAAGAAACTTTCATGGCTGCGGTGATGCTACTTCTGATACTTGGGCGTCCGTGCATTGGCACATGGATCAGCGGGGCCCACGACGTCACAGGAACTGGTGGATGCAGTCCAACGTTTGGAACCTCTAACCGAGCCAGCTCCACGTTTTTACCTAATCTCTTCTGGGATGACTCTACAACCGCTTTCCGTATGCGCATCCACAACTAACATAAGATGGATCGATAGGTCAGTTTAAGTGGTTGCCGTTACAACGGCGTCTTCGCAATTTGGGTATGCTTACCATATTCCTCCTCCCTATAGGATTGCGAAAATTGAGGTAGGTGCGACAACACATTAGAAGTATTTTAGAGTGAATTATCTTGAAAATGAGCCGCGAATGTAGGTAGCGCGCATGAGCAATAAATTGAGCTGGTTACAGCCTGTGGCCCATGTTCGATGAGATGGCGTCAAGTCGGTGAAATGCGATTGGAAAATGCCTCTCCTGCGGCCGGTCTTTAAGCATCTGTAAAGCCCGAAAGATTAACATGCCTATTATCCACAGTAAAGTGTTCGACTATCGACTGACTGTAGCACCAAGCATTCGAGAATTTGGCGAGGACTCGATAATGTACTTTACCGGCCCTCGCGCTTTCATTGCACGGCGCTCCGGGTCCGGGTTCACCGATGACAGGTGTCTGGCACACTAAGGACTGGGGTACCGATGAGCTAAATCGCGGTTGCGGGGACGAGCTGGGCCGTTATGGTGCGACTTGGAAACCCATTATCACCACTTAATTGCATCTGTGCGAAACATCATGGGGCAAAAGCATAACTTTTAGAGTACTTATTCAGTATCGCTGCTCACTGTGATTTGAATCTTTCTCTGTCGGCTTCGGAGGACATCTCATCGCGGTGATCGGATGCGCAAGTCACTGTGTGATTCGGCTCACATATCCAAGAGGGTAACCGCCAGCATTGGGGGGGGGGGGCGTCGAACGCCTCGTTATGGACCAGTTTTCTGCTCTGTGAACATGCTGTACTCGCGCTCGTACGCCATTTATTCTTGAAAAAAATCGTACATCCAATCGCTTGATCTGTACCGCTATGACCGCAAGAGGACTGGCCATTTTCAAGATGTGTCCAGCGTTACAACCACCATGAACGTGAACCCATTCGCGAGATGCAAGTCAAGAGAAGCTGCCTCTTTCACAACGATTTGGGGCACAGGCCGCCTCCAACACCCAATCACCACGGCTGAACCTCCATAAGCGCACTGAATTTTGAGCATCCTTGTAAATCAGAGTACCGACCTGTGGACCCCTCTCGAGCTCCTTTGAGCACAGGCTCTGAACATGGACCGGTTTCAAGTCTCTCGTCCTTCCTTCTGTCGTTTAACTCGTTCACCTTGGTCGGACTGGTCTTGACGACAACAATCTTCGCAGCAATGGCGGGATCCAGCTTGATCGATGGGAACGACAACGTTTTCAACTATGTTGTACTGGGTATAACGCTTGGCTCGATCTTCGGTTTCATGATTCTCATTTTTGCGTTCGTATTGTGCATCAGATGGGCTTGCAGACGGCGAGAAAGACAAAAGGGTGGATTCGACTCAGAAGCTTCAGCTTCCTCAACGACAATACCGATGGGCAAAGTCACCTCACCTCAAGCGCAGATTGCAAATAACAGCACACGGAATCAGAGCAGTGCCAGCAAGAGAACCGGCAAACCCAGCATTAGCAAGCCTATACCGCTCATCGAACCTAATCCTTTCGCGCAAAGTCCCAGCAGTCCTGTACCTCAGCCAGGAGTGGCTCTTACGAACAACTCTCCTCGCCCACTGCGACCAATCCCACCTTCATCAGTCGCATCTCCCAGAGAAAGTGTACGGAACTTTGCCCGACCCCAGAGGCCGCCCGTTGTTGGATCTACTCCAGTGCATTTACCCGCAAACAACCAAAGTGCACCGAATGGAGGCGGAAGCGTACGTAGAAGTTCAGGGTGGAATAGGTATTGGTCTGGTGGCAGTGCACTCAATATGATGGGATTCGGCGGCAACAAAAGGGCGACCCAAGACTCGCGCCAATCGGATCCGGAATCTGTATATTCGCAGGATACAAATTATCAACGCAGAACTATAGAAGACCCCTCATTCGCACCGCCGCCACTCTACCTTGGCAACAATTCTCGTGCAAGCATGGGACAGGTATCGTCAGGCAGTCCACGAATCGCGCATGGTCCTCAGGGTCGAGGATTCCCGTTTCAGCAAGGTCACGTTGCGAGAACAGGCTCGGTGAGCAGCGTCTCATCTTACGGAGATTCAAGAGAGGAGTCTTCGAGCGGCGTGCCGACCAGTGAGTGCGAGGGACAGCAAGCCTGGACGCCATTTGGAGGGAGCAATTGGAACAATCGAGCGCCAAGTAGCGTATATACGACAAGTGAATATGGCCAGTGCGCTCAACTGCCACAGAGAACATACCTTGGCGAAAATCCGCATTATCAGAATCGATTTCAAAAGCCTGTACCTCGGAATCAAAGATATGGTCCTCAGCCTCAGTCATCAGATATAAGCTGGCTAAATCTGAATAGATGATTGCATGTTGGCCAGCTTTGGGCGTTGGAGGTTGTAAAAGTGTTAGAAAAAAGTGGTTGATGTGCACAAGCACGCTGTATTATGGCCACGGTCATGATGATCGCTCCGAGACAGACGCAAAGGGAATTGCATATGGGGAGAGTCCATGATTTTCAATAGTATCTGGTATAGGTGCCCAAGAGTTGGTGTCTGCGTCCGAAAGTTCTATCCCCTTGTATGTATTGAGTCGCGCAGGGGCGTATGTTGGATTTTGGGCTTGTTTATTTTTCGGAGATACCCTGATGCTTCATCCAGAGCATACCAGAAGATTTGGATCAATGATATTGGGTACGAGTAGCTATGTGTGGGGCGTTAATGGGGAACTTTGGAGGTATTGGATTTCTAGTCCATGATACGGAAGCGGGCCATATCCCAAATCTCAACTAGTCTCCCGCTTTGCTTCGCGGTAGTGCCTTATCGACGGTCTGGACCATCTGGGTCGCTGAAGACCGAGCAGGAACGCAATTTACTGCCATGTGAACCCCCCGATCTTTGCAATGGCACTCGAATGTCGATGTATCTCCAAGTACAATCGAGCTCAGTGTCGCAAGCTCAAAGTGTCCGCATTATAAGTCCGCAGCCAAGAGTTACTTGGCGATAAAGTGAGGCTTGTACTGTGGGACGATTACACTCATGCTTGGCTAGTGGTTCTGGTCAACCAGGAGGGCCCGCGATCATCTCAAATCTTCTCAACACGCCATCTATCAACTAAGACACACCAACAAACACTTACTAAATCGTACGGACAACTGCTATACTCCAGCAGGTCGCCGACGTGGAGTTACACTGAAGCTGACTCTGACCCGATAACGAGCTATCACGGGCGTCAAGACGCTCGCGGCCGCGCCCCGCAACGAACACCAGTCCTCGCGACAACGAGCGCGCACAGCGCAATGGACTCGAGGGAATCATGGGGTGGGCAGAATCATGACATGTCGCCTGGAGCGCATGTTGACTTTCAGCAATATTTGGATTTGGGAATGCCAGGCTTGGAAGAGGATGTCGCATTCAACTACGATGACTTCGCCCCGCAACACCATGACAACCAGTTTATGGGCCAGAACCATGGGGATATGAATGCGACGATGGGCCATGGAAGTAGCGACTTGGCCCGGCAGAATCAGGGAATGATGCATGGTCATCCTACTGCGAATGGACAAGGAGCTCACCTTGCGATTTCCAATGGGCGGCCTCCAAGTGGGAGCCAAATTTCCGACGACCCTAACGACAGCAACAGTCTCACCGAGATCGACGAGCAGATAAAGTTTCTTCAGCTCCAGCGACAGCACCAAGCACAACGAATTGTGGAAGAACAGCAGCAGAATTACTATGTGCACCAACCTCGAATCGTACCGTCAACACCGAACAGTATGGAAATGCACAGTCGAGACAGGCAGATGCAGATGTATAGTCAGCAAATGCAGCAGCAGCCGCAGCAGTTTATATATGATACTTCAGATATGCAGATGAGGGAGCAGCAAGTGAGTCTCTGCCTTGAGAATCTACCTTGAATAAACGCTAACTGTTCAAGTTGGCATTCACACCTTTAGTTTCTCCGGCCGTTACTCCGCTCGATACACACTTCCATATGCCAGATTATAGTCTGCCAGGAGCTTACTTTAGCCCTCTGACATCTCCAGCGCTCCATGCTGAGACTGGATATGGCTCTCTCCATCCGGGATCCCAGAACCAATCCTCGGTTGGAACATCCCCAACAGAGATGAATCTGGACCTCCTGCCTCTGCCCGCCAGCCATGCGAGTATTGCTAGGAAACCCGCCGCTGGAGCCGGTAGAAAGGCCCCTCCCAGCGTGCGAGCAAATCGTGCGGTGCGACAGTCACCGATAGTGAAGCCACAACAGTCGCGAAGGAAACCAACAATCACCAAGATATCTCCAGAGGCCCTGTCGGAACTCGTGGAGCCTGCTTTGCAGTCACAAACACCGTCAAGTCAAAGCCACGCCTCTTCTCAACCGAGCACCAGTATCAACAATAGTGTCAACTGCTCATCTGAAAACGACTCAATATCTCCTGAGCAACTTTCCGACATGGCTCCTCCACCGATACCACTACCACGTTCCCTCAAAAACTCACCATATCTGCTGGCGCAAGGTAGCAGTCATCCGAGAGTACAGCAGCTCATGGCCAGCAGTATCAATAGCGAGAATTCTTCGCCAGCTACACCAGCGTCATTAATGAGAATAGTTCGGGGGAGTGACAGCCCGACTTCAACATCACTAGAGGTTGATGCCGATGAGGACCAGTTAATGGAAGGATTCAGTTTGCCAGAGCCTGCTGCTGCCATTGACACCCACATTGACGGAGGAGCAACACCCACCCTGGTTGTTGCAACAACCAAGGAGACACCATCATTGCTATTACCTGCTGCTGCTCTCAGCCAACCGATTTCCACTTTACCAAGCCCAAGTCCGAAAGCGAAACCTCAAAGCGCCAGTGCCCAGGCTACTCCGTCAATACGAAAGACTCCAAAGCTGGCTGCAAGAGGATCTCAGCATCGCCATAGCGGCTCTGTTTCCGCGTCCCCTGCATTGTTGCCCAAAATATCGCCAAGTATCAAGCCGATGGTGCAAGGTCAATCGGTATCAGACAACACCGCGTCTTTACTTCTGGCCACGAAATCGAACTACCAGAATATACTGGAGGGTACACACCTTCCAGGTGTGTCATATCCCTCTGAGCTGTCTACGAATTTGACGAGCAAACGGACAAGTCACAAAATTGCAGAGCAGGGCAGAAGAAACAGGATTAATATGGCTTTGCAAGAAATGGCGACCCTGCTTCCAGAAAATCGAGGTGACAAGAAGTCCGAAGGTGACAATGAGAAAGATGAAGGGACCGCAAAGAGCGCTAGCTCTTCGAGTAAGGCAGCTACTGTCGAGCATGCTATTGAGTACATCAGGCAACTCAAGAACGAGGTCGAGGCGGCCAACAAGAGAGCTGAAGAGGCAGAAGAAAAGTTTCATGGGAATACGGACTCTAATGCGGCTTGATTATGGAATCTGGTCATCTGCATGTGCATGTTTTGGCGTTTTTGGAGCGCACGGGGAACTGCATATGTGCGACGTATATATCACGAATGATTGGTGGCTGTCGTCTTGCGTTGACTCGCTGGGGAGGATATTTGCGCGTCATCCGCGGTAGCTATATAAAGCTATGTAAATTAAGATGCGTTAACAAGCGACATGCAGGCGACACCATCGACAGCGCAATATTGATAGACCTTTGGTTAGAGCAGTGTATTATATACTCACCATAAACTGTGCACGTCTCATTCAGGGTACCTTGTACCCCATGTGTGACCCCTCTCATTGGCCGCATTACAGCCTTGTGGCACTACCCGTCGTGCAGCTATCGGAGCCCTTCACGTCGCGAGGCAAGCAACCTCAAGGTTACTGTCGCAAACTTCACTTCAGTTCATTCTCGCAACTCAACTTCAACAGCTACGACCTTCACTTCCAACTCCGAGTCACAACCCGAATCCTCTACGGCAAACTCTCATACGAATCACAATGGCCTCCCGTACCTTCACCCCACTTTTGCGCCTCCTCACCTCCCGCGCCCCAGTCCGCAGTTTCCAGACCTCCGCCAGAAGATTACAAGATGTCACACCATTGCCAGCCAGGAAACCTATCGGTGCTTTCAGAGGAGGGTGAGTTTTGCGACCATGATATGTCATTCTGTGACGGAGCTCACACCGTCACATTTGATGGCTATTCTTCGTGCCTTAACGTAGGGGAATGCGCTCAGATGCAGACAGTAAACGAAGCTCTTAATTAAGCTAGGTTGCTGATCGATGTTGTTACACAGGCTGTTCGGGTTCTTCTTTGGTAGCACTCTGACTGGCGCTGGTATCTACTACTATGTGTTGGACGAGTACAGGTTGAGCAATGAGTTGCTGACTGAGGATATCTATGTGAGTACCTCTTTCTGCCCCATCACACCTCGAGTACAGGCGCAGTCTCTCGCACAACTGGTACTACAACGTAGCTTGGGGATGAAGGATATCGAAACTATGATGATTGAGCTAACCCTTCTCCAGACTCTTCAAGCAGCTGTCCAGAGGGTTCACACCTACGTCGAGACCCTAGAGGCCAAGCTTGAGGCGCTCGAGAAGAAACATTAGGCCCTACGCGATAAGGAAGCACGAAACCACGATATCTGCGACAAATTGATAAGGGAAGGCGTTTGGGCGGGTCAATCCGTAACATGGGAGACTCCATGATATTTCTTGAGCTCAGTCGCGCGGGCATACGGACATTTGTACACATATACCCATGGATCCTTTCTCAACGAGCAATAAGTTCTCAGCTAAGCAGGATGCAGCACATTGCAACTCATATGTGCTATGCTATAATTGTTTTAGTTGTGCTTGTGCGTTAAGCTTCAGCGCTGTCAGCCTTGGGCCGCCCTTTAAATTATGTCTCAGCCTTGCCGCCTTGTTGACCTCTTCCCATCCACCTTCTATCTTTCCTTAACCACCATCCCCATTCTTCAGATCGCCTCATAATGGATCTCTTCGGCGTCGATGAGCTTCCCAACTCAAAGGTCACCACACAACCAGGCTACGCATTCGTGTCCGATCCCGGTCCATCTGGAGGACAAAAAGCCGGCCCCGGTCGCAAGCGCGCCGCGCGCAAAGAGAACCAACCCAGCTCTCGCGACCAAACCGCAGCGCAAGAGCGCAAGATTCTAAGCGAGCTCGCAGCCCTAGATAAAGAGAATCATAGAGATGTTGTTATACCAGTACCGATACGTGCTCGAGATGGCGCCGGACGAGGTGAGCATTCCCTACTTCCTCGGCCGATGAAGCGATTAGCAGCCACGTCGACACGCATAGCTAACTCACCACAGTCTCACACGGCAAAGTAACACCCACAGTCCGCAAAATCCTTCAATCACAAAAAACCTTCGCCAACTACCTCTCCGACTTCGAAGCCCTCCTGCAATCGTATCCCCACGCATCCCCGTTCCCCCTCGCCCCAACACAGGCCACACGCCTCCCCC